>Ga0315289_10003508_pt1 | contig 23711 bp, 17 predicted proteins | sample YL17G11_40_MG_FD_203452 | JGI IMG/M metagenome (GOLD analysis project Ga0315289, IMG submission 203452) | Sediment microbial communities from Yellowstone Lake, YNP, Wyoming, USA - YL17G11_40 | ecosystem: Environmental > Aquatic > Freshwater > Lake > Sediment | place: USA: Wyoming | collected...
ACGATTGCATTCCTCTCTACTGTCAACGTTGCCGACATGCCCTGAACCCCCGGAGCCTGCGCGGGAGCCTTTATCAGAGGGCGAAGTTGAGGAGGATGGTTCACGCCTATGTTGTAGGCGTCCCGCATGAAGCGACCTTCTTCCTCAAGCTTTCCTTCGGCCTTGAGTTTTTCAACAATGTCAGGCCTTAAGGGCATTGCCAAACACGAACGAAAGAGGAATGGAGAAAACGAGATGTAGAAAAACGAAGTGAGCAAACAGAAGATGGGCAGAATGATGAAACGCCGGCTCATCACCCCTCCGTCCCAGGACGAGAGCACTGTTGGTGGCAGCTAGAGCAACGGCATGGCTCCAGAATGGACAAACGCCACTCTCAAAGAGCGGGCACGACTATCGTGACCACGGACACACTATTTGTTATTTTACTCAAAGTTACGGCTTTTGTCAATAGAAACAAGATGCTGGCTAGTGTTCGAAAGTCGGCCACCTCCGCTGAAGCGTGTGGTAAAGTAGTATCCTTACAGGGAGAGACTCACAAGTTGGCGAGGTGTCACAAGCCACAGGGAGCGAAGCTCGAGGAACGAGAACGACCCATGGGATCAAGAGAACCACAGCTGGTGATAATGACCGGAAGGAGCGGGGCGTGTGTAGTTATTGACAGCATCGTCAATCACACAAGTTCAGGAGGTGTAAGGATAACGGAGGACATCTCTCTCAGTGAAGTAAAAACCCTCGCACGGGAGATGACTCTAAAATGCAGTTTCTTTGGGCTTCCCAGGGGGGGAGCTAAGAGTGGCATTCGAGTGCCCACCGATACTGCTGCCGAAGAAAGGAAAGGAATCTTGGAGGACTTTGGCAGAAGCATCGCCCCGATTGTGCGAGCCGGGATTTACTATCCGGGAGTAGATATGGGCTGCAGTACCGAGGAATTAAGGACAATATATGGAGGCACGGGGGTCAACCTTGGCAAGTTAGTAGATACGTCGTACTTCACCGCGCTGTCTGTTGCTGACGCAATTCGTGCGTGGCGAGAATCAGCCAAACCGGACCGAAACCCTCTCGACGTCGCCATAGAGGGTTTCGGCAGAGTGGCAAGCCATCTTGTCGAGAGATTGCCCGAGAACGACTACAGGATCATCGCTGTCTCAACCGTAAAAGGGGCAGTGATCAACGAAAACGGGTTTGCCGTGAAGACGCTTCTGGCCCACAGAAAGGAGTTTGGTGACGATCTTGTAAGAAAGATTCCAGACGCTAGACCAATTCAGAAAGAAGAGGTGCTGACTGCTGAGGTGGATGTTCTTATACCGTCAGCCAGGGCATGTACAATAAACCAGGACAACGCTGGACGGATAAGAGCACATGTCATTGCCCCCATTGCTAACGCTCCGTGCACAGAAACGGCGATAGGCATACTCCATGAAAAAGGGATAGTCTGCCTGCCCGGCTTCGTGACCAACTCCGGGGGTGTCTATGCCTCCTCGCTTTTCGAAAACGGCGTGCGTTTGAGAGAGATAGAGAAAATCTCCGCCACGCACTATAGAGCCGCTGTAATGAGCCTCCTGAGAAAAAGCGCGGAGCTGAAGCTATCTCCGGTCGGACTTGCCAAGATGGTCGCAACCAAGAGATTCAAGACGAGGAAGGATTATTCTGATACCCTTTACAGCAAGATGACAAGAGCGGGCCTCAGTAAGGTACCTTTGCTGAAGACGTTCTGTGATTCTTTCAAAGCAAGAAATATCATTGATAGTCTCAGAGAGCTTAGCGCAGAAATAGAAAGCTATTGAGGAATGCAAACTCAGCGGTTCAAAGGAGACATCCGCCCAAACGTCTTGCCGTACGTTGTTCCCTCCTCTGGGCGGCGGAGGAACGCAGGTAATGACAGGTTAGCAATCGGAGCCTAACCGGAAGGTCAACTGCAAACACAATTGCAGCTCAGCGCACATAGTATCTGATTTGGACCGCGCTGTTTCTTGACACGTTAACGATCCAGATCCGAATCCGCCGCGGTCACATACCATTGATCTCTTGGGAAGTCATCAAGCCGACTCTTGATCGCCAGAGCACTTGTGTACTGCGTCTGCAGGTAACCCGCCTCACAGAGACTGACTTCGAGTTCCGAGGATAGGCAACGGCAAACCACGCGGACCACTCCGCGGTCCTTGAAACACGACTCGGCAGCCTGAATCAAAGCTCTTCGCATTCGCCTGCCAGTCTCATCTTTTTCGGTCAGTAGATCAACGATGAAGGCGGTACCGTCCTCGATCCTTCCGACGCAATATCCTCCGTAGGCGCCGTGTCTGTCGAAGGCTTCGAACAACAGGTAGTCTGCATAGGGATGGTTCTCGAAGCGCCATCTCAACCACGCGTGATCTCTCATGCAGATGTTGGAATACTGCTCCCTACATGCCACCCAAAGCTGGTCAACACGCCGATCAAACGTCCGTCCGACTTTGACCTCTATACCGGGAATCGCAAGGGGCCTTAGGCGATAGACCTCAGAAACCATCATGGCGAGAAAACGTTTTCCAGCGATAAGCGCGCCATTCTTCAGGGAACCGGCCAGATACCGGGGCCGGAAAAAGAGCTTCTCATACTGGTGGATAGGACTGATGACTATCCAGCCATACTTATTCTGAAGTTTTCGTGCCTCCTCGGACTGGCCAGAGGCCAGGGCGCCCTCAAAGTCGTTAACCCACATATCGTAAAGGCGAAGGGCGATCTTGTTTCGGCGATGTTCCTTCTCGACATATAGGTCTCTTCCCCAACAGACCCTGTAGGCCTTTCCCTGATGGAAGAGTTGAGTCGGCATCAGAACAAGTTGTCCCACAACCTTTTCCCCTTGTTTCGCCAGCAGTAACGGAGTGTAACCCTTAGGTATGCCCGGATTCTCGCACACAATCCAACGAAACCATGTGGAGCTCTTCTGGACGGGCGGGGGCGTCCAGACACGTTGCCAGAACTTCCGGAGTGAGGTTTCAGCCTCAGTTGAATAGTATTCGAGCCGGTAGTCGCTATTCATAATCTCCATCTGTCAAACTATGAATCCGGCGAGCGCGCAATCGATCTTCCAAGCGAATTCGATCAGGTCGAAGGGCACGGATATTCTTTTCAAACATAGGGGTTCGTCTCCCTTTCGAACGGCTCCCGGAGTGCATGTAACGGCCGTAACGTAGCCGGCTTCCGGGACGGCTTTCGTGGTTCTTTCATTCCAGTGGGGTTCCAAGATCGGCGAGGGGTACGAAAAATGCCGAACCGGTTTTTGAAGGATGTATTCAAGCCGATTCTTCGACGACTGAAGTTCAAACCGTAGCGCCTCCGCGTCTTCGACATATGCCAAGTTCGGATGGGTCATGGTGTGAGATCCGATTGTATGGCCCGCCGTAGACAAGGAGCGCACGTGATCCCATTCGAGCATGAAGCATTCGCTCTGTTGGTTCATCATTCCTGTATCTTGTTCGATCCTCATTAAATAGGCTTCTTTTTCCGATCCGGAAAGGGGGGCGCACAGACGGCAGGCATGAAGAAACGCTGTGCTTTTGTCGGATAGGCTGCCGAGAGGAAATTCTTGTCGGGTCGTGATGCACCTCCATAGGGGAGAAGCGGTCCTATAGAACGCATTCCGAAGCCTAACGAACCAGAGCGATTTCCTGCGATCGATGTTATCTACCGTTACGTAGAATACAGCTTTGATTTCGTACTTGCTCATAATCGAGGCTGCTACATAATAGTTGTCGTCAAAACCGTCGTCAAACGATACAACAACGGATTTCCTGTTTACGGACCTATCGCCTGTGATGAAGCGGAACACATCCTCCATGCTCAAGACATCATAGTTTCGCGACAGAAAATCCATCTGTTGCTCGAACACGTGGGCTGGGTGGATGATGCCGGAGCCGATAGTATTACGACAGGCTTCGGGATCGGTCCTAATGGAATGGTACCTGAGAATGGCAATGCTCGGGCCTTTGACTCTCTGAATAATTCCACTGAACTCGGTTTTCAACAAGGAGTTTCTGATGAGTTTTTTCAACGTATTCATCGTCTGTATGCATCTCTGTTCCTAATAAAGCATGATTCCGTATTGAACCGCAGAGCCATCATGTCCATCTTGAAAGTACCCTAAAGCCTCCCCCTCTGTCTAGGCAGATTCCATGTGTCCACGACCGGATTGAAGGTAACAGGATCTTGAGGAGGGGATTGATCCAGGTGATCTATAGTCCCCAGCACTTTAGCCGGGTTCTGACAGTTCTCTCTTAATCTTGCATCCGGAGCGCAGCAGTTGCATGGAAACACAGGTTACAGTAGGATACTGAAGTCGGCCTGTATCGAACTGGGCAATGTATACGAATCCATAGGGTGTTTCTGGCGATGCAAACTGAGAGATTCGAAGGAGACTTCTACTCAATTATCGTAAGACATGTTGTTGCTCCCTTATGGGCAATGAAGGAACGCAGCCCATACCTAAAGCACCTCAGATACCTGGAGAAGTCGCAGTTCCGACCCCTGCATGAAGTCAGAGAGGATCAATGGAGAAGACTCAAGAAACTTCTCGGGCATGCGTACGACAACACAGAATACTACTTTGAAAAGATGAAGAGCGTGGACATCGCTCCCGATGACATCAGATCATGGGAAGACCTGCACAGGTTTCCCCTTCTCACCAAGAACGATATTAGGGCTGAGAAAGACAGAATGGTGGCGAAGAACATCCCAAAAAGCAAGCTTGTTCCGAAAAAGACCTCTGGCTCCACCGGGGTATCTCTTGAATTTTATTGCGATGAAGACAGCCGCCAGTGGAAGAGAGCATGTACAATTAGACATGATGGGTGGACAGGTTGGAAACTCGGGGAGAAAGTTGCGGCAGTTTGGGGCAACCCGGACTATCGGAAAAACTGGGTTGGTTACCTTAGAAACTTCCTTCTGGAGAGATGGATATTTCTGGACACCCTGAAGACGGATGAAGAAGATATGATGGATTTCTATCGTCAGATTAGAAAGGAGGAACCCCCCCTTCTGTTTGGGCATGCCCATTCACTCTATCTACTTGCAAACTTCCTTTATTCAAAGGGGTTAACAGATATCAGGCCGAAGGGGATAATAAGCACCGCTATGGTGCTCCATGACCATGAACGCAGGCAGATCGAAGCAGTTTTTGCATGCAGGGTTACTGATCGCTACGGTTGTGAAGAGGTGAGTCTTATAGCTTCGGAATGTGAAGAACACCGTGGGCTCCACGTAAACATGGATACTTTGATTGTAGAAATGATTCGAGAAGGCAAACCCGTTTCTCCTGATCAACCGGGCGCCATCGTCGTTACAGATCTGACGAACTATGGCATGCCATTCATAAGATATCAGATTGGTGACGTGGGGATCGCCTCGAACAGGGTCTGCAAGTGTGGACGTACGTATCCGCTCATAGAATCCGTTGAGGGGCGTACCGCTGACTATGTGACTACCCCCGATGGCAACTTCGTGTCCGGTATATCGCTCACGGAGAATTTCGCTATGCTCCTTAGCGGGATAAAGCAGTTCCAGATCGTGCAAGAGCGGATTGACTATCTAGTTCTTCGAATCGTCAGGGCCCAGGACTTCACAGAGGCCACCGAACTCCAGATCGCGGACCTTGTAAAAAAGCGCTTCGGCGAAAGAATGGGGCACTCTATCCAATACGTTGAGAGCATACCCTCAGAAAGATCGGGCAAGTACCGTTTCTGCATTTCAAAGGTCCCCAACCCTTTTTCCTGAATCATGGAGAGACCATGAAGCTTTTGTTGGCCGACCCGCCGGCTTTAGAACGAAAGTATGATAACAGCTATCCCAATCTTGGCATTCTCTATCTGTTGGCCTATGTCCGCGACAGCTTTGGGGATGCATTGAAACTGAAATATCTCGAGAGTTTTGTTACCCTAGAGGAGCACTTGAGAAGCGTGGCTAGTTTTGGACCAGACATTTATGGAATCTCTTTCACGTCTAAGACCAGTTCGCTAGCTTACAAAACGATTGATGCTATAAAGACGCGGTTCCCGGAGATTCTTGTCCTCGCAGGCGGCCCTCACGTTACAGCAATGCCCGAAGAGGTTCTTCAAACCTCAAAAGCTGACATTTGTGTTATTGGAGAAGGAGAACAAACCCTTTCTCAGATTCTGGAGAGCAAACTCATAGGCAGATCGCGTTTTGAGGAGGTTCCAGGAATTGCATATCGCCAAGGAGAAAGGACTATCCGTACGCAGCGCAGGGAATTTATAACCAACCTCGATGACATTCCTTTCCCAGCAAGAGAATTCGTCCAGGACCCAACTCTCTACCATGGTAATTTCTTGCGCAGACAGAAACTGGAAGCTTCTGTACTGACAAGCCGTGGATGTCCTTTTAATTGCTGCTTCTGCTCGAATCCTGTTTGGAAGAGTGCCAAGCCCTGGCTTCGCCAGCGTTCGGTTCGCAATATTCTGGAAGAAGTCCAAAGTCTGTATGAAAAAGGCGTCCGCGAAATCTATTTTTCCTCAGACGAGATCAATTTCAATGAGAAGTGGGCCATTGAGCTCTTTGAAGAAATCAGAACGAAGGATCATCGTGACTTGTTTCTTCAGTGCAACCTGCGTGCAGACAAGATCTCAAGGGAACTGGTCCGAGCCATGAAGGAGGCAAATTGCTGGCTCGCGCACATGGGAATGGAGAGTGGAAATGATCGAGTTCTACGGGGAATCGGAAAGAACATAACTGTTAAGCAAATCAGGGAAGCAGTTAGCTTGCTCTCAGAAGCTCAGATAAGAGTTTTTGCCTTTATGATGCTGTACAACGTTTGGGAAGAAGACGGAAGGCTTGAACATGAGAGCTCGCTTGAAGTGGACAATTCGATAAATCTCTGCATGGAATTCTATCGAAAGCGCCAGATACATTACATGTCGTGGCAGTTTTGCACTCCGATGCCTGGTTCAAGACTCTTTCCCATTGCGTCAAAGTATAACCTCTTTCGTCAAGCACTGGACAAAACATGGGAGAGGTACGACGAGCACGACGTCTCAATGCGCTTGCCCGGGATTTCCTTAAGGCAGATGAAATGGAGGAATAGAAAGGGGATTCTCTTGAAGGATTGGTATCTCTTGCGTTCTGGCTCCGTGAACTGGAGACACCTCTGGCGGATAAGAGAGAATCTTGCTGCGCTATTCAGATAGCTGCTCTGGACCCACACACATCCTCAGCGCAAGACCAAACGACCCGTTCAGCATCACTAGAGCTCCCTCACGACTCTTGCCCACAGAGGTTTCTTTACTCTAGTCACAGGACCTTGGGTCATCATCGCCCGCCGGCGCACACAATCGTTATCTGAGGTCCTCTAGGAGGCTTTTTGCCAAATCTATCATCGCATTTGCGTAACAGCGCTTGTTGAAGCGAGTCTCTATCGAACGCAGCGCATTGATGGAGAGTCGTTCTCTCAGGGACGTGTCCGAACAGAGAAGCATTATCTTGTTGCGAAGTTCTAGAGTATTCCCTGGGGTGTAGAACACACCATTGTAGCCATCTTTTATGTAGTCCACCGTTCCAACGACCTTTGCCACAATTACAGGCTTACCGTAGGCCATGGCTTCTAGGAACGCCGCTTGACCTGTCGATCGCTGTGTGTCTATCAGTGGGACCACCACAACCATGGCACCTATTAGCAACTTTTCGTATTGTTCATGCGAAATATCTGTGAGCAAAGTAACATTGCTAGCTAATGTTCTGTGTTTCATGTCCGCCCTGGAGGCAACTACGACAACCCTCCCCTCCAGGCCAGCAACAGCCTCAAAAAAGGTCTCCCAATCTCTAAGGCTTCTGCCAGAGGCGAAGACGTAGCCCTCATGGCTGTGGACCAGCCGAGGGTTGTTTACGTTCGTGGGCCAGGGAATGAAGTGAAACCTGGAAGCAGGCAGGTTGAGCAACTGTGCATATGGTTTCACCTCGCCAGCGGAATTGACGACGATGGCCGTGACATCTTTGATCGCAAACCGATACAGGATCCAGGACAACCATTTCTTGAAAGAGAACTTGGTGGGTACTTCGAAAAAGAACTCCTTGGCTATGTGTATCTTGGCCCTTCTAGGAAATAACCTATTCAGGAACCCATAGATCATCGATGTTCTGTGTCCCACGGATACTACAACATCAAAACGTGCCGAAGCGATGAACAGTAGAAAACCGCAGAAAAAAGCGTGCTTCCTGAGCCTTGTCAGAAGCTCACAACGAAACTTCTCATTGAGAACATCAACAAGTGGAACGGCATGTTTCTTGTACTCTTCGGTAACGAAACTGTCCTGATTCTGTAGAATCTTCATTCTATCCCTCATCTGCCTGACAGATAGGGGCAGCTACCACATGTCTACGTAAGTCGGTAAGCTTACTGGACCTCTCGCAACAGTTTATTCAGATCCGAAATGTACCGTGAAATGGAGAAATGTTCCGCTGCAAATGCAAATGCACTACCTGATATTTGTCTCCGAAGAGCCGCATCGCTCAGTAAAGAAGTAATTGCATTCTTCAGAGCCTCAGGATCTCTTTCTCGTACAACAACCCCGGTTCTGCCATCTATGATGTAGTCTTGCGTTCCTTGCGTCTCGTTCACTATCACACATTTCCCCATCCGCATCGCTGTCACGTATGTTATCACTCCGGGACAACGCATGATCCCAGGTTCCAAGGAAAGAACGACGAGTTTCGCTCTTGCCATTGTAGAGAAATACTCGTCGTGATTGGATATTCCCAACAGACGCATGTTCTGAGAGACTAAACGCTTGTCAATCTCGTGCTCCGGCGCCGCTACATACACATCGATTGGAAGATCTTTAACTGCGTAGAATAGCGTCTCGTAGTCTCTATGGTGTAATCCACCCGTGAACAGATAGTCCTGTTCTTCTGTTTGAAGGGCGAGGTCGCCGAGGTCGGTGCAATAAGGTATCCAGACAAACTTGTCTCTATCAATCCCAAAATAGGAGGCGTAGTTGTCTGCCTCAATTCTGCAGAATACCTGCATCTTGTGGACGCCACGCGCGATTCCACGATGGATCAGAATGCTCAACAGCTCCCTCAATCTATTGTAATGTCTGTTAGGCCACTCACTATCCAACAAGATATGCACCTTCCGGCCACGCGGAAAGACTCCTTGAAAAAGGGCGAACAGCTCTCCGTATCTTCCCGTCACGACCATGTCAACATCCTTTCTCCTTCTCAACAGGGCCATGAGCAAATATAGCCGCACCACGAGCTCTGAGATACGAGTCGGATACTTGGTGCCAAATCCCCACGACAGACTGGCTTCGTCTGCGAGAAGTTCAAAATCCTCTGGCAGAGGAGCACTTGATCGGAATGTGACGGGCTTAGAGAACAGTATCTTCAATTGTCGCGTTTCCGAGTTGTTGATGTTATACTCGCTCATGCAATAAATCGCCTACGCAGCTCCATCAGTGGTGGTCCAGATGACCACCGAAGGTGAATCTATCCTTCCAGACTTGGCGTGTCAATGCTGGGATCCGTTGGATTGTGGATGGCAGTACTCGCTGAATCTTGCTCGATAGAAGGTCCTGCCGAATTGATGAATAGATGGAGATGGGCATAACGCTAAGTGATTGTTGCAGTTTGCATCGCGCTTCTGAGTTGTTGCACAACGACCACAGAGGTTCTCGAACATGGAGTTCGTAACCCTATGCCGTGCATAGGCACTGCAATGGCCCTGCTGGCCTAGAAGTTGCTATGCAGACGTTGATAGTACTGGGCGATTGTGCTTTACTGTCGTAATATTATCGTGTTTTTTCGTGAGAAACTCGGAGGGACTTTGATGAAGACCTCCAATCGTATCCCTCGTCACCCAAGCAGAACGGAGATCACTCTCATGCTTGCGAAGGCAATGCCCCATCCTGCCAATTCTGAGTCTTGGCCCAAGCCTCGGCAGATTTGGCAAACTATTTTCCGATGCTTCCTGGTTTCTTTACTGGCATCTTTGCTGTCGCTTCCACTTACTACCGGGGCGATTTGGGCCGCAACTGACCCGGTCCCTTCCATCTACTATCAAAATCTTGTTGAACTCTTTAGTCGCAAGTCCATGAGCGTTCAGAAACCGAGTGCGCTTCTCGTTGAAGCCGGCTACTGGCAGAGCGAGATGGTCATTTTCAGAGACGCGACCTACGGGACGGAAATCTGGAGGTTGACGAACGATCCTGACTATAGCAGACACAATGACTCCATAAACAGGACTCCATGGAACTGTGACGGATCACGGCTAGCCTTCATGTCGTCACGCTACGTACCAGGGGAGCAATACGACGGACAACCTAAGTGGTACATTATGGACCCCGATGGTAGCAGGTTTCGTCGTCTCCTTCCCCACGGAGTCAGTAAGGCTTCGGATATTCCTCCCTATACAACGATTGCCCCGTGGGATAGGGTGAATCCTTCTAACATATACTTCGGATACTACGACGGCCTTTACAAAGTGGATGTCTCGAACGGCGACCTGATGACGCTCGAAGAGGCTTTGCCTCAGACTGGTAGAAGAAAGGAAATATGTACCTACCTCTCCGAGCACAACCGGGTGATGGTAAACGAGCACAACACATACCAGCGCGATGGAAGTTTTTTCCCCAACGTCTACATGATCGATCTCAACAAAGCTCATGGAGCTCCGGGTAGACTCATACAATACAGTATGCACTTTAGCATCCAGGGGGTTCAAGGTCACTCTATCTCAAACGAATGCTGCTTCCACGACTTGATGTTTATGAGGACGGCCGACGACAGCTGGCAACTTACATACGAAGCTCCCGAAGGGGGCGAAGCGCTAATGTTCGAGATTCCCTACGATGGGGATCCCGATAGTATACGTATTGCAATGACGGGGTATGACTCAGCTCTTCCTTACTACTCCCATCCCTTCTGGGGACCGGACGGAGTGAGAGTGATCTACTTCGGCGAGACCGCAAAAGGGGCGGAAAACCATGGACTACAGCTTCGCAATCAGCGCACACAGACACCTATTGCTACCCTCATTGCGGGTGCCAAGGCCGGTGGTGGGCACAATGCCTGGGACGGGTACGATCCCAACTGGGTGTTTGCAGCTCCCAGTGTTGGGGAATGGGACGGTACGATCGTCAAGGCGAAGACCGATGGCTCGTCTGCAGCTCCTTTCGTCAAACCCTATTCCAGAATAAATGGTGGTAGTTATGACTACTCATCACTCCCGAGGCCTGCTCAGAGCCCTGACGCCACAAAGGTCTTTTTCGCGTCAAGCATGTTTCAGACTGCTGACACCAAGGTTGACTGCTACATTGGTGTGGTGAGGCACCCTTACCCTCCGGTGAACGTCAGAGTATCGTCTCTGTCGCAGAATCAGGTTGTACTCGCCTGGGACCGTCCGCAGATTTCGCGAGAAATCAAAGGTTTTCGTGTATATCGCTCTACAGATTCGGATAGCCATTTCCTCGAAATCTCGCCTAGTTCGATAACTGAACAAGGATACGCGGATAACACTGTTTCTGTAGGACATGCGTACTACTATGCCGTGACCTCTGAGGAGCACTCGGGAATGGAGTCCGACTATCTTTCCAACGTGCCAAGAGCGAACATTTCAAGCAGCTCTACCAACTGGGACAATTACCGTGCAGAAGGGTTTAGGGGATGGGACACCGCGCCACCTGGACCCATAACTAGTCTCTCTGTATCGCAGCTCTCTGCCGGCGTGTATCAACTTACTTGGCAGGGTTCCGTGGATAACGACGTTCGCTACTACAACATCTACTATTCAGTGGCCGGCCCCCCTGCCTGCACCCAACAGAGACTGATTGCGTCGTTGCGCAGCATTGCCACCAAGTTCATAGACTGGCAAGCCAACCCTGGTTACGCTCCTTTCTATGGTGTGACCGCAGTTGACAGGGCAGGAAACGAATCGCTCCCAAGGCACTTTCCTTCCGGAGACTCGGATACGACTCCTCCGGCTCCAACTAGGGATCTCCGTTAGGTTCCCCATCGTGACGACGGGGGTTCAGCTCGCTCAAGGGAATTGACCGGATTTCCTCGTCGCACTATGTTAGATCCTCGCTGCGAAAGCCCGAGCCAATGCTTTGCTCGATTCCCCACGTTACAAACAGACGATTAAGTTGCGTGCCTCCAAAGTACCTGTTAGTCTCTCAAAGAGTCATGATATGCGAACATGGGTTAACGTAGCTTCCAACTGGGTCATCTATGTTTTGAATATAGGGGTCGCTTTCTACCTTTCTCCGTTTGTCGTGCGCATGCTTGGCGACTCACAATTCGGAGCATGGAGCATCATCGTATCACTGACAGGATACATGGGGTTGGTGGACCTCGGCACCAGGTCCGCAGTAGTCAAGTATGCCGCAGAGTATTGGGCGAAGAAAGATTATGGAAGGTTGACGTCTCAGTTTTATTCTTCGTTTCTCTCTCTCGCTCTTGGCGGCTCAGCCCTGTTGATAGTTGCTTTTGCAGTGCGTAACCATGCTGCTGCTTGGCTGCACATAGGTGATCCTCTCAGGGGATTGTTTGCTGCCTCCATCGTTCCAAGCGCGTTAGCTGTTGTTTTTTTCATAGCCAATGGGCTCATAGCAGGGTACATCGAGGGTCTCGGTCGGTATGACATTTCTAATCTGGGTGGTTCGATTTCACTCGCTCTCAGAACGTCAGGAATCGTGTTCGTCCTTTCCCGGGGAGGCAGCCTTCCCGGGCTTGCTTGGGTGAACGCTCTAACAGCGGCCGCAAGTTGTCCGGTCACATTTCTGTTGCTTAGAACCATCGTTCCCACTCTTGGGTTTTCAGCCTCTTCTTTCAGTTTGGAGAGTTGGCTAGAGGTTGTTCGATACGGTTTCTTCGCTTTTCTCAACCAGGTTGCAGCAAGAATTTCGCAGGAGACTGGCAACATCATAGTGGGGTTTGGAGTCTCAACAACAGCCACCGCCTACTACGCTATCGGCTTGAGCCTCGCTGCATATTTGAGAGCCTTCACCGCATCAGCCGCAATTGTGGCAATCCCACTTACCAGCGGAATGGCTGCACTCAAAGACATGGCGGGAACGTGGCGAGTCACTTTGTTAGGAACAAGATTTGCAATAGGCGTTGCCTTATGTGGACTCATCAGTTTCTTTATCTTAGGGCGGGGTTTCCTTATGCTCTGGTTGGGAGAACGGTTTGCGGCCAACACGTGGCCTACCTGCCTTGTGTTGCTCATCGCTCTTGTATTCATCTCGGCTCAGCAGTTCTCGGGTGCCATGCTTTTTGGGCGGGGCAAAGCAAAGTTTCCTGCCTTGGTGATGGTGACCTCTGCCATTGCCAACGTTCTCTTGAGTATCCTGCTTGTCCGGAAAGTGGGAGCGTTGGGGGTTGCGCTGGGCACGTTGATTTCCGCGGCTGTATTCGAGTTTGGATTTGTCTCCTGCTACTATGTTCCCAAGGAGCTTGGGACTTCTCGGCTCTCCTACCTTAAACAAACCTGGGTCGGACCGCTCATTTGTGTTTTCCCATGCGCACTGAGCGGCCTAGCAGCTCGCAGCCTTGTCGAACTTTCCAGTTTCCCCCGACTAGCACAAGCCGGGCTATTCTTGCTAGGCGGATACTTCATTCCCGCGTGGTGGATATGTCTGGAAAAGCAAGAGAGGGCTTCAATCTACTCCAAAGTGACAAGCCTAGTGAAACGCATAACAGCGACTCTGACCAGGTAGGCTGATCGAGGAATCAGCCCTACAGTCGGCTGCAGATTCCCGCCAGGACTTGTGAGTACCTTACTCGGCAAGGGGAATAGCTGTAGCCGTCGCACAAATACTGAACTCTATCTGCTTCTGACGCGAAGAGATTTCCGAAAAGACCCTCTCAGAGTCCTATTGCAAAACTGCTTCCATAAGCTTGCATAAAGCATGGCAAAGACGACGGCGTAAACCGCGTCGACATCCGATTAGGAGAACCAACGCGCAAGGCCCTTGAAATTTAGGGGGTTACGCAGGTTTATGGGATGCGATCCATGGCATGGTTCCTGCTTTCAGCTGAGAGTGCTAAGAACTCTTTGGTAGGCTACGTTAGTAGGCTACGTTTCCTTGAAAAGAGCAAACCAGTCGAAAGACTGGGACGCAGAGCAACGGGGCTGTGGAGGGGCGCAGTTGACGCTCCTTCTGTTCGCCGAGCCGCCAAGGGAACTTGACCAAGTTCTTCTGGCGGTTTTTCTTTCCCTGCCGGGAGGAGGTTGATGGAATGAACTTCTCCACCAAAGCATTACTGGGTTTGACAACTTTCTTGGCGCTTGCAGCTTCAACGATAATGTGTGTCACGAGCGAAGCAGCCAACTGGAACGCCATCACACTCACCTGGACCGCCCCTGGTGATGACGGCAACGTGGGCCGAGCTTCGCAATACGACGTTAGGTACGCTACGTCAAACGTCAGCGGTACCGACACCACAACCTGGTGGAACCAGGCGACACAGTGCACGGGAGAACCCGCTCCCCAGACAGCAGGAACAGCCGAGACTTTTACTGTCACAGGATTACAGCCCTCCAGAACCTACTATTTCATGATCAGAACTGCCGACGAGGTGCCCAACTGGTCCGGACACTCGAACGTGGCGGCGCGCACTACAGCGGCAGCTCCTGACAGCATTTCTCCAGCACCGGTGAGGAACCTAGGGAGCCTGGAACAGAATTTTGAGCAAAATGGAGCTTTTTTGCTTGCGCTCAGCAGGGCATGTGGTATCGTATCGCCCGAGACGCAAGGGAGGGTCAGTTTGTCTCCAGACGGTGTTGACCTCTGGAGGGACTGGCCCATTGTGTTTGTAGAGCCTGCGAGACAATTTGAACTCTTCGGCGGAGTCGTATGATGCGTGCCTTGAGAAGCGTATTTCTTTTTGTTGCGCTGCCGCTCGGATTGGTGACAGTTGCGCTGGTGGCGAGCGCACCTTTTTGCGCAGCAATCGAGCCCACTGTAAAGTCTGTTACAGCGACTAGCGTGACGCTCACGTGGACTGCTCCTGGAGACGATGGGAACGTGGGCAGAGCGTCGCAGTACGATCTGCGTTTCTCAAGAAACCAGATCCAGGGGGTCGACACATTGGGCTGGTGGATCTCTACCAGCACGACCGTATGTGCGGGACTTCCGAGGCCCAGCGTGGCCGGTAGCTTGGATAGCTTTGTCGTAGGAGGTCTTGCGCCTAGCAACACCTATTATTTCGTGATAAGAACCGCCGATGAGATACCAAACTGGTCCTTTTTCTCAAACGTCGCAGTCGTTACAACTGCTGCGTTGCCGGATACAAACAGGCATAGTGATGAGACCCCCCCACCTCCAGTCGCGGGACTCACCGCTACTCCGACCAGGGCAGGCATCAGTCTTGCTTGGAGTCCGTCTTCTGCGCCTGACTTGGCAGGGTATCTCGTCTATCGCAGTTACTCACAGCAAGAATACGAGGCACTGACTCAGGAACTGGTGTACGAGACAACTTATCTTGATGGGAATGTTCTTCCTGGGGTGAGCTATAGTTACAGCGTAACGGCTGTGGACTACACGGGCAATGAAAGTCCCCTGGCTCAGGCTGTCTCTGTAACTGCTCCTTCTGTGCAGCCGGTGGCAACACGACTTCTGGCCCCATTCCCGGACCCATGTCTGAGCGAGGTCGTATTGAGATATGAAATCGCCGAAGAGGGAGCGTGGGGCACAGTCAAGATCTTCGATATAGGCGGGCGACTTGTACGCGATCTCAATGAGGGCAGGATGGACCCGGGTCAGTATGCGGTGGTGTGGGACTTGAAAGCCAACGACGGACAAAGAGTGGCTCCGGGTATATACTTCTGTGTGCTTAGCTCAAAGGATTTGAACAGCTCAAAGAAATTCGCCGTGTTGAAATAGCAATATTGGGGAACTGAGAAAACAGGAGCTTACCGGTATTTCGGAGGCTCCTGTTTGTGTCAGAACCGAGGGCAATCCAGAAAACGCACCCCACGACGACTCGGAACAGCTTGCTGACGCCCCGCACGCCAAGGCACCGCACGCGCTAACGCAGGGCGAGCTGAGACCCCACCCTTGACGTTATGAGCTAGCTGCTGCTATCTGGTTATTATCACCACGCTGGCGACGAACATGAAAGGGCGGCGTTGCATCTGCCACCGCTAGCTGCTATCTGGTTATTATCACCACGCTCGCCACGGCGGACAGAAGGGTGGCCAAGCCAACGAGACTGAACACGGAGCCGGTGATCGTTCTTTTCCGGGGAACCGTGATTGTGTCGCCTGGCCTGAGGTCCGGATTCGCTGCGACCACGCCTTCCTTCAGGAATTTTTCCAGGTTTATCCTTAATGTGGTGGCCTCTGAGCCCGACCTTCGCACAATGTATAATTTCTTGAGTTCCGCCATATCCGTGGGACCGCCAGCCGTCAGAAGAGCTGCCACCACGTCCCTTGCCAAGGCCACCTCGTAACTTCCGGGTGACCGGACTTCACCCAGAACATAGACCGCGTTCCCTTGCGGTGCGGCGGAAGTCCTACTAGGTACCCTGACCGTATCACCGGGCTGAAGCTTCACCTGCTCCTTAGCCTCGCCGCGCAACACCCTCCTGGCATCCACTGTGATTGTCTCACCCGTACCGGCACGAATGACTTCTACGGCACTGAGAACGGCAGCCTCCGTGGGTCCACCCGCCTCGCTCAGGACGTCCCAGATCGATGGAATGACTGAGAACGCGTATTTACCCGGCTTGATCACTGCCCCCACAACGAATATCTTGCGGCTATTGTACTGTAAGACAGTCACCATAACTTCGCCCACGCGGTAAACCGACAACTTTCTACTCAGCTCCCTGGAGAGCTGAGAAGGAGTCAACCCCGATGCTTTCACTTCTCCCGATAAGGGAAGAGTGACAACTCCATCGGGTCCTACTATAAAGGTACCGGAGAGGTCGGGGCGCTCGCGTACCACGACAGAAAGGACGTCCTCGGGGCCAATCACGTATTCAGGCTCCCCTGCCGCCTCACAAACGCTCGAGGTGAGAGCGCTGTCCTTCGGGGGGAAGAATGGAACCATCGAGGTAACATTCAGAGTAAAGGGAAGCAGAAGCAGCAATAAGATTGAAATTGTAGACGCGATGACTAAAGACCGTCTCATAACCCTTTCTCTCCGATCCAATTGCCCGTGGGAACGCTTGCTCTTAGAAAGACGCTCCACCGAAAAAGAAGTCCGATGCTCAGAAGCAGGCCGACGGGCCGCATTCTAGCATCGAGCTTACACCCTGTCAAACACATAAAGCGGAAACCATGGCGCGTTCAGGACAGCACACAAAATGTACATTCTTGCGCGTCACAACCAACGCTTGAGGCGAGCAATCCCGCAGCGGGACACAGATGGAGCGATCCTGCAAATATTGTGGGCAAATGTCTTGACGTCCAGAGGATAATGTTATGGAATAGTTACCGGCACGATATTCTGAGTTGCAGAGTGACATGTTCTCTGGAGTTTGTCTCTTTTAGCGCGTACCATGCCTGCGAATCTACCGCCACAATATCACGAAGTTGAAAGAAAGTTCAGAGAGGCCAGGGATCCGGCTCAAAAGCTCACCTTTCTCAGAGAAATGTTTGCGATCCTTCCAAAGCATAAGGGCACGGACAAGCTCCAAGCTGATCTGAAGAGAAGAATTTCCAAGCTGCAAGATAGTCTTCAGAAATCTCGCAAGGTAGGGAGACGACCCTACGCCTTTTCGGTAGAAAGAGAAGGGGCTGCTCAGGTGGTGCTTCTTGGTCTTGCGAACTCTGGTAAGTCTAGCATTTTGAGGGCGTTAACGCGTGCCGAACCAGAGGTAGCTGCATATCCATTCACAACCAGAAAACCAATGCCCGGGATGATGCAGTTTGAAGACATCCAGATACAACTCATCGATATGCCGCCAATCGTGGAGGAAGGAGTTGAACACTGGTTTCCTCAACTCGTAAGAGGGGCGAACGCAACCCTTGTGGTGGTAGACGCAACTTCCCCGACTATGCTAGAGGATGTCGAGCTGGTTCAAAAGGAGATGGGACGAGCCGATATTTCCCTGGTCGGTACCATGGGGGAGAATCAGTTGGAGAACGGGGTAGCGATGGAATCAAGAGTAGTCGCACCGGCGGCGACCTCTCAGGCGGGGGTTCCTTCTTCCCAGATACGGGAAGGCGCAGACGGGGAGACCGACGCAGCTGAGGCCAGGGCCATCAAAAGGACACTTGTGGTAGCCAACAAGGTTGATGCCGGATGCGAACCGGGGACCTTAGCGTTGCTTGAGGAATACCTGGGGGGAGGAACAACAGTGGTCCCCTTCTCTGCACTCACCGGTCAAGGAATCGATGCGCTCAAGTCAAAGATTTTTAGCATGTTAGACCTTGTAAGGGTATATACAAAGGTGCCCGGCAAGAAGCCCGACCTCGACAGGCCTTTCGTGTTGCCGGGCGGCAGCACAATACTTGACGTCGCCAACCTTGTTCACAAGGATTTCGCTGTCAGTTTGAGATTTGCGAGGATATGGGGTACGGGGGTTTTTGATGGTCAGTGTGTAGAGAGAGACCACATTGTCAGGGATAAGGATGTGGTGGAACTACACTTGTGAGATATAGTCGCTTCTGGACGAGTGCACGATATCGACCGCATGATTGCCCGACTTGGCCGCTGTAGCGACGTTTATCTGCCCCGAGCTATCGGCTCCCCCATCCTCTCATTGTGGATACCCCGAACCGGCTCCGATGAGTCTTGGAAGCTTCCCTTTGGCGCCAAACCCTGACATTATCGCTTTGGCTTGACATCCCCTGGTACAGCGATTCCGCCAAAAAGCTTGACAAAATGGCGCCAGAGGAGTATACTTATTTCGTATTTCATCCAGCATCTGGTTTGCCGTGGGATGCTTGGCCCTCGGCGGGGTATCTACGAGGTATCTAAAAGGAGGTTTTCTCCCCTCTAACGCTGAAAGGAGCGTGCGTATGAGAGAGCGTGCTTGTGCTACCCGTGTTGTTCTTCCCGTCTTTCTTGGTCTTCTTCTCCTGCCTGCGTTTGCCCTAGCTGCCCCATCAATGGTTAACGTGACGGCAACGCTTGAATACCTTGGTGGTGTACCCGGCAACCAAACATTCCGTCTCGACTACACAGTGGAGAACGTTGACATACTGCCCGCCGCGGCCGGTTTTATTGTTTTCTTTGACGCTGACAACGTCGACCGGGCCGATTTTATCTCGTACACCGCTCCTTCCGGCTGGGAAGAAGTATCTGTTTACCCGGAGACGCCACCCGACGCCTTCTGGAACGTAGAGTGGGACGAGCTTTTTGGAACCAACAGAATCCTTCCCGGTACGAGCCTTGGCGGCTTTTCGGTGACTTTCACGTGGAAAGACCCAAACGCGCTGCCCGGCTCCCAGTTCTTCGAAGCCTGGAATGGTGAAGCTCACGAGGGATATACGACCGTTGTTCCAGGTTCAAGCCTACTGGGTAGCATCGAGGGGACAGTTGTGACGGTGTGCGGGGGCAATAGAGCGCCCGCAGCTGGTGTGACCGTTGACCTATTCACAACGGGCAACGTTATGCTTCAGAGTGTCGCAACAGATGTGAACGGACACTATTCCTTCCCGGGGCTCGAAGGTGGCAGCTACAAGATAACGATTGTCACTCCGGCTGGGTTTGTGGCTGACGAGGAGACAAAGACAACTTCTGTATCCATGGGGCAGCCCACCGTTGTTGACTTCCAGCTCAGCTGTCTGGCGATTACACCTGACGCGAGAACCATCGGTTACTGGAAGCACCAGGTCAACGTCTACTTGAGCGGCAAGGGCAAGGCGCAGGAGAGCCTCGCTAATTTGCATTCCTTCATGGAGATGATCAGGATTCACTTCAACGAGAATCTTCTCAACCCGGTTAGGCTAGTGGAGATTGACCCCGATACCGACAGTCTGATTGCTTTGCAGGGGTTGCTGACGGTGAACAAAGACGGGACGATGCTTGACAGGGCCAGGCAGCAGGCGGTTGCTCTGTTGCTAAACGTTGTGTCTCTTAAGATCTCTCAGGCTCAAGTCATCAGTGCCAACGGTGCCAATGTGAGCCAGGCAATTACCTACGTAAATCAACTCATCGAGGACAAGATTACGTCCAACGACGAGAGAGCAAAGGACATTGCCGACTACATCAACAATGGTATGACGGTTCCGTCCGGCTGGATCCCGATCAGCACACCTATCATCTACTACGAGCGTGATAGACACGGGGCCATCGTGTATCTGGGCAAGGGTTGTCCGAACCCGTTCTCTAGCACTGCCAGCATTGCCTTTGCTCTTAAGGGCAACGGCCTGGTTCCTGTTGAACTCAAGGTGTTCGACGTGACTGGTAGAGTGGTCAAGACACTCATCAGCGACGCCCTCGTGCCTGGTCAGCACTCGACATCGTGGAATGGGATGAGTGACGAAGGCGCGAAGGTGAGCTCGGGCGTTTACTTCTACGAATTGAAAACACCGACGTCCGTTGCAACAGGAAAACTGGTTTACAGGAGGTAGTTTGATAGAGGGGACGGCCGTGATGCTGTCCCCTCTGGCTTTTCTTGCGTTCAACGTTGGTCCGTTCGTGGTTCAGATTCTTTCGGAGTTCCCCACAGGGAGGGGGTTGATGGTATGACTAAAAAGCTACTGATCTTTCTGACCGTGCTGGTGGTAGGGTGTTTTCTGGTTCCTCTGGTAGCCGATGCCCTGCCAAAAGGAGACGTCGCGTACAGGCTCTACCACAAGGAAGGCAGCAACTGGGTGAGGTATCTGCCAAGCAGCGAATTCCCGTCTGGAGGAGCCACATTCGGCACAAACCTGTGGAAGTACGAGTACACGGTGTGGAACTTGACATTCGTTGCTGACATCTACCAGTTCTATCCTTTCTTCAATTCAGAGAATCTCGATTCGACGGCCGTATACTCCTCTGCCGTGGCACCTACGGATTGGACGGTCTTGCTGTTCCCGCCGGTCTCACCAAACTACAACTGGAAGGTGCGCCTCAGGACGTTAGTGGCCGCGGCCAAGATTAAGCCCGGTAACTCGCTATCCGGCTTTGTGGTCGAGTTTAGATGGAATAAGCCCGGAGTGCTTCCTGGACCGCAGATGTATGAGCTGACTACTGCTAACGACTCGGAGACTCAGCAGTACACACACGACCAGGATGCGACTTCAGTTGATTCGGCCACGTGGGGAAGGATAAAGGGTCTTTTTTCGAGGTAGGGGATGGGAGGTAGGGGACGGATAGACTTGGTTTGGAATGACAATTCCTTTGTGGTTATCCCTTGCCTAAGCTTGTACCCAAACTTGAGAGGCAGGAGCTGAGCGTCGCTCCTGCCTCTTCTGTTTATCGCTTCTTTTTTGGCGGGAGGCCAGTCCGGGGTTACAGACCACACCCTGGTCTCAGGCTTATGAGGCGCTCGTCTACTCGCTCTTGAGGAGTACCAGTTTACCCGTCACTGTATTGCTCTTACCTTGAAACCTCACGAAATAGACTCCGCTCCGAACCTGAAGCCCCGTATTCTCTTTTCCGTCCCACCTGAACGCGTGCACACCTTCGGGCAGGTACCCGCTGTACAGGGTTCTCACGAGTCTTCCGGTCACATCATAGACGGCGAGTAAACCCTTCTGCCCAGATACAATCGAAAGGCTAACATCGGTAGAACTCAAGAACGGATTTGGCTTACTCGCCAGACGAACGGCAGGGGTGACCTGGCGTTCAATCGCAACCTTTTCGCTCGTCTTGAGCAGGCTCAGTTTGTTGCCTTCCTTATCAGCACCTGCTGCACCCTCCATCCGAATCTCAGTCATTTTACCGTTTGAACCCGGCACGAATGCAAACGAAACTTCTGCCAGAACACCCTTATCCCCCAAGGGTAGCGGGTTATTACCCATGGCAACGACCATCAACGAAAGCTCTCCACCGGAGACAGTGTAGTAAAGCTCGGCCCCATCCAGTTCCGTGGGGATGGTTATCCTGTCCACTGAAAGGACCTGGGGGTCGTATGCTATTCTAGCCTCTACCCCGCCCGTACCGACTGAAGAGGAAAACGTGATCGGAACCGTAAAGCGTGCGTCGGACTCCCAGGACACATTCTCGGAGAGCCCAATGGAGGCAGAGCCGGCGCTCCCCTGATTCCTCCCCTGTTCCATGTCACACCATAAGCAGAAGGAGCCGAGGATGTACCTGATACAACAGACTACATCATTCACATTCAGCACGCCGTCACCATTGCAGTCTGCCCGCAGAACCTGCTCTGGGGTACAACACCCCTCAGGGATTGTGCACATGATGCACTTGATCATGTTCACTATGTCCACCACATCCGACCGGCCGTCGGCATTTATATCGCACTTCCCTGCGTTCCGGATGCAGATTGTTCCCGTGATTTGCGCAAATGTCGGGCACGTAAGTACTGAACGACCCTCCTCGTCCGCGAATGCCACAGGGTTTAGCACAACCTGGAGGTTGTATTCGGGTGTTGGCAAGGCGGGGCTAAGCGTATCGCTCATGATTTGAACCCATATGCGCGCGATTGGCCCTTCACCGGGCTCTATGATTCCCAATCCAGGTGCATTATCCCGCATGAGAAGAGGATGAAGCATCAAATGCAGTCTTCCATCTTTGAAAGTCCACTCAACCCCCATGTCAGCAGCTCGCATCAGGGGCTCTACTCGTGTGACTACTAAACTCCAATCACAAAGTATCCCTTGCCCGCATCTGAGAACGGCTAGTTGCTGGAAGCCGTCCACTACCATCTCGGCACCTGCTATGGGCATGGGGTTTCTCAGCGTCACTGTCAGGATACCAGGCCTACCAAGGCCCACTGTCGCGTTGCAGCCGTTTTCGGCAGGCGCAAACCCGGGGATTACGCAAGCTTCAACCGGGCCGCAGGAATCACGCACAGTGAAAGCGATCCGTCGCTGGTCATATACCCGGGATGAATCCTGTGAGTCCACTTCGACAACCATGAGTTCATATAATCCTGGGCTAAGCATCCCTACGAGGTGTGAGACGTCATATGGAACAATCACAAGCGGGCAAGGAGTGTTTTCGTAGTGGTGCGAGAAGATCCGCATCATGTAGACCGTCATCGGCCCAAGAGGAGAAGGACGCATGACGGGCAGGATGCTTACATCATAACCGTCATAGTGCCAGCAGCCGTCAGGAAAGTAACCCGCTGCGTGAAAGATGACCGAATCGCACCGAGAAGGCTGCGACGGAACTACGGCAACCTCCTGAACGATGGCCGTCGAAACTGCGGGAAGAAAAAGTCCCATCAGAAGCGCGACGGTGATGAGGGGCAAACCACGATAGACAGAGATGCTGTGGAGCTTCATCGAAACTCACCTCCTGGAGGTAGGAGCAAGCACATGGGTGGCAGAGAGCAGAAAAGCCAAACAGGACAAGCACCCGGCAAGTCCTGTGCGATTGACTTCAATCGAAAGGCAGCAGAGCAGCCCGACATTCTACAACCAAGGAAATTATACCTCACACCGTAAGGCAAGGTCAAGAGAGAATTGCGTGTCGGGTTTAAGAGGAAACTGCTGATCTCGAAGGCAACCCTGGCATCTGGCCGCTAGCTCCTTGCAAGCTCTCCCGTCAAGCCAGAGTAGGGTTGGGGGTCATGATGTCCTCTTCGAGCGGGCCAAGCAGAAGCTCGGGGACGTTAAGGCCGAACTTGTCGGCTTCGACAACACATTTAACGTTTCGCAA
>Ga0315289_10003509_pt1 | contig 23705 bp, 23 predicted proteins | sample YL17G11_40_MG_FD_203452 | JGI IMG/M metagenome (GOLD analysis project Ga0315289, IMG submission 203452) | Sediment microbial communities from Yellowstone Lake, YNP, Wyoming, USA - YL17G11_40 | ecosystem: Environmental > Aquatic > Freshwater > Lake > Sediment | place: USA: Wyoming | collected...
CCACTTACTATACCGGGCAATGGGAAACGACGGCATATCCCGCATCGGATACGCCGCCTCCTCTGACGGATACAAAATCGACGAGCGGTCACCAATCCCCGTTTTTGAGCCCAACAACAAAGCTGAAGACTACGGATGCGAGGACCCGAGACTAACCCTCTTCGACAACCAAATAGTAATGGCATACACAGCTCTAACCGAAATTGACCACGAACAGCTCTACCAAATCTCCCTTACATCCATCTCAGTCGATGATTTCCTGAGCAAACAATGGAAATGGAACGAACGACTATTGCCATTCAGAGACATACGCAACAAAGACGCCGTCATTTTCCCCAAAAAAATCGGAGACAAATACATTATGTTCCACCGCTTGGAACGAGAAATGTGTGTGGCGTACTCCGACGACCTCAAGCGATGGTACGACATCAGAGCCTTGATGAGACCAAGAACGAAAAGCTGGGACTGCTGGAAAATCGGCGCAGCTGGACCCCCCATCGAACTCAACGAAGGCTGGCTCGTTATCTACCACGGCGTGAGCTTCGAAAAAGTCTATTCGCTCGGCGTGCTCCTACTGGATAGGGACAACCCCGAAACTATTTTGTACCGCTCCGAAACACCCATACTAACACCCGTCACCGACTACGAACGCTTCGGCAAAGTGCCCAACGTAGTATTCAGCTGCGGAAACGTACTCATCAACGACGAAGTCCTAGTGTATTACGGAGGCGCCGACAGCGTGATGTGTGTGGCAACATACGAACTAAACGAACTAATGCCTAAAAGATAAAACCCACGCACTCCAACTAGCTCAGGGTGGTGAGGATTAGCACCCAAACGAGGTCCTCATTCGTGGACCGTTCCACACCTATGCTCACAATGGTTCAAGTTTCTATCATCCCCATACCCAAACGGGTTCAAAACCTGAGATGGGGCTGCCCGGATTTGAACCGGGGTCTAGAGAGCCCAAGTCTCCAAGCCTAGACCAAGCTAGCCGACAGCCCCTTCTGTGACCGTTTGCAAGATAGAATTTCGAAAGACACATTTAAGACATTCTCTAAAACTGGAAAAGACGACGAGATTCGCGGTCAGTGCGTTATTCTGTTTCTGACGCTGCATTGGAGTACTTTTGGGCAGACTAGACATTCGTCTGGTATGGGCCTGGAAGTTAGAGTTGAATTCAACAAGCTGGTGTAGTGAGCACATTTTGCTGGTGAGTCGAAGACTTTCGGATAGTCCAATGCCCTGACGTTCACCACTTTCAAGCCGTCTACCGTCAGGTCGATTCTGGACATGCAGAAGGGGCAGGCATAGTTGCTCTGTCTCGGAAAGGTCGATGAGTCAGTTAGAACAGCTGGCCTCTCAAATGATTTTCCGCAGCCCTTGTATGGGCACTTGAGTTTTCCTGGGTGGTGGAAGTTCACCGTTGTTCATCCCTTTTTGCCTAGAGCCTGCCTCGTATATCCGTAGTATTAATATTTAATAAACTTATCCGTTGACACGCACAACACACATACACTTCCGACGAAAAAAGCCTCGGCGGGGCATCGATTAAAGTGTTCAAAGCCTCAACATTTGTAGCCGCGGTTCTTGAGTGCTGAGCCCGCTAAAGGATTTAGAACTCTTCAAATCCCTAACGTTTAAGCATGCCACGGTCATTAGACTCTGGTGTTATGTCACGCGGCGAAGACGAAGAACACTGATGTGAGGGTTCGACTAATGTCTGGGATAGGAAAATTGATTCTGAAACTAGTGCCTTCAATCAGTAAGATAATACTCTTAGGCCTGTTTCTAAGCTTAGGCGCGTACTATATTTCCAAGGGAGGGCAACTCGCGTCAAGCTCCCTTCCATCTGAACCGCCATCAACGTTGCTCAAGACGCTATACAACAACGGCTCACAAATCGGAGAAATCTCGTCCACTCTGACTTCCAACGTGTCATTTGTTGTTGGTGCTGACATTTCAGCTCAAGTCGAGATCGGTTTAACCCAAGCTCCAAACACAAGCTATGTGATCGACGTGATGTTCCCGGATGCCATTAGCTACAGAGATATTCCACCCTACACGTGGCAACAAGACTGGTCTTACCGCGTACCGGAGACCCAGATTCTCGGGACAGAACAGATTCAAACGCTCAGCAACGTCACGTTGGTCTACGCCCATGAAGGCATTTACGGGCTGAACGTGACCATTAGCCATCCGAGCACTGGTTCTGAAATGCATTTTTACTTCTATGACCTTGTTCAAATAAAACCTCTCACTTACCTTGAGGACGAGACTAGGTCCAACCTGACTTTTGCAATGAGCTCTTATCTCCTTGGACTTGCGGTCATAATGGTAGGTCCCGTTCTTGTTCAGATTGTCGGGATCTCTGAAGGACTTTTCAAGAATGATTCTAAAAGAAGACTTGATAGGAAAACTAGTGCAGTAGAGGCTGATGAAGTTGTCGTTGAACTCGACCCAAGTAACATAAGAAAATGGGCGCTGCGTACCTTTGGAGAGGAAGCCCTTCTCAAGTCAGTTTCAAAGAGGGCGAAGTACGAGTTTCTCCTGGGAAAAGTTGTGGAAGAGGGCTACGTTGGAACCTTCCCTAAAGAAGTCGTCTGGGAAGGCGCAACACCGGCCTGGGACACAAATTACCGTGTAACAACTACAAAGCCTGGCGGCGAAGTTCAGATAACATCCAAGACATCTGTAATTTGCCAGCTTCCAGAGTAGCGCGCGCTGTTCGAGACGATTGTTTTTGCTTTTCAGTTTGGCTTGTTCGTTTAGCGCGCTAGTGAGGAAGGTCTCATGGTAAAATCAGCAGCCTTCAAACGGGAATACCCAATAAAATCCAACATTGCTAGAATCCTCCTTTTCCCTTATTATCGCAGACGATGGGACCAAGAATCACCGCAGCAATAAGAAGGATAGCTCCCCAGAGTGTCAATGAATTCACTGTTATTATGAAACCTGAAATCCAGGCCATCCCCACTACGAAAAGCCCCGGCCAGCCTGCCATCTGCAAAGTTCCCAAGATACCTGCTGCCGTCGTCGCCAGAATAATAAGAACAATCACCAATGAGACTAGAATCTCATTATTCGGAATAGCAACCCGCAGAAGCACCCTTATGATCTCCTCCTCGGGGTCAACGCCTACCCAAGTGAACAGGCCTCCTAAGAAGCCAAAGCTCAAGACAAACTCCTGAAGGAACACATCCGATTTCTTCGTCACAATTCATTTTACTCGCGCCGCAGAATTTAAATAGTATGTACGTACATAGTTTGCGACGGTGGCAACATGGTTAACATCACCGTCACAATCTCGGACGAAGTCGACTCACGACTACGCGAATTCCTATGGAACAAATACAAGGGAAAAGGAAAACACATGGGAGAAGAGATCTCCCAAGCAATATCCGAGTACCTGGACAGGGAAGAACCTGTGCGAACTCCCCGCTCCAAAGAGAAAAAAGGGAAAACTGAAGAATAAGGTTCTATGCGCTGGACAAAAACCGCGTCGGGGAACTCCTAGGCGAAGATCGGATGCATCGAACCAAGGGGCATTATCCATCGTCACTTTAGCGCCAAAGCGACCATAGCCCGGGTTAGGCCAGCTGCATATTTGTCCAGAAATCCCAAAAGACAGAAGGGGTAAGTCATGGATGACGAGCGCGGCGCGCTTTGTCGTGCATTATCTTGTCACTTGTCACTTCGCAGCTTTGGTCCTATTATAAAACGACCTATTGTAACTAATGAAAGTCCGACGGAAATCAGTACTAGAATTACAACAAACTGCCAATTGAAGATGTTTGAAGATGTTTCTACGATGGGAACACTCATCCCAATACCCGCCAACGCAAGCATTGCTCCTATCTGAATCGCCCAATAACTCACATTTTCATGTCTCATGATATTCTTTGTCTCGTCTACTCCAGCTATCCGCGCATGTATTGTCATTTTTTCTGGGTGGCTTTCCGTCAGTATCTTCATGTCGATTCTATCCCCATGATTCATGAGAATCGGCAAAAGATTGACAGATCCGTTCTCAACCTTAAATGATGGTTCGAGACATCTCTTGGAGGGTTTGACAATTTCTGCAGAGAGTATTTCAACTGTACTTCCAAAATCCAGCGCAATTGGTCCTTCGTAGTCGTCAGGTCTTATCGGTTCATTCCCCGAGCACAAAAGCGTAACAGTGTTCAGATATATCTGCTTGACCTCTTTTTCCTCGTACAATATCTTCAGCTTCTTTCTCACAATATCCTCAACTTTTGGTAGCACAGTAGTGCAGGAAGCCAAGAAAGACAAGCCTTTGCGCCTTCGACCTTTAAACCATAGAATGACTGTGACGATGATCGCCGCAACAGGTATCAAGACATACGTGAGGACTTGCCAAAATTGATTGCTTACGTTCTCTGCCATTCTCTCTCCGTTTTAACAACAAGTTGTTTCGCCTCTTATAATACTTTGGCGAGGCCGGCGCCCTGCGCCTGCTTGTACTCGATGAACTTGAAGATGAGGCCCTTGTTCTCGACGCTCACCTGGGATCCTTCGAGTTTGTCCTTTGCCTGCTCAAACCGTTCTTTGAAGTTGTACAGGTCTTTCATGCTATCACCCCAGGGGCCCGGGCAGGTCTAGTCTGAGAGTTAGAGGTGTGGGGATTTAAACAGTTTGATTGGAGCCTCGGCGGGGCTTTGAACCCCGGGCCTGCTGCTTACGAGGCAGCCGCTCTACCAGGCTGAGCTACCGAGGCACACACACCAAAAATTCACATTACACCTATTTAAGCAGACACAAACAAGCCATAGAGCCCTACAACAGCAAAAGGGCAAGCATCATGATACAGCCATGAATATCACGAAGAGACAGCTCAGTCTACAAGAACGTCAGACAGCACAAAACCAAACACACTTCAAAACAGGGGCTAAACACGTCAGTCGACCTAGACCAAAGTGAAAACTCTGAAACGTTTCTAAAACTCGGGCCTACAGACACTAATGGTGAAGACCGAAAAACCGACCCAAAGAGGGATCACATGTTCCATTGTTTCCGCAAAAGACTTCAGGTCAACGAACAGATTTCACAATGTCACAAGCGGCTCAGCTTACAGTTTCTTCGTCATAACGTAGGCGTCTTCTCCATCTGCATAGTATCCATGCATCGTTCGACTGACCTCAAAGCTAAGCTTCTTGTACACTCTTACTGCCTCATCATTAGTGACCCTGACCTCCAAGAAACTCAGCTTTGCGTTATAGAGTTTCATTGCTTCCAAGGCTTTGGAGACCAAGGCTTCTCCGATTCCTTTGCGACGATGCTCAGGCGAGACTGCGACCGAAACAACATGGCCCTTCTTGATCAGACCGCTCAGGCCGAAACCAGACAGCCCAACCTCAACCCTACACATGATATAGCCTACCACTTGACCGCCTTGCTCAGCTACGATAAAAGCTTCAGGAAACCTTCGATACAAGTCGAGATAGAAGAAATCCGTGTAGTTCTCAGGAAGACAGAGACGGTTTATCTGCATGACACCCTGCAAATCATTCATGTTAAACTTGCGAATGTTGTAGATCTCTTGCAAGTCGCCCGTCTCCATTTGCTCTGATCCATGAAATCAAAGCTGTTTAAACACTTTTCTGTTCCGAAACAGCTTCGGCAAATTTTGTGTCTCCAGTCTCCTTGATCTTTGGTAACGTGTAGTTTCCAAACGGCATGACCCAGACCCTAGCGTTCCGTCCAGCAACGTTGAAAGCTTCATTTAACGCTTCGTTTACCGCCCTCGCAGTCTTCAGTTTGAAAATGTTGGACGCGTAATAATCGGGCATAGAGGAAACCAAGATAATTCTATGATTCTGCAGCACCTTCATCAAATAGTAAGCCTTGTGACCTCCCAGAACAAAATTCTTCTTGATCTCCCTCTCGACGGTTTTCAGATCGCCATACTTAACCATCCAGTCGTAAAAAGCCTGATTTCCATGGCCCTCAGGGCACTCTGCCGCCAGCACTATGACCCCCCCTCGTTTGACAACCTCCAAAGCGTTGTCGACCCCCTTGTAGGCCTGATAGAGGTTGACGTCCGCCGGATTCCCGCCTGAACTGACGACGACTATATCTGCTCTCCTATCCACGGTCACCCGGTACATTTCATCGACAAGTTTGACTCCTTCTCGGAAAGCTTGCTCTAAATCTCCAGCAAAGGCCTTCACGATCTCACCTCTGACGTTTGTCACAACGTTCACTACGAAGTCGACACGCGCCATCTTCGCAGCCTCAATCATGTCCTCATTGACCGGATTTCCATCTAGCACACCTGTCTTAGCATTTGCATCCAGAGCCATAGCATGGTTGTGCTTTATCGTGTCTTCGCCAGCGACCGCTGGCAAGACACTTTTTCGCCCGCCACCGTAGCCAGCGAAGTAATGAAGACACACATCGCCAGTCAAAATCTTTACGTCGGACTCGGCAAAGATCCGATTCAAGAGTACCTTTGTTCCGTGCTTCTGAGTCGTGCCAATGTGGACCAAATCCTCGCTCTTGCAGTCATGGCTGACTGATTTCACTCGGCCAAGCACGTCCTCACCAAGAAGCAGGACAGCTTCTTCGCGTTTCACGGCTCTATGTGTCCCACATCCGAAGATAATCGTCAAGTTCTCGTTCTTAACGCCCGCAGTTGTCAATTCGTCGAGTAAAGGCGGAATAATGAGGTGGCTTGGGGACGGCCTCGTTGCGTCATCGACAACTATGGCCACCTTGCTTTCAGGCTTCACGATTTCGCCCAGACTTTTTGAACCGATCGGTTCTCTCAAGGCTCTCGCAACCTCGGCTTTGCCATCAGGCACCGAAGCTATTTCTTTTGGATCGATCGACCCCAAGAGATTTCGAGCAGGGACTCTCACGCAGATTTCCGTTTTGCCGTAAGGAAGCCAAACGTCAACCATGAAGCGTCACTCAGATATTGACACACGTGAGCTGAAACTTTTAAGCCTTATCAAGACAATGAGCAGAAGCCATCACAAGTTCTTTAAAATCAGGCTGACATAATTGTGTGTTGTGAGGAAATGAAAATGTCGATCGAGAAAACCCCTGCAAAAAACGAGGTCTTCTTCGTATGGCTTAATCGCTACGCCGGAATAACGGTGAAGACGCCGTCTAAGACGTTGGTCATCGACCCTGTTGACGTTAAAGCCCGTAATCTCCAAAAAGTCGATGCGGTTCTGATCACACATGAGCATTATGACCATTTGGACCAGGCATTGGTTTCCGAAATACACAAGCTGACACAATGCAAGGTCATCGCCGACCCCACTTCCAGCAGAAGGCTTCGAAACACGATTCCATCAGAGAAACTTCAGGAAGTTCAACCAGGTTCAGAAGTCAAAATCGGCGAGGTTCTCGTAAAAGCCGAACAATGCAACCATCCCCCGGCAGCAACACCCGTGTCGTTCATAATCACAAGCGACGACGGAGTGAAACTCTTCCACACAGCGGACAGTCTACCATTCCCGCAGATGGCCACAATCGGTGAAAAGGAGAAATTCGACGTAGTCTTCTGCACCGTCGGAATCGCACCGAACACTTCACCCGAAACCGGCGTTGACATAGTTAGGCTGACAAAACCCAAAGTAGCCGTGCCCTATCACACAGGTTCAAACGCAGATCAGAAGAGATTCGCTGAACTCCTGAAGAAGGAATTGCCGAAAATCACGTGCCTAGTTCCAGAAATAGGAAAAATCTATCAAGTCTCCAAGAGGAAGTGAAGAGTCAAGGATGAACAAAAACAGCAACGAGTTCGTCAAGATTGAACTCTGCAAGATCCTCAACAGGATAGGAGCCGTTCAGTTCGGAGCCTTCAAGCTTACAAGCGGAAAAATGAGCCCATACTACGTAGACTTGCGGATAGTTCCAAGCTTCCCAGACGCTTTTCGCAAAATCTCCAACTTCCAAGTACAATTCGTGAGAAAAGAAATAGGGGACAAGAATTTCGACAGAATCGTTGGGATTCCAGTTGCAGGCATACCGTTTGCGGCTTTGACGGCGTATGACTTTGGAAAACCGTTCCTTTACACCAGGAAGGGTATACGGCTCCACGGAAGACAAAGAAGAATAGAAGGAGTGCTCGCGCCCGGAGACCGCGTCCTACTAATCGATGATCTAATAACAACAGGTTTGTCTCTGGAAAAAGCGGCAAGAGCCATCACCGCTGAAGGAGGAATAGTAGCTGACGCAGCAGTGCTCATAGACAGGCAAGAAGGCGGAAGAAAAAGACTTGAAAAACGCGGAGTCAAACTGCATGCGCTGCTCAGCATCAGCGAGATAGCCAGCACTCTTGCTGAACTCGGAACAATCGATGAGGAGCAGAAGAAGACAATTCTGAAACAGATCAAGAAAGAATAGAAAAAAGGTTGAAACCTAAAGCAGGTCTACTCGTAGAAAATCAAGCTCTGCTCTTCCAATATCCCATGAAGCTTATGAACCGCATCGTAGACATCCTGTTCCTTCTTTGCCCCAGTGCAAACGAGCTTACCGCTTGCAAACAGAAGTATGACCACTTTCGGCTCGTCCATCCTGTAAATCAAACCCGGAAACTGCTCCGGCTCGTACATTGTCTTTCCAAGCGTAGAAGCAGCCTTTTCGAGATCAATCATTCCGCCCAAGCTTGCTGAAGCAACGATGTTCTGTATCTTCAGTTCAGGCTTACTAATGACTATTATCCCGCCTCCTTTCAGCTCCTTGACAACCTTCATCACGGCCCTACGTGACTCTTTCTCAGATTTCGCGCCGGTGCACACCATTTTTCCCGAATTAAAAATCAACGTGGCCGTTTTGGGCTTCTTGAGTCTAAATACCAAGCCCGGAAACTGTTCGGGTCGATACTCAACTCCAGGATAGCCTTTGACAACAGCGTTTAGGTCAACCTTCTGATTCAAAGTAGCCGAGGCAACAACGTTCTCAACTTTTATGATGGCTTTGGTTTTCGGCATTGGGCATCACTTCCTACCAGCCTACTGAATGCTTAAATACCCTTTATAAAGCCTTGTGTAAATCGCATGGAGATATCTCCCGAAGTCCTCACTATTAATAGCGCGCGCACCTCTCGCACGAAGAGACCATGGAGAAGGCTTCACTTGATAGTTAGTTACAAAACTGTACGCTGATTTCATTGTACTCGCGCGTGGGAGACAGCTTGTTCGTAAACAAAGAAAATGAGGGGGATTTGTGTGTTTGTAAGTGATTTTCCGTTCTTACTTCTTTGGGGGCGTTTTCTTCTTTCCTTTAGTGGCTTTAGGCACTATTCTAGCCTCAAATTACAATTATCGCGTTTTTTTATTTAAATCTTTGGTCGGTTACAAAACAATAGACGGATTCTGATGAAAAACAGAATAGCGTCAAATCATTTTTTCCATCTTGTCTAGATGGTTAATTACGAAACTGTACGGTGACTTCTGATGTCGTTTAGTTCTTTGGGGTCGTGTGTTTGGCTAAGCCTCAGGTTGCAGGGGGCTTTCCACATTCTTTGCTGGTTCGGGTTCAGTCTTATCGGCCTTAGACGTTGGGATGACAAACTCAACGATTATCAGCACGATTATGATGGCGACAATTATGTAGAGAGCGGAAGATTCACGCATAAAAAGCGCTAAGTGCCCTAGCCACGGTATCCGCATGACGACTACTCCCACCACGGCGTTCTGAGAAACCCAGCCCCAACCGTCCGGTGAGCCTTGAGGCCCAGTCCAGTCTCCCTTCGTTTCGAAATATATCAGTCCGTTCTCTGTCTTGTTTGCTATTGCCCTATGTACTATCAACTCAGGAGAGATTGGACTATGGAACACTATTATGTCGCCATTAGGCTGCAAGCCTGTAACGATTTGTTTCGGGTCCACCGCTTTGATGATGATCAAGTCTCCAGTGTGCAAGGTACGCCCAAACGGGTGAGACCAGCCGTCGCATCCATTTCCACCGTCAGGTTGCACTTCACACATGCTGCCCGAGGCGACAGCCAACGCCGGATACTGTGTTCCCAATATAATCTGTGATGCGAACCATAATCCGAAGACTATCGCGACGACCACGACGATCATTACTGCGGTTTTGAAGTACTCGTTCTTCCACAGTCTTCCGACCGTACTTGTCATCTAATGCCTTCTAACATGAACCGTTCCAGTTGATTTAGGCTGCTTCGCTTTAAAACTTAGTGCTTAAAAAATGAAAATGGGGGAGATGGATGAAAGACTGAGGCCCTATTTCTCACTCAGCGGGGTGAAGCTACGTTTAGACCTTCTTCTTGCTCAGGACTTCTCTGAAGCTGTGGCCCTTTGGACAGTCGAACAGGCCGATTTCGAGTTGTATCCTCTTTCCCTGCTTGTCGGGGCGTCCAGCCATCGTCCACTTCTTCTTAGGCGCTGAGACCATCGATCCGCATTTTGGACATTTAGCCATTTAATTTCCTCCGAATCATCTCGGTATCCATGGTTTCTGATGATGATACATAAAAAACTTTCCATTGTTTTCATATGGAAAACGTTGGTTCCAACATCGGTTATAGACATTTTAAACGCAAACAACCATGACGATGCCGCTCAAAACTTTATGTCAAACAATTCAAAACATTACATGGGCAGCCAGAACGATAATTCTGAAGAAATCTCGCAGTCCTCGATTGCATTCTTTCTTCAAAACGATTATCGATCACGGCCTCCATCGAAGGAAGGAAGATTCATCAACCCTGAAACCGACCTTCTTCAGCAAATGCCTGCGTCATAATCCATGCTGTTCTTGCAATTAGGCCTTTGAAAAGTGCGTTCAATGAACCATCGAAATTTGCATGAAAAGTTAAAAAATGTCAACAAGCAAACGTGGATCGAGACCAGCGTGGCGATTACTTTCTGTGCAAGAAAACTGCTCCAAAATGCTTTTACTTACGGGTCTATGCTTAGTTCTCACAGCATTGAGGCCTAACCAGACTTGTCGCAGTCTCCAAAGAATGCTTTTGATTTGCTCGTCAAGCCGGTCCGAAGGCTTATTGAGCAAAAGGGTTTCACGAAACCCACTGAACCTCAAGAGAAAACCATTCCGCTGGTCCTCGCTGGGAAAAATGTTCTTCTTATCTCACCGACCGCTACAGGCAAAACCGAAGCTGCTTTTCTGCCCGTTCTAAGCATGCTTCTTCAGGGACATCAGGGCATTCCAGGCATCAAGGTCTTATACATAACACCTCTACGAGCTCTGAATCGTGACATGCTGGACAGGCTTGAGTGGTGGTGCAACAATCTCGACATAAAGTTGGCCGTCAGGCATGGCGACACCGACACGAAGGAGCGCACGCGGCAGGCAAGAAGTCCCCCTGACATGCTCATCACGACTCCTGAGACCCTGCAAGCTTTATTGTCTGGTTGGATAATGCGGCAGCATCTTCAACGCCTCCGCTGGGTCATCGTTGATGAGGTCCATGAAATGGCTGACAGCAAGCGTGGAAGCCAACTTTCACTGGCTCTGGAACGGCTCAGGTCCATGATCGGAGAAGACTTCCAAATGATAGGATTGTCTGCCACTATTGGCACTCCTGACAAGGTTGCTCAATTCCTCGTTGGAAAGGGTAGGAGTGTTGAAGTTGTTCGGGTTCCCGTTGCGAGGATGATGCGACTTCGAATAATCTACCCGACGCCTGATGATGAAGATGTGCGGTTGTCAACGCAGCTTTACACGCATCCGGAAGTCGCGGCGAGACTCAGAATCATTCGTGACTACATCAGCAGCCACAAGTCAGTGCTCCTGTTCACGAACACTCGTGCGGTGTCCGAGGTGCTCGCGAGCAGGTTTAAAGTTTGGGACTCTGATTTCCCCGTCTCGATCCATCATGGCTCGTTGGCGAAGCCTTCGCGAATAGCAGCCGAGAAAGGCTTGAAGAGTGGCGCGATCAAGGGACTCGTCTGCACGAGTTCTCTTGAGTTGGGCATCGACGTGGGCACGATTGACTTGGTCATTCAATACATGAGCCCACGACAGGCAACCAGACTCATTCAACGCGTGGGAAGGAGCGGGCACCAAATCGGTAAGATGGCAGACGGAATAATAGTCACGTTGGACTCGGATGACGCTCTAGAAGCGTTGGCCATAGCCAAGAAAGCACTGAAAGAAGAGCTAGAGCCTGTCGATATTCCACCGAAACCCTACGATGTTCTGACACACCAAATTGCCGGTCTGCTGCTCAAGAACAGACGACTTGATTTCGATCAGATCCTCAGTGTTTTCCGGAATGCTTACCCATACGAGGACCTGAACATGGATGATGTCGAGAAAGTCCTAAAGTACATGCATCAGCGCTTTCCAAGGTTGGCATGGGTGTCCTTCGAGGACAAAGTGGTGCTGAAGCCAAGACAGAGCAAGGCACTCTTTGAATATTACTTCGGCAACTTATCCATGATTCCTGAAGAGAAGCAGTTTCTCGTCATTGACGCTTCAATCGACTCTGCCGTCGGAGTCCTCGACGAAGCCTTCATGGCCGAATACGGGAAGCCCGGGACCAAATTCATAATCAGAGGTTCTCCGTGGATCATCCAGCATGTCACGGAGGAAAAAGTTTACGTCAAACCAATAGATGATCCAACCGGGGCCATTCCAAGCTGGATCGGAGAGGAGATTCCTGTTCCATTCACGATTTCGCAAGAAGTCGGCCTCATCAGGCGTAGCGTCGAAGAGGAATTGAAACAGGGCATTTCACCTGAAATAATAGCTTCCAAGCTGAGTGAACAGTATCCCTGTGATGAGGACACGTTGGGACGTGCCCTAAAAGAAACGGTTGAGCAGGTTAAGGCAGGTCTCCCTGTCCCGACTGAAAAGCGAATCACCGTCGAAGACTGGGAGGACTTCGTTCTCATTCATGCCCACTTCGGCTCGCTTACGAACAGGGCCCTGGCTCAACTCTTGGGGCAGCTGCTCTCCGACAAGGTCGGCTACGGCATCGTCGTGCAGCATGATGCCTACAGGATTTTCGTTCAAACTATGGGCGCCGTGAACGCTGATCGAATCGTGTCTTTGTTTGAAGAGGTACAGGCCATGCCCGAACGCGCAGTCAGGGATGCGCTAACGTTGGCGACCGTGAAGACAGGGCTTTTCAAGAGGCGCATGGTCCATGTTGCACGGCGCTTCGGAGCGTTAGAGAAATGGGCCGATTTCAGCAGTGTGAGCCTTCAAAGGCTGATCAAGACTTTCGAGGGAACGCCGATCTATGAGGAAGCCTTGAAGGAAGTGTTTACGAAGGACCTGGACGTGGACAACCTCATCAACGTCATAGGCAAGATTCACAAGGGTGAAATTGAAATACAAAGACTCGACACACATGGAAATGCAAGTCCTGTTGCTCGATTGGGCATCGAGCGAATGAGCATGAAGACCGATTTGATCCCACCTGAGCGAATGCGGGCGGTGATGATAGAGTCTGCGAAGGCCCGGCTGCTCAACGAAACAAACGGCTACATTTGCACGAACTGCTGGAGCTATCTGGAAATGTTGAAGACGAAAGATTTACCCGATAAGCCAAAATGCCCAAGATGCGGTTCTACCTCCTTGGGCCTTCTGAGACTCGAAGAAGAAAAGCTACTGCCTATCATCGACAAGAAAGGTGAAAAACTGAACAAGTCCGAAGAAAGAATGAAAGACCGCGCATTGCAAACGTCACGGTTGATCCAGAAATATGGAAAACCAGCAGCAGTGGCCCTATCTGCACGCCGAGTCCAGACTCCAGACGTTGAGCGAGTACTTGAGAAAGACCGAAAGCTCGATGACACATTCTACGAGTTGATCCTCGAGGCGGAGCGCAAAGCAATAAGCAGAAGGTCTTGGTAAACTCTTCCCACCATAGGGTTTAAGCATACGTCGAAGAAGAATATGCATAATCATCTTTTTAGGCTGTGATTCAGTTCCACCGACTTCCCGGACCTGAAGGCTGAATTGTGATTTTTCAAGTTGCTTCCAGTTATCTTGTTGCAATCGTGGCCGTGGCGTGCGGTCGTTAGGTTGGAGCGTTCTCTGCTTTCTTGCTTACGAAGTTTATTGCCTGAAGTATCGTTTTGCTGAGTCCGATGAAACTTAGCATCGTTGCGATCATCAGGAACAAGCGCAGGTCAACCTGCAACGCCACATTCTGGTAGGTCATACTAAACATTCCACTGTTTAAAGAAAGAATAAGGTAAGAAATCATGAACAGGTCGTTAGCCACACCGAAGAAATGCTGGTAAATAGTCCCGGCTGTTAATTCGCCGACAACGACTAGACAGATGTACACGCCGACGAAGATCTGGACAGTCTGCTGCAAGCCTGGAATGATCTTCGCGAAAGGAGCAAGAAAGAGCCAGCAAACATAATACAAACCGAAGAAGAGAAGTCCTTTGATCGTCGCCTTAAGCACTTTGACTATGAGCTTTCGAGGCCTAATCGCTGAAGATTTTTCGTCTTCAACCGTATTGAATCACCTTTGAACAGAAGCTGAATAACGGCGTCTGAAAATCCAGTTCAACCCGTCCAGTTTGCGTAATTGATGAAATCACAACATTAAGGTCTATTTGGCCATCATAGTGCGAGTGCTGCGCGGCATCAACCATACTTTGGCCATGGCCGATGAGTTGGTTGGCGCTGTTGTACATTCGCAGGTGAACTTCTCCAGTAACGTCGAAGAACGCGTGGTTGTCAAAGCTTATGGGCACGATGACTTGCATGTGCGTGTAGTTGACCGCGATATATTGTGGTTTTTCAAGTTTGAGATCATATAGTGGCGCACCCCAAGGAATAGAGATATTTCCCGAAGCTTGGACAGGAATGACTTCTCCAATCACCATGCCTATGGACTCGGTGATGTTTAGCTGAGTGTCGTTGAACAGAAAGTCTTGGTTTGATTGCATTACGTCGTTTACGTTGAGAGTCAGGTTGTGAAGAATCGACAGTTTCTCGCCTATTCCTATCGTGGATATGAGCGTTGATCCTTGCGTGATTGTAGAGCCATCTTCACCTAGAAGTTTTGTTGAAAAATTGAACGAGCGTATGCTGCAGTAACCGTTGTTTGCAATGTTCAATGGGAATGAAACCAATATTCTATTGTCAGTTGTTGTTGCCATTCGCGAGTTGCCGAAATCGAGCCTCAGGTCCTTGATTGAATACGCTGCGGTGGCGCAGAACACTATTAGGAATATCCAACAGGCTGCTGTGGCAAAATCTATCATCCTGATTGGAATATCCATCGATTTCTCCTTCTGCAACCGCTCATGTACGAGCTCTAAGCATTGGCCACTTGGGTTTCAGGAATTACTTCGGAGGGAATCACTGCGACCTCTGGCTCATTCTGTTTTGGTTCCTTTTCTGGTTCCTCTTTCAGCTCTTCTTTTGACTTTTCTTTTGGCTCTTCGACCGTCGTCTTTTCGGGTTTTGACTCTTGTGATGCTGGCTTAGGTTGAACTTTCTGCTCTGTGGTTGGTTCTTTTTGCAGTGTAAGAGGTGGTACTTGCGGGGTGTGAGTGACTATTGCTACCCCTCTTAGGGTAATAAGCGAGGCTACCCAGCCCATTATTCCAAGGTACATCAGTCTGATGCATGTTGCAATCAATGGAACTAGAGCGTCACCGAACGTTTGTGCTAGATCAGCAGAAGTTAGTATGCTCAGGCTCTGTGTTAGGAATCCGTAGGCGCTTACAAAGGTGAATATCAATAGGGCTACGCCGAGGCACAGGACCGTTACTCCGGAAAGGGCTATCTTGTCTCTGAAGTTCTTGAACATCTTGTTGCCACTGCTTTAACGATGGACAGTCTTGAATATTAAAACTTCCTACACACTAAACAGTATACTGGTTAACTATCAAGAATCAAGCAGAAGAATAAAGGTTGAAACTACGTTGAAATGCCGAGTTTCTGGTAGATTTTCTGCTTATTCGCCTCAACTGTCTTCTGAACGTCTGTGAAAAGGTTGTTTCCATGCGAGTCTATGGCAACTGTCAGCGGACCGAATTCCTGTGCCTCAAAAATCCACATAGCCTCAGGCATGCCTAAATCATACCATTCAACGCTCTTCACGTTTTTTATGGCCTTTGCAGCCAGAATCGCTGCCCCACCCGTGAAAGCGCCGTAGACCGCACCGTACTTTGCCATAGCATCTGTCGTCTTCTTACCCATCCCGCCTTTGCCGATCACAACGCGAACCTTGAAGTTCTTTATGAACTCATCTTCAAACAAGTCCATCCTCGTGCTCGTCGTCGGTCCAGCCGCCACTGCAATCCACTTGTCCCCATCTTTACTCATGACTGGACCACAGTGAAAGACAGCCAGTCCCTCAAGGCTTATGGGCAGAGGTTTCCCCTCCTTAAAGTACTCCAAGGCTCTCCTGTGAGCTTGATCTCTCGCGGTGACGATCGTTCCAGTGACGTAGAGAACATCATTTACCTTCAGTTTTCTAATTTCTTCATCAGAAATCGGCGTCTTAAGCTTATACACGGCCACCTTTTCACCCTACCACTTCAGTTTATGCGTCAAATACTCAACGGTCCCATCAGCATTAATCCTGGCAGAAGCTCTTCTTGCAGCCCAGCAATTGAAGGCAACAGCTGCTGGAAAAGATGCTGGATGCCTGTATGCGAAGTCTATGTGCACTCCTAACACCGTGGTTTTTCCGCCGAGACCCATGGGACCGATTCCAGTCATGTTGGCGGCTTCGAAGATTTCTTTCTCAAGCGCGGCAATTTCCGGGTTAGGATTATGTTCAGTAAGCGGCCTCAACAAGGCCTTCTTTGCCAGTTTCATGGATATGTCTGCCCCGCCTCCCATTGCGATGCCAAGTATGTTCGGAGGACAGGGTTGAGCACCAGCCTTCACCACGGCATCGACGACAAATTTCTTAAGTCCCTTTATTCCCTCGCCTGGCACTATCATGCCGCCTACGCAGACGTTCTCTGATCCTCCTCCTTTAGTCATCACCGTCAACTCTAAGCTATCTCCAGACGTGATCTCCCAATTCAAAAAGGGTATGTACCTTCCAGTGTTGTCCCCGCTGTTCTTCCCATCGAATGGATTCACCGAATTCGGCCGCAACGGAACCTCCTTCGTCGCCCTCCTCGTAGCGTTTATCAACGCTTCCTCGACTTTGCTCAGGCTCTTCACCTTGTCTCCAGCTTTCACATAATAGATTATTGTGCCCGTGTCCTGACAGACAGGCGCTTGATACTTCTCGGCAAGATCAATGTTGTCCAAAATTGCCCTCAGCTGCGTCTTACCCGGCTCTGTTTCTTCCGAAAAGGCTTTCTTCAACGCTTGCTTGACATCTTCTGGAAGAAAGATCACAGCCTGCTTCAAAATGTTGAAGGCCACGTTTTCGACAAGTTTCGAATCCTCCAAGCGTTCTCCCTCATGCACTGGCCGATTTTATGAAAGAACCGCATACTTATATCTTGTCTTGCATCATCCACGAAATTCAAGTATGCGCCTGAAAGAGTGCCAGCAAGATTAGGAGACTCAGCACAGAGGGAAACATCACTTTAACCTACCTCTCCACGCACTGATCCCCGTAATGCTTCGCGCGTTTTAAATACGGCGAACCTTTATGTCTGATACGTCAAAACTGGGAAAATCAATGACTGAAGAAGAAGAAATAAAAGAATACCCCGCAAAGAAAAAGTATGAGCTGCTGGAAGACCTACCTGGAGTCGGCCCGGCAACAGCGCAAAAACTCAAGGAAATGGGCTTTCACACCATCGAATCCCTAGCCATGGCCACGGCACGCGAGCTGGAACCAGCCGGCATAAGCGACAAAAAGGCCTTTGCAATCATCGAAATCGCCAGGTCATCCATCGGCGTCTCTTTCATAAGAGCAGATGAACTGCTTAGGATGCGGAAAAATGTTCTGCGCTTGACGAGTGGAAGCAAAGTTCTGGACGGACTCGTTAGCGGCGGACTGGAAACGCAGACTATTACCGAGTTCTACGGTGAATATGGCAGTGGAAAGAGCCAGATCTGTCATCAGCTATGCGTAAACGTTCAGTTACCTCCCGAACGCGGCGGACTCGCCGGTTCCGCATTGTACGTTGACACTGAAAACACCTTCAGAACTGAACGAATCGTGTCCATGTCCAAGCATTTAGGACTCGACCCGGAGCAAGTCGCCAAGAACATCATTTATGCTGAGGCCTACACTTCCGATCATCAGATGTTCCTGCTTGACAATGCCGATGAAGTGATCAAGCAAAACAACGTCAAACTGATCATCGTTGACTCCCTCACTGCACACTTCAGAAGCGAATACATCGGACGTGAAATGTTGGCTCCCAGACAGCAGAGACTCAACAAGCACATGCACAAGCTCATCGGTCTAGCCAGGGCCTTCAACGCCGTGGCAGTGGTAACGAATCAAGTTATGGCCAAGCCGGACGTGTTTTTCGGCGATGCCGTCCACCCCATCGGAGGCCACATCGTAGGCCACACGAGCCACACTCGCTTCTACTTGCGAAGAGCAGCACACGGACCCATACGCATAGCACGCTTGGTTTCAAGCCCATACTTGCCCGAAGGAGAAGAAATATTTAAAATAACCGAGAACGGCATAGAAGATGCTTCGGAAGAAGAGAAGACGAAACCTCGTGGTCGTTAGAGATGCCTATTCCCTCGACTCTAGTCATACGCTATTTCCAGCTCCTAGCCAGCAGACAGTTCACGGAAGCCGAGCGTGAATTGGACAGGATCAAGCAGAAGATGCAAAAAACAGAATGGAACAGAGGCTTTTTCAGGGCTCTTTACGGCATGCTTCTCTCCCGCAAGGCAAACGGCGACGCTTACGCGTTCTTCGCAAAGCTGGACTTGACCGACAAGGCAGCCCTACACCAGTATAGAAGAGAGTTCCTGGGTCATGTTGGAAACAAACTTCACGGGGATTTTGACCGAGGATATTTCTCAGCATGGGCAGACTGCATGCGCGTGCTCAGCCGGATAAGCATTCCTAGCATGCCTGGCCAAAACGGTGAAACCAACGGGAAGGCACAGGTTGGCACGGCAAACATTGACAAAGGACAACCAACCATCGAAAGCTTTCTTGAAGAAGCAGAAGACTAGGCATGCCCGGCGATCGCAGTGTAAAGCAAAGCCCAAAAGACTATCCATGAAAGCAAGTATATGCCTATTCCCGTGGTAAACAGCTTCTGAGGTTTCTGCACTTTAGCTATGAATACCGACTTTATAGCGTAATACGAAATCAAGTAAACGACCAAGGTTAGAGACACACCATCGATGAAAGTGCTGAAATCAAATTGGTTATTTTTAATGGTGTTCGTCGCTACTCCGAATCCAATGCACACAAGAGCGGCAACGACGCCCAATGCAAATCTTAACCAATATACTTTCTCTAAAGGTTTCATGGCGTCTAGCCTTTGCGATTTATATTTTGAATCTAGATTTAAAGTTGCCTATTATTCGATGAGCAAGGTTCTATTCTTCAAAAACGTCTCAGGGACTCGATAAACGCGCGTGTGAAAGGGGTCATATTAGGAACAAAGATTCCTTGCAGAACTAGCCTTGACGTGATCTTCCTCAAAATGTAATTTGCATGCGTCATTCTTTAAGTTTAAACTCAGGATGGAATAAACCCAGACGATGAAAGACCGAGCCGCACGCAACAGCAGGAACGTCCGGCAAAAAACGCCTATTTATAGCCCTCCAGATCCTACCTTTACAAGTGGTGCCTTTGCGTAGGGATTTCACGAGTTTCGATGTGGCTGCCGTCGTCCGTGAGCTGAAAGAAAGAGTCCTCAACTCATACGTTAACAACATCTATCAGCTAGACGGAAAGACCATGCTCTTCAGGTTCCATAAGGCTAATAGTCCCGCGCTGGATATGATTCTCGAGGCTGGCAAACGACTGCATTTAACCTCTTACAATATTGAAAAGCCCCCTCTCCCCCCAGCGTTTTGCATGGCTTTGAGAAAATATGTGCGAAATGCCCGTTTGATGAGTCTTGAGCAGCATGAATTTGAACGTGTCGTGACTTTTGACTTGAAGACCAACGAAGGCGATTTTCGGCTTGTCCTAGAGCTTTTCGGAGACGGCAACATCGTGCTCTTGGATGAAAAAGGCAAAATCCTGCAGGCACTTAGCTACAGGATAATGCGAGATAGGAGTATTATTCGAAACGAAACCTTCAAGTTTGCACCGGCAGGTGGAAAGAATCCTCTTAAAATGAGCGGAGAAGAACTTCGAGAAGAATTACAGGCTTCTGGCAATATTGAAGTCGTGAGGGTACTCGCCCGCCGCTTAGGTGTCGGTGGCACTTACGCCGAAGAAACCTTGTTGAGGGCGGAAGTGGACAAGAACAGAAAATGTGATGAGTTAAGTCAACTTGAGACTGACGCGATATTCAAGGAATTAAGAGGGCTGCTTGACCAGACTGTTAAAGGCATTTTGGATCCATCCATCGTTTTGAACGCTGACGGAGACTTTGTCGACGTGTCACCTTTCAGGCTCAGGCGATACGAAAACATCGGTTTCAAATCCCAAACCTGTACTAGTTTCAATGATGCCTTGGACGAGTTCTATACGAAGGTCGTTCATGTTGAGAAGGCATTGACTGAATTGAAAGTCGATCAGCTTGAAAGGGAAGCTGAGAGGCTCAAACGGATCGTGGCAGATCAGAAGACTGTTCTCCATCAAGCTGAAGTTGACATGATCGAGAACAAAAGCATCGGGGATGTCATCTATGCCCATAACGCCGAATTGGAAGCCTTGACGAAAAAGTTCTCGTCAGGTAAGCAAGATGGAAAACAGTGGGAAAAAATTGGGGCTGAAGTTCTTGCGGAAAAGAAAACAGGCGCGTCTTCAAGCATTCTCTTCGAGTCTTTTAGCAGTAGATCATTGATGATCAACGTTATAGCAGATGGCCTCCGTTTCAGTTTGAACCTTCACAGGAACCTGTTTGAAAATGCCTCCGAATTCTACCAGAAGAGCAAGCGAGCAAGACAGAAGCTTGAAGGTGCCAAGAAAGCGCTGATGGAAACTCAGGAAAAACTCGCGAACATCGAAGCCAAAATGAGCAAAGCAGAAGCGCTCGAGCACGTCAGACCAACTGAGGCTTTAGAAGAACTTGCACGACGCAAGGTCAAGCATAAAGAATGGTTTGAAAAGTTCCGCTGGTTTACTTCGTCTGACGGATTCCTGGTGGTTGCAGGCAAAGACGCAGTTTCAAATGAAGCCCTGATCAAAAAACACACTGCGCCGCAGGACATCGTCTTTCATGCTGAGGTCGTAGGCTCCCCATTTGTTGTCATCAAGACCGCCGGTAAACAACCCAGCGAGCAGGTCCTAGAAGAAGCCGCAGAGTTCGCAGCTGCCCATTCGCGAGGATGGCGGGAAAGATTCGCAAGCGTCGATGTCTACTGGGTCACACCTGACCAGTTGGGAAAAGGCGGGTCTTCCGGCGAGTACGTGAGCCGCGGAGCCTTCGTCGTAAGCGGAAAACGAAGCTGGAAACGGAACATCCCGCTCAGAGTAGCAGTCGGCGTTCTGTTTGATAAAGACGGAGCGATTCGTTTTGTTGGCGGGCCTCCTGATTCTCTTAGAAACAAAACACAGACTTACGTGATTGTCGTACCAGGAGCTTCCGCAGGGAGGTATTTGCTCGTCAATGTTTTGAAGACGTTGGCTGAAAAATGGCCTAAAGAACAGCGCCAGCTGATTCTGAAGTCTTCAATCGAAGAAATAAGGGAATTCATCCCCTATGGAATGGGCGAGATTCAGAAAGGTTAGAACTCGAGCATTCTTAAGAAACCATGATTCGCCGCAAAGACTTCGCTCCACGTGAATTGGATCTTGGCACGATTTCATTAGGGTCGGCATTTCAGTATGAAGCAGCTCTTGGAGAAATCTGTTGCATCTAGATCTGCTTCAACTCCTCTGTCTAGTCATGTGAAAGGTATGTAGCCTCAATATTCAGAATTCATAAAGACTATGTAGATTGTGCTAGTAGATCCAGTTTCCGACCAACATGACCGAAAGCACTTTTCAAACGCATGAAACAGCAGAGCGACAATCATGCATCAAATGCGGTAGGAGAAAAGCGACACAGGATGATCAGCTGTGCGACAATTGCCGCTTCATGAACGCGATCTGTGGCCTAGTTAACACTAAATAGCAATGACATCTAAAGAGCAACATTCAGTGCTCTTAAATCCAAAGACGGCAGCGGCAAGCGCAATTTGACAGCTCTTAGGCTATTCTCGGTCCCCCGAGTACTCTTCTTAAGCTATCCCTGATCGCGTCAATGCTCACGCTTTCTTCGCTGCGACGTCTATCCTTTTCTTCCTCTGCCTGTGCCTTCAGAGCCTCCATTTCTTTGTTATACTCGTCGATGCCTCGGTTGGTCTCTCCTATGATTTCTTTGACCCAGTTCAGTTTGCTCTCGATGTCATCAATCGTGGTTACAAGCCTAAGCTTGTCCCCGACGACAAACAACTTTCTATCCCACAGGCGAAGACTCGCCTTCCATTCACGATCAAGAATGTCCTGCCATGCATGATCGGGCAGGGAATCTAACGTGAGATCAATTATGTACGCGTTCGGGAAATAGTCGTCTCTTCTAATTGGAATAGTAGCGGCGTTGATGTCTCGTTTGAGTCCTACTTTTTTGGCTATTTCTCTCACTTTTTGTCCCCTATACAACATTGCGGTTTCAACCTTAAAAATTCTGCGAATCAGCGCCTTTCACCAAGCGAGAAAGGAACTGTTGGATGGTCGTTCCAACGAAAGTTTTCGATCATTTTTGGAGCTAACAGTGAACGCATGTGGAAATGCTCCCTGAGAAAAATCTTTCAATATGACTATGATGATGGGCTTTGGCGTAATTGGCTGTTCCTTGTCTTTCTCCTCCAGCCGTTGCTCAAGGCTTTTTTCGTAGGAGGTGATCCGGCCGCAGGTTCCCCTACGGCCACCTTGTTACGACTTTTCCCCCCTCACGAAACCTGGATTCGACGCAGTCAAGCAAGACCACGCCTCACCCAAAAGTCGCTCGGGTGGAACGACGGGCGGTGTGTGCAAGGAGCAGGGACGTATTCACCGCGCGATAGTGACACGCGATTACTAGGGATTCCATGTTCACGAGGGTGGGTTTCAACCCTCGATCCCAACTACGGCAGGTTTTCGAGATTGCCTTCCCCTTTCGAGGTCGGAACCCATTGTGCCTGCCATTGCAGCTCGCGTGTGGCCCGGGAGATTCGGGGCATACTGACCTGCCGTGGCCCGCTCCTTCCTCCGTCTTATCGACGGCGGTCTCCCCAGTGTGCTTAGCCAAAGGCTAATAGCAACGGGGGATGCGGGTCTCGATCGTTGCCTGACTTAACAGGACACCTCACGGCACGAACTGGCGACGGCCATGCACCTCCTCTCAGCTCGTCTGGCAAGACCTTTAATCTGGCTTTCATCCTGCTGTCGCCCCCGGTGAGATTTCCGGCGTTGACTCCAATTAAACCGCAAGCTTCACCCCTTGTGGTGCTCCCCCGCCAATTCCTTTAAGTTTCAGCCTTGCAGCCGTACTCCCCAGGCGGCAGGCTTAACAGCTTCCCTGCGGCACTAGAGCGGCACGTGGCCGCCCTAACACCTAGCCTGCATCGTTTACAGCTGGGACTACCCGGGTATCTAATCCGGTTCGCTCCCCCAGCTTTCATCCCTCACCGTCGGGCGCGTTCTAGCCGACAGCCTTCGCCACTGGTGG
>Ga0315289_10003510_pt1 | contig 23700 bp, 12 predicted proteins | sample YL17G11_40_MG_FD_203452 | JGI IMG/M metagenome (GOLD analysis project Ga0315289, IMG submission 203452) | Sediment microbial communities from Yellowstone Lake, YNP, Wyoming, USA - YL17G11_40 | ecosystem: Environmental > Aquatic > Freshwater > Lake > Sediment | place: USA: Wyoming | collected...
GGGGCCGGCGGCGCCGCCGACTCGCCCTGCCTCGAGCTGCGCAGCGCGGGCGCGTTCCCCCCCCCGCTCCCGCCCCTCGCCGCCCCGCCCTCGCCCGCCTCGCCCGCCTCGCCCGCCTCGCCCGCCGCCGCCTCCGAGGCCACCAGGGGCCCCTTCGATCTGGTGGTCATGGACCTCGCGATGGCCGGGCTGCTGCACGCCCTGATGGAGTCGGACGACTCGGAGGCGGCGCTCGTCGTGTTCATGGGGTGGCCCGGGAGGCAGGAGCTGGGCGAGGACGCCTTTGCGATAAAGGACCCGCCGGCGTCTCCTCCCGCTCCCCCTCCTCCCCCCTCTTCTTCCTCTCCCGCTCCCTCTCCCTCTTCGGCGGCGGCTGCAGCGGCGGCCCTCCTCGAGTTCCCCGCCGCCCCCGGGTCCCCGCCCGCCGCCGCCGTGCCCCCCGGGACGCCGCTCCCCGCGCTGCGGCTGCCGCCGGCGCCCGGCAGGCCGGGCCCCGACGGCCCCGGCGGGCCCGGCGCCGCGCGCGCGCCGCGCGAGGTCGCCGACGGCGGGGCGTGGGCGCGCGAGCGCGGCGGGAGGCGGCTCGGGTACGCGGTGCTCACGCGGCCCGTCAGGCAGGCGAGGCTGTGGGTGGCGCTGGAGGAGGTCTTGGCGGCCGAGCCTCCCTCGGCGGCCCCCTCGCCGGCGGCGGCTCCCGGCGCGTCGCCGTCGCAGGCGGCGGCGGCGCCGCCCTCGGAGGCCGCCGCCGCCGCCCCCTCCGCGGCCCCCCGCTCGGACTCCCGCCCGGGGAGGGGCGTCTCCCCCTCCTCCCGCGCGGGCGGCTCCATTGACCTCTCCTCGGGCGAGAGGATCCAGCGCGTCGCCTCGGGCGGGTCGCTCTGCCGCGCGCCCAGCTCCGGGCTCGGCAGGCAGCACGGCGCGCCGTCGAGCTCGTCGCCGTCGCCGCCGCCGCCGCCGCTCGGAGTCGGGGTGGGCGGGGGTTGTGGGCAGGCGCAGGCTGGGAGGGCCCCCTCGTCCTCCTCGGTCGCGGTGTACCTGCAGCAGCAGCAGCAGCAGCGGACGCAGCAGCAGCACATGCAGCAGCACGGAGCGGCGGCGGCGGGGGCGGCGCGAGGCGCGGCGGGAGGGGCCGCCGCGGGCGGCGACGCCGGCGCCGGCACCGACACCGGCAAGCAGAGCCTCCGCATCCTCCTCGCCGAGGACAACCTCATCAACATGAAGGTCGCCGTCGGCGTCCTCGCCCGCATGGGCCACACGAACGTCACCGTCGCCCCGGACGGCCAGGCCGCGCTCGACGCGCTCGAGGCCGCGGGCGGCGCCGGCGCGTTCGACCTCGTGCTGATGGACCTGCACATGCCGCGCAAGGGCGGCCTGGAGGCCGTCGCGGAGCTCAGGGCGCGGTGGCCCCAGGCGGACGACGACGCCGACGACGGCGACCGCGGCGACGGCGGAGCCGAGGGGGGGGGGCGAGCGGGGGCGGAGAGCAGCAGCAGCGCCAACGACAGGGGGCCCGAGAAGAAGAAGAAGAAGCGGCTCCGCGTCGTCGCGGTCACCGCCGACGCCTTCGACGACACGAGGGAGCTCTGCCTGGCGTCCGGGTTCGACGGGTGGCTGTCGAAGCCGTTCCGGGTCGAGGACCTGGCCCGGGTGCTGACGAGCGAGAGCGAGGGGGACGAGGAGGAGGGCGGGGGAGGTCGCGGGGGGGCGAGGGACAAGTGAGAAAGAGTGCGAAAAAAGGAAAGTGTGGAAAATTCGAAAGTTTGAAAAGATGGTCGCACCTCTCGTTCTCCCCTCGTTCCGTCCTCTCCTTCCTTTTTCCCTCGTCTTCCTCTTTCCCTCTTCTTCCTCTTTCCCTCCCCCTTCCATTTTTTCTCCCGAAAGCTCAAAAAAATGGGCGACCCCGGTGAGGATCGAACTCACGGCCTCCAGATTTCGACTATCTGATTTCAAATCGCCGAATGCGGCGTGGACGTGGAAGGGGGAGAGAGACTGGGAAGAAGAGAGAGGTCGACGCCATCTCACTCCTTCCTCTCTTTCTCCACCACCAATCCACCGCTGCTTCATCGCGCTTCTTCGTTAGAAGTCTGATGCTCTATCCAACTGAGCTACGGGGTCGATTTTCCCGGGACAAAAAGGTTTCGAGCGCATTTTTCCCGTTCTATCCCCGCCAGTGGCGGGCGGGTGCGCTCGAACGAAGAGAAGAGTTTTCCTCGTCTCAACCTTTTTTTTTTCTAGGACTTGACAGTGCCGATTTTGTATTTCCTGGGGTCTATAAAAGTCTGGTTGGTGTCGAGGAGGGGAGTGGGGGCGAGAAGAAAGAAAGAACGGAGGAAAAAGAGCTTTCGGTTCAAAGAGGGAAAAAAGTGCAAGAAGAAGGAAGGACATTTGATTACAACATTTCGAGTTCTCGAAGATCGCTCCCTCTCGTCTCTCCCCTCTCTCTTCACCTTTTATTCCTTCTCTTTCAAACCGCAGAAAGCCAATGAAGAGTTACAACTGACAGCCGAGGGGCGGGAAATGAGGTTCAAAAAGGCGGAGACGCTGTTCGTCGAGGGAGGAGACGACGGCGACGCTCGCGGCGCCGCCGCTGCCCGTCGCCGCCGACCCTCCTCCGCCTCGACGACGACGACCGGCCTCTCGTCTCCGTCCCCTTCGTCTCCTGGGTCCGCCCCCAAGCTCGACGCCTCCAACCCCGGTTACTCCATGCTGCGCTCCATGGGCTGGTCCGAAGCGAGCCCGGGCCTCGGGAAGGCTGGCCAGGGGAGGAGGGAGCCGGTGAGGGCGGCGCCGCGGCGGGCGAGGGAGGGGCTGGGCGCGGCCGGGGCGAAAGCCCGAGGCGGCGCCGGAGCGGAGGGGGGAGGGAGGGCGCGGGCAGGAGAGGCGGGAGCAGCAGCAGCAGCAGCAGCAGCAGCAGCAGCAGCAGCAGCAGCAGCAGAACGGCGCCTCCCCCCTGCCCCCGCTCCTCCTCCCGTCGACCCCGCCGCCGCCGCCGCCCGCCAGCGGGGCGCCGCCCTCGTCGCGGAGCTCCTCTCCCGCGACTTTGACGATTTCGGCCACGGCGGAAGCGTCGACGCCTCGCAGCGCGCGCTCAACCCCTTGCTGGACTCGGAGGGGTCCCCCGCGCGCAGGCACCGGCGCCGCAACCCGCTTCTTTTGGACCCTGAAGGAGAAGAGCAGAAGAAAGACAACGTGTAAAAAAGAACCTGGAAGATCGAAACTAGGATTTTTTTTCTTTTTTCAATCATAAAAAAAAAAAAAACGCGCTGTCTCTCTCTCTCTTTTCGTCTTCTCTCTTCTCTCCCTCCCTCTCTCCACCACCGTTCTTCTTTCAGAGGCCCAGCCCCTTGGCCTTGGCCGTGAACATCGCCGCCTTGAACCTCGAGAGGTCGGCTGCGTTCGGCGGGGCCGACACGCCCCCGGCGCCGCTGGAACGGGCAGAGGAGGACGAGCCGCCGCCGGGCGCGGCGGCGTCGAGGTCGAGCATCGAGAGCACGCGCTCCCAGGGCGTCGCGCCCGAGGGGCCGCCGCCGCCCCCGGGCGTCGAGGCCTGCGCGGCGGCCTCCGTCTTGGGCCGCGCGGCCGCGGCGGCGCGCCTCGCGTAGAACTCGCTCAGGAACGCGGCGGCCTTGGCCTGCGCCTCGGCGCGCGCGGCGCGCTCGGCGTCCTCCTGCCGCGCGAGGCGCTCCCTCGCCGCCCGCGCCGCCGCCTGCGCCGCCTCCGCGGGGGCTGCGGCAGCTCCGCCGCCGTTGCCGGCGGGCGGGGAGGCCGAGAGCGCCGCCGCCGCCGCCGCGGGGCCCCCGTTCTCCGGGGGGGCAAGGGGGTCCGTCATCTCCGCGGAGGGCGCCGGGGTCAAACCGCTCCCAAAGGCGAATGCCGCCGCCGCTCCCGCGGCGGCGGCGGCGGGAGCGGCAGCAGCCGCACCCGCCGGGGAGGCCGCGGCCGAGGGCGGCGAGTACAGGGCACCCTCCGAGGCCGGGACCGGGTTGTCCGGCGGAGCCCCTCCCTCGACGGGCACCTCCCACCAGGAGGGGCTCGACTCGACGACCTCGAACGGCGGGGCGTCGGCTTCTCCCCCCTCGCCCTCTCCTCCTCCCTCTCTCTCCTCGGCGGGGGTGGCGTCGTGGACCTTGCGCCACTGGTTGGACCCGGGGTCGAGGTTGGCAGCTTCAAAGTGCCGCGATAAGCCCGGGTAGGCTCCGACCTACAGAAAAAAGGTTGAGAGCGACGAAAAGTTTGAGAGAGGGTAAGGGGAAAAAACCCGGAGAAGAAGATGAGGATTTGGAAAAAAGAAAAATCGAAACCTCCCTTTTGTCTCCCTCACTCACCCAGCACCCGATCTTGACCCCTTTGCAGCTCCGCACGGTCGGCGCTGTCGCGCAGTAGAGCTGAAAGTCTACTTCGGAGCACTTCCGCGCCTGGAACTGCTGCGAGGCGACCGCGACCGTGCAGCCGCGGCACTCGTCGAAGATTGCGGCGCCGTCGACCGGGCCGACAAACAGTTGACAGTCGACGCAGTTGCTGGCCTCGACCTCTGAGGAGTGGTCGAGTACATAGACGGAGCAGTTGTTGAGGTCGCGGAGGGTGAGGGACTCGCTGTCGTTGGGGTTGGGGTGGGGTGGGAGAGCGGACGAGAGAGCGGAGTGAGAAATTGTTGTTGAGGTGGTGGAGGTCGAGAGGCGCGATGTCGAATCTCATCGGCCTTTTTCTTCTACCTCCGCTTCGTCAGCGGCTCCTCGCTTCCACTGCGCTTCTCTCTCCGCTCTCTCTCTTTCTCTCTAACTGCTCGAGCGAGTCGTCTACGAATCTACCGACTCGATCCAGGTCGTCGGAAAGGACAAAGCGAGGGAGGGAAGGAGAAGGCGCGCCTTCTCATCGATGCACCGCGATGGACGAGAATCATCGTCGCGTCCTTCAGCCTCCTCTTCTGGAGGAGGCTGAAGGCCCTCCTCCGCTTCTCTCACCCGTTGATAGACCCGGGGTGCCTTGTGATGGTTTCTCCTGAGAGGCCGGAGATGGTGATTCCGGCTGACTCGCCCTGCGACATTTTCTCTTTTGAGGTTTTTGGCCCTATTTAGTTTTTTTCGAGAAGGGACGAAGGGAAAAAAAGTGAAAAAAAACAAGAGATCTGGACCATTTTTTTTTTCAATTTTTATTCTCCCAACGTTTAGTTGCTCAGCGTCGTTCTTTTTAGTATTTTCCGCGGTCTCTCCAGGTACGCCCTCGCTTCTCCCTCTCACCTGTCAATTTCCCTGCACTCGCCTCCGATGATCGCAACGTGACGCGATCTCTCCGCCTGCGTGGTAAACAGGCGCCGATTCGGCCGCGGACGAGGCTCACGACCGCGGAGAGAAGCTGTGAGTCATTCTCCACATTCGATCCTTACCTTTTCTTACCAAACTTTCTTCGAAAACAAAAACAGGCGTTCCCTCACGACGACGTCTGCGCGATCCGATCCCGTTGAATTTCTCGCTAAAGATAAGAGAGATATCAGCCTTTGTGTCAGGGTCCACGATGGCGATGGAATTCGCACAGAAAGAGGGAGTGGAGGGCGCGACGACGATGGTTGCGTCGCCCCCCGTGACAAACGATCTTTGCTGCGCAGCCGCCGTCGGTGCTTTTCCTCCTCCTCCCCCGCCTCTGCTTCCCTCCGAGGCCCTTGCTCCTGGTGCCCCCGCCGCGCCGCTCCTCCTCACCGGCGAGGGCGGCCCTGCCTCGGCAGCAGGCCGCCGCGCCCGCCGCCCGCCGGCGCGCCACGAGCAGCAGAAGGCCGCGTCTCCTCCCGGGGCAGTTGAGGCCAAGACTGCGACGGCGGCGGCGAACAAGAGGCAGCGCCCCCCGGCTCGCTCCCCTCCCTCTCCGCCGGCGCCGGCCAAGAGGGGCTGCGGCCGCCCGCCGCGCGCCGCTCAGGCCGCCGCCGCCGTGGTCTCTACCGCCGCCGCAGCATCTTCTCCTGCCTCTCCTTCTCCTTCTCCTCTGGCAGCAGCCCGAGCTGCGTCGGGGGCGACCGTGGCTGTGCCCGCCGTTGCCCTCGCCCCTGGCTCTTCGCTCGTCGCCGAGGAGGAAGGAGAAGAAAGCGACGACGCCGCCGCCGCCGACGCCGCCGCTGACGACTACGACGACGACGGCGACGAGCCCCCGCTGCTCTTCGAGGCATGCGGGCGCTCTCTCTCCTCTTACTCGCTGTCTCCCTCCTTCTCTGACTCGGACGAGGGGGCCGACGTCCCTGCGGCTGCGACGGCGACGCCGACGGTAACGACGCCGACGCCGACGGTAACGACGCCGACGCCGACGGTAACGACGCCGACGCCGCCGACGGCGCCGCCGACGCCGGGAGTGCCCCTCCCCCTCCAGGCCCAACAAGCTCGACAACAACCTCTTGTGGGCGCTCACCTTCTCCAGCAGCAGCAGCAGCAGCAGCAGCAACACATGCAGCAGCAGCTCCTGCAGCAGCACCCTCAGCTCCAGCTCCAGGTGCTGTTCCAGCAGCAGCAGCAACACATGCAGCAGCAGGAATTGCAGCAGCGGCAGCAGCGGCAGCAGCAGCAGCATCTCGGAGGAGAAGCAGGAGGCCTCGCCCCCGGACTCCAGCACCAGCTCCAGCGCCCGTCCGCGGCGGCGTCCCTGCCGCCCGGCGCCTTCTTCCACCCCGACGGCCGCCCGATGACGCCCGCCGAGGTCCGCCGCGTCAAGAAGCGCGCGACCAACAGGGAGAGCGCGCGGCGGATGCGCGCGCTGCGCAGGGGCGAGTGGAGCGAGCTGGCCGGCGAGGTGGCGGCGCTGCGGGCCGAGAACGCGGCGCTGCGGGCGGCGCTCGCCGACGTCGGGGGCGGAGGCCCGGAGGTCGCCGCCGCCGCGGCCACGGCTGCCGCGGCCACGGCTGCCACGGCTGCCGCCGCGGCTGTGTCCCTGCCTGCTCCCCCGACGCTGTACCCTCTCGCGGCTGCTGCTGCTGCTGCTGGCGTGCCGAAGCCGACGCCGGCGGCGCTCCCCCCTCCGTCCTTTGCGGCGGGAGCGGCGGGGGCGGCGCCGGTGTCGTCGTCGTTGGCGGCGAAGCAGCAGCGAATGCCGCCGCCGCTCCTCCCCCCGGCGACTCCTGGAGTCGCGGCCGCGCCGCAGCTGCTCCACCACCAATACGACCACCTCTACCACCTCCCTGAGGTGCTGGCCGCGGCCACTGCCACCGCGGCCGCCGCGGCCGCCGCCGCCGCCGCCAACGCAGCGAAGAACACCGCCGCCGCGGCGGAGGCGGGCAACAGCAGCTTCGCCACCGACGCCAACGGAGCCTCGTCCTCCTCCGCCCTCGAGCGCACCGCTCCCGCCAGCGCCATTACGGCAAGCAGCAACGACGACGGCGCGACCGAGGAAGGGGGGCAGGAAGGGGCGGAAGAGCTCCCCGACGTGCCCCCCTTCGGAGCGCCCGACGGGTCGGGGGACCCCCTCCTCGAGCTGGCCTCCTGCGGCGCCGTCGTCGCTGCTCCCGGTTCCTGGGATCTTCCTTCCTCCTCCGCCGCCGTCGTCGGCCTCGGGCTCATCTGCTGAAAGGGACCGGGGGAAAAAACCCAAACCAACAGAGAACCCAGAGAGGACGAAGCGAAAGAGGGGGGGGGCTAAAAAGTCGCGGGGGCAGAGCAAGCGAGGGATTTGGCGCCTCTTTCTCTCTGAAGATTGGATTTCACTCCTCTCGGCGGCTGGGGGCGTCTCCGCTGCCTCGCCTCCCTTCCCTCGTCTCCGGCCCGTCTCTCTGCCCTCCTCCTTGCTCGAGTTGGGACCGAAACACGCAACAAGAAAATAAAACGGGAGGGGCCGCGTACCGCTTGGTCCGCTTTCGTTTTCTCTTTTGCTTTTTGCTCCGCTCGCGGCTTTTTTGCCTCCTCCTCTTCTCTGAGCATGCAGCCGGGAGGACGTGAATGGATTGAAGGCAGCAGCAGCAGCACCACCAGCAGCAGCGCTTCATGGAGCAGCGAAATGGGGATGTCTTACGAATTGGCGCTCGCGAGCGCCAAATAATCTTTCTTACTCAACCTCCAGAACAAATTAAAAAAAGTCAAAAAAATCACGAGGCACCCGAAGCGCAAAGCGTCTTTTGTTCCATTTGACCGCATAGCGCCGGGGCTTCGCTGCCAGACTATCCCCTCCACTTACTATATTGACTGCTCTCAACCACTTTCAAGACTCGACATTGCTTGCATATTCGTGTGCCTGACGCGAAAGGAAAAAACCTTTTCCCCCTCTTTTTTTTCCAGGAAAAAAGTTGGGGAAAAAAAATCTGCTCCACCCTCTATTCCCCTCACTCAACTCTCCCCTTCTCCCCTTCTCCCAACAGCAACAACAACACCATCTATCTTCGATCGATCTGCTTTGCCTCTTCGAATGACGATGTTGGTTCCGAAAACCCTCTATTTCGTTTTTGGAGTTCACCCTTGCTTTGCAATTGTAGGACCCCGAAAAAAGAAAAACCATTGGAGTGGTCGTGGTTGCGTTTTTTTTTGCTCTGCGCGTTCTCTCTCGCTTTCTCTCCCTCTCTCTTCTTCGAAACAATAAAAAAAAGGGGTCAGTCACAGCAGAAAAGGCAAAGAAAAAAAGAGAAGAAGCAGATATCAGTGAATGATTTTTTTCATCTCACCTGGTGAGCAGTGAAAAAAGCAGCTCTTTCACTAGCCTTTTTTTGTACCTCCCAATCTCCCTCTCCCCGCGCGCAGGGTAAGCGTATCTCCCCTTGCCTTGCCTGCCCTATTGGCACATCTGAAACGCTTCATCGACAACGTAAGGCTCTAGTTCGGAGTTCGCCGCGCAGCGAACTGGGCTCGGAGCGAAAGCGAAAGACTCTTGATGAGTTTCGGAATCCAGCTTGCACCCCGGCATGTTGCTCCAACGCCGACGGCTCCCTCGCGGCCTCCGCCGTCCTCGTCGCTTCCGCTCGCTGAGCTCCACCGCCTTAAAAATAGAATGCATAGCGAATGTGTTCGATGTCAGCAAAAAGGGGCACCCCGTTGCGTGCAATTGCCTTGCTGCTCGGGGAAAGGTGCTCTTCTGTCCTGGTCATCGGATCCCCGCTAACCGCCCTTGATTCCCTCAAAACAACAGCCTCCTCTCTCCATAGCGTCAGCCCCTCTTCATCTCCACAAAGCCCATATCGCACGGATGGCAGAGTCCTGGAGCGCCCCGTGCGAAGTTGGAGGGATCGCGGCGTGGGAACAAGGTAAGTTAGCCCCCGGAGAGATCGGCTGCTATTTTTCGGCCGAAGGAGGCGCTTTTTCCTTAATAACTTTCTTCTTCTTCGACCTAGACCTTTTTTCCCCCTTTGACGCTCACCTCGGAAAAAAAAAAACCACGCCTTCTCTCTCGTCACGCACTTGCAGGCACGCCCGACTCGGCCTTCACCAACGATGCTAGCGACGGCGGCGAAGGTGCAGCAGCAGCGGCAGCAGGAGGAGCCGGAAGAGCACCCCCTCCTCTGCCCCTCCTCGCCAGGAGCGGCGCGGCCGCCGCGAAAGCGGCAGCGGCTGTGGCTGCCGTGCCCCCTCCGCCCTCCGAGCTCCGCAGGGCCAAGAAGCGCGCCACCAACCGCGAGTCCGCGCGGAGGATGCGCGCCCTGAGGAAGCGGCAGTGGGACGACCTGCTGGAGGAGTCCGCGGGTTTACGTAAAGAGAACGCGGAGCTGCGGGCCGCGCTGCTCGGCGCGGCTTCGGTGACCGCTGCTGCTTCCGGCGCGGGGGGGGCCTCTGCCGCCCCCGCCCTCGCCGCCGCCGCCGCAGCCGCCGTCGAGATGCCCGTCGAGGAGCCCGTCGAGGTGCCCGTCGAGGTGCCCATCGAGGTGCCCGTCGAGGAGCCCGTCGAGGTGCCCGTCGCCTCGCCCGCGACCCCCCAGGCCTTCAGGGCCTCGGCGGCCTCTTCCAGCAAGAGGCTCAGGGAGCACATAAGCGGCAGCCAGAGAGGGGGAGCAGCAGCAGCTCCTCCTCTTGCTGCTCGTTTCCCGATCGCCGTCGCCCCGGCGGCGGCGACGGCGGCGGCGGCGGCGGTGGCTCTGGCCGTCGACGACTCGTGGCTTCTCCTCGTGCCTCCGCCCATCGCTTCCGTCGCCTCCGTCGCCTCAGCCGCCGCGGCCGCAGCCGCGAAGGGCCTCGTCCACCACCACCACCACCAGAAGCAGCAGCTCCTCCCTCTCCTCGTCGAGACGAGGAGCAACAACGGCTCCTCGGAAGCCGCCTCGTTCGACGTCGCAGGCATCGTTGAGAGCGGCAGCGGGGACGACGACTCGGGCAGCGGCGGCGGTGGCGGCCACTCCGTTGGCGGCCGCTCCGTTGGCGGCGGCGGCAACGGAGGAGCAGGAAGGGACGCTGCGGCTGCGGCTGCAATCTTTGGCGACGACGAGCACGTGCTGCTGCCGCTCATTGTCTGAGATAAAAACCGTTCTGGAGAAGAAAGGAAAGAGAACGAGGTTCAACCTTTCTCTCTTTTCTCTCAACTCGTTCTCTCTGTCGCTCGCTCCGCTTCTCCTGTTCGTCGCGCCTCCACACACACACACAACAAAATTGGATTCAATCTATCTTTGGCCTTTAATTTCCCTCCCACCCTTGAGACTCACTTCTAGCGGGCGCGCTGTCTTTCCCCCCACAGCCGCCCCCGCTGCTCTCCGCTGTTGCCTGTTTTTCTTCGTACTAAAAAAAACGCAACAAAATCTCAAGAACAACAACAAAAATCCCCCCGGGCCCCCCATCCATTTCGTCCCCCCCCCCCCCTTTTCGAAGACGACGCGTGCGCTAGAGAGAGTCTTTATTGTCGCCATCAGGTCTCGCGCGCCTCGTTCCTAGGGCAATGCGGTCTTGGCGATGCTTTCTCTCTTCTTCCCGCTGCGAGAAAAAAAACAAGGAAATTTCATTTCCTTTTTTTCCCCCCCCGTTTTACCCAGATTTTTTTAAAAAGTTGTTGCGCCAGTCTCAACGGGATCAGCGCCCCCCTTTCTCTTTTTCTCCACGGCGTTCTTTGTAACATCCCGATACATACAGAATATAAAACAGTACTATAAAGTGACGGTGACAGAAGGAGAAGATGGAGGAGAAAGATGATGCGAGGTCGAGGTCGTGGAGAAGAGCAACAAAAGCTCGTCTCTCTTTCTTTGATCGGAAGAGAGAGAGAGGGAGAGCGAAGAATTCATGGGCGCGTCGCCTGGGAAGCACGACGCTGCTGAACGCCCGCGTCGCCCCCGCGCCATAATGGCGAATTCATCGTTGTCGTCGTCGTCTTCGCCGCCGAGGATGATGGAGGACGCGCACGAGCTGAGCGTGGGCGAGGTGAGATTGATTTCGTTTGGGTATCGCGAAAAAACAGCCTCGGCCATCGATCGAAGCACATTGTTTTTCTTCCTCCTTTCGCGACGGGGCGCGGTGCCTTCTGTCTCTTTCTCTCTCTCCGGCATTCTCCATCGTCCTCAGTAAAAACGGATGGAGATCACCAGATGCGGATTTGACCCCCTTTGCCGCCGAGGCGACGGCCGTGAGATTTCATTTTTCGCTCTCGCACTGTTGACCTCGCCTCTCTCGACCTCTTCTCCTCCTCCTTCTTTTTCGCTCTCTCTCACCACCTCCGCCTCGACCACCCCACCCCTTCCCCCCACCCACCCACTTCAACTCCTAAAGATCCTCGAGCGCTTCAACGTCGACCCGAATCTCGGGCTCACCGACGCCCAAGTCCTCGCCTCCCGCGCCCTCCACGGCCCCAACGAGCTCCCCCCGGAGCCTGCGACGCCGCTCTGGCGCAGGCTGCTCGCGCAGTTCGACGACTTGCTCGTCCGCATCCTCGTCGCCGCGGCCGTGGTCGACCTGCTCATCTCGTGGGCCAACGGGGAGCTGGGAAGCAGGTCGAGCTTCGTGGAGCCTGGAGTGATCTTCCTGATCCTGGTCGCCAACGCCGCCGTGGGCGTCGCGACCGAGGCCAACGCCGAGCGAGCGCTCGAGGCGCTCCGGGAGTACGAGGCGGGCGAGGCCGTGGTGCTCCGCTGCAGCGCTGCTGCTGCCGGAGGAGAAGCCGGAGCGCGGAGGCGGACGGTGCCGGCGAGGGACCTGGTGCCCGGGGACGTCGTCGAGGTCGCCGTCGGGGACAGGGTGCCCGCCGACGTGCGCCTCATCTCCACGGGGCACGCCCACCACCACGCCCGTTTCCAGAGCAGCAGCGGCATCGGCCCGGGGAGCTCTGCGGGGCAGCAGCAGCAGCAGAAGCAACAGCAGCAGCAGCCCCTCTACTACGACTCCGTGGGCGGCGGGGAGGTCCGGGTCGACCAGAGCATCCTGACGGGCGAGAGCGACAGCGTGCCCAAGCGGCCCTCGGCCTCGCCCGTCAAAGGGGCCCTCCCCCTTCCTCCTCTTCAGCAGCAGCAGCAGCAGCAGCCTGAGCTCCGGCGGCCGCCCTCCCCGCCCGCCTTCGGCGACGGCGCTCCCGCTCCTCCGACAGCGGCAAACCGGGCCGTGGCGCAGGACAAGACCTGCATCCTCTTCAGCGGGACCACGGTCACCTCGGGCCGAGGGCGCGGCGTCGTCGTCGGCACCGGCGCCGCGACCGCCATCGGCGCGGTGCGCGCCGCGCTCGCCGACGCCGCCGCCTCCTCCGCCGACGCCCCCAGCCCGCTCAAGCAGAAGCTCGACGAGTTCGGAGAGACTCTCTCGAAGCTGATCGCGGCCGTCTGCGTCCTCGTCTGGGTCGCCAACCTTCCCCGCTTCCGCGACGGCCGCCACGGAGGCACCTGGCTCGGGGGGGCTCTCTACTACTTCAAGATCGCGGTGGCGCTGGCCGTGGCGGCGATCCCGGAGGGGCTGCCCGCCGTGGTGACGACGTGCCTGGCGCTGGGGACGAGGGCGATGGTGAGCGTTTTTTTTCCCTTCGAGCGGAGCGGGCAGCGGAGCGAAGAAGCGTTTCTGTCGTTTTCCTCTTCGAGCGGAGCGGGCAGCGGAGCGAAGAAGCCTTTCTATTTTCTCCTTCGAGCGGGGCGAAGAAGCTGTCTATCGCTCGCTTCGCTTCGCTCGCTCGCACGAAGGAAACGATAAGAAGCTTTCTCTTGTCTCCTCACGCCCTCTTCTCTCTCTTCCCCCTTTCAAATCACCCGAACGAACGAAATACCAGGCCAAGAAGAACGCCATCGTGCGGTCGCTCCCGGCTGTCGAGACGCTGGGCTGCACCACGGTGATCTGCTCCGACAAGACCGGGACGCTGACGACAAACCAGATGGTCGCGTGCAAGGTGCTGCTGGTCGCGTCGGAGCCCTCGCCCTCCCCGGGCTCCTCTGCTCCCTCGCTGCCGGTCTCGTCGTCGGCTTCGTCTTCCTTTGCTGCTGCTGCTGCTGCTTCTGCTTCTTCTTCCGGTCCGATCTTCGAGATCGACGTCTCGGGCTCGAGCTTCGCGCCGGTGGGCGAGCTCTCGGACGCCGCCACCGGGGCGCCGCTCTCGCCTTCGTCGTCTTCTCCTCATTCTCCTTCCTCCTCCGCCGCGTCTACCAGCCCCGCCCTCGCCGCCCTGGCGGCCTGCGCCGCCCTGTGCAACGACGCCGAGCTCGAGGAGGACCCGCTCAACAGCAACGGCGGGGTGCGGAGGGTCGGCGAGGCGACCGAGGCGGCGCTGAGGGCGCTGGCCGAGAAGGTCGGGCTGCCGTCGCCGGCGGGGGCAAGGGCGCTCGCGGGCAGCTTTGACGCGCTCGTCGCGCCGAGCTTGGGCTCCTCTTCTCCTGGCGCGAGGAACCGCCTGACCCCCGCGAACGACGCGTGGAGGTCTGCGCAGCCCCGCATGGCCTGCCTCGAGTTCGAACGCGAGAGGAAGATGATGAGCGTGCTGACGGCGGCGGCGGCGGGGGGCAGCTGCGGCGAAGGCGTCGGCGGGAGCGGCGGCGGCGGCGGCGGCGGAGGGGCGATCCTGTGGGTCAAGGGCGCGCCCGAGGCGGTCCTCGCGAGGTGCGCCTGGGTGCTTCCCTCGTCTTCCGTCCCCGGCGCTCCCTCGAGGCCGGTGCCCCTGACGGCCGAGGCGAGCGGCGCGGTCGCGGCGAGGGCGGAGGCGCTGGCCGGAGAGAGGGCGCTGCGCTGGCTCGCGCTGGCGTTCCGCCGCCTGCCGCCGCCTCCGAGCTCGAGCCCTCCCTCGGGCCGCCGCCGCCTCCACCTCCTCTCCGCCTCGGACGAGTCAGGGCTCACGCTGCTGGGTCTCGTGGGCCTCCACGACCCGCCCAGGCCAGAGGCGAGGGCGGCCGTGAGGGCCTGCCAGGCCGCGGGCGTGCGCGTCGTGATGGTGACGGGCGACGCGGCGCCGACCGCCGAGGCCGTCGCCCGGGCGGTCGGGATCCTGGACCCGGCGGCGCGTGAGGGTTCCTCCCTCCCTCCCCCCTCCTCCTCGTCCCTCCTCCCCCTCGTCTCGGAGGAGGGCCTGCGCCGGCGGCTCCGCCTCCCTCCCCTGCTGATGATGACGGGGGCAGAGTTCGCGGCGCTGCCCGCGCGCGAGGCCGAGGAGGCGGCCTCCAGGGTCGCCGTGCTGTCGCGCGTCGAGCCCGCGCACAAGGCCCTCCTCGTCGCCGCGCTCCAGCGGCGACGAGGAGGAGGCGCTCGCGGTTCCATTTCTCGCGGCGGAGAGGTCGTCGCCGTCACGGGCGACGGCGTCAACGACGCCCCGGCCCTGCGCGCGGCCGACGTCGGCGTCGCCATGGGGTCGGGCACGGCCGTCGCCCGAGCGGCCGCCGACGTCGTGCTCGCCGACGACAACTTCGCGACCGTCGTCGACGCCGTGGCGCTCGGCAGGTCGATCTACGCCAACACGAAGCAGTTCATCCGGTACATGGTCTCCAGCAACGTCGGGGAGGTCGTCGCGATCTTCGCCGGGGCCGCGCTTGGCCTGCCCGAGGTGCTGAGCCCCGTGCAGCTGCTCTGGGTCAACCTCGTGACCGACGGCCTGCCCGCGACGGCGCTGGGCGCCAACCCGCCGGACCCGCGCGCGATGGCGCGCCCGCCGCGCGGCCGCGACGACGCCGTCGTCGACGGGTGGCTGCTGGTGCGGTACCTCGCCGTGGGGGCCTACGTGGGCGCGGCGACCGCGGGCGGGTTCGTCTGGTGGTTCGTCTCGTGGGAGCGCGGGCCGAGGCTGGGCTGGGCGGCGCTCGTCGGCGGCCACGGGGCGTGCCCGCCGCCCGCCGCCTCCGCCGCGGCCGCCGCTTCCTCCTCCCCCTCCTCGGCGCTCTGCCGGGCCCTGGACGCCAGGGAACCCCGCACGGTCGCCGTCTCCGTCCTCGTCCTCGTCGAGATGTTCAACGCGCTCAACGCGCTGAGCGAGGACGGCTCGCTCTTCCTGCCGGGCGGCACGCCGCCGACGGCCAACCCGTGGCTGCTGGCCGCGATCGCGCTGTCGCTGGCGCTGCACGCGCTGATCCTGTACGTTCCCGTGCTGGCGGGCGTGTTCGGCACCGCGCCCCTGGGCGGGGGGGAGTGGCTCGCGGTCCTCCTGCTGTCGGCGCCCGTGGTGCTGCTGGACGAGGCGCTGAAGGCGGTCTCGCGGCGGCGGCGGCGGTGGGGAGACGCCGCCGCCGCCGGCGGCGGGCCGGAGGACGAGGCGGCGGGGGCCGGGAGCTCCGCGCCCCGGGGCCTCCGCTCCTCCGCGCCCTCCTCGCCGCTCGCTCCCTCCTTCTTCGGGAGGGTGCTCACCCTCCCCCGCCCGCTGGCGCGCGCCGTCGCGAGCTCCTCGCTGCTGCCGCCGCGGTGGAGGAGGCGGCTCCTTGCCCTGCGGGAGTCGGAGCTGCTGCCGCTGGCGCGCGGCGAAAAGGCGAGGGAGAGGGAGCAGTAGATGTTTTTTTTTTCGTTTTTCCTTTCTCTGTGGATTTAAAGCTCGTTCTTCATTTCAGGGAGTAAACTGCAGGCTCGAGAAGCAGAGCGCGAGAAGAATCAAGAAAGAGAGCGAAATAGAGGAAGCAAAAAAGCGAGGAGGCGGAGGAGAAGCACACACAAAAAAAAACATCAGACTTTTCACCCCGTCGCAGTCGCCGCCCCTGCCGCCTCCGCCGCCGCCGTCGCTGCTTCCTCCCTCCCCCTCCTCGACGACGCCGCCCCCCGCAGCGCCTCCGACGCCCTCCGCAGCATCGCCACGCTCGCCTCTTGCACCTCCCTCGTCCTCTCCAGCGTCTCCCTCTCTTTCCGCAGCCTCTCGGCCTCGCAGCGTGCCGCCTCGGCCTTCTCCTCGAGCGCCGCTGCGCGCTTGCGCGTCGCCGCGGCGCGCTCCTCGGCGCCCTGCGCGAGCCGCCGCAGTCGCTCGTTGACGGCCTGGCTCTCCGTGAGGTCGGTCGAGAGGCGGCCGAAGTCGCGCTCGGCGCGCTCGCGGACGCGGCGCGCGGACTCGCGGTTGGCGGCGCGCTTGCGCGCCGCGAGGAGGTCGCCGCCGGCCTCTCCTTCCTCGCCTCCCTCGCCTTCTTCGGCTTCGGCGGCGGCCTCCTCGGCGGCGGCGGCGGCGGCGTCTGCTTCCCCTCCTCCTCCTCGCCCTCCTCGCCCTTCTCCGTTGTCCCTCCTTCCCGCCGCGCCTCCTCCCCCTCCTTCTCCTCCCTGCTGCTGCCCCTGCTGCTGCCGCTGCTGCTGCTGTCGCCGCTGCTGCAGCAGAGCCTGCTCCCTCGACAGAAAGAGCGGCAGGTTGGGCGGCGGCGCCGGGGAGAGGAGCGAGGTGGCGCGCTGCGGGGGAAGGGGCGGCAGGGCGAGCGGCAACGGCGGGGAGAGGAGCTGCTGCTGCTGCTGCTGCTGTTGGTTCGAGGCGGCGTCGGCGCCGGCGGCGGCCGAGGCGGGAGAGCTCTTGCGCTTTTTGGTTGCTCCTTCTCCACCCCCCGCTCCTCCTCCTTCTCCTCCCGCTGTCTCGGGAAGAGGATACTTGCGCGGCCTTCCGCGCCCGCGCTTCGCTGGAGGAGGCGCCGCCCGCAAAGCGGCGTTTGCGGCGTTTGATGCGGCGGCGGGGCCGGCGACAGCCACCGCGGGGGGAGCAGCCGGCTGTTTCCGCTTCTGGTGTTCCTGCTGCTCCTGCTGAGCTGAAGCAGCAGCAGGAACAGCAGCAGCAGCAGCAGCAGAAGCCTTTGATGTTGTCGCTGCCGTCCTCGGGGGGGAGGAGGGAGGAGGCTGAGAAGGGCGGGAGGCAGCAGCAGCGGGGGTTGTCGTCGCCGCCGCCGTCGCTTTCGCTGTTGAGAAAGGAGGGAGCGGAGGTCGAAGCGTCGTCGCCTTCGTCGTCGCAGCAGCCCCTCCTCCCGTTCCCTCCTCCTTCTCCTCCCGCTGCTGTGGGCTGGCCGACGCCGCCGCCTCCGCCACCGCCTGGCGCGTGTGGCGTCGCTCGAAGGGCGGCGGCCTCGCTGCGGCCGGGGGTTTCATCTCGAGAGAGGGGGGGGGGGAGAGAGCGAGCAAAAAAGAAAAAAAGTGACGAGTCGTTGCCTGTATTTGTCGAGAGCAAAGTCATTTTTTCATCTTTCTCTTCTTCTCCTTCTTTTTCTCCGCCTCCTTCTGTTCTCCTTCCTTCCTCTCTCTCTCTCTCTCCACGATGACGGCCCCCAAGCGCGTTCTCATCACCGGCGCGGCAGGTGAGAGATAGGAGAGACCTCAGCGGGAGGAGCAGCGGATAAACTTCGGAAGCATTGAAACCTTCGTCCGAACGACTCGATCGATCGACCCCACCAATTCACCCCCTCCTCTCTCCCCCGCTCCTTCCTCTCTCTCGTCCTACGCCCCCCTCTTCAAACCCCATTCCACAGGCCAAATCGGCTACGCCCTGGCCCCGCTCATCGCCCGCGGGCTCATGCTCGGGCCAGAACAGCCCGTCGTCCTCCACCTCCTCGACATCCCGCCCGCCGAAAAGGCGCTCGAGGGCGTGCGCATGGAGCTCGTCGACGCGGCCTTCCCTCTGCTGGCCGGGATTGTGACTTCCGTCGACGCCTCCGAGGCCTCGAAGGGTGTGGACTACGCCATCATGGTCGGTGGGTTCCCTCGGAAGGCGGGGATGGAGCGGAAAGACGTGATGAGCAAGAACGTCGCCATCTACCAGTCGCAGGCCGCTGCGCTCGAGAAACACGCCTCCAAAAACGTCAAGATTTTGGTCGTCGCCAACCCGGCCAACACCAACGCGCTGATCCTGTCGCGGAACGCGCCGTCGATCCCCGCGAAGAACATCACCTGCCTGACGCGCCTCGACCACAACAGGGCGCAGGGACAGATCGCGGAGAAGATCTCGAAGGCCAAAGATCCGAACTCGACCGCTTTCGCCGTCTCGGCCAGGGACGTGCGCAACGTGATTATTTGGGGCAACCACTCCTCTTCGCAGGTCCCCGACGCCACGCACGCGACCGTGACGATGGATGGGAAGACCCTGCCGGCGAGGGAAGCGGTCAGCGACGACGCGTGGCTCGACGGCGAGTTTGTTGAAACCGTGCAGCAGCGCGGCGCGGCCGTCATCGCGGCGCGCGGCGCCTCGTCGGCGCTGTCGGCCGCCTCGGCCGCCGTCGACCACATGCGGGACTGGGCTCTGGGCACGAACTCCGAGGACAAGGAGGCCTTCGTGAGCATGGGCGTGTTCTCCGACGGGACCAGCGGCTACGAGGGGGCGCCCGAGGGGGTCGTCTTTTCGTTTCCCGTGAGGTGCGCGGGAGACGGGGAGTGGGAGATTGTCCGAGGTTTGGCGATGAGCGAGGAGACGAGCGAGAAGGTGGCTGCGAGCGGGGCCGAGCTGGTGGAGGAGAGGGAGCTGGCTCTGGAGTGCCTGAAGGGATAGATGATTTGGTTCGTTGTCGTTGCCGACAGAGAAGAAGAAGGAGGAAGAGAAAGAAAGACATAGAGAGAGAGCGAAGAAGAAAAAAAAAAGTAAAAAATACTCTTTTCTGGAAAGAGCGTGCGCGATTCTCTTTCTTCGTTCTTATACAAGCGAATGCCCTGCTTCGTTTTTTACAACCTCTCACACGAGAGAAACGGGAGAGAAAGGAGAGAGAGAAAGAAAAAGAAGGAACCAGAGAGACGCCGCTCAAAAAGGGCCGTCTTGTCTCTCGTCTTCCTTCCTCGCTCTCGCTCTGCTTTACCTCGCGGCGGCCCTGTCGTGCGCCGCGACCACCTCGCTCACCTCGAGGAACCCGCTGCTGTCGGCGTCATAGACCCGGAACAGCAGGTCGACCTCCCCGGGCAGCATCCACACCCCGGCCCTCGCGACGGCGGCGGCGAACTCCTGCTTGCCCAGCTTGGCGTCTCCCCCGCCGCCGCCGCCGCCCTTTGACTGGACGACGGCGGCGGAAATCGCTTCTAGGTCGTCGAGGTGGTGGATCAGGAGGTCGCGCAGCGCGCCCAGGTCCGCGAGCCTTCGCCTGTGCGCCGCGTCCGGCCACCAGCGGAGCAGGGCGTGGACGCCGAGGCCCAGCGCGGCGGCGCCGGCGACGGACCAGCCCAGGATCGGCCAGAAGAGCCCCGGGACGTCCTCGAGGCCGCTGCGCAGGTTCATGCCGAAGAAGGCGGCCGGGGTGGCGCAGGCCACCGCGGTGGAGAAGGTGAGCACCGTGAGGCGGAGGTTGAGATTGATGATGCGGTTTCGCTGCGCCGCGAGGCTGTTTTTTTGTGAGTTTTTTTTTGTGAGTTTTGAGAGAGAGGGAAAGGATTTTCGTTTTTTTTTCTTTCTTCACCTCTCTCGCTCACGCTTCTTCGCCTCCCTCGCTCTCACGCTTCTTCGCCCCTCTCTCTCCCTCTCTCTCTCTCCTCCTCTTACGTCATGTTCCAGACGCTCCTAGCGCTCTCGAGCCCCTCTTCGAGCTCCCTCAGTGCCCCCTCGACCGACTGAAGCTGCCGCTCGTAGGACTCGAAGAGCGCCGCCGCGGCGCGCGCGTGCTCGCTCGTCGCGGCAAGCGAGGAAGAGGAAGAGGAAGAAGAAGACGAAGGCGAGAGTCTTCTCCTCTCCTCCTCGACTCCTCCCCCTCCTTTCTCCTCCCCCGACGACTCGACCTCATCAGACAGGCACACGGCGGCGAGCAGCCTGTCGGAGTCGGCGACCTCGGCCACGGCGGCCCTCGCCTCCCTTACGTCGTGGGCCATCGCGGTCAGGGCGCGGGCGATCGGCAGCAGCCGCTGCAGCTCGCTCGAGGAGGCGACGTCGCCGGCGCCGCCGGCCTTGCGGAGAGTCCTCCCGATGTCGTCCTCGACGCCCGTGGCAAGAAGCCTCAGCTGGCGGTGCCTGCGCTCGAACTGGCGGACGGTCTCGCTCAGCAGCGCCTCGAGGACCGCGAGCTCGAAGGGGAGGGGCGGGGGCGAGGGGGAGCAGGAGGCGGCGACGACGTTTGTGGCGTCGTCCTCTTCCGAGAAGAAGGAAGCGCGGGGGGTCCTCCCGGGGGGGAAGGCGAGGGCCGTGGTGCGGCGGTCCGTTCGAGCGGAAGAGAGAAGGGGAGAAAGGGAGGAAGGGGAGAGCGGCGGCGCCGGCCGCGGGGGCTCCAGCCCGCGCCTCTCGTACCACGCCCGCGGCGGCGCCGGGCTCGCCTCGGCCGCGGCCCGCACGGCCGCGAGCGCGCTCCTCGTGTCCGCGTCGCGCCGGCAGGGGAACACCCACGCCTCGTCGGCGCCGATCGCGGCGCGGACGGCCTCGGTGCGCAGCAGGATGAGCCTGCGGCTGCGGGCCGGGTTGTCGCCCGTGCCGCCGACGTCGAGGGGCCGTTTCGCCGGGCTCCCTCCGTCGCCGCGGGCGGCGGCCTCTCGCCTCCCCGTCCCTCCGCCGCCTCCCCCTTCCCCTCCGGCGGCGAACGCCGGAACCGTCGGAACCGCCATCGTGTCCCTCGGGGCCAGCGTGGCCCTCTGCGTCGTCGCGACGGGTGCGGCGAGCACGGAGGAGGCCGACGAGGCCGAAGGGAGGGCGCCTCCGAGGCCGGCCGCGGCGGCCGAGGCCCGAGCCGCGGCCGCCTTCCCGCCGCCGCCGCCTCCTCCCGCCGCCGCCGCCGCCCTGCCCCCGAGCTCGACCCCGATCCCCGCGGCGGCGGCCCCGCTCCCCCCTCCGCCGCCGTTCATCGCCGCCGCGGCGGCCGAGGCGGCGAGCGGGGAGAACACGCCGTGCTGCGGCGGGCGCAGCAGGCTCGCGTCGCGCGGGGCGAGCCCGAGCTGCGCCGCAGAGACGCTCGTGGCCGCGGGCGGCGCGATCCCGGCCGGGAAGAACCGGACGACGTCCCACTCCTCCTCCTGGACGGTCAGTGGCGACGGCGAGGACGACGGGTCGCCGCCGCCGCCGCCGCCGCCGCTTCGAGTCGGGGAGGGAGGCGAAGGGCCGAGGCTCTCGAGGAGGGAGGCGAGGTTGGATCTGGGTTTCGGTTGGAGGTCGCCGCCGGCGGTGCCGAGAGATTGCGACGTCCAGGGAGAGCGGGCGGAGCTGCTGCTGCTGCTGCTGCTGCTGCTGCTCGCGCTGGTGGTGGCGGCAGCGCGCAAGCCCCCCGGCTCCTGTACGAAATTTGCCTGCCGCGCCGCGAGGCGGAGCAGCAGCCGCGAGGCGTGCGAGCGCCACATCGAGTCAGAGAGAAAGAAAGTGAAGATGTTTTTGGCGGGTTTGGAGGAACGGATTTTTTTTACACTTTCCTCAATGGCGACGACGACCTCATTCCACGCCGTCGCTCCCGGTATTTCCCTCGCGGCCCACGAGCTCGTGCTCGCGGAATCTCCAGGAGACAAGAGCCTTCTCGTGCTGAGCGCTCTCGGCCTGTGCTCGCTGGCGTACAGGCCGCTGGCGGAAGCTTTCGTCAAAGCGTCGAAGAATGATGCCTTTGACCCCGACGACGGGGCCCCCTCTCCTCGTCCTGCTCCTCCCCGCTACCGCCGCGTCGTCTTCCTCGACCTCCGCCACCACGGAGAGAGCACGACGACGACCGAAGAAGACGACGACGAGGAGACCCCCTCCTCTTCTCCCGCGCTGTCCTGGACCAAGGAGGCGCTCTGGGAGACGCTGGCGGCCGACCTGGAGGCGGCGGTCAAGTCTCTGAGCTCCTTTTCTGCCTCTCCCTCTCGCCCGTCGCCGCCGCCGCCGCCGCCCGACGTCCTGGCGCACTCGCTCGGCGCCGGCGTCGCGGCCCTGGCCTGCGCCCGCGCCCCGCGGCTCTTCGGGTCGCTGTTCTTGTTCGAGCCGCCGTTTTACCCGCTCGTCTCGGCTGCTGCCGTGGAGGAAGCAGGAGAAGAAGGAGGCAGAGAAGGAGGAGGAAAGCAGCGAGACCTGGCCAAGGACAACGCCTCCTTTGCCGCCGCCGCCGCCGCAGCCTCGGCGCTCTCGTTCGGCTCGAGGGAGGACGCGTCGAGCCTGCTTGAGTTCGCCCCTCCTTTCAAGTGGTGGCATCCAGGATGCAGGCGGGCCTTTGTCGAGCACGGGCTGAAAAAAGACTCTGGGGACGACGAAGCCGACGACGAGGAGGAGGAGGAGGACGAGGAGGGGACGACGACGACGACGACCCAAAGGGGACGACGACGACGACGAGGAGGAGGAGGTGGAGGACGCGGAGGCGAGGGAGGCGACGGAGGGGGAGGGGAGCAGCAGCTGGTCTTTCGCTGCGGCGGCCGCGCGCTCGCCGCGCTCGCCTCGGGCCTCATGACTTCCTCGGGCGGCGGGCCGTCCCGCGAGACATACCGGGCGCTCGGACGGCAGCAAGAGCGAGATCGGGTCGTCGTCATCTCGTACTCCGCGGAGCCCCGGTCGGGCGTCACCGCGTTCCTGAGGTCGGGGGCCCTCGCTGCCGCCGGAGCCGCCGCCGAAGCCGCTGCCGCTTCTTCTTCCTCTTCCGCTCCCTCCAGCTCCTCCGTTGTCGTCGTCCTCCCCGTGAGGCTTCCAAAGGAAGCAAAGGGAGCTCGATCTGGACACTACGCGCCCTTGGTCTGCCCGGAGGAGCTGGGGCGGGTCGCGGCTGCGGCAATGATGACGGCGGCGGCGACGAAGGAGAAGAAGAAAGAAAGAGGAGAGATGTCAAGGTTTTGAAAAAAAGAAAAAAGAAAAGTTTTGTATACAACGCGGAAGTGCTCCCTCTCTCTCTCTTTCTCTCTCTCTCGATGCTAGGTTCAGAAAAAAAGGAACAAGTTTTTTGGTTTTATATATCACATTCGGGGAAAAGCGACAAAGGCAGCAGGAAAAAAAGAGAAAAGGCAGCATGTAAAAAAGAAAAAGAAGGATAAACAAAAAAACAGAAAAAAACTTTAACCACACTCCCTCTTCGCTCCGTCACGCCGCGGGAGGCCTCTTGGACCCGTCGAGCGACGTGTCGAGGTCGGAAGAGGGCAGCCACGGCGGAGGCAGCATGGCGACGGCCGCGGCGGCGTCGAGGGGCGGACCGGGCCCGCCAGCGGCTGCCGCGGCGTCGGAAGAAGGGAGCGGAGGAAGGGCGGCCGAGCACGAAGCCCCCCCGCCGCCGTTGCCCGCTCCTCCCGCTCCCGCTCCCCCGCTCGATGCGATCCCCGCCGCGTAAGCGGCCCGCATCATCAGCTCTGCCCGCTCCCTCTCCACGCTCGCGAGCCGCTGTTCCATAAACTTGTTCAGCTGCTTGAGCTGGCCGTTCTCCGCCCGCAGCGCGGTGATCAGGCGGATCGCGTCGGCGACGACCGAGGTCTTGTCGGTTCGCAGCAGCGAGGCGGCGGCCGAGGCAGAGGCCGAGGTGGAGGGGCCGCCGCCCGCTCCGGCGGTCGCGCCTCCCTGGCAGGGGGCCATCGCTCGGACGAGCTCGGCAAACTGTTGTTGTTGTTG
>Ga0315289_10003512_pt1 | contig 23695 bp, 16 predicted proteins | sample YL17G11_40_MG_FD_203452 | JGI IMG/M metagenome (GOLD analysis project Ga0315289, IMG submission 203452) | Sediment microbial communities from Yellowstone Lake, YNP, Wyoming, USA - YL17G11_40 | ecosystem: Environmental > Aquatic > Freshwater > Lake > Sediment | place: USA: Wyoming | collected...
CCCTCTCGACCAACGTGGTTGTATACACTCTGACGGCACACTCCAAACTGCCGCGCTACCTGAGTTACCGGAACACCCTCTCTCACAAAATGCCGTATCATAATCGATGTCTCCTGTAATATCATCTCCCTGAAGCCTCCTCTGCGGGTTCTGAGCCTTTCGAGTACCAATAAAGACTCATCCTAAACCCCAGGAGGCTTCTTCTGCTATCACGAACCCCGAACGCTACAGTCCGCTAGGTCCCTCTTACCCCCACGATCACAACAAGAAAAACTGTCCACTTTTATCCCGTCACTTCTGTCCACAATATCACCGGCAGCGACAAGATCTACCTTAGGGAACTCTGGAGAGATCGTTGCACAAAGCAGGAGTATCTGGATGCTCTCAAGGGATTCAACGAGCGATACCATCCGTTGAGGGTCGTTATAGAGACGGTGGCGGCTCAGGAGTATCTCGCTCAAGACGCGGAGAGGTGGATGCCGGTAACTAGGATTAAGAGAACAACAGACAAGGTAGCGAGGGCATACTGGCTACAGCCGTTCTTTGAGAATGCGCAGATTCTGATGCCAGCGAGGCATACGGTGAGTGATTACAGCCTCTGGCAGGCGTTGATGGATGAGCTGGTGCTGTTTCCGCAGGGCGAGCATGATGACCTATTTGATGGTCTTCAGACGATGGTTGAGGGGGCGACGAGTGGTCCAACAGTGAGGGCTTACAGGTACTCGCCGTTTCAGAGGTACTGACGGTATGTGACGGCGTTTGGTAGCGTTCCATTAAGTGGATCTGTGGTGAGATCTAACTGCTTGTGGTATAAGCTGCTGTTCAAAAATAGCATTTTGTACAGATCCTTAGGCGAGATTGGCAGCAGCAAGCATGTGATCCCTCCGTTCCGGAGACTAGCTGTCCAAGCCGGAGAATTGATCGGAACACGGCCTAGGAGCTAGGAGAACGGCTAGAACTGTTCTGAATATGGCAGAGGCGAGCATAGTCAAGTCACGTTTGACCGGCTTCCTCAAGACCCAAAACAGCACCAGTTAATGGAACGCTACTCGGCGTTTTCGCTTGCATTGGCGATACTTTGGTGATATAATACGGGCTGCATCAGGCTAAAGCAGCTGAAGGTAATGGTTCTTCAAAACAACAACGGAGGCACGAATGCAGCGTAGGCTCTGGACGCTACGTGTGTCTTTATAGAAAAGATAGAGCCTCATCGCGTATTGATGAGGCATTTTTGTCTGCTGTAGTAACCCTTCACCAATTGGCCTCACACCTCACCGAAGGAGGTACACGATGCATCTGGATAGAATACTGGTCCTTGTCCCAGCCGGGATCCTGCTAACCGTCGCTGCGGTGTTTCCATGTGTGGTCCTTGCAGCCACGATACACGTGCCAGGAGATCAACCGACGGTTCAGGCCGGACTCAACGCTGCCGGAAGCGGTGATACGGTGCTAGTGGCCTGCGGGACTTATTACGAGCACGACATCAGCATGAAGTCTGGTGTTTGTCTGCGGAGCGAGACGGGTAAGGCGGACTGTGTCACCATCCACGCGCAAGGGTTAGGGAGGGTCTTGTACTGCGATGGCGTTGACAACTCGGCGAGGATCGAGGGGTTCACCATCACGGGAGGGCTTGCGATGGGAGATGCTTGGCCTCCCAATGTGGGGGGTGGGATATCCTGTGTCTACTCGTCCCCCGCACTCAGCAACTGTACGTTCTCGGGGAACTCAGCTGACCAAGAGGGTGGCGGGTTGTACTGCTACGCCTCCTCCCCGGCGGTTACTAATTGCGCGTTCTCCGGCAACTCGGTCAGCCCCGGATCTGGCTGGGGCGGCGGAATGGCCTGCTGGGAAGGGTCCTCCCCGATGGTTACCAACTGTGCGTTCTACGGCAACTCGGCCAAGCGGGGAGGCGGAATGTTCTGCCATTCCAGCTCCTCCCCGACAGTTGCCAGCTGCATTTTCTCCGGGAACTCAACTAACGAACACGGTGGTGCGATGTGCTGCAGCGACAGCTCTCCGACTCTCACCAACTGTACCTTCTCCGGAAACTCAAGCGACATCAGCGGTGGCGGGATATGGTTATACGGCTTTAGCTCTGCAACTCTCACCAACTGTACCTTCTCCGGAAACTCAAGCGGCATCGGTGGCGGGATGTCCAGCTCCTCCCACGGTCCCACCACTCTGACCAACTGCACCTTTTGTGGCAACCATGGTGGTGGATTGGCTTGTCTACCGAGCGTGAGGTTCTCGCTCACGCTAGAGAACACCATCATTGCCTTCAGCACCACAGGGCTAGGGATCTACTGCAGTGATGCGGGATCCATCCCTCTTCTGACCTGTTGTGACCTGTACGGCAACGCAGGCGGCGACTGGGTAGGGTGTATTGCGGGACAGGCGGCGATCAACGGCAATTTTTCCTCGGATCCATTCTTTTGCGCCGCCGAAAGCGGTGACGTTCGATTGAGTTGCACTTCTCCGTGCGTCAATCGCTATGGTTGTGGACAAATTGGAGCGCTTGGCGTTGGTTGCGGTCCCACGAGCGTCGAGTACACAACCTGGGGCCGGATCAAGAGCATGTTCAGGTAATCGCTTGCCTGAGATAATGGGCACAATCGAGGGGCTGGCCAGGCGCTAGCCCCTTTTGTTTTGTGATGGGCTGCAGACCATGCTTGAGGGAGCGACGAGCGGTCCAACCGTGAGAACCTACAGGTACTCGCCGATCCCGAGGTGCTAGATATCTGACAGGCGTTTTCGCTTGCGTTATCGGGACTTTGGTGATATAATGCCCGGTGCATCAGGCGAGAGCAGCTGAAGGTGGTTTTCTCGATCTTTCAACACATGACCTCGTAGAGAGAAACGTTGCCTGGCTTCTAATCAATTCACAGGCACAGACGGCGGGAGCGGTGTCTCAGTCGCTTGCGACGGGGCCGTCCATTGAATTAGGAAGCCGGAGTTTCTTCCACGGGTAAGGAGGTGTTCTGTCATGCGTATTGCTACGGCGGTTATGATTACTTTGATCGTCATACTGGCACTTGCCGCAAGCGCTAGTGCACGGACTTGGTACATTCGGCCGGACGGCAGCGGCGACGCACAGACGATACAGGCGGGGATTGACTCAAGTGCGGCAGGGGATACGGTGCTGGTTGCCTGCGGAATATATTATGAGCACGACATAGCCATGAAATCAGGAATCTGTCTTCGGAGCGAGACTGGTGATGCTAGTTGCGCAGTAGTGGATGGTCAGGCAATTGGCAGGGTTTTCTACTGTGATGGCGTTGACAACACCAGCGCCATAGAGGACCTTACTATTGCAAACGGTTTTGCATCGGATCCTGACATTAACGGCGGCGGGATGTATTGCATCAACTCTTCGTTGAGAATTGTTGCGTGCGCGTTTGAGAATAATGTTTCGGATGGGGGTGGTGGTGCAATGTTCTGCCACACCTCCCCGGTTCACATCGAGGGTTGCGTTTTCACTCGTAATACGGCAGGTAATTCGGGGGCCGGTCCGGGCGGAGCAGTGTCATGTCCCTATTCATCAGCAGAGATTGTGGACTGTCGTTTCGTAGACAATTCATGCAAGAGTAACGGAGGAGCTTTGGACTTCAGCTGTTGCTCTCCATCAATTAACAATTGCGTGTTTATCGGCAACACAGCAGATGTTGGAGGCGGAGTATCATCATACGGCTGTGATTCATCGCCTTTTATTACAGGCTGCCTCTTCAAAGGCAATTCTGCAGTCACATGGGGCGGTGGGCTGGCATGTTTTGGCTCAACATTTCCAGAAGTGATTGACTGCATATTTGTCAGTAATTCAACTGATGGCGAGGGAGGTGGGCTTTTCTTTGGGTGGTCTTCGCCGGTAGTAAGAAACTGCACTATCTCCGGGAACTCGGCAGGCGATGGGGGTGGGGGTATCGGTCTCAGAGATGCGAGGTATACTATTGACAATAGCATCATTGCCTTCAGTACTTCTGGAGAGGCGATTTCTTGCCTCATGGACAACCCTGGACGCCTCACGTGCTGCGACATCTATGGTAACGCTGGAGGCGACTGGGTCGAGTGCATCTATTTCCAATATGGCCAGAACGGCGACTTCTCAGCCGATCCTAAGTTCTGCGATCGGCGCAGTGGCAATTTCATGCTCTGTGAGAACTCGCCCTGTGTGCCCGGGAACCATCCACAAGGCGCAGACTGTAGCTTGATCGGTGCTTTTGGTGTTGGCTGTGGGCCTACGGCAGTTGAGTACACTACCTGGGGCAGGATCAAGAGCATGTTCAGGTAGCTCCCAACACTAGTTTGAAGCCACAGCCGAGGGGCTGGCTGAGTGCAGGCCCCTCTTGTTTTGTGATGGGGTCCAGACAATGGTTGAGGGGGCGACGAGCGGTCCAACGGTGAGGGCTTACAGGCACTCGCCGATCCCGAGGTACTAAGCGTGTGGCAGGCGTTTTCGCTTGCGCTGGCGATACTTTGGTGATAGACTACGCTCTTGCATCAGGCGAAAGCAGCTGACGGTAATGGTTCTCTCGATGCAACAATGGCGGAGGCACGAATGCTTCGTAGGCCCTGGACGCTTCGTGTGTCTTTATAGGAAAGCTTGAGCCTCATCGGTTTTTGGTGAGGCATTTTGTCTTTGTCAGGCAACGGTTTCCTTTCGTGATTTGAGGAGGTCTGTCATGACGGCGCGCAAAACAGAGTCTCGCTTACGTTCACTATTCTGCAGCATCGCTGCGTCTTGCATGTTCTTGCTGGTTGTCTCGCTTGTGTGGCTGAGTGCTGAAGGCGCCGCGTCTGGGAGCGAGTCCAGTCCGGTCTCGTTCTGGAACCGGGATCGCCAGGGTGACGTTGAGCTTCCCGGGGGCATGGAACCCATGGATGTTGTAAGGATGGTTCAGGAGAATAGGTACCCTGGTGCACACGATCTACCGCTGCTATCCCCGAGCCAGACTGCCGAGGAACTTCGGCCACCATTTCATATCGGAGGCAACCCGCAGTATGGGGCGGCAGCAAGTGAGCAGCGCTGTCCTGCCGTGGCCTTTGATGGGAGCAGCTACTTGGTGGTGTGGCACGATAATCGGGGAGGTACTTGGGACATCTATGGCGCTAGAGTGAATCTGTCTGCGACTGTCCTTGATCTGGCTGGCATTAGGATCTCAACGGGTTCGTCTGATGAACAGAATCCGGCGGTGGCCTTTGATGGAGTGAACTATCTTGTTGTTTGGCAGGATAACGGGAGTGGTTTGGGTTGGGACACTTACGGGGCCCGTGTAAGTGTATCGGGTGCGGTGCTTGACCCCGAAGGAATAGCCATTTCCACGGTAATCAATGACCAGACCGTCCCGGCTGTGGCTTTTGGTGGCGTGAACTACCTGGTTGTATGGCAGGATGGGCGCAGCGGTTCTTCCAATGATATCTACTGCGGTCGTGTGGACCAGTCTGGTAACGTGCTTGATGGAAGTGGCCTCGCCGTCTCTACTGCCCCAAATGATCAATCTTATCCATCTGCCGGTTTTGATGGGACAAGCTACCTCGCTGTGTGGCAAGACAGGCGGAGTGGTTCTTCGAATGATGTTTATGGTGCTCGTGTGAATCAATCTGGTACTGTCCTTGATACCGGTGGCATAGAGATCTCGGCGGCCGTTAACGATCAGTCATGCCCCTCAGTGGTTTTTGGTGGTTCGAGCTACATGGTTGTTTGGCAGGACAACCGTAGTGGTTCGGATGACGTCTACGCGACCGCAGTGGATCCAGCTGGCACCGTCTTGGACACGAGCGGCATAGCGGTCTGCACAGCGGTCAATGACCAATTGTGTCCTGCCGTAGCGTTTGACGGCACGAACTTCGTGACGGTTTGGTACGATCATCGGAATAGTACGTCGAACCCTGACATCTACGGAGCACGTCTGAGCACCACTGGAACCGTGCTTGATGGCGGCGGGATTGCTATCTCGATGGGAGAAGATCTGACCTACTCCCCTGCTGTGGCTTTTGGAGGAATGAATTATCTGGTGGTCTGGGGACGGGAGCGGAGTGGGTATACGCCCGACATATACGGTGCTCGCGTTACTCCTTCTGCGAACGTGCTTGAACCAGGTGGGGTTCTGATTTCCAAGTCAACCAACAGCCAGGACGAGCCCGCCGTCGCTTTCAACGGCGCTAACTACTTGGTGGTATGGCTGGATAACAGGGTAGGGATTTGGAAGATCTTTGCTGCGCGGGTGGATACCTGTGGCGCCGTTCTTGATCCCGGTGGCATTGAGATATTCCCGGCACAAGCGAACAGCGCCTCCTACCCTGCCGCTGCCTCTGATGGAAGTAACTACCTTGTGGTATGGGGTGATAACCGAGGGCCCGTTTATGCGACTCGAATTGGTGCTTCCGGAAATGTGCTTGACGTTTCTGGCATAAATATTGGATCGGGAGGATATCCAAACGTAGCATTTGACGGAACGAATTACCTGGTCGTCTGGGATCTGTGCCAGGGGTTTATGTGTTCGACTGGCATCTACGGCAGACATGTTAGCACGTCCGGTGTGGTGATAGAACCGAGCCCCATCGTAATCTTCTATCAGTACGGCAGTATTCATGGCTATTCGCCCGACGTGGCCTGTGGCAGAACAAACTGTCTTGTAGCTTGGACTCTCCTGTATTATTCGGATGGTTGGCGTTATGCCATCAACGCCGCACTTGTAGACTCAGGAGGAGTACTTGACCCCCCTGGTAGGAAAACCGTATCAAGCGGAGGCAACGTTCGGTCGCAAGCCGCTGTTGCTTCTGGCTGTGACAAATACCTCGTTGTATGGCACGATAACCGTAACGGGTCCTACGACATCTACGGAGCCAGGGTGGATACATCTGGGGTAGTGTTTGACCCCACAGGTATCCCAATCTCGACCGCCGGGAATAACCAGAGGTATCCGGACATAGCATTTGGCGGCACGGAGTATCTTGTCACTTGGCACGATATGCGGAGCAGCTCCTGGGATATTTACGGAGCTCGCATTGATACGTATGGCACTGTGCTTGACCCGGATGGTATGCGATTTACGACGGCAATTGACTATGAGCTTTATCCTTCCATCTGCACAGGAACTCCTGAACAGTTCCTGATCACGTATTCCTCTTTCACTCCACCTCCAATCTATGGCTCATACCGCATCTGGGGAAACATCTGGGGCGATCAGATTACTGGGATGACGTTCACATCAGCGTCAGCAACGCCACAGAATGGCTATGTGACCCTCTTGTGGCGTACTGGAGTTGACGTTTCTGCTGCAAGTTTTCTCGTCCAGCGCTCTGATTCGCCGGAAGGAACGTTCGTCACACTTGACTTGCCTATATCCAGAGGCCCGGGACTTTCATTCACTTGCACTGACTACTCGGTGCAAGCTGGTAAGACCTACTGGTACAAGATTGTGCTTGCGGGTCCCTCTGGTGAAGAGAGCTATGGACCCATTGAAGTGCACGTTGATGCGTTGCCGGTCGCGTATCAGGCTTATCAGGGCTATCCCAACCCGTTCAATCCGCTATGCACCATCCGTTATGATATCCCGCGTGCGGGTAGAGTGAGTCTGAGGGTATTTGATGTGAACGGCTCACTAGTCCGCACGCTTGTTAGCGCCTGGCGTGAGCCCGGCGTGTACAGCGAGGTGTGGGACGGCCGCGATGATTCTGGCAAGCAGCTGCCCTCCGGCGTCTACTTCTATCGTCTCGAAGCAGGCGACTTCGTGGCCACACACAAACTCGTGCTGCTGCGGTAGATTTGCCGTTCGGTCAAGGCAAGGTTGGCTCTGCGTGGGACCGCAAATGCCAACACGGTTCTAGAACTGTCCCTTTTCAGGGGTTTGAGATAATTCACATTACTGTGATGAATCACGAAAATGAAGGAAGGATTACCGAATGCCGAATGGATGGATGAGATTCACTGTTGTGCTCCTTGCGACACTTGGGGTTGTATTGACTGGCTGTGACAAGGGCACCAAGCCATACCCTGACAAAGTACTGGAACCGAAGTGGACCACGTATAATACCTCAAACAGCGGTCTTGCCAGCGACTCTGTCTGGGCGATAGGGATTGATCCCTCCGGCAACAAGTGGTTTGGAACCGATGGTCGTGGTGTGAGCAGGTTCAATGGCACTAACTGGGCCACTTACAGTGCTTCAAATAGTGGTTTGGCTAGCGACTACGTCTATGCAATTTCGAAGGACGCTTTCGCCAATATGTGGTTCGGGACTTACGAAGGCGTGAGCGAGTTTGATGGCGCTAACTGGACGACCTACAATACCTCGAACAGCGGTCTGGCTCACCATCATGTTCTGGCGATGGCGGTTGATGCTTCAGGCAACAAGTGGTTCGGAACGCGTGGAGGCGGTGTGAGCAAGTTTGATGGTGCCAGTTGGACCAGCTATGACATCTGGAACAGCGGTTTGGTTAGCAACCATGTGTATGCGATAGCGGTTGACGCTTCAGGCAACAAGTGGTTCGGGACTTCCGGTGGTGGTGTGAGCAAGTTTGATGGCACTAACTGGACCACGTATAATACCTCAAACAGCGGTCTTGCTAGCGACAATGTCTGGGCGATAGAGATTGATGCCTCGGGCAACAAATGGTTCGGGACTTCCGGTGGTGGTGTGAGCAAGTTTGATGGCACTAACTGGACCACTTACAATACCTCAAACAGCGGTTTGGCTTACAATACGGTGACGTCAATAAGGATTGATGCCTCGGGCAACAAATGGTTCGGAACTTATAGTGGTGGTGTCAGTGAGTTCGACGGTACCCACTGGACCACGTACAACATCTCAGACAGTGGTCTCGCCAGTGACTTCGTCCAAGCAATAGTGATTGATGCCGCCGGTAACAAGTGGTTTGGAACCGTTGGCGGTGGTGTGAGCAAGTTTCACGAATAGGCGGCCGCGAAGGGTAGCAATTCCTCTCAGGACTCTGCCTTCAGGCGACTTCGTGGCCACGAGGAAGATGGTGTTGCTTAAATGAGTGCCCAGCGAAGGGCGCGCTGTTATACCTGGTGATAGGTGTCACCCGGAACCTGTAGCCACGGCGCTGGGCTGCTAGTCCACGAGCACACTGTTGCGGCCGTGTAAATGTGGTTTTTGATCGCTGGCGGACCGTACGTTCTAAGATTAGGGAGGAGAGCATGATTGAATCGGAGCTATCGCCATGCAGAAGATTGGGACGTCTTGTTGCACTGATCGTAGCTTTTGCGCTCATTCACGGTTCTCTGTGCCCAGCTGCTGAGGCCAGAGTGAAAGATGACGATCCCCACTTTATCTTTGAGCAGAACGAAACAGCCTTTTTCATAGCTATTTTTGTCGGGGCCGCGATCGCCTTTGTGATCTTGAACTCTGCGAAGGCTCCGAAGGCGCCTGCGACTATCCACGGCACACGTTCTGGTCAACCGGTCATGCCGGTTACGGACTCGCTGCGAGTCCCTGGCTTGGGCGATAGCCTGGTCGTGCCCGCGGGAATTCGCTCCGAGAGCGCAAGTGGAGAGGTGGATTCTACGCACAGCCCAAGGTGAGACTGCCGTTCTGCTGCGAGCGACGAGAAACAACCGAGGGGCTGGCTCACTACTGGCCCCTCTTGCTTTGTGATGTGCTTCAGACTATGGTTGAGGGAGCGACGAGCGGTCCAACAGTGAGGGCCTACAGGTACTCGCCGTTTCAGAGGTACTGACGGTATGTGACAGGCGTTTGGCAGCGTTCCATTAAGTGGATCTATGGTGAGGTGTAATTGCTTGTGGCATAAGCTCCTGTTCAAGAATATCATTTTGTACAGATCCTTAGGTGAGATTAGCAGCAGCAAGCATGTGATCCTTCCATTCCGGAAGCTAGCTGTCCAAGCCGGAGAATTGATCGGGACACGGCCTAGGAGCTGGGAGAGCGGCTAGAACTGTTCTGAATATGGCAGAGGCAAGCATAATCAAGTCACGCTGACCGGCTTCCTCAAGACCCAAAATAGCACCAGTTAATGGAACGCCACTCGTCGTTTTCGCTTGCGTTGGCGATACTTTGGTGATACAATACCCGCTTGTGCGCCAGACGAAGGCAGCGATGATGCTGTTCCTTGGGCGCGTCACACCGGCTGAATGGCTCCAGAAATAGCCAGCCCGAGCTTTCTGACTCCTGGGAGAAAACCATGAAAAGGATGAAGACGTTGACATTGGCGGTGTTGATTCCGCTGCTAGTAGTGTCTGTTTATGCGCGGAGCGTATCCAGGTGTTTTGCTTTTGGGAATGGCGCGGGTAATCCAACAGCGGCGTTGGCGTCAGCTCCTACTAGTTTCGTCTCGCAACCCAAGTCTATTCTTGTTTACACGACTAGAGGCAGCGGTGAGGGATGTGGCGTACGCAGGTTCGATTATGACCAGAGTCTTCCATCCATTCTTGCTCCCGATGGGTTTAGCGTCACAACGGCCGACCGCGGGTCAATGGACTCATTGACCTCAGCGATTCTTGCCAACTATGATCAGCTCTGGCTCGTGTCAACAGAACCGGGTTATATACTGAGCGCCAGCGAGGTACAAGCAATTCATGGCTTTCACAACGCCGGCAAGGGCATTTTGATAATCTGCGATAGCGGAGTTTACGATGGCCCCGCCAATCAGGTCTCGCAGGTTTGGGGGGTTTCCGTTTCTGCACAGGTTAATCACTGTCCCACCTCCGTAGGCTGTCCGATTTCGACCGCGGGCTTTCCTGCACATGATATCTGGCAGGGTGTCTCGACGATCCAGGCTAACCAGAATGAAGGCAGCATCTCTGCTTCGGCGCCCGCTCAGATTATTGCCAGTCATAACGGCTTCAACATGGTTGCGGTTTGTGACGATGGTATTGGACGAGTGGCATGGGACGCTACCTTCTACCGCTTCACAGACTATAGATGTCACCTTGAGTTGGGGATTACTTTCTACGACAACGCAGTGTACGCCCACAATCTGGCTACGTGGCTGTCAAAAGGATGTGCTATCCGCGGTACTATTAGAGATGGTGTCACCCATACTCCGGTGGAAGAGGTGCTCGTCGAAGCTCTGCGTGGGGGAGTGGCTATCGACTCAGTTAATACACTCTCGAGCGGACAATATGCTTTCTTCGGCCTTGTCAGCGGAGACTATGTAATCAGAGCCACAAAGTCAGGGTTTGAAGTAACAACCGGCGACTTGCTTCACTATTCGGGCACAAGCCCTGTGTCGGCAGATTTATCTCTCTGGCCCCTGGTCGGTCGCACTGCACCCGATTTCTTTGTTTCGGAAAGTGACATTACTTGGACAGTACTTGAAAGCGGGGCACTCACAGTCACCGTGATAGTACACAACAGTGGAGTGGCCGCCGACAGTGTGAGGGTACGTTTTATGGAAGAGGACCTTTCCACTGGGAGATCGGTCACAACGCAGATTTGGTCGGACTGCATGATTGACTCCATTAGGGAGGGGGGCGCAGAAGCTAGTTCTGTCAACTACTCACCAGTCTCAAGCTATCACAGGATTCATGTAATCGTTGATCCAGAAAATGCTATTGCTGAAACGAATGAGGCAAACAACGCCGCGAACCGACTCCTTGGGGCAATAGGTCGCAGGCCGCCTCGGATTGTTTGCGTGACGGCACAGTGGGATGGAGATACTCGGGAGGACGTCATAGGGCGGTTTGTCAGTGGAGTACCGGGGCAAACGGAGACGATAACCAGTACTGTCTCAGACGAAGACGAAGACGTTGCCAGAGTGGAATTCTCCTTTGGAAATCAGCCGATCGTGGATAGTGTTTCTTCTAACGGATGGTCTGTCAACTTCGATATGGGCGATCTTCCGGCAGGACACAATGTTCTGAAAGTGACAGCCTATGACGCTGCAGGCTTGACCTCCGAGCCAAAGCTCGTGACCATAGACATTATTGCACAGCCTATTTGGTTACCTAATATCGCGATCGATACGAGCACGGTCGGCCTTCGAGTTGGCGAAGGAGGAGGCTATTTGACGTTTTCTGGTCGACTAAGGGGTGCTAGCGTCCCGCCCCTGTCGTCGATACCACCCGTGGACGGTGTTGCCGATGGAACAGCAGCATTGACCGGCGGTGCAGCGAACTTCTTTCACCATTCGTTCCAGTTCGATCCTGACATATTCCTGCTTGGGGCAAAGAAGAACGAGATTACAGGTGACATTTTTGTTTCTGTCTCGATTCCACTCAGCGATGCTCTGGGTCCTACAATTACCGGTTATGCCGCTGTTCGTCAGAAGTATCTCAGCGGTGACGATTGTGGAACAAGCGAACCCACATGGGATCCCATTTGGCTACGATGCAGGGGTGAGACGGGATACATTGAGACTGCATGCTGCAGGGATTGGAAGGAAGTGAAGGTAATCATAAACCTGAGCCTGAATCCCGACCTTACGATCAAGAGCTTCTCTGGGGCGTTGGAAGCTGAGCAGAAGCTATTGTCCTTTGAGAGAGACTATCTCATTCCGATTGCAGCACTGCCGGGCATATCCATCGTGCTTGGCGTCGGGCTTGACGTGATCGGGCGTCTAGGTCTCGAGGCAGGCGGTGAGGACAATCTTGCCACTTACTATATTGAGTTCAAGCCCGGACTATCTGCGCAGTTCAACTGTATTGCCGGGCTTGATGCACTTGCAGGGGTGGGGCGCGTCGCGCTTGTCTTATCTCCTCGTTTCAATATGGATGGAACTCTAAGGTGTGAAACGCCAGGGGGATTGAATGTGAACCTGGCGGGCTCAATAGAACTTCTATACAGTGTTCGCGGTTGCCTTCTTTGGGGCACTTTCTGCACCGAGTTGACTAGCGGTAGGCTTGGTCCCAGTCAGTTTTTCGACACGAACATTTCGCCTGTTCCGAGCGTCTCCGGGGCTCCCGTACTTGAGTTCAATACGACAATACCTAGCCCCATCGTGTATCCTCTGCTTCGTAAAGGACCTCACAACCGGCTCGGGTTAGTTTGGGTAAGGGACATCGACCCAGATACCTCTCGGACTGACCCAGAGATCTATTCTGCCTTTCGAGATTCCAGCGGAGCCTGGTCCGAAGCTATAGCCGTCACTGGCGGCGGAGGAAGCGATGGTTCGTTCCAGCTTAACCCTACTTTCGCATTTGAGCCGTCTGGCAAGGCGGTGGCGGTGTGGACCCAGAACAGTCTTACCGAAAGCGAAGCCAATGCCGGGGCATTTACGTTTTCACAGGTACTGGACAGGCAGGACATCTACTGGTCGCGCTGGGACGGCACTTCTTGGTCATCCCCGAGACCTCTGATGCCTGATTCCACTGAGCCATATAGGGCTGACGGATTGCCTGCAATCGACATTGGCAATTACGGACAAGGCCTTGTTGTATGGGACCGATGTGTTTCAGATTCTTCAGTGGTTCAAGGCGATCGGGAAATTCTCTACGCTGTGTATGACAGTACCAGCGGCACATTCGAAGAACCGGAAGTGCCAGAAGATGCACAGATCACTGATAATGATGTGGACGACTACTCACCGGCGATTGCTTACAGGTCGGACGGGTACGCGGTAGCAGTATGGCTGAGAGATGTGCCGGGTACTGGTCCTATGGGAGCTTGTGAGAATGAGGTCGTGACCATGATCTGGGATGGGAATGGTTGGAGTGACTTCAGGGTACTCGCGAGCGGCTCCGGTGTGTATTCCTCGCCCTCCGTCACATGCCTTCCCTGGGGATATGCCTTGGCCACATGGGTTGTTCGTCAGGTTGCCGAGGAAGATTCATCCGCAGTCTACGCTATTGAAGCCGAGCAATGGTACTTTGGGGGGGCGACTCCCCGACCCACACAGCTAAGGGCATTCCAATCCCCTGAAATCGTGTACCGGTCTACCTTCCAAATAGAGACGCCCGTGGTCCAAATTGATGATCGGAGCATTGCAGCCATTGTTTGGCGGGGGTACAACGGGTTTGACGGTGATCTTTTCTGTTCCGTGAAGGATTTGGAGACTTACGGAAGTACTTGGACAGAGCCCGACACGCTTACGAATGATGATCTCACCGACTGGATGTTGACAGCAGCGATAGACGATCAGAATAACCTACACTATGTGGACCTCAAGAGCGATTTGAGTGCCCCCCCGGAACTTATCAATCGTGGCACTTTCTTTGACGGGCTTTCCATCGGTTCTCGTGGCATTCAGAGTGACCTCACGCTGTCGGATCAGCTCAATTTCGGGTTCCGACCGATGGCAGCAGACCTCAAGGTTGTGTCTGACAGCTTCACAGTCTCGAATCTCTATGCGGCTGAGGGTGAGTCGGTACTGGTGGGGTCGTTTGTAAAGAACATCGGTTACGCCGCAACTCCGAGCTCTTATGTTCGCTTCTACGATGGCAATCCTGACTCAGGTGGTGTGGTGATCGGAGCAGATATCAGCATTCCTGCGATCTATCCCGGTTCCGGCGCGCCAATTTCACAGGTCTGGGTGGCCGCGGCTGGAACGCATCGGATTTATGCTGTTGCTGACCCTTCTGACTCCATGCCCGAGCAGACCGAGTCGAACAATTGCGGGTTCACAACTGTGTACTGCGTGCCCAACCTTGCAGTAGACACCGTTCTGATCTCAGATGACAATCCATCTCAGGGTGCCAGTGTTACGTTGCAGGCAGTCGTCAGAAACACACACGGGACAGCTTCACCAGCTGATACACTCGTGTTCCTTGCTTCCGACACTGTCCCTGCAAAGTGCGCAGTCGAGGCTCTCGCTGTTGGCGCTCGGGACACATGTTCGCTCTCACTGGCTGCCCCACATGGCAGGACTGTCTTCAGGGCCTTTGTTGATTACGATAGCACGCTGGTTGAAAGCGACGAGACCGACAACAGTAGGCAGTTAATCTTGCTTGTAATGCCGGATCTGGTCGTATCTTCAGACTCTATTTCCTGCACGCAGATTGATTCTCTTACTTACCGGTATCGGATGGTCCTTCACAACGCTGGGGGTGTGAATGCAGAGAGCGTCTGGATTCATTTCTTTGACGGTGCTCCGCTCCTTGGGGGAACGGTCATTGACAGTGTGCTCGTGAGTTTGCTTCCAGCCCGGTCAGATACCGCAGTGAGTATAGACTGGCGTGCACCAGTGGGCTTGACGACCCTCTTTGTAGTGGCTGACTACCGTGACAAGATTGCAGAGAGGTTAGAGGACAATAATGAAGGTCATCGAGACTTCATCGCTTCGGTAAGACCTGAGCTTGCCATAGATGAGAACGACATCAGCGTTGAGACTACTGATCGCATGACGTTTCACCTTACTTCAATTGTTCACAATCTGGGCGCTGCAAGTGCTCCTGCCGTCCGGGTGCGTTTCTATGATATTCCTGATACCGCGACGATGAATGACCTAGGGGCACGGATCATCCCAGTTCTTGAGGACAGCTCGTCAGCAATTGTCACGTTTGAATGGACGAGGCCGGATACCCTTCCGCGTATGGTTAGAGTATGGGTGGACAGGGACAGTATGGTTCAGGAGGGAAATCGTTTGAACAACTGGGCTGAGGTATACATCGGATCTCCCTCGGCGGTGGAGAGAAGAACACCGGCAGTTCCTTCATCTGTGATCTTGGAGCAGAATTTTCCGAATCCGTTCAACCCGATTACTACGATTCGCTACGGGCTGCCGAAAGACGGCCAGGCTAGACTGACACTTTATGACGTCTCAGGGCGATCTATCATTGTGTTGGTTGATGGACGTGAGAGTGCCGGTTACCACACCGTGGTTTGGCGCGGAGAGGACGCAGGTGGTCGCCCCGTTGCAAGCGGCGTTTACTTCTACCGTCTCGAAGCAGGCGACTTCGTGGCCACGCGGAAGATGGTGCTGCTCCACTAAAGGCTTGCTTGGCAGCTGTGAACGCAGTGCACTGTGGCGGGAACGGAGTTCACACTGGTTGGTTCGCCGGAAGACATCTGATACTTCTGGTTTGTCATACTATCATGTTCGTAGTGGATCTAGACGGATTGCGACAGCAGAAGTGATGCAGTTGAAGATAGGAGGTGTAGTTAGATTTCGGCACTGACGGCGTGGGGAGAGAACATAATGCGAGTTCAAGCGGCGTGGAATATTGGCTAGTTCTTTATGATTCACGTTTGCCTACGTTCACGGTGGGCTGACCATGGGGGTGAACCTAATATGCAGGTGGGCAATGGAGTTGTTGCGCGTATTGCCGATGGAGGGTCTGGAAGCGAAGCAACGGTTAAGTTGGAGCTTCGGACGTTTTTCCCGGGACTTGGGGGGACCATAGTCACTCATGAGGGGGTTGCTGCGGCCCTTCGAATAGAGCAGAAAAACCAGGCCCCACAAATGGGCCACATGATGTTCCTACGACACCTCGTTGTGAAGAAGCTGGATGATCACTTCTATAGAAGTGGAGTCTACTTATTCTCGCACGTGCCCCGGGTCTTCGGGTCAATCAGCCTTGGTAGTGATGATATCCGCGAGGCATACATCTACGAGTGGGCCTTTGGCAGCGACGGTTTCTCGTGGATTGAACTCGGAACGAACGAGTTGATAACGCTGCGCGATTGGAACCAGTTCGTGGGGTACTTCGGGGATGTTGGAATCGACCTTAAACACGACACGACAGCCTCAGAAGACGGCAGAGTTTCCCAGAACATTGTTCATCAATACCCGCAGTATCAAGCATCGGGAGAAATGTGTTGCCTTTGGAAGCGCATTGATTTTGGTTCTGGGAGCATAAGGATAGACCTTGACCGCTTATCAACGTTCTTACACGATCAGAAAGGCAAAGTTACTACCACGCTCGGATGTGACAGGTACAAGATGTTGCTCCTCGCTGTGTCTTACCTGGGGGATAGAGACGCGATGAGCGAGTTCGACCTGGGACGTCTCGAGCAGCTCGTCTGCGACTATCGTAGGTCGAGCCTCAGGCATTTCGCCTTCGGCTTTGGTCCAGCCTCGGGTGACGTCTGCTTGATCGAAGGAACTGAGACGCTGCTGAGGAGGAGTTAGTGCTCCCTCGCTGAATAGTCGTATCCATCTGATTCGTGCGACTACATACTGGCTAACAGCTATGATGCCTCCCACGGTCAGGAGAAAGTTCGGCTCTGCCTGGTGATTGCGCACCCTGCGACTCGACGAAACTTCGCGAGCCTCCGCTGTGCACTCGTTTCGCAGCTGTGAACGCGGTTCACACTACTGATAACTTCGTTCACACCTCTGAGCTCCCCTCTGGAATCGATTCTGCTGCTCCCAACCCCCGCTTTTTGCCGCACTCTGACGACGATCAGTAGCAGGGTATACGTCTGACTAGGGTTCCCTGAATTCATGCAGAAAACCGCGCGCCTGAGCCAGTCCGTTGGGGTTCGAGTGGGTGGTAGTGCTCATCTGTGCAGTAGCCTCTAGGCTTCTCTACAGCCTCTAGGAGCGCACAAAACAGGCCCGGACGTGTCCCAGCTAGGGGGTCTGGGCCTCAATCTTGACGGGTATGGCCTTCGATACCGGTTTGGGTTTTCTTTTAGCTCTGACCTTGTACAGAGAGGCACGCATTTTGTTAGAAACGATTCTGCCGCCATTCCCCAGTCTGTACGGCCACAGTGGACACTCATCCTTGCTTTCGCACTTTTCCGGCTCGTAAGTGTTTCCCCCTGAACAATCTACGCACTTTGCTCGTATCGCCTTCAAGGGTGTGAGTCTTTTCATCAGTCCCTTACCGGCGGCTCCCACGGCTCCATCAATTCCCACAAGTCTTGCGGTCTCATAGACATACCTCCAAAACGATGGGTAGTACGACAATCTGAGCGCCAATAGTAAGGTCAATTCTCGGGCTTGCCCCGATGTCGTCAATCCTACCGGCTCCAACATCGTCAACGCGCTGGTCAACAGCTACCATTTGAGACGGGGCTTCCCCAAGGATGAAAGGACTCTGAGCGTAATCCTAGTCGACTCGCCAGTCGCCAGATGCAAGCTGCGAGCCCTCGCTTCGCAGGCGTGAACGGCGGTGCATACTGGTGGGAACTCCGTTCACACCCCTTGAACGCAGTTCGCACTACTAGGAACGCGGTTCACACCTCTGCGTTCCCTTCTACAATCGATTCTGCGGTCGACAAGTGGCATATATGTGCGCACTCCGCGCGCTATCTCCCGCCGGGTATACATCTGGCTAGGGTCCGCTGAATTCACGCCCCAAACCGCGCCTTTTCCGCGGCTTTCTGGCGGTCCCTATTGCCAAGCCCATCGAGATCGCCACAACCCGCATTTTGTGACCTCTCTTTCTGCTGTTTACGATTGACATATTGAATATCAAGGTTCACAATAATGTCACGCAACTGGACAGGGTTGCGAAATAGACCTGAGGTTTGCCCGCGGCAGAGCAATCCCCGAACGTTAAGACTCAGGGTGCTGGCCTTCGCACGTTGACGAGAGCCGACCGTGAGGGTTGACGTGACCACCAGCAATGTGGGCGTGAGGAGAGCCCGAAGGGTACTCGCTGTTTGCGAGGCTCTAGCAGCGTGACAGGCGTTTTTCACCGTACTCGGATGGTACCCTTGATACATTGCGCGTAGCAACAGGTAAAGATGGCTCACGGCGAGGGCGTGACGGGCTTTAAGGCTATATCTTGAGAAAGGAGGACGAAGAAGATGACAAGGCGAATATCTAATCACAGTGTTGTTCTTCTACTCTTCGTAGCATGTCTGCTGTGTTCTCTCATCCCTGGCTGTTGGGTCCGGAGAAGCAGCTACTGGACCTTCGAGCACATTACCGCGCCACCTAAGGACTCGTGCAATATCCTCGGGACCCACATTGAGATATGGGAGAGATTGCCCGAACCTGAGGATATCTGCCTCTTGTTGAGAGGAATTGAAATCCCCAAGTTGTGGAGGATCAAGGTAAGTAGCGGCCTGGTCGCATCGAATCCTGTCCCAATACACGAAGATTCTGTGGTGACAGCAGCACTTAACGATCTGTATCCGCCACGACCTGATTACAAGTGGGTAGGTTTCGCGACCGACAGTGCTTTGAATTCAGCTTTGTATCCTGACACTGTGCAAACCGAATTCGTCGTTCAAATTGACAGGGGTCTTCCGGGAGGCCCGGAGAGTGCTTGGTTATATTGGAGATCGGGTGAGAGTTGTCAGCACGGGTGGACTGAAGAGGATTCGGCTTGGGCATCAGTGCAACCGGGCGACGTTTCAGATCCGCGCGGCGTTCCTCTGGTCACTCTGCTTGAACAGAATGTCCCTAATCCTTTCAATCCTTTGACACGGATCACATTCTCAGTAAACTGTCCTGGTGAAGTGAGGCTTCGGATTTACGATATTGCAGGGTGTGTGGTGCGAACTCTTGTGCATGCTTGGCAAGAACCAGGCGTGTACAGCGAAATTTGGGACGGAAGGCGAGATGACGGTGCGCCCCTGCCTTCCGGGGTTTACTTCTACCGTCTCGAAGCTGGCGACTTCGTGGCTACGCGGAAGGTGGTGCTGCTGAGGTGAGTGCCCAGCTAAGGGCGCGCTGTTCTAGCCGGCTGAGAGGTGCCGGCCGGGGTAAATGCTTGTCAGCCCCGCAGTGAGGGACCGGGTTGGAGTGGTAACACTCAGGCCTAAGCGGTCCGACAAAGTCTCGATAGGGAGACGACACGAACCGGCAGGTCGTAACGTGAGTGAACCTAGAAGTAGCCTCGTAAAGACCAAAGGATGAGGAGGGCGACCCTCTATCTGAGTGGGGAAGCCAGTATCACGGGATGTAGGACAAGCGAGCCGCCCGTGACTCCTTCGGGGTATCAGGGGCGACATGTCGGGAGAGAGAGCGCGTCAACTGGGGAGACCCTTCCACGCCCTTGTTCAGAGGAGCGAGGAGGAGGCTGTTGGTATAAGGTTGAGGCCGAAGTCCAGCAGAGCGTGGGAGGGAGTCGGATGGGGTCATAGTACTGTTGATTCCAGAGACAACACAACTCTGGAGGAGGGAAGGATCCCTGCTGTGAGAGTCTTGGACGGAGGGAAGGACAGGCGTATTGCGAGAGCTAAGAAGCGCCGTAGAACAAGTTCGGGACCTTCAGAAGAGGCTAGGTGCGAAGGCGAAGAGTTCGCCGCGCTGAGTTCTCACAGGAAAGCCGTGTGAGGGAAAACCTCACGCACGGTTTGATGAGGGGAGCCTGGAGACCGGGTATGGTTGCCGGGACTGAGGCCCCGTGCGAAAGTAGACGGGAATAGCCACCCGGAACCTGTAGCCACGGCGCCAGACTCCTACTCCACGATCCGGATGCGGTTGGAGTCAAGTGTGTTTTCTTATCTGAAAGGAGGACGATATGAAGTCGTTGAAGTTCCCTGTGAAAAAGGTTCTCTCTCTTCTATTGCTCTCTGCTCTCTGCCTGGGGGTGCTTTGCTTACCGGCGGGAGCGGACGAGTGCTCATCTAACGTGGACTCATTGAGCTGCGGAGCCGCGGTGTCTTGCGCCACCTATGGCTCTGCCGTTGGAGTGGTGATCTCTGGGAGCCATGCCTATGTCGCCGCGTATGAAGCCGGGTTGAGTGTGGTGGACATAAGCGTGCCCGCTAGTCCGGTCTTCCTAGACAGCTGTGAAACGCCAGGTGAGGCGCACGGGGTAGCTATCTCTGGGCACTACGCGTTCGTGCCGGACTACCTGGCTGGTTTCACGGTCGTTGACATAGCCAATCCTGCCAATCCCCAGCTTGTCGTGAATGTCCGAAGGGAAGGGGACCAGTCGTATGCAGTGGCGCTCTCAGGCAACTATGCCTACGTTGCCAATGGCAATCTAGGACTTTCTGTGTACGACGTATCGGTGCCCAGCAATCCCATCTACGTCACGTCGCTTGACACTGACGGATCTGCTCGGGCGGTCGTAATTTCAGGCAGCTACGCATACGTAGGTGACTGCGAACCTGGCCTGGTAGTGGTGGACATCAGCAATCCTTTGAGTCCGGTAAAGGTTGGTGGCTGCGACACACCGGGAAATGCGCAATGGGTCGCTCTTTCGGGAAACTATGCGTATGTAGCTGACTATAATCACGGGTTGGCGGTAGTCGACATAAGCGACGTGGCGCATCCGTCAGTTGTCGCCTCCGCGGAGACACCCGACCTGGCCTGGGGAGTGTACCTGTCGAGCCACTATGCTTTCGTAGCTGACAACGCCAGTGGTCTCCATTTATTCGACATTGCCAATCCGTTGCTGCCTGTCCAGGTCGACAGTTGCGACACTCCGGGTCTGGCCATGGGCGTCGTTGTATCGGTGGATTACGCATACGTAGCTGACGAAAGGCAGGGTCTTCGCGTCATACCCATTCACTACGCCCCGATGGCTGCGACGGTAGACTTCGATCCGAACACGTTGAATCTAAAGAGCAGGGGGCGCTGGGTGACCTGCTACGTCGAGCTTCTTGACGGCTGCGATGTTGCCGACGTAGATATCGCTTCTGTGATGCTGAATGGCAGCGTCCATGCTGAAGAGAGCCCCTCAAGCATTGGGGATTACGACAGCGATGGACTTCCTGACCTGATGGTGAAGTTTGACAGGTCTGCAGTGGGTGCAATCCTTACTATTGGCCAGAACGTGGAGATAACAGTGACTGGCAACGTGGGATCTCAGCTGTTCAGTGGTACTGACTATATCAGGGTGATCAATCCCCCTGTTATTCCACCGAAAGGCGGCAGAGGAACGAGCACGCTGGAGGCAGTTACGCTTGAGTTGCATCCAAATCCATTCAATCCTTCGGTAGGGATTGCATACGGAGTTCCGGCGCCAGCTTGGGTTGTGGTAGAGATCATTGGTGTAGATGGTAGGCTTGTCCGGACGCTTGAGGATGGGCAGAGGGAAGCTGGCCTCTACATCGTTGACTGGGATGGAAAGGATGGAGCTGGAAGGACAGTTTCGTCGGGTTTATATTTCTGTCGTTTGATGGTGGGCGATACCGTCTTGACAAAGAAGCTCACGCTTTTGAGGTAGTTGGAATTCGTTGCGGGGCAGTGGAGTCTAGCACTGCCCCATGCGACGATAGAGATGAGAGAGCGATTGGCGTTGCCTTCGGGCGTGTACTTCTACTCCATCAAGACCAGCGACTTTGTGGCCAAGCGGAAGATGGTGCTTTTGCGTTAAGGGCTCGCTTTACAGCAGTGAACGAGGTGCACAGTGGTGAGAACGGTGTTCTCACTCGTGATGATGGAAGGAGAGCCGCAGCATATCTGGATATACGGCACGTGAAGAATGCTCTACTCCCGAGCAAATGAGGCAGTTAAGGCGAGGCGTTTTGAGAACGAAAGTGTGATATACTGCAGGAGTTTGTTGGTGTAATATATTACCTGGTCCGTATGCTACATGCTAGACAACTTTCTCGAACGTGTCTATGTGGAAGAGAATAAGCAATCTCAAAAAGATCGTGATTTTCAGTGCTGCATTTACTGCTGTAATCCTTGCTGGGCTGCTGAGCATGATTATTTTCACTCAATCTATGCAAAAGAGCTATATACTGCAGAGCTATATACTGCGCGATCTCCTCATAGCAACGCCCGAACGACGTAGTCCCGCTCCGTTCCATTCGCTCAATCGGCGAATGGACAAGGAGCTTCAACAGGCGTGGAAGGAGCTAAAGGACGGCAAAATTGCGTACGAGCCCTCCCGGACGATGACGGAGGGCGAACCGGAAAAGGTTCTTGTGCGCATCGCACAAGGCGATACAATTGACGCAAAGTCGAAATTTGTCGACAGTGTCTGGGTCGAATGCTTGAAGGTCAGTGGCTTCATGAGCGCCTCATTAAGCGCCGATCATGACGATTTCGAGATAGTGCCGCTGAGTTCGGAGAGCCAAGCGCTCGTGGGTGCGTCCACCGACTGGGTGTGGCGAGTGACGCCTCTACGCAGCGGTAATCTTGCACTAAATGTCAAGGTCACTGCTCGTATCCGGCTATCAGATGGCTCGTCCGAGCACCATGACCTTCTCGTTAAAGATGCACACATTAGCGTTCGCGCAAATCCCCGTTGGCGTGCCATTAGGTTCTGGAAGCGGAATTGGCAAGTGATTCTTGGGAGTCCCATCGTCCTGGGTTTATTGGCCTGGTTGGGAACCCGACTGCTCAAGAAGCGTGCCGAAAGGCGCATCGGATTCTAACCGCAAATGAGGTGCTAAGTCGCCCGAACCCTACGAGGCTTTTCTCTGTCAAGAGATAGAGTTCGGCCGCAGTTGGTCACTCACAGAGAGCTGGCTGGGCTCCTGGGTGAGCATTGGTTTCGCACGCTGCTAACAGGATTCACACTACTGAGAACGTTGTTCACACCTCTGCTTCCCCTCTAGAATCGATTCTAACGAAGATTCGGGCTAGCCTAGTGGCAGTTTTCTCGACGCTCTCCTGCCAGGGATACATCTGACTAGGGTCCCTCGGATTCACCCGGTAAACCGCGCCTTTTCCTGCCGCTTTCTGCCCTGCTTTCCCGCTAAAAGAATCTTCGCCTGACCCCACTAATTGACTTGCTATCTCTTGCCCCCAGAGCGTTCATGGACTTAGGCAGTCATTGTAACTGCTTGCCCAAAAAGCTGTTAGAAGGGAGGTGAGAGACATGGCAAAGAAGGCGAAGAAAGGCAACGGAAAGCCCAAGGTGGCGGCAAGGCCAGAGCAGCCGAAGCTCGAACCAAAGCCCAAGGCAAGACCCAAAGGCGAGGCTCCCGACCTCGGTGCGCTGCGCAAGCCCGTGCTTGATGCCAACGCTGGCCTGACCAA
>Ga0315289_10003515_pt1 | contig 23686 bp, 23 predicted proteins | sample YL17G11_40_MG_FD_203452 | JGI IMG/M metagenome (GOLD analysis project Ga0315289, IMG submission 203452) | Sediment microbial communities from Yellowstone Lake, YNP, Wyoming, USA - YL17G11_40 | ecosystem: Environmental > Aquatic > Freshwater > Lake > Sediment | place: USA: Wyoming | collected...
CCCTGACTGAGCTCTCGATGACAGTTGAAACTATCAAGACGATCAGGGAACTCGAACTGGGTACCGAGATACTCGTGCCAATTGGTTCCGACTCCTTTGTCACCACGAAGCTGGCCGCGACCGACAAGGTCATCACTGGTCTAGGTGCGGACGTCTCAGCCGAGCAGAGCGTCGATGGCGCAAAGCTAATGCTGGAGGCGCGCATCACCGAGCTGGGGCGTATTTTGGAGCAGGCGAGGCAGGAGCTCGAGAAAATCGGCAAGCAGATCGAGGAGCTCAGGCCGGAGGCCGACCGTATCTTGACAAAGACGAAGGAGAAATAGATGTTCGAGAAGCTAAAGCAGAAGCTCAAGAAAGTAGTGGAGCGAATCACAAAAAAAACTACCGAAGAAGTTCCAGTAGAGGCTCCGACTGAAAAACCTGTTGAAATTTCACCCGAAGCACCGGTAGAAGCCGCGCCCGAAACTCCGCCAGAAGTTCCCGCCGAAGTTAAACCCGAAGTTACGCCAGAGGTTCCTGTTGAGGTTGAACCTGAGATCCCACCAAAAGTACCTGCTCTCCCAAAAGTTGCACCAAAAGTAACACCTCCAGCTCCAGAGGCACCGCCGGCTAAACCAAAAATATTGCCATCCGCGAAGCCCAAAGTGCTGAGGCGTGTGGTGGCGCGCATCGCACGAAGGGAGCTCACACCCGCCGATGTTGAAGACGTCATCTGGGAACTCCAAGTCGGCCTTCTCGAGAGCGATGTAGCCGTGCCAGTTTCGGACAAAATAATCGACCGCACGAAAGAGTTGCTCAAGGGGAGGAAACTCGGGCTGACTGAGGATCCGAAGGAGCTTGTGGAAGAAATTTTGCGGCAGGCCATCCGCGAAGTTCTCAGCACCGAGAAAAAAGTGGATGTGCTTGAGCTGATTAAAACAAAGCGTGCAAAAGGGGAGCCAGCCGTCTTCGTTTTCTTGGGCATCAATGGACATGGGAAAACTACCACAGTTGCAAAGTTTGCGAAATATATCGTCGACCACGGCTACAAGCCAATCCTAGCAGCCGCCGACACATTCCGCGCGGCGGGCATAGAGCAACTGGAGATTCACGCTGACCGCCTCGGACTGGAAGTCGTAAAGCAGAGGCGTGGCGCTGATGCCGCGGCAGTCGCTTTCGATGCCATCGCACACGCCAAGGCCAAAGGCTTCGATGTAGTGTTGATAGATACCGCCGGCAGAATGCAGACGGACGTAAATTTGATGGATGAAATGAAGAAAATAGTGCGCGTATCGAAACCCGACCTAAAAATCTTTGTCGGAGATGCCCTGACGGGGAACGATGCGGTCGAGCAGGCTTCGACATTCGACAAAGCTGTGGGCATAGATGGCTCAATCTTGTGCAAGATGGACGCCGACGCCCGCGGTGGCGCAGCGCTTTCGATAACTCAGGTGACGGGAAAACCTATTTTGTTCTTGGGCACGGGTCAAGATTACAAAGACTTGGTGGAGTTCGATCCAGACTCTCTGTTGAAGGCGCTTTTCTCCGACTAACTTTTTTTCAAAAGCTCCGCGCGCAAAAGTTTGAGAATTTCGCGGGGATCAGCTCGCCCACCTGTGAGCTCCATCACCTTGCCAGCTATGAAATTGAGCGCCTCCTTCCTGCCCGCGAGGTAATCCTTTACAGCTTTTTGGTTCCTGCGGATGGCCTCTTTTACGGCTAATTCAAGATTTTCCCACTCTATCCGTTCAAGACCTAATCTCTGCACGAGCTCCTTCGGGTCGGCCGGTTTCTTGACCAGTTCTCTGAGCACAAGCTCGCCTTGCTCTGGGGTGACCTTGTGATGTTGGATCATCTGAAGCAAAGTGATTAGTTGCTTCGGGGTGAACTTGATGTCCGCGGCGCTGAGCTTCATGTAGTTGAACACTTTCTTCAACTTGGTCCTGAACCACATCGCCGCCAACTTTGGATCCACTTCTTTCGCGACTTCCTCAAAGAGATCTGCAAATTTTCTCTCGCTCACGATTACATTTGCCGCCGCCTGCTGTATGCCGTACTGCTCCACCAAGCGCTGCTCCCTCAAGTGGGGTGGCTCGACCATCTGTTCGCGAATATTTTGAACTTTCGCATCGTCGATGACGAGCGGAAAGATATCCGGGTCGGGGATGTAGCGATAGTCTTCCTCCATCTCTTTCAGGCGCATCGATGTCGTGATCATCTGGCTCTCCAGGTAAGCCCTCGTCTCGCGAACCACGGCCTCGCCTCGCCCGAGCTTCGCCTTCTGCCGCGTGATCTCGAACTTGAGCGCCTTGTAAGCTCCTTTGACTGAGTTTATGTTTTTGACCTCCACGCGCGCGCCACCCTCGAGCGAGATGTTGACGTCGGTGCGCATCGCTCCACCAGCTTCCGGTCTGACTTTTCCCGTGAACTCAAGCACTCGTATAAGTTGTCTCAAAAATCTACGGGCGTCCTCTGGAGAACGCATGTCCGGCTCAGTCACTATCTCCACGAGCGGAACTCCAGAACGGTTGAAATCGACGCTGCCAACTGTGGGATCATATTGACCCGGGTCCTCCTCCAAATGAACCTCGCGAATTCTAACGCCTTGAAGCTCTCCATCGACAGCTATCGGCAAACTCGTGCGCTGGTAGCCACTGGGCAGATCCGGATAATCGTAGTGCTTCCGTTGGATGTATGTGGGCTTGTCGATGACGACCTTGCAACCAAGCATCAGCGCTAGTTCTATCGCCGCGTCCACCGCCTTTTCATTAGGCGAGAGCGGCTTCGAGCCCGGCATGCCCGTGCAAATCGGGCAGACGTTCGTGTTCGGCGGCACATCTTGGTAGTTGGTCGGACAGTCACAGTACATCTTGCGCTCGGTCGCGAGCTGCTGGTGAACCTCGAGACCTACCATCATGTTCACGAGACCGCCTCGAACGCCCGCATGACGCGCAGCACCTGCTCCTCGCCGAGCACCATGCCTTGGACCTGCAAGCCGACCGGGATGCCATCCACTTCGCCAGCTTTGACCACGCCACCGCATATGCCAGCGAGATTCGCGGGTATCGTCAGGTAATCGTAGGCATACATCTCCATCGGCGTAAGTTTCGTCCCGAGCTTGTGCGGAAGCTTTGGCACGGTCGGACCGACGATGACATCCACTTTTTCGAGAGCTGCCATGAGTTCCCTTCTTATTATCGTTCGAACCTGAAGCGCGCGCTGGTAGTACTTTCCTCGATACTCCTTTTGGCTGATGTAGCGGCCACGTAGAATTCTACGTAGCACTTCGTCGCCACAGACATCCTCTATTCGCTTGCCGTACTTGCGGCCGTCAAACTTGCGCGTCGCCGAGAAGAACTCCACGGATACAATCAGATAATATGCCGGCATCGCCTCCTCGATGTGCGGTAGCTCGACGTCGACTATCTCGGCGCCCAAGTCGCGAAGCGCCTCAATTGATTTATCGATGACATTCATCACAGCTGAATCAGTTATCTCGACAAATTGTGGGCTGACGCCAACCTTCATTCCCTTGATGTCTGCACCATCGAGTTTATCGATGTAACTGGCTTTTGGCACATCGAGCATGACAGACTCGTTAAGATTTTTCCCAGCGATCACCTCAAGCAAAAGCGCGGCCCCGTAAACGTCAGGTGCGATTGGCCCAATCTGGTCCAAGCTCATGCCAAGGTCTATCAAGCCTTGCCTAGGAACAAGTCCATACGTCGGCTTCACCCCGACGACGCCGCAGTGGCTAGCTGGATTTCTGATGGAGCCTCCGGTGTCGGTGCCCAAACAAAGGTCGCACATGCCCGCCGCGATCGCCGCACTTCCGCCGCTGCTCGAGCCACCTGGGATGCGGCCTGGTGCAGCTGGGTTGTCGGTCACCCCGAAGGCGCTCGTCTCGCCGCTCGAGCCGCAGGCGAACTCGTCCATGTTGTTCATGCCGATAACTATGCCATCCTCGGCCAGCACCCGCTTGACGACCTCCGCATCGTATGCCGCGACGTAGTCCTCCAAAGTTCGAGAGGCGCATGTCGCTCTCAATCCATTGACATTTATGTTCGACTTGATTCCGATCGCTAATCCGGCCAGTTTTCCTGCCCGCTTGCCACGCTTGAGCTTCCGCTCGAGAGCCTCGGCCTGAGCGACAGCACCATTGTTCACCTCGATGAAAGCGTTTATCTTTGGGTTGAGCTTCGATATCCGCTCGAGCGCCCGCCGCGCGTTCTCGACTGGGGAAAGCTCGCCGCTTCGAAGTTGATCGAGTTTGGCCTTCGTCACTTCACCCACTTCGCCACCTCCACGCGAAGGTTGCCGTCCTCGTCCTTTGCTGGCATTATCTTGATGAACCGCTTCCTGAACTCCGTGCGCTCCTCGCTCGACGAAGGTTTCCCATCTGGGCGCACGATATTGTACGCCTCTTGGCTGTAGTACATCTCGCGCTCGCTCGGTAGACCTTCAGCAGCCTTTACAAATGACTCGACGATTTCTTCCGCACTGCGCTCGATTTCCTTATGCCTTTCTTCGGCCATTTTCAAACCCTTATTTACATCGGCTCTTGCCTATGAAAACAGTTTCGTGCGATGTCCTATTTGAAACATGTAAATTTAAGTGTTGAACACCAAGATTTCGTCGGAGTTACCTTGCGCCAAGATATTGTATCGTGCCCAAAGTGCGGCTTCAAGTTTAGCAGATCATATGCCAGGATAACAGCGTGCAGCGGTTGCCCTAAATCTGTTTCTTCGTGCGCTATGATCCGCTGCCCCAAATGTAAAAATGAATTTGGTGTTTAAAATGAAGAAACCTGCTAAATTTTGGAAAGCATTGCCCGACAAGCGCGTTCAGTGCGTCCTTTGCCCGCGCAACTGCGTGATTTCTCCCGGCAATGTCGGCTTCTGCCGCAGCCGCATAAATGAGGATGGAAAGTTATACACCCAAATTTATGGGGTCATTACCTCAATGGCCGCCGACCCGATCGAGAAAAAGCCGCTCTACCATTTCTGGCCGGGGAGCAACGCCTTCTCCATAGGCACAGTCGGCTGCAACTTCTCGTGCCGCCACTGCCAAAACTGGACGATTTCGCAGACAAACATCGAAACCGTTACTTGTGATGAGATCACTCCCGAGCGCGTGGTCGAGCTGACGAAGCGCTACGGCTGCCAAGGCATCGCCTACACATACATCGAACCAGCGATATGGTTCGAGTTCTGCTACGACACCGCGAAGCTCGCACACAAGGAGGGCCTCTACAACGTCTACGTGACGAACGGTTACATGAGCTTGGATGCTTGGAAGGAGATCCGCCCATATTTGGACGCGGCAAACGTCGACGTCAAGGCGTTCAGCGACCGCTTCTATAAAGAGGTATGCGGGGTGCCTGGCGGCATGAAACCGGTTTTAGACACGTGCAGGTGGATGGTCAAAGATGGTGTGCACCTCGAGACCACCTACCTCGTGATACCGGGGAAAAATGACGGCGCTGAAGAAATCAGAAAGTTCTGCAAGTGGAGCGCCGAGGAGCTTGGATCATCCACACCGACGCACTTCAGCCGCTTCTACCCACAGCATAAGATGACCGACCGCACGCCAACGCCAGTCAAGACGCTTGAGATGGCCATGAAGATTGCACATGAGGAGGGGCTGCGCTACGTCTACATAGGCAACGTTCCTGGACATGCTGGCGACAACACATACTGCCACACATGCGGAGAGTTACTCATCGAACGCTACGGATTCGACGTCACGAAATATGCGCTCAAAAACAAGCATTGCCCAAAATGCAAAAGCGAGATCAACATCGTCGGCAAATACACGCCGGGCAAACGCAGCGGGTTCTAGCCACCTGCTTTTTTGATAGCGTGCAACCCAAGCTTCGCCAGCTCCTTCGCTCGCTCCTCGCTTTTCGCCTCCGCAAAGCATCTGAAGATCGGCTCTGTGCCAGAGGCCCGCAAGAGGAGCCAACCATCTTCCGTGATGACGCGCAGGCCGCCGGTGCGATCTATCCTGTAGCCCTTGAACTGCTTCGCGACGGCTGCAGCGACCTTGGACTTTGATTTTTCCGAACACTCGACCTTCTGTTTGAATTGAAAATACTTTGGCAATGTAGCATCCAAATCTGAAACCTTCATGCCGCTGCTGTCGAGCAACTTGACGATCTCGACCGCAGTCATTATGCCATCCCGACATAGCAACCAATCTGGATAAATCACGCCGCCGTTCTCCTCTCCACCGATGTCACCGCCGTATCTGCGGATGTACTCCACCACAACGGGCTCACCCACGCCGAGGCGGACGACCTTGCCACCGAGCTTTTCAGCGACATCGTCGAGCACCATGCTCGTCGCGACTGTGGTTACCACCTTCGGGCGCTTTTTATTTCGCAGGTGATGCAGCGCAGCAAGAGCGAACACGCGATCGCCGGTGAGAAGCTGTCCCCGCTCGTCGACTATCAACGTGCGGTCGGCATCTCCGTCGTGGGCTATGCCAAAATCGGCTTTGCATGCAACGACGGTCTTCATGAGCTCGGTCAGGTTCTGTGGGGACGGCTCTGGAAATCGGCCTGGAAACGTGCCATCCAGTTGGCAGTTCATTGATATCACCTGACAACCGAACTCCGTCAGAAGCCGTGGCGTCACCACGCTGCCAGCCGCATTTGCGCAATCGACGACGACCTTCAGCTTTCGCCCAACCCTCGGCACTTTTCCCAAGACGGCATCCATGTACGGCATAATAGCATCGGACATGCGGACCCGCCCTATCCCGTGCCAAGGTGCACGCTTCCAAGCTTTTTTTGAGATGATTTTTTCAATCTTGACTTCTTGCACACGATTCATGCCAGCGCCATCGCTGCCCCAGAATTTGACGCCGTTGTACTGCGGTGGATTGTGCGAGGCGGTTATCATCACTCCCGCCGTACAACGGAAGCGCTTGATCGCAAACGACAGCACTGGGGTCGGGGCCAAACCTATCGAAACGACATTGCAACCGCCGGATGTCAGCCCAGCGGTGACGGCATTTTCCAACATCTCGCTGGAAGTGCGGTTGTCTCGGCCCACCGCCACCTCGCCGCGACCCCTGCGGTGAGTAGCCAAAGCCAGTCCAAGTTCAAACGCAAGCTTCGGCGTGAGCTCGACGTTAGAGATGCCACGGACCCCAAACGTTCCGAACAAGCGTTGCATTGAATCGCCGTGTAAAGTTTGCATCGTACATATTAAATCGTTGCACGCTGGAATTAGCTTGGGCCCGTGGCCTAGCTTGGATAAGGCGGCAAGTCGTTAGACCCGCAAGCCTTCTAAGCTGCAGATCGTGGGTTCAAATCCCACCGGGCCCGCCAGCTTTTAAGTTTGGATGATGATATCGCATTTGTTGGAAATTTGCGAGGCTGAACCATGCCTGAATCAAAAGATTATGCAAAGCGTCTCGTCAAAGGAAGTACCATCGTTTTCGCGGCATTCATCGCCTCCGAGGTCATCGGCGTTTTTCTGCGGATGATTTTAGCACGTTCGCTGACAGTTCCGGAGTACGGCCTCTTCTACGCTGTTTTTTCTCTCGTCTCACTGTTTGCTCTCTTCCGGGATCCTGGTATCAGTTCTTCTTTGACAAAACATATCGCTGAGTTCACGGTTCATAAGAGGTTCGCCAAGATAAAATCATCCATAGTCTTTTCGCTGATTGTCCAGGTAATAGCCGGTCTCGTCATTTCGGCTATGCTATTCATTTTTTCAGATTACATCGCACTAGCTATCTTCAAAACCCCGATTGCATCACTTCCACTCAGGATTTTGAGTGTGTGGTTCCTAGTGGAGGCTTTTCGCTCTCTCCTCTCGTCCATGTCACAGGGCTTTCAAAATATGCCAATACTCGCTCTTTTCAATTTCACCGACGTCCTACTAATTTTCCTTTTCGCAACGTGTTTCGTGGGTATTTTAGGACTGGGGCTCAACGGAGTTGCTCTTGCCTATCCCCTAGCGACTATTTCGGTTAGTATTTTTGGCATAGCTTTTTTCGTCAAAAGATACCGTCACGTGTTTCAGAAAAAAGTTTCTATTACTAAGCCGCTCGTTAAAAAACTGCTCGTGTTTGCGCTCCCTGTTTTTTTGGGTGGATTTGGCGGCCTGATTCTCACTTATACAGATACTTTAACGCTCACTATATTTCGTACACTGACTGAAGTGGGATATTATCAGGCGGCACAACCCTCGGCCCGTATTCTTTGGTATATCCCTACTACATTGACGGTAGTTCTATACCCAATGATTTCTGAACTCTGGGCAAAAAAGGATAAAAAATTACTGGGGCGGGCTCTTCACTTTCTAATAAAGTTCTCATTCATCCTAATCATGCCGGCCGCCCTTGTCTTCATAGCATTCCCAGAGATAGTGATAAATCTTTTATTCGGATCTAGCTACCTCGCAGGCGTAGTGGTGCTCCAAATCTTTGGCGTTGCTGCGCTCCTCTACGTGGTGTATGACATCCTCGTAACAGTGATAGCAGGAATAGGTAGGCCGGGGACTACGGCAAAAATTGTTGGGGCCATGGCAGTTTTCAATCTAATAGGGGATATTGTACTGGTTCCTATTTACGGCATTGAGGGAGCTGCGACGACAACATTTGTGGCATTCTTATTAGGTGTTATCCTGCTGATTTACTATGCTAGGAAGTTCATTGGATTCACGGTTCCCGCCGCACCTTTGCTCAAATCGATGATGGGTGGAATTCTCACACTGATCCTCATCCTCGGCCTCAAATCTATTTTGCCACTCTCCCCCTGGCCTAAGACATTCGCGGTCATGATACCGAGCCTGTTGTTCTACGGGACCTGGATTCTAGCGACTAGAGCGATAACAAAAGACGACTTGAGGTTCATCAAAGAAATCGTGCCGATACCAGGATGGCTTGCCAAAGTGGCAAGAAAGATCTTTAAGGAGTAAGTTTTTCACCACCACCACGGTGGTATGTGTTGTTTCATGTAGAGTAGTCCTTCTCTGATCCCTAGAGGCTTCACCCCTAGTTCTTTTTCCATCTTTTTTGTAACATAACACGTATTTTTTGGTCTCGGAGCAGGAAATTTGAAAAAGTCAATTTTAACAGGCTTGATCAACGTTTTATCGAGTTCAAATACATCGGCAGTTTTTAATGCCGACTCATAAGCGGAGATGCAATTTTTTCCCGCTATATGGTAAATCCCTTCTTTATCCAACTTCACGATCGCCCAGATAGCATCCGCGCAGTTGTCCACGAACAAATGGTTATTGTAGATATCGTCGACCACATAAGCTGTTTCCCCCTTCGTTAGCTTTGATAACAACCAAGTAACATGATTTTGTCTTTCGCTAGGGTTGTTCCACCCATACATTGTCATCAGCCTCGCCACAACATGTTTTACCCCCCTCTGTCGGACGAGTATCTCAGCTTCCAGCTTTGTTTTGCCGTAATAGTTGATGGGACTTGGTTCATCTTCTTCAGAGCAAGGGGCGTGTTCTCCATCAAACACAGCATTAGTCGAAGTGAAGATCATCTTCGTATCGTGTTTATCGCAGGCATCCAGCAGATTCGCCGTCCCTGCAACGTTAACGCGGCGTGCTTCTTCTTTGTGCGTTTCGCAGTAATCAACGTTTGCTATTGCCGCAGTGTGTATCAAAACTTCAGGCCTTATTTTGTCGAAAACATCGAAAACTCTAGCTCTATCGGTTATATCTAACTGTACGAATGACGCGCGACCACGTTCGGTAATCAAAGCGTTTTTGATGCATGAAGCAATTACTTCGAACTCTCTTTGAGCTGTACGCACTAGAGTAGACCCAAGGAGTCCAGTTCCACCCGTCACAAATATTTTGCAAGGCACTCTTTTCCCCACTCTTCTCAGTTAAAAACCAAGCTTGTTTTCGTGGGCCAACCTATTTGCCCTAGAATATGTTTCGAATGTGCCAGCATCGGTCCAAGGGCCCTTTATTATGCTGAATGTCATCAACCCTTTTTTGACATACGCATTATTCACGTCAGTTATCTCGTATTCTCCCCTCGCAGAGGGCTTGAGCGCTCTTATGATGTCAAACACATTAGAATCGTACAAATAGGTACCTGTAACCACATGGTTGCTTTTTGGGTGTTTCGGTTTTTCTTCTATGGATACGACTTTGTTGCCCTTGACTTCAGCAACGCCGTATCTTGTTATATCACCCTTGATCCGCTTGAGAAATATGTGGGCCCCCCTCTCTCTCTTCTCGAACTTTTCTACTTCTTTTCGGAGATTGTCGCGCGTGATGTTGTCCCCCAGCACGACCATCAGTTTGTCTCCATGGGAAAAGTGCTCTGCCAAAGATAACGCTTGGGCAACACCGCCTGCCTCATCCTGCACTTTGTATGTGAAATTAACGCCGTATTCTGCTCCACTACCTAGGTAATTCACTATATCTCCCACATGACCCGCACCAGTCACCACCAGTATTTCTTTGATGCCGCACATCGTCAGGGCGCGCAAAGGATACTCTATCATGGCTCTCTGACCTATAGGCAACAGGTGCTTGTTCGTGGCCTTGGTCATGGGCTTTAGCCGAGTTGCATGGCCACCCGCCAGTATTACACCTTTCATATTCGTCTTCGCCCCCCTCGTTTGACTACCCATTAGATTTAATTTTTTTCCACCACTTCATATTTTGTGTGTACCATTTCACAGTCTCTTTTAAGCCTTTTTCAAGTGAGTATTCAGGTTTCCAACCAAGTGCCTTCAACTTCTTGCAGTTTAGAGAATAGCGCCTGTCGTGCCCGAGCCTATCTTTTACAAATTCTATCATGTCCTCCGTCATGCCGAGTTCTCCGAGGATCATGTGTGTTATCTCCAAGTTAGTTCTTTCGTCGCTAGCCCCTATGTTGTAAATTTCTCCAATATTCCCTCTGTGGAGAACTGTGTCTATCCCCGAACAATGGTCTATGACGTAAAGCCAGTCCCTGACATTTTTGCCATCACCATACAAAGGAACTTTCTTGTTTTCCATCAGGTTGGTTATGAAAAGTGGGATAAGCTTCTCCGTGTGCTGGTATGGCCCATAAGTGTTTGATCCTCGCGTTATGAGTATTGGTAACTCATACGTCGTCTTATATGCCAACGCCAACAAATCGGCGGCGGCCTTGCTCGCTGAGTAGGGACTACTTGGTGCCAAGCTGCTTGGTTCTGAAAAGGAGCCTTTTTTAATACTGCCGTAAACTTCATCCGTACTTATCTGCACGTATTTCTTTACAGAAAACTTTCTCGCTACTTCAAGTAGCGTATATGTCCCAAACACATCGGTTCTGATGAACGCTTCGGGATCCGCGATGGAACGATCTACGTGGGTTTCTGCTGCAAAGTTAACTATTACGTCTACTTCTTCCCGCTTTACCAATTTCTCTACTAGTCTCAGGTCGCAGATGTCTCCTTTAACAAAACTGTGCCTTCCGTTTGCCTCAAGATCTTTGATGTTTTCAAGGTTGCCGGCATAGGTCAGCTTGTCGAGATTGACTATTTTGTAATCCTTATACTTGTCCAACATGTATCTTGCAAAATTGCTACCGATGAAACCGGCGCCACCAGTCACGAGCAGTTTCATGAAACTATCCCTCCTCAAGCGCCCAGTTGTATGGGACCTTTTTGCTACGTGGAGGTATTCTAAATTCGTCTGGTTTTTTGTAGTTGTAAACTTCAGTTGGACAACATATTACTATTGCTTCTTTTGTGCCAATGCCCTTGAAGCCATGGTACACTAAAGGTGGGATCTGCAGTATTGAAAAGTTATGTTCACCCATGAAAAATTCGCTTATCTGCCGATAAGTGGGGAACCCTTTTCTTGAATCATACAAAACGACTTTAACCATACCGCTTATGACTATGAAGTTGTCGGTTTGCTTCTTGTGATAATGCCAGCCTTTAACAACTCCGGGGTAAACCGTTGTTGCGTAAAGCTGCCCGAACTTTGTGAAGAAATCTTTGTCATCGTTGCGCAGCATCTCTATTAATCTACCTCTTTCGTCGGAAATTACTTTTAGTTGTTTGAATTTGACGCCTTTAATCAGATTTTTCATGATCATCACCTAAATTCTTTATAAACCATACTTATAAAACAGAGTTTCTAAATCGTGAAAGGGGATGAATTGTTTGAGTATTCTTGGAAGTTTTTTGTATAAATTCGCAGAAACTCTTAATCCATTCCAACCGGCCAGTATGATAAAAGGGCAAACAAGAGCCGGGGGCCAAACCACATTGCTTTTTTCTAACTTTAGAGCTTTGGAAAAGAATTTTAATGCTGTTTTCTTACCCCCCCTAAATAAACCTCCAACAGAATTCAACAACGCTCGTTTTGCTGCCCTTTTTCTCCCCTCCTCTACAAAAGGTAGTAAATTGGGGTCATCTACTTGTTTTTGAATTTTCTTAAGCATATAATACTCTTGTACGGCTGTTTCAAAACTGTTGTATAAAAACGTTGAAACACTACTTTCGTGTATGCGATAATAACATAAATAATCCGAAAGACACGCAGAGTCATACTTTAAAGAAATCCTGAGCCACATGTTCCAGTCATTGGGATATGGAAATTCTTCATCAAATGGGCCCACATCTTCATAGCACCTTCTTTTAAACAATACAGCTGATGGAGGAGCAAAATTCCTGATGGCTAATTTTTTGAACCCTTCTTCGGATTTAAATGTTCTATTGCGATCACATAATTTAGTCTTTGTTACGATTTTGCCACCTTCATCTATTACCGCATATGAGGAGTATGTAAATCCAACCTCCGGATTTTCACTAAACGCCTTTAGTGCGGTTTCAATCATTTTTGGAGCGTAGTAATCATCTGGGTGCAATATCCCCACAAACTCGCCTCTGGCTAATTTTAACGCTTTATTGGTGTTGGGAACCATCCCGAGGTTTTTTTCGTTCTTGAAAAATCTGATCCTCTGGTCCTTAAAACTCTTGACAACTTCCTCAGAATTATCGGTTGAACAATCATCGACAATTATAATTTCGAAGTCTTGGTAAGTTTGACCAAGCACGCTTTGAATGGTCTTCCCTATGAAAGCACCACAATTATAACTGGGAATACAAACGCTAACCTTGGGCAATTTTATACACCAATTCAATTATATTTAATCAGTTAAAAGAAGGTTATTTCCATGGTAATCGTTCAGGTGAATCCAAACTTCCACACCATAGGCGGAAAAAGCGTTATTCGCAGCAGGAGCCCTCGCTTCCTCGAGTACCGCAAGAAGTGGGAAGAATGGCCAAAGACTTTCACTGTGGGCGAGTTCCCACTGCATCTGGATATAGAAGCAACATGTCTCTGCAATCTCCACTGCCCCTTCTGCGCGACCAGTTATGAGCCGATAGGCGGCAAGGGGTTCATGTCATTTGACACATTCAAGAAAATAATCGACGAAGGGGCCGAGTACGGGCTTTGCGCTATAAAGCTCAACTCTGGCGGGCGGGGCGAGCCCCTACTGAATAAATCATTGCCAGAGATGGTGGCGTATGCAAAAAAAAGGGAGATAATGGACGTTTATTTTAATACCAATGCTGCGCTGTTGACTCGCGATATCGGCGCAAGGCTCATTCAAGCGGGGCTAGACAGGATTTCTATCTCTTTTGAGGGGATCGAAGCCGAGGTGTATGAAAAATATCGTGTGGGCGCGTCTTTCGAGAAGGTTTTAAGAAACATCAGAGAGTTCGTTAAACTCCGAGACGAGATGAATGTGGAGAAGCCACTCGTGAGGATCCAGACCGTCGCCTTGACAGAACTGCGGTCTGGACTGGATGAATACAAAGAGTTCTGGGAGAAAATAGTGGATGAGGTAGCATTCATCGATTTTAAGGACTATTCGTACATCCAACGCGACCTAATCTACAACTGGGCTTGCCAATACCTTTGGCAGAGGATGATGGTGAGCTGGGACGGCACGATTTCAGTCTGCCAATTCGATTATCTTAACTCTTGTAAACTCGGAAACATCAATAATGGGGACACGATACGTTCTGCATGGAAGGGGAAGACCATGGAAGATATCCGAGAGCTTCACAAAAATGGTAGGTCACATGAAGTAGGGGTCTGCAACGGTTGCTCTTTCAGGACGACAGAAATACTGAGGCTCATGGAGGGCGAGTGAAATGATTGTGGCACTCCTCATGGCCCGCGAAGGCAGTGCGGGATTTCCGGGCAAAAACACGTACCCTGTTCTCGGTAGGCCGCTAATAGCGTACCCGTTGCTCGCAACGAAAAATGCAAAAACAGTGGACAAGACATATATCACTACCGACTCGCCAAAAATTAAAGAAATAGGAAAAAAACATGGTGCGGAAATTATCGACCGACCGCCTGAACTGTGTACCGACTCTGCACTAGGTGATGATGTATTCGTGCAGGGATACCATTTCATCAAATATGCCCTAAAACATGCAAAAAAAGAGATTGAACTCATAGTGCTTTTACTTGGCAACTCGCCCACAATTCTCTCAGAAACTATCGACAATGGTGTAAAAGTGTTACGCGAAAATCCCAAATACGATTCTGCAGTGACAGTTTCTAAATACAACATGTGGAGCCCCCTAAGAGCAAGAAGGATAGGCGGTGATGGGTTACTTCATCCATTTGTTCCATTCGAAACTTTTGGAAATTTAAAGACGCTGAGTTGCGATCGCGATTCTCAAGGCGATGTATGGTTTGCGGACATGGGGGTTTCAATTGTTAGGCCGAGATGCTTAGAGAAGATTCATGATGGACTTTTACCACAAAAGTGGATGGGGCAAAAGATTTATCCGCTCAAGCAGTGGGGTGGCCTCGACGTTGATTACGAATGGCAGGTGCCACAGGTCGAATTCTGGCTAAAAAAGCAGGGCTTCACGAAGAAAAAAACTCCTTATGAGGGAAAAAGATGTTTGAAGAGATAAAGGGTAAAAAAGTTCTGATAACTGGCGCAAGCACCGGCATCGGAGCTGCCACGGCTGAACTTTTCGCAAAGTACGGCGCTTCGGTCGGGATACATTATAACAAAAGTGGGAAAGAAGCGCTTGAACTCAAAAAGGAGATAGTATCTTTAGGTGGTAAAGCCGAAATCTTCAAAGCAGATTTGCTTAAAAAACCTGAAAGGGCTGCCCTTGTAAAGCGGTTTACAAACATGTTCGACGGCATAGATGTGCTCGTAAACAACGCGGGCGGTGTTTATGGACCAAAGTACATGCTGATTCTTGACGAAAAATCGTGGGATAAAACATTTGCCCTGAATGCTACCGCGCCCTTCTTTTTAGCAAGGGATGCATTTTTGTATATGAAAAACCACGGCGGTGGTAGAATCATCAATATAAGTTCTATTTCAGCAAAATATGGTGGCTCACCTACAACTATACACTATGGGGGTGCCAAAGCTGCCCTCGATGCGGTTACAAAAGGGCTTGCTAGAGCAGGAGCGCCCTACAACATACTCGTGAATTCTGTGAGGGGCGGCGTTATAGATACTCCCTTCCATAAAAAAATACACCGAAACAAAAAAGGCCTTGAAGAGCGGATAAAACTCATCCCGCTAAAGCGAATTGGGGAACCCATAGATGTGGCGAGGGTAGTTCTATTTTTGGCCTCTAAAGCAGGAAACTACATCACTGGGGAAATTTTTACTGTCGCGGGTGGCGATTGAAAGCTGGAGGACTTTTTTGAAGATACTTATCTCTACCAGCTCTTTCGCGGAATACGACAAGTCTCCGTTACGCTTACTGGAATCCAACAGATTTGAAGTTGTCCTAAATCCATACAAGCGTAAATTAAAGCCCGAGGAAGTGGTAGCGCTCGCCAAGGACTGCGCCGGTATCATAGCGGGCACCGAACCCCTGACAGAAAAAGTGCTTCAACAGCTCACAGGCCTAAAGGCGATTAGCAGGTGTGGTGCTGGCTTAGACAATGTTGACGTGGGGGCAGCTAGAAAACATGGAATCGCTGTGAAAGCCACCCCAGATGCCCCAACTCAAGCCGTGGCGGAACTAACCGTGGCTCTCATTTTGAACGTGCTACGGCGGATAAACTTCATGGACAGGCAGGTGCGCGGCGGGACATGGAGCAAAGAGATGGGACAGTTGCTCTCAGGAAAAACCACCGGGATCATAGGTTTAGGGCGGATAGGGAGGCGCGTTGTCGAACTCTTAAGGCCTTTTGAGGTTAAAATCCTGGCGAGCGAGCCAAAACCAGATAGAAAGTGGGTGAAAAAGAATAAAGTCCGTTTAACTTCCCTAGAGGAACTGCTCAGAGAAAGCGACGTGGTGACTCTGCATATTCCGTACACAGAGAAGAACCGTAACCTAATAAATGCCAAAAGGCTAAAGATTATTAAAAGGGGGGCAATTTTGATAAATACTTCACGTGGTGGGCTTGTTGATGAGGGTGTTCTCTACCAAGCTCTAAAGGCCGGACATTTGGGCGGCGCTGCACTCGATGCGATGGTAACCGAGCCTTATCATGGCCCGCTAAAGGAGCTAGACAATGTTATACTCACCCCACACGTTGGCTCCTATGCTCTTGAAGCACGGGTGCAGATGGAAATAGAAGCGACGAAGAATCTGATAAACATGCTAACGGAGGGAAGAAAATGAAAGTCGTAGTTTTTGGCGGTTCTGGATTTGTTGGAAGCCACGTGGCGGACGAATTAACGGAGCGAGGCCACGAGGTCAAGATATACGACCTTCGGCTTTCCCCATATCTGAGAGAACGACAGGAAATGATCGTGGGCGATATACTAGATAAGGACAAGGTCTTTGGAGCTGTGGAAGGATGCGATACGGTATACAACTTTGCGGGGTTAGCGGATCTTGACACCGCCACCACGCAGCCTATAGATACGATAAATCAGAACATCCTCGGAAATGCATTGATTTTGGATGCTTCGGTCAAGGCAGGGGCGAAACGCTTCGTGTACGCTAGTACTATTTATGTATACAGCTCGCTGGGCGGGTTTTACAGGTGTAGCAAGCAGGCCGCTGAACTGTACATTGAGGAGTACCAGAAAAGGTATGGGCTGGATTTCACGATATTGAGGTACGGCACGCTGTACGGTCCGCGGGCGGACGAGAGAAATAGTGTATACAGATATCTAAAGCAGGCCTTGATCCAAAGGAAAATAGTCGGATATGGAACTGGAGAAGAACTCAGGGAGTACATCCACGTGAGAGATGCTGCCAAGCTGAGCGTAGACGTGCTTTCAGAGGAATTCAAAAATAAATACGTTATTATTACTGGACATCACCCGGTAAAGTACAAAGATATGCTCAACACGATAAAAGAGATGATCGGTGGCAAAGTGGAAATCGAGTTCAAACCACCAGAGAAAGGCGGTGCTCACTATGGAATAACTCCATATTCCTTTATCCCAAAAATAGGGCAGAAGCTCGTCAGCAACTACTACACCGACATTGGTCAGGGCTTGCTGGAGTACCTCCATGAGATATCCGCGGAAGTCAAAAAATAACGATTTTTGGATCTTGTCCGATTTTAATAAGCCCAAGGTTTTACATTACTGTGGTGGCACAATCTCCAAAATCAAGCTTAGGTGAACACATGTCGTTAAAGCCCATTCTGAAAACACTAGGCGTTTATGACCACGCACTATCTTACTTGCGCAAAACCGCGGTTCACTATTACAAAAAAAAGATTGAACAAGACGAAAAATTGAAATCTACCATAAATGAACTCAACCGCATGAAAACGCTTGAAACACATTACGGGTGGAAAAAGCACAGAGAAGAATTTATTCTATTTCATTTAAGCATCCAGCTCGCGGAAATAATCAATACCTTAAAGGAGCGACTACGACTAACGGATCCAAATTATCGAAATGCATCGTTCCTCGACGCTGGCGATCCAGATAGGATCGTGTTGAGATGTATAGGAAGCGAGAGAGGGATGAGTCTCAACATAATGGACGACTGCGTGAAGCAAGTAAAAAAAGTTGGGGGATTCCCAGTAAAGGGAGATATCCAAATGATGCCTTTTCGTGATAAAAGCTTTGATTACGTTCTCTGCTTTGAGACCTTAGAGCACCTCGAAAACCCCATATTGGGTCTTGCGGAATTATCTCGTGTATGCATCAAAAAAGTCTTTATTTCAATTCCGTGGGTCGAAAAAACTCGGATACACGAGGAGGGACACACACACGATGAACCTGCGGGCCAAACCCATATATTTGAATTCAACCGAAAGGATTTCTCAAAAATCGTGCCCCGCGCTGGTTTAAAAATCACGTTTTATAAAGAGATCAATATATTTCCAAAAATCGTTAACCCGATTGACAATTTCATGCTTAAAAAATTCTATTTCCCATCGTTTTTTCCAAAATTTCAGTTCTATGAGTTGACAAAAGAGGGAGCGCATGCTTAAACTGATCATTCTCGACTTTGATGGTGTGATAGTCGAGTCAACGGACATCAAAACAGAGGCTTTCAGGAAGCTCTTTAGCGACTATCCAAAGCAGGTGGATACAATAGTGGAGTATCACAAGAAGAATGCTGGGGTAAATCGCTACGAGAAGTTCAACCACATTTACAAGAATATCCTCAGGCAGTCCTTGGATAAAGAAAAGATGGCAGAGCTCGGCAGGCGCTTTTCCGCGCTGGTTGTGAATGAAATAAAAGCGTGCCCGCTCGTGCCAGGCGCGCTTGAATTCTTGAAGAAGTACTCGAAGATGGTGAAGTTGTTTATCGCTTCCAGCACGCCCGAGGAGGAGCTTATGTCCCTAGTGAAAGCTCGTGATTTACAGAGATATTTTAGAGGGATTTACGGGGCACCATCTAAAAAATCCGAGATCACATTGAGGGTCATGAAAGAAGAGGGCGCAAAGAGGGAAGAAGTCCTTTTTGTTGGGGATAGCGTCGCTGACCTTACAGAAGCTACAAAAGCAGGGGTGCAATTTATAGGTCGCGTGGCCGATTTAGCGGATTGTCCATTTCCCGAGAGCGTTAAAACCATCAAAGATTTAAACGAGTTGGGTGCGGTAGTGGAGGAATTGTCTTGTCAATAAAGGTTCTCTGTTTGTCGTATCCCATCAGCGTTGAAACCCCCGTTTATGGAAACTTGCCAAAGCTCAAGATAACGCCCTATAAATCGATCACCAAAGGGGACTCCTGCAACATTTGCATAATTACCATTTGTAACCACACCGGCACCCATGTTGATGCCCCAGCACATTTTGTACCGCGTGGTAGGCCCATTTCTGATTATTTGCCAGAAGAACTAACCTTTCATCACGCGCAACTCGTCGACATCTCCAAAGGGCCCGGGGAGTACGTGGAAAAAGAGGATGTAAAAGTGGGAATTTCAAATGAAACAGACTGTCTTCTTATTAGAACAGGTTTCGGAGTTTTAAGAGACAAGGACATTTACAGAATTAATAACCCTGGCATTTCGCCTGAGGCCATTCTCTGGCTGAGACAGAAAATTCGAAAGATCCGATGCATCGGTATAGATAGCATTTCCATTTCAGGGTTTCAGGACAGACCACGCGGCAGAATGGCGCACCTTGCAACATTTAAAAAACTCGGGGGCCTCAACGAACCATTACTTCTCTTGGAAGATATGAACCTCACTGTTTTGAAAAAGGGTGAGAAAATACGGAACCTTTTAGTTGTGCCCTGGTTTATTGCGGGAATAGATAGCGCCCCATGTACGGTCCTTGCGGAGGTTTTAGAACATGAATAAATCTGGGCTAGGGCCATACGTAATAAGCTCACCCTCCAAACGCTCTGTCAAAAAAATTCTGAAAAAAATGAGAGGCAGAAAATTTAAATGGGTCTATCTCGGGGAGGATGTGTCCAAAGCGATTTTGATAGACGAGATGATGCACGACAAGGGGGAGAGAGTTGAAACCGCGGAAATGCTCCAAGAAGTCGCCGTGGAGTTGCGGCAACCCTACATAGATTACATCGGAAAACTCAGCCTCAAGAAGAACTCACTGATGTGGTGGGCGAGTTCCGTTTCTGAAAAGGGTCCATATCGGTCCAAGGCCTTTTTACACATCTGCTATGTAAAAATTTGTGCGGATATTCTGAAGAAAGATTCAGATGAACCCATCGTCTTCTTTGTTGAGGAGAAGGCCGTGCGGCAGGCCATACTTGAAAACATGCCAACCGGTAATTTCGAGCACCTCAAAGACACTGGGGAATATGTCCGTGGGGCTCTAAAAGATCTAAAAGAGTTCATCCTTTACAAGGGATGGTTCCTGCTGAGCAGTATCTACCGCATAGCGATCGCTAAATATGCTTACCGAATGCAAGGGCGGGCCAGATCTCAAGAGCCATTCACATTAATTCACACTTGGGTAGATCGGCGCTCCTTTGATCAGGATGGCGTGTATCGAGAAAGTTATTTTGGGGAGCTTCCAAACTATCTGAAAAAGAGTGGTAAAAACGTTGTTATAGTTCCCCATGTCTTGAGCACAACTCCGTACCTAAAAACTGTTGACAATATGGCAAAATCTGAACATATGTTTTTGGTACCTCACGCCTTTCTCTCAATTCGGGATGTCTGCAGCGTTTTTTTCACAACTTCGACAAACAAACCGAAAAAAATACGTTATCCAAAATTTGGAAACATTGACATCTCAGGGATAATCCACGAGGGGCTAAAAAACGACTGGATCGCGGCATATGCGGCCTTTGACCTATTGCTTTACCGTTTCGTGCGGCGTCTGAAAGAAAAACAGTTCTCTGTAGACACCGTGATCTATCCTTATGAAAACCAAATTTGGGAGAAGGTGCTATGCACCGCCATGCGGGAGTTCCACCCATCCGCCTACCTGATCGGTTACCAGCATTCCGCCGTCTCTAGGATGTATTTGAACTACTTCTTTTCTAAACGAGAAACAAGCATCATGCCCCTTCCCGACAGAATCGTCACCAATGGCAGGCGCATTAAAGACGCATTCGTTGAATCGGGTTACCCTAAAGAAAAGGTAGTCCAAGGTGGCGCGGTAAGGTATGCGTACTTATTGGGACCGAAAATGATTACGCGCCACCGGAAAAAAGGCAAACCTGTTGTCTTGGTCACCTCTTCCATTGGCAAATTCGAGGCGACGGAGCTAATATGGAAGGTTTTTAAAGCGTTCAAAGATCAAAACAAATACCAAATTTTAATCAAGTGCCATCCCGCAATGCCTTTTGAAAAGATATCCCCGCACTTGAAAGTTAAACTCCCAGCGCATTTCACAGTATCCGAAAAACCCGTCGCAGAATTGTTGAAAAAAAGCGATGTTGTGCTCTACACGGGCACGGCTACATGCGTAGAAGCCCTTGCCTTCGGAGTTTCCGTGGTGCATGTGGAGTCCGATTTAATGATCGATTTAGATCCACTCGATTTCGATTCCGGAGCGAGGCTATCCGCACGCGATCCGGAAGAAATAGTTAAACGCGTCGAGGAGGCAATCGCCATGGACGAAAAAGAGCTTTCAAAGAAAAGGAAGATGTGGAACGGCGTTGTAAAAGATCTGTTTGGCCGCGTAGATGACTCAACTTACCGTTTGTTCTCAAAATAGCCGTTATTGACCATCGTTACTATATTTTAAGATTGAATTGCCTCAAGAATCGACCGATTTTCTCTTTGGTGCTTCGCGGGATAAAAGGACCAAAATACATTCTCATTTTGCCTACAACCGAGTACAGTGAATATAACCATAAACGACCAGTGGTTTTATAATAATGTTTAATATGCTCGTACAATATCTTCTCGTTCCATCTTCTCCACTTGTAATCCAGCACGCTTGTCAGATTGACAAGGGGCATCCCTCCGCGCTCGGCAACATCGTCGAGATATCTTTCAACGTCCGCAATTAGTTTTTTCTTCATCACATATTGCCAAATGGGTGTTTCTGGCAATGGAATCATATAGTTCAAAGATATAACGTGGGCATCAGTATCTTTTAAAAATTGAATTGTTTCATCAATTGTTTTATCTGTTTCGGAGGGAGAACCGATAACCAATGGAACTGTTGTAAGCATCCCAACTTGTTGAGTTAACTTGGTTATCTCTTTGTTTTGCTGCCCTGTGACACCTTTTCCCAACTCCCTTAGTATCGTGTCCGAGCCGGACTCTTGGCCGTAGTTAATTTCTATGCACCCTGTCTGCTTTAGGCGATAAAGCATTTTTTCATCGACTCTGTCTACTCTCGCGCCATCAACCATGTAAAAAATATCGAGATTTTCTCTCTCTATTGCATTACAAAATTCCATTACCCACTCGATATCCCGATTGAAGAGTTCATCTATAAACTCGAATCCAAAAATTCCATATGTTTTTTGAAGGTACTTTATGTGTTCGATTACATAGTTAACGCTGTGTTGTCTGTGTCCGCGATCATGTCTATAGCAAAAGAGACATCGGTGAGTACAACCTCTTGAAGTGACGATGGGAATATATTTTGTTCTATCCCTAATTTTTTTGATAATGGAGGAATATTGGGAGCTGTGACGCAGCTGAAGTGAATAGGCGGCTAAAAAGTCCTTGATAGAAGATAAATAACGATTGAGATCGACCAAGTGATAAGCGGGAAATGGGATTTCATCAAGATTTTTTATCTGTTCCGGAGGATTGTTTCTTACCACCTTGCCATTCGATAGGAAAGAAATACCTGGCACATTATGGAAGACCTTCCCGTGTTCCAAACATTCTAAAAATTCTGGGAGACTTATTTCAGTTTCGCCATGAAAAACTACGTCAACTCTTGCTTTCGCGAGTAACAGCTCATAAGTAGACGCGAGTGGTCCGCCCGCGATTTGTAAAATATTCGGGTAGCGATCCTTGATGTGCAAAGAGAGCTCTTTAGTTCTACCATATGACGTGGCAATACCGCCAAACCCGACAATGTCCGGTTTGAAATCTTCTATCATTTTATTTATGAAGTTAATATGGAGGCGCTCTTTATCGACTAAATACGCATCGATTATTTTGGCTTTATGACCACACCTCTCGATAATGCCCCCAACATTCAACAAACCTAGAGGCAACATGATTGTGGCTTTGCGAGATGGTACATCAATTAACATTATGTTCATTATCTAATCTCCGTCACTTGAGTATGAATATCCATTTATAAATCCACTTAAAATGGTGCCACATAGGATCGGGATAAAGGAGAAAAACTACGATATTTTTTGGGAGATTAACACGCCACCGAAGGCACTTATAAAAGAACCCAAGTATCTGAAGATAAAAATGAGGCCAAAGATACCTTTAACGTGAACTAAAGGATATGGGGATAAGATGAAGACTAAACGTTTGAAAAAAATTGCCATTTTGCTCGAGCATGAGAAACAGGTAAAAAATTGTTTAGAACAATTTAAAGAAATAAAAGGTCAGAAGCTGGTTATCACATCCCCTTTCGCTATGTACGAACTGGATAAGCATAAAATTCCTTACAAAATCATCGAAGATTACTACAACTCAAAAGAATTGTATGAACTAGGGGCAGATAATTACAAAAAAGTCGAAAACCTCTGTGATATAATCGATGAGCATGTCCAGAATGCTTGCCCCGCCACGGCAAAACTTGGCATTCGCCCAGCCTTGTTTAGTTTCTACCACCTCAAGATCATTTATGATGCTGTAACAATTCGGCTTTTTCAATTATCCAAGCTAATCGAGGCCGAAAAACCAAATGTGCTGTATGTCTACGATAGCAAGCGTTTTCCATTTGGAATTTCTAGGATGGCTCC
>Ga0315289_10003516_pt1 | contig 23684 bp, 20 predicted proteins | sample YL17G11_40_MG_FD_203452 | JGI IMG/M metagenome (GOLD analysis project Ga0315289, IMG submission 203452) | Sediment microbial communities from Yellowstone Lake, YNP, Wyoming, USA - YL17G11_40 | ecosystem: Environmental > Aquatic > Freshwater > Lake > Sediment | place: USA: Wyoming | collected...
GTCGGAATTGTCGAGGGAGTTGGGGAAGCAACGCCGCAGATTTTTCAATTGATATCAGGCAATCTTTCCGACAGGTTAAAGAAACGAAAAGGCTTAATCTTATTTGGTCAAGCCCTTCGATCTTTAATGGTTTTCTTATTCTGGGCGGGCAGTTGGCCAATAGTTCTAATTCTTCGTTTCTTGGATCGTTCTGGAAAGGGAATAACCGGTGCCCCAAGAGATGCCCTTATCTCCCTTTCGAGCGAAGATGGGAAGAAAGGTCGTTCTTTCGGTTTAAATAGGACAATGGATAATGCCGGAGCTGTTTTTGGGCTTCTAGCCGCTGCTTTGATTATTCATTTTGCCCAAAAAGGACAGATGACTCTTGAGGTGGCCACTTTCCAAAAAATAGTTCTTCTTGCCGTTATTCCTCTTTTTCTTGCTCTTATCTTTATTTTCTTCTTTGTCGCGGATAAAGACGAGGAGACGGTTTACAATAAGTTAGAATTTAATAAAAAACTTGGTAAGAAATTTTATAAATTTTTAGGCCTTTCCTTTCTTTTTACCTTAGGAAACTCTTCTGATGGATTCTTAATTTTAAGGGCCCAAAATCTAGGAACTAGCCTGGCGATTATTTTTCTTTTCTTGGCAATTTTAAATTTATCAGCCTCGGTTGTGTCCCTTCCGGCGGGCAATCTCTCGGATCAGTTAGGCCGAAAAAAACTTCTTTTGGGAGGTTGGTTTCTTTACGCCTTAATTTATTTAGGTTTTGGTGTCGCCTCCTCTTTTTGGTCGGTTTTCGTTTTATTTCTTCTTTACGGTTTTTATTATGGAGCAACCGAGGGAGTGGCTAAAGCCCTGGTAGCTGATGTCGTTCCTAAAGACCGTCAGGGAACGGCCTTCGGTATTTATAATATGGTCGTGGGCTTAACTCTATTTCTCGCTTCCGTTCTCGCTGGATATCTGTGGCAGTATTTTTCTCCCGCCGCCACATTCTATTTCGGAGCACTGATGAGTTTTTTAGCCTTTCTAGGACTAGTTTTCTTTAAAGAATAATTAATATGGTTCATTTTGAGAAAAGCTGGTTTGGGGGAGTAAGGATAAACGGCAAAAACTACCGGGATGTCTTGACGGTAGGAGAAGAAGTTGAGCCTCGAGATTGGAAAAGACTGGAGCAAGCCTTTGGCCGAGGCCATTGGTTAGGAGATTGGGAAGTAGAAAAACTTCTATCGGGTAAGCCAGAGATAATAATTATTGGCAATGGGACAGAGGGTGCTCTTGAGGTGACCGAAGAGATTAAGAAAAAAATAAAGGAAGCCGGTGTTGAACTTAAAATTTTATTAACTCCACAGGCGATTGAGGAATTCAATAATCTTTATCAGGCCGGCCGCCGCGTCAACGCCTTAATCCACACCACTTGCTAAAAATGAAGGCTCGGGAAATTTTTTGTAAATCTGCCCTTTCTAAGTGCGGGTTTCCCGGTGGCGGGTTTTGTATAAACCCTTATGTTGGTTGTACTCATGGTTGTCGCTATTGTTATGCTCGCTTCATCAGACGATTTACGAACCATAACGAGGAATGGGGGGATTTTGTTGACGCAAGAATAAATATTGCCGAAGTGTTAAAAAAGCAGGCAAAATCTCCAAAATATCAATCAGGCAGAATATTTATAGGAACAGTTACAGACCCATATCAGCCGCTTGAGGCAAAATACCAACTTACAAGAAAAGTCTTAGAGGTTTTGGTGGAGCGGCAGAATCCAGTAAGTATTTTGACTAAATCTGATATGGTCCTAAGGGATAGCGACATCTTAAAAAGATTTAAACAAATAGATGTTAATTTTACTATCTCCACTCTTGATGAGGAATGGAAAAAGCTGGTTGAGCCATATTCCCCAACGATAGAGGCGCGTCTTAGGGCAGCAGAAGCTCTTATTGATGGGGGAATAGCTGTTTTTATAATGATGGGTCCATACTGGCCATTTTTTACGGATCCAGAAGCCCTTTTCAAGAGATTCAAAAAAATTGGCGTCGTCCGTGTTTTTAGCGAAAGCTTAAATACGATCGGAGGAAATTGGGTGGGGGTTGAAAAAGTTCTCAAACTTTACTTTCCAGAGCTTTTGCCAAAAATGTGGCAGATTATGTTTGACAAAAGAAAGTTTGAGGAGTTTTACGATCAGGCGGAGGAGAAAGTAAGGGAGCTTTCAAGAAAATATCAAATTCCAGTAACAATTTACTTTCGTCGCGGTCATTAAACAAAACTCAAAAATCCGGGGGAATATTAAGTTACTAAAAGAATTATCCTAATCAAAGCTATTATCCCCAGGAATGACACGCCTAGACCTGCTAAAGACAAGATCCTTGCTAATAAGGGTTCCTCAAGAAAGACATAAGTCGCTAAAAGAAGGTTTAAAAGCATAAAGAGAAGGGAAAAGATTGGTAGTATTAAAAGCTCAAATGGTGCCCCTAATTGCTCTTCGCCCCAAGGGAGAGAGTAAAAAAGGGGTAGTTCTAGCGGTAGGGAAGGCCACTTAAAGATTAGAAAAAAAATTGAAACCAAAAATAGAATTAGATATAAATACATGGTTATCCGACAGAAGTTATCTTGATAAAGACTTTTGAATCTCTCTTTCATTATTTATTTTGCGCCTCAGAATACCCCGCCCCTCCGACTCGGAGGGCGGGGATGAATGAGACAAGGAAGAAGCCGAGCCGCCCAAAGAAACTCCGTCCTTCCATGGGCGGAGAGGCTTCATTTAATGAAATTGTAAACCACCTCATAATGACCATCCTCAAAAACCAAAAAAGCCCTTTTTGGGTAATTTGGAAAAGCCCGAATCATTTTTCCCTTAGGGATAGCGACGTCGCCTACGTAATGGGGGACCGGGATATTTTGGGGATTATAAAGAAAGACCTGTGAGGGGTTAGGGGAATAATATTCTGTTTCAAAAAATACTAATGGAGTTTTGGCAATAATTAAATCCGAAGGTGCGGCCAAAAGATTAATTTCGGCAATTGTTTGCCTTATATCAACCTTTTTATGATAAGGAGCAAACCATAAATTAAAGGAAAAATTAAAAAGCAAAAATAAAAAAGTAAGAATAATTCTTAAAAAATAGTTTTTTAGAGATAAAATTCCCCCAGTTATCAAAAAAATCTCGGCCACGGACACAAAAATGAGATAGCGATTAACATAGATCGGTTTAAAGTAGGACACAATAAGAGTTAAAACTACCGGCAGGAAAACCCACAAAAGGAAAAGAAGCATAGTTTTGGGTTTTTTTCCTGAAATAGTTAGAACACTTAAGATTACAATGACGGCTGAAAGGATTGTCGCCAGCCACCAGAAATTTCCCGGGGTCCCCTCGTATCCGGTATAAAGATTGCCCAAGATAGTTTGAACAGTCGTCCAGTTTATCGGCCAGATCCACATAGGTCCGCTCCGGGAAAATTGGGAAACAATAACGGGTAGCCAGGGAAGATAAAGAAGAAAAAGATAGAAAAACCGCCGGTAGTTCTTTCTAAGCTGTCGGGTAAGAAAAAGATAGCTTGCCTGGGCAAGAACAATGAAAGCCATGTATGGCTGGGTATATAGCCCCAGGGCAGTAAATAGAAGCCAAAGTTGCCACTTTTTTTGATAAAAATAGTACATAGAAAGAGTGGAAAAAAGGGCAAGCCAAGAGTACATTCTGACCTCAAAGGCAAAATAGAGTAGTATGGGGTTAGTGGCGGCTAAGATAGAAGTTAGAAGTGGGAAGTTAGAAGTGGGAAAAAGCTTCTTGGCGAATTTATAAACGACATAAATTAAGATCGAAAAAAAGATAAAAGATGGAATTCGCAAAGAGATTTCCGAACTCCCAAAAACTTTCATCCAAAAGTGAAGGGTTAGATAATAAAGCGGTGGATTAAAATCGTTGATTGCCCGGCTTATAATTTCAAGAACTGTTCCCCGGCTCATGGCTACGGAAAAGGCCTCATCTCGCCAGAGGCTCTGGGTTAAATAAAGAATTGGCGTTCGGTTTAGAAAAAAATCTAAAAGGCCAGACATTTACACCTTTTCTGTTACTTTGTATTCTAACCTTTTTCCAAATAAAAGCCGAGTATGAGCATCTAATCCTGGAAGTGAGGAAAAGAAAAAGGAGACAATTGGTATTAAAAACCATTGGAAGAAAAGAAGTGGTGTTCTAGCCAAACTATAGGTCTTAGGTCTTTCGGGTCGGGCTTTGATATCAATAATAATTAAAATAATTAAAAATCCGGTGGTGGCGGTTAAAATAAGGCCCGCCAAAGAAGGAAGAGTATGACCTAAAACAGTTCTGCCAAAGGCAGGGTTAACCAGAGGAGGAATAGTTGCTCCAAGAGTCAGAATAAAGAAGTTAATTGGCCAAAGAAGATGGCTTTCCAAAAGATGGTAAAGTCGAAAAAATTTCGGCCAAAAAGGAATTTTTGGGGTGGTCAAAAACTTCTGAACCGCATAGGGAATGTCGGTTACGCCCCAGGCCCAGCGTCTTTCCTGCTCATAGCGGTAGATAAGGCTGCCTAATAAAGTTTTTGCCCGGGCAGCATCGCCTGAGATAGGCAAGAAGAGAGGGATGGTTGCCACTTTTTCTCCTAAGGAAAAAAAGGCCTGGAAAAAAATATGCCAATCCTCGGGGATGATATTGGTATCCCAATAGCCGACCCTTTGAAGTAAAGAAAAACTCATCGAATAAGTCGAAACATGAATCAAACGTTCCGGCCGCATCAAATTGGCAAGACGGCTAATACTATCAAGAGTGCTTTTAAGACGGACGATTAAAGAAATTTGCCAGTAATTGCTGTAAAGAAGAACCGGAGCATGGTAAAAGTGATAAAAACGATTTTTATCATTTAAGAATTTAAAAGTTAAGTAAGAAAGATATTGGGGAGGCAAAAGCGAATCAGCATCCATCGAGGTCACAATAACATCCTTTAAATTAATCTTTTTTCTTTTTAAAAACTTAGCCGCTTCTTTAGCCGCATAGGCCTCATTTGAGGCTTTACCCGTTACCTCATTTTGGCTTAAATGGTGAAAAGTAACCAAAAAGTCCCCTAGTTTTCTTTTAGACTCCCGGTAAAGAATGGAGGCCCTTTTCCTTGCGTTTTCCTCCCTTTCTTCCATGGCTAAAACCACAAAGATCCTGCTTTTAGGAAATTTCTGGTTAACGACATAGTCTAATGTAATCCTAAGTTTATCAACTGTCTCTTTAAAATTAGGGATGATAAGAAGATGATAGATCGAAGATGAGCCTTTAAGACCCCTTAACTTTTCTTGCCAATTTATTTTCGAGTCGTAAGTTACGCGAAGATAAGAACGAATTCCATCAAATGCCACCGTGGCTGATTTATAGAAAAAATAGACATCAAAAAAAAGAACAAAATAGGCGACGACCGCTGGATGACGAAGAGAGAGCCAGAAGGGCATGGTCAAAGTCGTCCAGGTTAAAAGACCAACCAAAATTTCCAAAAACCGTTGAGAAATTGCTTGATAGTGTTCAATAAACCATTTCATAAAAACAGTCAGCGGATGGCAGGAAAGGGTTTCTTTTCCCAGTTGCCCAGATTTATTCCCCAGACAAGTTTAAGATAAGATAGCGGCCAACGAAGAAGAAAGTTAAGACTTATTCCCTCTTTTTCTCGCCGGGCAGAGGTTAAGACCAAAGCCTTGGGAGACAAGATAACTTTGCCCACTTTTCCGAGCCGAACTCCCAAATCAGCATCCTCGGCCGAGTGAAGAGAGGTATTAAGACCGCCGATTTTGGAAAATGCCCATTTTTTGATGGCAAAGTTTTGGCCGTTAAAAATTGTTTTCCCAAGCAAAAAATTTAAAGGGTAAAAAATATTTTGAAAGAATAAAAAAGCCACTTTTGAAAGCAAATTTCTTTCCAGGATTTCTACCCTTCCCGTTAAACCGACAACCTTTTTATCTCTTGAGAATTCCTGGACAATCGTCTTTAGCCAGTCAACGCTAGGGATGGTATCAGCATCTAGGCAGGCAACTATCTCTCCATTTGCCCCCTCAATTCCTCGTTGGCGGGCGAAAGCTGGACTAACCTTAGGAGTAACAATCACCCTGGCGCCATTTTTTTTGGCAATCTCGACTGTCCTATCGGTGGATGAGGAGTCAGCCACAATAACTTCAAAATCGAAATTTGGATGCTCCTCCTCTTTTAAGGCCTCAAGAGTTTGCCCGATGTATTTTTCTTCATTATAGGCAGGGATAACAACAGAAACTAACATAAATTAAACAAAGACTTGCTATTTCGAGTAGTGACCTCCATCACCTCCGGGAAAGTGATTCCCTTAATCTTGGCCACCCAACGTCCTACTATTTTAACATTTTTCGGCTCGTTTCTTTGACCCCGGAAAGGCTCGGGAGTTAGAAGTGGTGAGTCAGTTTCAAGTAAAAGCCTATCTAAAGGCGTTTCTAGAACCAAACCTTGAATTCGCTTATCGTAGGAAATATTACCATCGAATCCGAGAAATAATCTCCACTTTATGGCCTGTCGAAGATGAGCTAGTCCACCCGAGAAACAATGAAGCACACCCTTAATTCTTGTCGGTTGATCAAAGTAGCTAGAGAGCAAGTCAAAAAAATCATCAAAGGCCTGGCGGCAGTGAAGAATTAAGGGGAGATTAAGCTTTAAAGATAGCTCTACCTGTTTTTTAAAAAGTTCCTGTTGGTTATCTTTTCGAGAAATGGCCGGTTCGCCCTTATATTGGTAATAGTCGAGACCAGTCTCTCCAATGGCGATCACTTTTTTTGATCTTTGGGCTAAATTTTGAAGGTCAACGACTGCCTGGTCAAAATCAAGGATTTTGTTGGTATGGTGTGGATGAATTCCGACGGCGGCGAAACAGTCTTTAAATTTTTCCGCCACCTCAATTGCCTTCTTGCTTGTTTGGGGATCGGCCCCGGGGATAATCATAAAAGAGATCCCAGCTCTTTTGGCTCTTTTAACCACTTCATCTCTATCTTCGGTAAAAGCCTTAAAATTCAAGTGACAATGGGTATCAATTAGCATTTTTTTCTAATAAGAACAAACCTGGTTCCCATCGAGGAAAATTTTTTGAACCCTCTTCTATTTGAATTTTTTTAAAGAACTCATGCCACCATGTAGGGGATTTTACTGTTATGTGGGTTGGGTCATCCACTCGGGGCTGAAATAAGCTATCGGTAAAGATTTTGTGAAGAACAAATTTCTTTGACACCCGTTGACCTTCTCTAATGGTTGAGACTAACGCATGTTCCGAGAGATGCTCGAGTAGGCTGGTGGAGATAACTAGGTCGAAAGAGTCGTCCTCAAAAGGAAGTTTTTTTGAGGCATCTGCCTTTTTAAGCCATTTTCCGATTTCTGGACTAGACAGAGAAAGGGCGTAATAGCTTACATCTACACCCCAGGCATCGATTCCTAGTTTTCTCGCCCAATATACAAAGCGTCCTGTCCCGCAGCCAACATCAAGTAGGTTTTCTGGCCGAAGAAAAATTTTAACCATTAGTGCTCGGAAAAGCGGCTGAATACTGAAAATTAACTGTCTGGACAAACGAAGCAGAGGATTCTTTGAATATCCCTTTTGGCAGGTAATATATTCGAAATAATTCTTGTTGTAAGGATTTTTATCCATGCTAACCATTCTAAGAATTAGATCCTTGGAAAAAGAGGCAGTTCGGATTTAATTGTTGGTCCACTAAACTGTTTTTTAATCTTTTCCGCTGTTTCCGGCAAGAAAGGAGAAAGAAGAACGGAAATCTCTAGAATTTCTGAAACCAGATGCTCCAAAATCTGGGTTAGACTTTCTCCATCAAGGGTCCAAGGCTGATTAATATCAACATATTTATCGGCCTGAGAAATTTTGTTCCAGATGAAAGCAAGAGCATCATTAAATTTAAACTCTTCAAGTAGTTTCTTAAAAGTTTCTATGCCAGTTATTCTAGTTGAATGGTTTAAATTTTTAGGTTTGGGTTCGAATTTAGCTCTTTCACACAACTTGGCCACTCGGGCGACTAAGTTCCCTAAGCCATTTGCCAAGTCGGCATTATAGAGTTCCTCAAATCGTTTGAAAGTAAAGTCTCCATCTGCATAGGCTGGTATTTCTCGTAAAAGATAATATCTAGTTGCCTCGGCCCCATATTTTTTAACCACCTTAAATGGGTCAATTATATTTCCCAGACTTTTACTCATCTTGTGTCTGGCAGAGGAGATATAGCCATGGACAAAAATTGATTTTGGAAGAGGAAGCCTGGCAGAGAGAAGCATTCCAATCCAATAAACCGCGTGGAACCGCAAGATGCCTTTGCCGATTACGTGAACATCTGCTGGCCACCATTTCTTCCAAAGAGCCTCATCATATCCAAATCCTACGGCGGTTTGGTAGGCATTAAGAGCATCAAACCAAGTATAGATTACTTGACTATAATCTCCTGGTACAGGAATTCCCCAGTTTTTTGCTCTCTCTTTGGAACGGGAGATACTGAAATCTTCTAGGCCTGAATGGATAAATGATAAAATCTCATTTCTTCTGGCCTGAGGGATAATTAAAAGTCTGTTGCTCGTAATTAAATCCTCAATTATCTTTTGATACTTTGAGAGACGGAAAAAATAGTTTTCTTCCTCGACCCACTCAGGTTCTTTTAAGTGTTCTGGGCATTTCCCCTGGACTAAGTCTTTTTTTGTGTAGAAGTCTTCACAGCCAACACAATAATGTCCGCCATACAATTTTTTATATATATCACCATTTTTCTTACAGAGTTTCCAAAGTTTCTCGGTTCCAGGCCAGTGAAATTCCTTGTCCGATCCTCTTCTCCAAATATCTACATCGACTTTCAGGATTTTTATAAGATCTTTAAATACTTGGGTATTGCGATCTGCCAATTCTTGAGGAGTTAGGCTTTCCTCCTTAGCTGCCCGAACAATTTTTAAGCCATTTTCATCGGACCCAGAGACGAATAAAACATCATTGCCTACAAGCTTCTTAAATCGGGCGATGGCATCAGCCTGAACAAATTCCAGGGCGTGACCGACGTGCGGAGCGGCGTTGACGTAAGGGATGGCTCCGGTAATATAAAATTTCTTTTGCATTAAGAAACGATTTTATCACATCTCTCTTGATTTTCCAAAATAACTCTTAAGCAAAAAAAGGATAATTATTAAGATTCCTCCGTTTAGCCAGTTTAAGAATTTTTCCATCTGGAGGAAAAGAAGAATAATCATCCCTAAGCTAATCAAAAATGCCAGTCCTCTTTGTTTAAAAATTAAAGAGCAAGTTAAAAAAAGGCTTAAGAAAAGAAGAAAAAAGAAGGCAGAAATAAAGACAAGACTTGAAGGGGGGAAATTAAAAATTAAAAATAGCCAACAGGACCAAAAAAAGATGGTCAGTGAGAAAAACCAGAAAATCTTTTTGTCCTGAGTTTGCCGAAGGACCATACCTTCTATTTTAGATGGTTTGATGGTAGAATTAAATCAATGAATAAAGAAATTATAATCATTGCCACTCTTATTATTAGCGGTTTCACGGTTTTAGCCTTTCTTATTAAAAAGTGGTTAGGTTCCTTAGCCGAGGAACAAAAACCATCGCAAGAGCTTTTGGAATGGCTAAAAACTACTAGCCAGAGGATGGATGAGCAGAATAAGACTTTTACTTCAGCCATCCAATCTTCAACTAAATCCTTAAATGAAAGACTCGATAATGCCGCTAGGGTTATTGCCGGTGTCCAGAAAAACATCGGCGAGATGAGTGAGATAGGTCGGGGGATGAAGGATCTTCAGGAATTTTTACGAAGCCCAAAACTTCGAGGCAATATTGGCGAACAGGTCCTAAAAGAACTTTTGGGCCAGATGTTGCCCAAACAGTCTTTTCATCTTCAATATACATTTAAATCTGGGGTTACGGTTGATGCCGCTATTAAAACTGCCTCGGGCATCATTCCCGTTGATTCAAAATTTCCGATGGAGAATTTTAGGAAGATGACAGCTGCCAAAAGCGAGGAGGAAAAAAAGATAGCGGAAAAAGATTTTGTTAAGGACGTCAAAAACCACATTGATAGCATTTCAGGAAAATATATCTTAACAGAAGAAGGAACGATAGACTACGCCTTGATGTATCTTCCGGCCGAGAGTATTTATTACGAAATTGTTAACAATACTGACCTCTTTGATTATTCGGGCAAAAAGCGGGTTTTACCGGTCAGTCCTACGACTTTTTATGCTTATCTTCGGACGATTTTAATGTCTTTTGAGGGGCAAAAAATAGAACAAAGAGCCAGGCAAATTTTGCAGGCGATAAGAGCAATTCAAAAAGATTATAGCAAAGTAGACGAAAACCTAGGCATTTTAGGCCGTCATATCCAAAATGCCTACAATCAGATGAGCAATGTCACTTCCGGCTTTACCCTGTTGGGTCAAAAACTAACCTCAACCCAAACCCTGGGAGGAGAAGAAACCAACCAGCAACCGCTTTTGGAATCTTGACAACTATTCTCGTTCAAACACCTTAGTGACACCTATTGTATCTTGTCTTGTTAACAGAATAATTGTTTTTTTGAGAAGATAAGTTTAATGGAGCAAACAAATCCCTTACCAAATCCGCCGACGCCACCCGGGATGCCAATTAACCCACCGGTCAGTCCCTCTTCCTCAAACAAACCTGTCTTAACAGCTTTATTAATCGTCTTGCTTGTTGTTTTTTCTTCTTTGGTCACATATCTTCTCGTTAAATCACAAACCCCATCTCAAACACCGGTTGTTTCTCCCGCCCCGGTTGTCCAAACTTCTCCTGCCCCATCGGTCGCCGACCCAACAGCTAATTGGAAAACTTATACCAACACCAAGTATAATTATCAAATAAGTTATCCCCTTAATTTTACTGCTGTAATAAACAAAGAAAGTTTCATACCTGGTATATTACTTACTAATTCTGATAAAACTATAACGATTGCACTTACAGCGCCTACTGGGACGCTTTCAGGAAATGCCTCTGAAAGACTTACTCCTATTACCAATTTAAAATTTATTATTGCCGGAGTAACTTACTTTCCTGAAGAAGCATTTTATTTTCCTTCTGAAAAAAAATACAGATTTAGAATTGCTCCACTTCTAAAAGATGGAAAATCCTGGGGATTTGACGGTATCGATATCTTTAGTATTGATAGCCAGTATACTAAACCGGAAGAAATCAAAATAATTGACCAAATCCTTTCCACTTTCAAATTTCTCTCTTCAACAGGCTCAGGACAAGCGGACGAAACCGCCAACTGGAAAACATATAAGAATGAAAAATATGGAGTTGAATTTAAATACCCTCAGAACTTTATGGTTACTGAAGGTCGGGGACAATATTTTATCAATCAAAAACCGCTTATCGAACTGGAAAGCGAGACTTTTAACCTTCTTGCAAATCAGCTTGAGGCATTGTTTACGGTTACGGTTAAATCAAATGCTAAATCAGATTGCGAGTACGTTCCGAGAGGGAATGTTGATACTCTCCAAGATAGAGTAGTTAACGGGGTAAAATTTAGTCTGTTTTCTAATACCGGAGCTGCTGCGGGTAGTAAATATTCAAGCACAATTTACCATTATCTTGACGACACAACTTGTTATGAAATCGTAACCACTATTCGTGAAGGGAGCGACGGTAATTCCGCTGAAGGAATATCCAAGACTGAAGAACAAAAGAATATGTTCAATACCCAACTTGACCAAATTCTCTCTACTTTTCAGTTCTTAGACTGATCCCGCTTGGCGGGGCAAATTCCTCGACTAAAAATCCTTTAGAAATCCCAAAAAGATATCCCAAAAAGAACTCACAGTGGTATAATTTAGGCGTGGAGGAAAGAAAAATTTTAAACAAAGAACAACTTAAGGCCATTCAATATGGAGAAGGGCCGCTTTTAATTATTGCCGGCGCCGGGACGGGGAAAACGACCGTGGTGACAGAGCGAATTAAGTGGTTAGTTTCCGAAGGTTTAGCCAAGCCCGCGGAAATTTTAGCCTTAACTTTTACCGATAAAGCCAGCCGGGAAATGGAAGAACGGGTTGATGTGGCCATGCCCTTAGGTTTTACCCAAATGTGGATTTCGACCTTCCATTCTTTTTGCGATCGAGTTTTACGCAGTGAAGCCTTCCATATAGGGCTTGACCCCGGATATAGGTTAATGACTGAGGCGGAGGCAGTTATTTTCTTACGGAAAAATTTGTTTAAATTTGATCTTAATTATTTTCGGCCATTGGGCAATCCGAATAAATTTATTAACGGAATGCTACAGCATTTCAGCCGGTTGAAAGATGAGGATGTATCGCCCAGCGAATATCTTCGCTGGGCTCAATCTCAAATCTCAAGTCTCAAAACTCAAAACCAAAACTCAAATCTAAAAACTGAACAAGAAAACCTTGAGAAATATTTAGAATTGGCAAAAGCTTATCAGACTTACGAAGAACTAAAGGTTAGGGAAGGCGTGGCAGATTTTGGGGATTTGATCTCGAACACTTTAAAACTTTTTAGGGTGAGAAAAAACGTCCTTCGTCAATACCAAGACCAATTTAAATATATTTTGGTTGATGAGTTTCAAGACACAAATTACAGCCAAAATGAGCTGGCCATGCTTTTAGCAGGAGAAAGAGCCAACTTAACGGTTACCGGAGACGATGACCAATCAATCTACCGCTTCCGGGGTGCGGCCATTTCCAACATTATTCAGTTTCGGAAAAATTATCCAAAAGCGAAAATCGTGGTTTTGGTAAAAAATTACCGCTCCACCCAAGAAATTTTGGATAAGGCTTATCAGCTTATTCAAAATAATAATCCCGACCGCTTAGAGGTTAAAGAAAAAATTGATAAAAAACTGGTTGGTGAAAGGGGTTTAAAAGGAGATAAGATAGAATTTCTCTATGCCGACCGGGTGGAGAATGAAGCGGAAATGGTGGCGAAAGAAATCGCAAAACTCAAATCGGGAAATCCAAATCTCAAATATTCTGACTTTGCTATTTTGGTCCGGGCCAATGGCCATGTTGAGCCTTTTATCAGAGCTTTATCTCGGCAAGGAATTCCTTATCAATTTTTAGGCCCGGGAATGCTTTTCCGCCAGGCAGAGGTAAAGGACCTTATCGCCTATCTTAAAGTTCTTTATAATTTTGAAGACTCTGTTTCTCTTTTTAGGGTTCTTTCGATGGAGATTTTTGACCTGTCCAGTCGGGACCTGGCGGCTATTAATAATTTTTGCCATAAAGTTAATCTCTCCCTATTTGAAGCTTGCGAGCAAATAGCCAAGCCTTCGGAAAAATACCAAAGGTTTTTACCTTTTATAAACCAGCAAACACAAGAAAAAATCGCAAAAATTGTGGAGATGGTCCATCGGCATCTGAAATTTATCCATAAGGAAACTGCCGGCCAGATTCTTTATTATTTTCTGGAAGATAGCGGGTTGCTTCGGAAATTGACCGAGTATAAAACTCCAGTCGAAGAGCGTCAGGCTTTAAATATTTCCAAATTTTTTGACAAGCTAAAAACCTTTGAAGTTGAACATGAAGATGCTAGCGTCTCATCGGTTGTTGACTGGCTCGAAATGAGCCTTGAGCTGGGAGAATCACCGTTAGCCACTGACTTAGACTGGACAGAAGTTGACAGCGTTAATTTATTAACCGTCCATTCCTCCAAAGGACTCGAGTTTTCAGTCATTTTTTTAGTTAATCTTGTTTCTCAACGGTTTCCCACCATTGAAAGAAGAGAGCAGATTTCTATTCCCCAAGAACTTATTAAAGAAATTTTGCCGGTTGGCGACTATCATCTTGAGGAAGAACGCCGGCTTTTCTATGTGGGAGCAACCCGAGCCAGGGACCGATTGTATCTTTCCGCGGCCAACTATTACGGCGAGGCTAAAAGAGAGAGAAAACTTTCACCGTTTGTTTACGAAACCCTGGGAGAACAAATTAAGATCATTAAAACGCCGCCGGAGAAAAATGTTAGCCAGCTAACGCTTTTAGATTGGAAGAAGGAAGAGGTAAGGGAAGAAAAGCGCTTGATAAGACCAATTGAGTATTTATCTTATTCACAAATCTCAAGTTTTCAGACCTGTCCGCTCCAATATAAATACCGCTATGTCTTGCGAATTCCTGTCCCAGCCTCGGCGGCCGGAGCTTTTGGGGAATCGGTCCACAAGGCTTTGTACAATTTTTATTTGCTGGTAAAACAAGGTCAAAATCCCCCCAAGGACAAGCTTTTACAACTTTTGGGGGGAAATTGGTTGCCTTTAGGATACAAGTCAAAAGAACATGAGGAAAAAAGAAGAAAACAAGGCGAGGAGATGCTTTCAGCATTTTATGATAGATTTTATGACCCAAAAATAATACCCCGGAACCTTGAGCAGGTTTTTAAGATCGAAATTTCCCCTGGATTTAGGGTTGGCGGGAAAATTGACCGAGCCGATGAACTTACCGATGGAACTTTAGAAATTATAGATTATAAAACCGGCAAAGTTCCTTCCCAAAAAGAGATAGAAAATGATCTTCAGATGACGGTTTATGCCATGGCAGCTACAGATGAAGGGATTTATAAGAAAAAACCCGAAGAAGTAGTCCTCACTTTTTATTTTCTAGACACCCAAGAAAAAATCGAAAGCAAAAGAACAAAGGAACAGCTTAAAAAGGCAAAAGAGGAGCTGGTTGCTAAAAAGGAGGAGATTGAAAAAAGTAATTCCTCTCCGCGCGTTGGTCCCTGGTGCGACTTCTGCGACTTCCGGATGATCTGCGAGGCCTGGGGGTAAAAGGGGATTAGAGCGGATTTAGATGCGGATATACGAGAGAGCCATCGATTGTGTTAAAATTTGATTAAATAAATATGGCCTTAATGGGATTAATTTATACAATCGACTCAGCCCATAGCGCCTTCGGCAGCCTACTCCATGGTCACACCTTCAGGGTAGAAGTTTATTTGGAGGGTAAACTGAAAAATGGTGTTGTGGCGGGGTTTGATTTTAGGGTGGTTAAAGAAAAAGTAGAAAAAGCAGTAATGACTCTAAATAAAAGAAATTTAAATGACATCCTTAAAGAACCAACAGTTGAGAACATTGCCTGTTATTTGATTAGAAATTTAAAATCTTTACCGATTAAAAGTATTAGAGTTTGGGAATCAACTGATCGTTTCGCCGAAGTTTTTCGAGAAGAAGCGTTAGCTGAAAGGTAAAGAAAATAAGTTTCCGTTACCGAAGCGGATAAGGCGTTTCTTACCTCACCCAACTCCTGACTTTTAAGTTTTTAGAGTAAATTATTATGGAGGAAAACATTTCTCAAGACCAACCCGTTGGAATTCCTGTCAACCCGGTACAATGTTCGCAGCCTGTCAAAGGAAAACCATGGCTAAAAATTGCGCTGTTTCTGGTTTTGGGATCGGTTTTGGTGGGAGGCTTAGTTTTTGCCGGAATTCAGATTGGAAAGAAACAAAACCAACCCTCGGTTCAACTGCTCCCAACTCCTTCAACTGTTACTTTTCAGTCACCGACACCAGCGGAGGTTGTTACACCAAAATCTGATCCCACCGCTAATTGGAGAATATACGAAGTTGATTATAGGTCTACTAAAACCTTTGGGTTTAGATTGAAATATCCCGATGACCCGAAATGGAATATAAGTGAAGTGAAATACGGGGTAGTAATCGCCAATCGTGAGATGAACTTTCCAGATTATTCCCCGATAGAACATGGGCTGTTCAAGCTCGATGTAATTATTTTGGACAGTGAAATGGACGCTACTCAATGGTTAGAAGAGCAAAAGAAAACGATAAACTCGATGACCGGACGACTTGATCAGTACTTAAATATAAAGTCAATAACAGTTGATTCCCGAAAGGGTATTTATTACGAAAGAAATGATGGAACTAGAGATTCTACTTCTACACCTGGAAATGTAGTTATTGAGGCCCCAAATAATCATCTGGTACTTTTTGAGAGCTATTTTGATTTTAAGAACAACAAGGAAATATTTGATCAAATCCTCTCCACTTTTAAATTAATCGATCAATCCCAAACAGACGAAACAGCTAACTGGAAGACTTATACAAGTCAAGGAGGCAAATATTCAGTCAAGTACTCTAGTAATATTAAAATATATGAAAATGAAAAATTTTCAGTTGATGGGGTAAAAATTCCTCTCAAAAATACCACCGTATTATTATCTGACGCTTTGCCAGATTTAAATACCAATTACCAGATGTCAATTAACTATAATTTGCTTAAAGAAAACACTTCACGGAAAGAGTTCATAGACAATTATTCATCTTGTGAAGAAATTAAGTTTGAAAAAGGTAAAGTCTTTTCTATCGGAGAAAAAGAAGCTCTTATATTTGAAGATACCCCCTGTGGTGCATATGGAATGACGGCTATCTATAGCGTAAGCAACGGATTAGGTTATATTATTCAGATAGAAACAAATGCTAGGTATAAAGATATTAAAAAATATACTGATCCAATTTTTTCCACCTTTAAGTTTTTAGAGTAACATCGTCTAATTTGCTTCCCGCTCCATTTCTGTTAAAATTAACCTATTATGTACAACTGGTCAGTTAATGAGGAAAAATTTAAAAAAGAAGACCCCGAAGGTTACCGTCTTTGGCGATTGACTCAATTGATTAATTATGGACTGGATGGAGAAAAACTTAACCGAGAAGATGTCAAGCGCGCCTGGCCCAAAATAGCGGAAAACTTAGACCCATATAAAAAACGGGCCATGGAATATCTTTTATGGGGAAAACTATACTTACTCCCAAACAATTTAAGTTTTTGGAACTTGTCACCAAAGAAAAGCAAATAACAAAAAGGTTTTACTTAACTGGTGGTACAGCCTTGGCGGAGTTTTATTTAAAACACCGCCTTTCTGAAGATTTGGATTTATTTTGTGAAGAAGAGGAGGTTGACCCGAAAATAATCGAGGCCTTTCTTCAAATAATTAGCCGCCAGCTTTCAATAATTAAAATAAAAAGAAGCCAATTTTTGGGTCTTTTCAGTTATAAACTAATTTTCAAAGACAAAGATGACTTAAAGGTTGATTTTAATTATTATCCGTTTCCTCTAATAGAAAAAGGTATTAATTACAAAAGTCTTAAGGTAGCTGGTATTTACGATATTGCTGTTGATAAACTTCATACCCTTTTTATGAAACCACGGGCAAGAGACTATGTGGATCTATACTTTATAATGAAAGAAAAGAATTATGGGCTGAGGGAATTAATTTTGGATGCCAAAGCAAAATTTGATTGGGATATTGACAGAATAAATTTAGCCAGTCAATTTTTAAGAGTAAAAGAGTTTACAGATTTTCCTAAAATGTTGGTGCCTTTCAAAAAAGAGGAAATGGAGAGCTTTTTTCTCTCTCTTGCCAAAAGTCTTGAAAAAGAGATTTTTGTGAAGTAGACTTAAGTTGTATGGAAGAAGTGCAACCCAATGTTATTCCCGAAGTTCCAGTCAAGCCGCCTAATAAATGGTCCAAAATTGTCTTGATTTCGGTTTTTGGTTTAGTTTTGACTACGGGCTTAGTTTTTGCCGGAATTCAGATTAATAAAAAACAAACTTCACAAATTGCTATTCAGCCAACTCCAGCCCTAGCGCCATTGACTACGTTAACCTCCCAACCAGAGACGAATCGCTCCTCGGACGAAACGGCGAACTGGAAAGCATTTCAAGGGCAATCGTTTAGTTTTAAATACCCTGATAGCTGGAAGTTAGAACCGTCAAATAATTATCTGACCACCTCAAGGCCTACTACCAAAAAAGCAGGAGGTGATTATACTCCAGGATCGGGATGGATTTTTTTTGAACCAAGCAAAGATTCGCCGCAGAAAGTCATAGATTCCATAACTGGCGTAGATAAAAAAGAACAAGTTGTCATTAATGGATATTCCGTAACAAAGCTGACAGGATATACTGGTGTAGCAGGATCGGTGTATTTTGTAACAGCAGTTTTTGACAATAACGGAGAAGCATTCACAATAAGTCTTTCAACGCAAGATACCGACCTAGAAAAGTCACTAACAATAGAATTTGACCAAATCCTCTCGACTTTTAGGTTTTTGGAATAAGTAGGGACCGGTATTTTACAAAAGAGCCCGGGTATTCTACCTCTTTTCCTCCAAAACCCTTCTTAAATTTGCTAAAACCGAGCCAGGATTTTTGGGGAAAGCGGGGGTCATAAATTCCCTCAAAGTCAAAAATCCGACAGCCTCTTTTTTTGGCAAGTTTTATCGCTTCCCAGACCAAAAGGCTGGGAGCAAAAAGTTTTTTACCCTCATTTGTCGCGGCCGCCAACCAATAGTAGGCAACTTCGTCATAGAAAAGGAGGAGAATTCCTGCTAACGGTTGGCCTTGGTAAGCCATTAAAAGGGTGACATTTTTGGGAGAAAAAGTTTCCCAAAGGGATTTTATTTCCCGGGCCGTAAAATGGCCAAGTAAAAATTTTAAAATCCCCAACTGGTTCTTTTTCATTTCTATAAAATTTTCGATGTCACCCGCCTCCCTAACCACTACGCCATTTTTAACCGCCCTTCTTACCGCCCGGCGTTTGGCTTCTTGAAAGAGAGAAAAGATTTGTTCCACGGGAAGGTCCAAATCCACCTTAAGAGTTTTAGTCGGTAAAAATGGTGAGTTATTTATCCGGTAACCAAGGCCGAAAAACTCTTTTTCTAAAGACTCTTCCGAGACAATGTCTGGTTCGATTGCCACCTTAAATGCGCGATATTTTTTGGCCAACTCCTCAATTTCCGCAAAAGGAATAGGCTTTTTGATCCTTTGGATTTTTATAAATGAGCCAAAAAGGGGGAATTGCTTTATGAAGATTTGCCCTTTACTCACCTGTTCCACCCGCCAGCCGATTCTTTCCATGAACTTCCCATAAATAGGCGATTGTCTTACGTCCATCTTTGGGCCTTAAGCTTTAAGACTAACCAGCGAAGGTCCTGAGCCAAGTTATAAAGAGGATAAATCAGTGGCTTGAGAATCAAATCATAGGAGCCTATTAATTCAACCAATTTTCCACTATACCCTTCTTTAAAACGGTGGAATCCATACCAAGGGTCCTTGGGGTTGGGAGTTGGTCCCAACGATCCCCAGAGGTCAAAAGTTTTTGCTCCATGGGTTTTGCCAAAGCGGATTGCTTCCCACATCATTAAATTTGAGGCCATAAGGTTTCGATACTCGGAGGAAGAGGCGCCGTAAGGATAATAAAGAACATCGTTAAATAAAAACAGAATCCAGGCCGCCAAGGGTAGTGAGTTGTTGGTTTTGGGCGGTGAGTAATAAGCGATTAATAAGTGAGCAATTCCTGAAGGTTTTAGGGCTTGCCACATCAGCTGGTGGTATTTTTCATCATGGGCGTAAAATTTCTGCCGACGGCAAGTTTCCCAATATAATTTTAAATAAGTTTCAAAAGCCTGGTTGGAATTGTCTTCGACCACTTTTACTCCATGACGCTGGGCAAGTCGGATGTTATATCTTGTTTTTTCTTTCATTTTAGCCATTAACTCTTCCTCGCTTTTCGTCAAGTCTATTTCAAAAGTATAAGGAGTAAACAACGGATGAGGCGATTTTACCAACTTAGTATTGGAAATTGGAAATTGGAAATTGGAAATTGGAAATTTTTTACTGTTTGGTTCTATCTTTATAAAAATACAGTTCTCCGCCTTGCCGATTTTAACTAACTCATCAATAATTGATTTATTAGGCAAAGGCCCTTTAGGAAGATAGCCGATGGTCAAACCAGAAAAAGGCAGAGGGTGAATCGTTAATTGAAAGCCGGAAACTAAATTTCTGCCTTGGTAGATGCCGCGGCGAATAACCTTAATACCGGTTTTCCATCGAAATTCTCCCCATTCCCAAGATTGAATGGGATGGGGAACGAGCTTATCATACTGGGATTTCTCATTTTCCGTTGGCTGTTTGATGATCATGGCGGTTGATTAATCTTCACCGATTGCACCCTAATTTTACCACGAATTACCGCTAAAATTAATATTTAGCTCACATTCTCTTCCCATGTAGGAATCTATGTTTGGGAAATTAACTATCGGGGGAAAATATATTAACGAGTGGATTCAATATCCCTAAGGTATCAATAGCACCACCCCTGAGGTGGAAAACTCCGGCAAAACTGGTTGCAATTTTAAAATAAATGCTTCCGTGGGAAAATACAAGGGTAATTACAAGAAAAGATTACAAAACAGTATCTGCTATTAACTGGGAAGATCCAAAGTTGTGTTTAGCCCTTACCTCGGAGCTGATAGCACCAGAGCTATCTTTTGAAAGTTCAAGCCTTACTGCACTATGGTTATTATCATCTGCTCCAAGTAATCTTTCGCCAACCTGTGTTCCGCCAATTGCCGGAGTATGTCCCACAATTATCCTTTTTATTCCACCTACGACACCTTTCTTTTCAGCTTGTTTAGATAATTCTGAGATTACTACGTCACCATGCTGTTGCATTGCTTCTTGAAATGGTTTTCTCTCCCAAAGGGGCGACATTTTGTCATCTCCTCTTGCAACAAAAATAATGGCGTATGGATTTCGCGCCTTTATCTCGTTCTCAAGATAATCCAGAGCATCTAGACCAGTAAAGGTATCTATCTTACTATAGAATTCCTGTGCTTTTTTTTGAAGGTCTACGGCTGATTGATACAATGCTTCGGAGGGGTATCCTTCCCGGCTTGGAATTTGCAAATAAAATTTTTTCAAGGATTGACTTGATTCTGGAGAAATGAGCTTTCCAGTATTTATATCCACCGGTATACCTGCATGTATTATCAGCTCACCATTAACAATATTGTAAAGTTTGACGTTAGCCATAAGATTGTTAATAAGATCTTTGGATGTAGGAGAATTTCTTAAAGCTTCACGGACCTTTTGACAAACTTCGGCTTTCTTTTGTGTATCCAAATGACTAATAACGCTTTCATCGAAACCTACAAACCCCAAATCACTTTCTCTTGAAAAACCAGTTAACTCAAACAATGTTGCGCTTCCTTGATTTGTATCCATAATCCAGTCTAGTAAAGCCTCGTCGTTTCCAATAGCTCCCGCAACCATCATCGCTTCATGGTTTCCCCAGAGAACGCGCCCATCTCTTAAACCATCTTGCCAATAATCTACACTTTCACTTACTCTTATGTTACCCAATCTTTCCCACTGTTCTTGCGATTTCTCATATTCTCCTGAATTTTTATCAAAGAAATTTCTCAGATTAATGGCTTTTGAGTGCTTTGGGTGGGTGGGATCTTTAATTGCTTTGAGATACTCATTATGTGAAGTTATGCCACCTGCGTAAATCTCACTCCATCTCATTAGTTCTTTATTGGGGTCAATGAAGTCTCCGCCTTGATACAATATCACTTCTTCACCTCCTGCAAATACTTTTCCGTCTCGAAATTCGACATCAACATCTGTTCCATATGCTTGTTTGATTGAAGATTGGATAGCTTGCCTATTGGATCCATGTGTGTCTGGTATAAATAACGCCCGAGCATGCCAATGAACATGATCTTTATCAACCATTTTTTGTTTCAGTTTTTCTACGTCCTCCGTACTACAAACCCCCGGAGTATTTTCTTGAAGACCGCCATCTTCTACCTTGACAATTGTTATAGTAGTCGCGACCGCAGGTCTTTCTGTAATTAAGGCTCGTTCTTGAACCTGGATCTGAGGGTATCTCTTCAATTGTTCAGCTAACTGGTCTTTGGTTAGAAGTCCGTAATTTTTTGAGTAATCAATTAGCGCTTGCAAACGCTCCTGTCTTCCATATACGGTCTGAATATTAGGATCAGCTACGCTGTTAATTGCCTGAGTGATAGCCCTTACTCGTTCGGCTTTATTTCCAGCTTGAGTGTAATAATTTGCGTGGCGCAGTATTTCCAACTGCCCCAAGCTAAACCTTGCTTGTTGCTCAAAAGCACGTGTTTCGTTAAAAAACTCTTCCAACGTGCTGGCCTCGCCTTGATAGAAAGCTTCAGGACTTCGAATAATTCGAACAGAGTCACAGATCGCGTTCTCAATAACTCTTTGTCTAGAACCACTCATACCTGCTTCAACTTGAGTAAGCGCTTCATCAAATGAAGGGAGGTTACCACTTTTATCCGGAGTTTGCATGACCCGGTGAACTTCATTCAAAACTCTGGCTTTCACAATTGATGCTGCGAGTTGGTTTGTCTCATCCGCATTTGGTATCGCAGTTAAATCATCGACCAGGTTTGTGCTTTGTTTTATTCCCCGCTCTACAGCATCTTTATATTTTCCAGAAAAATTTTCTACGTCATGAGTTGATACGATAGCGTTATGTTGTCTTGCCTCCTGACTTTTTCCTCTCAACTCCTGGATATATCCTGACGACGCATCTATTCTAGCAACGTCAGCGATGGATGTTTGTGAAAGACGGTTTGATTCTATGTGGTTGAGCCACTCGCCAATTGATATAAATTTAACTGATCGTGTTAAGTCGGGTTCTGTTGCTATTTCGAACCCCCCCACCCTTCTAGTTACAGATTTCATACTCGCCAATGCTTCAAGGTTTGATTCAGGCATATTGTTTATTTATTTCTGGCAATTTGTTTTAACGTATCTCTTATCGAATTAATTTCTTCTGTACTCGCTTTTTCTAATACAATTTCGGTGATAAGAGGTTCTAGCTCCGGATATTTTTCTACTAATTTTGTAAAAAGATTCTTAAAATCATTGGGGTCAATCGCCTGATTACATAAATCCTCAAATGAAACTGATATCTCTTGTGCTCTTTCAACAGTAATAGAAGAAGACTCAAGCAATTGTTTTAATAGTTGGCTAAGTTTATTTTTTATCTCATCTTTGTCCATATTTTCTCTATAATTACCTACGCATGAAGTATATCACAATTACGATCCCAATCGTGATTGTGTTTTCCAGTATCTTTTCAGCTACAATACAAGGGAGAAAATTCTTTGTTTTGGGGTAAGGAGAGAGATTAATTCCTACCTTGCTGGCCCCCGTCCGCAGTGCGCTTGCGCACTCGGGGAGCGTGGTAGCTTGACACCTTCTTTTCTTTTCGGAAATTGACCCAAATGACTACCATTGCAAATCTTCTTTGATTGTGATTATACTGATTCTGATTATACTTTTTTTAGATGAAAAAAGAAAAGAAAAACCTCTTAAGAGCCATCTTGGTTATTTTTTTGGGGGCTTTAAGCCTTATTTTTTTACTGAATTTAGTTAAATTAAGAACAACTTCGGCAAAGTTTCTCTTGCCCCTTTATTTACCTCGGCCGACACCCAATCCTTGGCTGACTTATACCAATCAAAAATATAAATATTCCCTTTTATATAATTCGGACTTCAAATTAAACGAGTGGGATTTTGAAGAGGCAGTCGGAATAAAATCAGCCCCTGATGGTTCAATTGTCCAACAGATAAAATTTAACTCAACTAAAGGGGACGATGGCTTTGAGGTTTTGGTTTGGGAGAACCAGAATCGAGTTGAAGTCAAAGATTGGGTTACTTGGTTTCGTCACGAAGACCTGGATTTAAAGACTATCCTTCAGGAAGAAAACGTTTATGTTGCTGGCTTGCCGGCTTTACGTTTTATCCAGAAAGAAACGGCTCGGGGGAAGCCCATCCTTTATATATTTTTTGCTAAGGATGATAAGATTTATGAACTTTTAGAGGAAAGGGAAGATCTAAAAGGGAGAAACGATGGA
>Ga0315289_10003517_pt1 | contig 23682 bp, 25 predicted proteins | sample YL17G11_40_MG_FD_203452 | JGI IMG/M metagenome (GOLD analysis project Ga0315289, IMG submission 203452) | Sediment microbial communities from Yellowstone Lake, YNP, Wyoming, USA - YL17G11_40 | ecosystem: Environmental > Aquatic > Freshwater > Lake > Sediment | place: USA: Wyoming | collected...
CGCTTTCGGCGTCGACCGCGATGACGAGGTCGTTAGCGCCAGCACCCTTCACCTCGTCCGTGAGCAGCCCAGCCTCCCTCAGCATCTGTTTGTTGTTGTCGGTGCCCATCATCACCGACGCTTTTTTTACACCGGCGAGATCTTCAAGCTCCTTCGAGATGCGCATGAGGACTACAGAGTCGCGGTACTCGTTTTTCTTGACTATACTTTTGACTGCCATTAAATCACGATCGCCTTACCGATAAGGGTTGGTCATCGATTTGTGAACTACCACCCTTTGAAAAGAGTGGCTTCCGAGGTCGAACCTTGACCTCTGCCATACTGCCTCGGTTCCGGGCTGGCTCACTCACAGCCCCTATGCTGGACATTGAGCCCAGCACTCGTCCGTTCCCGAACGTATCGAAGCCCTTTCGGGTATCCCAAGCTTCATCCGCACAGCGTGGCTCGGGTTTCTCCGATTGTTCCCGTTGCGGAACATTTTCAAGTGTTCATAGTTTTTCAGGCTTAAAAGCGTTGTCTCAATTCATCCACCGTTTGAAAATGGTGGTCTTCTTGAGGTGGTTTTATAAAACTGTTGGTTTTTACAGTATACAGCTTAACAAAATGTAAAAATTTATAGAGCACGTAGCCCGACGGCCGCGGTCAACGCGCTGATCACCCAACAGAAAGCTATGAGGACAACCGGTGCAATGCGATAGAACCAAACATTTCTCGAGATCAAGGGCGAGATCTTTAGCTGTAGTTTCGGCGCAGTCATGTATCCAACCGGCGAAGTCGCGGCACTTATCGCTGTCCAAATCAAGCCGTTCGTTGCGATGTACGCGAGATGTCCGCTCAATCCTGCTGCGTTCAGGATCGGTGCGCCTAGCGCAACCACAGTGTAGATGAATGCGGCCGAGCTCAGAAATCCGGTCAACGCCCCAGCTCCGATGAGGATTGATGGAGTCAGCTCGGACCTCTTCATGATCGAGGAGGAGATGATTGCGAAGATGACCGAGGAGAACATCATCGCCACAATCGGGTTGATTATTGGATAAGTTGTGCTGGCCGTCGTGAATGCGGGTATGTGTTGGATCGGAATGGCGATGAAACTGAACGGTATAGCTACCAGGCCTATGCCGACCAACATCGCCGGCCTTTTGTACATGGCCAAAGCAGCGGTCATGATCGGGATGCCGAGGATGGCCCCAACGAGTGGGCATGGACAGACATGTAGTTGACTTTTGAAGAACGAGTCGAACGACCCAAATGCCGCGCCTATCGTGCCTTGAAGCAATCCCCAAATTGAGCCGAAAATCAGTATTCCTACCGGCGCTGGATATCTGACCAAGATTTTCTTGAGACCGGTTTTTCTTGGAATAATAAACACCCAGAACTTCATACGATTTGAACTTTAAATATCACACGCTTTATTTCTCCATCACAAGGAACTCTATCTCACCCTTACAGTTTTTCGGGCTCAACATGCCACCGCCACGGCTAATTTTTTCGATTATTTGTTTCGGTTTGAGCACGTCGACTCCCGCGAGCATGTCCACACCATAGTCGAAGAGGACTTCGGACATTGGAGTGCTCGGGCCAAGGACGATCGTGTAAGCGTTCCGGCCGAGTTTCAGCAGGTGTTCCATGGACTTGTTCACGAGGGCGGAGCCGGTGATGGCGAGAATATCACAGTTCGGTATCTTGTGTTCGGCTGCGGTGGACGGCAGCACATTTTCTTCGGGGTTTATCAGGCTCGGTTCGAGTTCCAGGACACAAAGTTCTTTCACGACCGCGCGCATCTCGTCCAGTCTCGGAAATTTACCGACGACGACCAATTTCTTGTTTCTGCTCTTTTTCACGATGATGTCGATGGCGTTGATGCCGCGTTTGCCCTTCGGCTTTATCATCGAGTTTATCGCAGCAACACCTATACCAGCTTCAATCAAGTTCCAAGATTTTGCGTATCCAGCCAATTCGAGCGTGGTCTTCTCGGTCAATTTTTCTATATCCTTGACGCCGCCGTGGGCCATAACTGGATTTGAATAAGTTCTGCTGAGCCCGCAGTACTTGCCCCAGACTCCCGTCCACGTGAGCCCGACTCTGACATCTTTCGCGGGAGCTTCGTTGTTTTTGACCGAATTTATGAGATCGTCTATAAGCTTCATAAACATCCGTAGAAGCTTTACATCGCAGGTATTTTTGCTTTTTTATAGTTGCCACAATTTATTTATGTCTTGAAGATTAAACAAGAATTGGTGACAGCTGGGTGGGTTATCTCTGGTAGCCGAATGGTTGCCGGGCTTTTTTTTAGTGGTCTTTCTAATTGAGTGGTATGCCCCACGTTCCCGTGTACGTGGGTTGTGCGCGGGGGTGCCGAGACTCAAACTCGGATCTCCCAGGTCCTGCCCACGGGGGCAGCAGATGACAGCTGGGTAGGCTACCTGTTACCTCACATCCCGCCGAAGCTTTGGTCGAAGGGGACTTTTAAGGACAAAACAGGCCAAAATTTTTCAGCCACCCCACAACCCTTATAAATTCCCTGACCCACCTTCAGCTAGGAGGTCAAAAAATGGCGGACAAATTGCTCGAACTTGTTGAAAAGAAGAAAGTGAAAGCCTATGACCTTTCGCAGCTGCTCGGCATCCACACGCACTTCTGGCCGTACTACCCGCCTTTCGAGATGAAGTACTTCAAGCGCAAGTCGGAGCATGGAGTCAACGCCCAGTACATCCAGAGCTCGTGGCACATCGGCACCCACCTAGACTCGCCCCGGCACTTTTTGACGCGGGGCAAGACAATAGATCAGTTGCCTCTGGATTGGACGTTCGGCCCAGGCGTAATCGTGGATTTGTCAGACGAAATGGACGACTTGGCCGTGTATACGCCGAAGATGATCGAGGACAGGGCAGATGTACGTGCAGGGGACATCCTCATCCTCCACACGGGCTGGCACAAGTACGCCGCATACGGGACTGAGCAGGACGAGGAACGCTACATACTCAGACACCCTGGAGCCCATCCGGACATGGTCAACTATTTGATCAAGAAAAAGATTCACATCTGGGGCGTCGACGCAGTTTCCACGGACCACCCTATGGACTTGCCGATAGGCCGATTTCTGGGCAAGGGCACGTTCGGCCAGTGCGATAGGGTCAGGGCCCTCGCCGAGAAGAAGTTCGGCGGCAAGGAAGCTGTGGACAAGCTCTTCCCGCTGGATCACTATCAGCTGACTCACAACAGACTGTTCGGCCACGACTGCATCCACTTGGAAAATCTTGGCGGAGAAATCGGCAAACCGGAGCTTCAGAACAAGCGGGTGACAATCGTGTGCACTCCAATCAAGATCGAGGGCGCGGAGTCAGCTTGGACACGAGTGCTGGCGTTGCTCGCAAAGTAGGTCAAAAACAGCCCCGCGGAGCACAACCCGGGGCGTCGATTTTTAGTAGCAATGAGGCCAGAGTTGCATTCAAATTTCAAATTTTTTTCAACAGCTTACTCGTTTGGATTATCTCGATCCCTTCAACTCTCTTCAGTGCCAGAAGTCTTTTATCGCCCGTAACCAGGTAATCCGCTTTGCTCACGACTGCCGCTGCCAAAATTGGAGCATCCGTCCTATCGCTGATAAGCTCAACATATCCTTTTACGGACCTTTTATACGCGCGCTTGGATATCTCCTCGTGTTTCACCGTACGCAGGAAAAGTGGAAAGAGAACAGCTTGTTTGGGGAACTTTCGCCTCAGCACTTCTTTCGCCTCGTCGATCACATCGCTGCTCAGCATCAGCACAAATTTTCCGTCTATCGTCGCCTCCAGCAATTTTCTCTCGTTTCCGGCGAAGACCACGCCGGATATCAAGATATTGGTGTCCAAGAAAACTCTCGGCTTTCTCGTCATCTCTTTGCCCGCCTGATCTCCTGGATGACTCTATCTAGTTCCCTTCGCGTGAGACCGATTTCTCTCGCACCGCGCTGAAATGCGTTCAGGATTTCTCTTGGGTCCACGCCTATCTTCTTCATCAAGATCAGGCCCCCAGCCTCGGTGACGTAGAGATAATCGTTTTCGCTGATGTTCAGTTCATCCCTTATATCCACGGGCAAGGTGAGTTGGCCCTTCGACGTGACTTTTACCACCGCCTCCGCCATTTCCCCACCATTCAAAAGTAAGGAATTCTTACTTATAAATTTATCGAGTTTGTGTCCCGTGTTTACATTCACAGTATGCTGCCCGCCGGTGCATTGGGTGGGAGCCATTTATAAGGAAGAAACATTTTGGAGTTCTTGGGTAGCGCCATGTCGGAGTTTGTAATCAAGCCCTACATAAGCAGGTGGATAGGCGGGATGTACGTAGGCGTAACAATCCTCGTGCTCTCGATCTTCTTCGGCATGTGCGGCTATTTCTACTTCAACCCGCCCGAGCTGACGGTCAAGATCGCCGTCCTCGCCCCGCTGTTCCTGGCATCCATGTTCGTCGTCTGGATAACGGCCAGCCTCTACGAAACCAAGTACACTATCGAGCTGGGGGTCCTACGCGCGCGCTCGCCGTTCATGAGGATGAATGTGAGGCTGAAGGACGTCGTCAAGGCCGAGCGGGTCATGGTGCCAGTGCACTTCAGGGTCGGGGCGAGCATGTACTGCGGGTGGTTCTACGTGCCGAACGTCGGCTGGGTGAGTTCGATAATCACGAACCTACGGGATGCGGTGATGATAACCGCGAAGGACGGGAAGCGCTACCTGATCACGCCGTCGGAGCCGGAGAGGTTCATCAGGAAGTTGATGGGTTAGTGACTAAATTTTTTGACCTTTTATCACAAGGTGCCAACAATTTCCAGCATCGAGTGTGTACAGGATGCCGTGTTTCCCGGTCCATTTCCAAGCACGTTCACCGAGTTTTGGAAAAGGCTCAGGCTTAGCGCAACCCAAAAGCTCGTCGATGAAATCCTCTTGGAACTGGCGGCCTACAAGCATCTCCAACGCTTTTCTCAGTCGCCTAAAATCGAAAGATGTCCCGCAAAATTTACATTTCCATCGATTTTCTTTTACATCTCGCAGGGAAACACAGCAGCATTCTGGGCACGTTAGCATTTACGCACGCGATCTATCTGATCAAAAATGGGCATTTAAGGTTTCCTGATCCGATATATTCCCTTCCCTAAGAATTCGATAGTATTGTAATCGCGCAAGACTTGCAACTGCTGCCGGATTTTTGGGCGAACATGTTTGTTTCTTGGGTGGAGTTTTGCTAGTTGTGTATCAAATGCGTAGGCATCAGCGAGCGTGAAAGTTTCTTTGTCCAACTGTCTGACGCATGCTAACACATCTGCTAACCAACCGCGTGAGCTAACCGACTGTTTGCGCAGGAACAGAAATCGATTCCATAAATCTCTCACCGTATTTTTTGATATTTCGTGTTTATTTATCACGATTGGGATTCGCGCATCCGGCGGCAAGTTTTTCAAGACGATATTTGAACCTCGCCAACCATGTCGCCTAGCATGCTCGCTGAGCGGCTTTCGTGGCTCGATTATCGACTTTGACATGAAGTGTTTTGGCACTATGAAAAGGTCTGATACAAGTAGCTCTTCAGGATCGTAACGGAGAAAGAGAAAATTGGGGATAGTTCCAGTATGTAGGGCTTTAATTTTTGGTTCATATGCAGAGTTAACGACGCGATTTCCAAATGGATGGCTCTGACTCTTTAGTTGATACGGCTCATCACAATCTGGACAAATAAAATCCACGACTTCTTTTCCTGGAGTTGTAGAGGCCAGTTTATCCGAGGGACATGCAGGACAGTACAAATTTTCTAGAGCCCATTTCTCTGTTAGGACTCGTGCCCGTTGAGAAAAACTTTTGTAATTTGTTGCTATCTCCGGCGCTAGTTCCAACTTCATGATAATACACGTTACTTTTTACGTGATGCGTGATCTAAAACTTTGTGCAAGTTCGAATTTTAAGCTTCCTCAGCCCACGTGAACTTTACCCATTTCAGGGCTTTTCCGCCGATAGACAGGTTTTTTATCTCCGCTAAATGGTATGATTTAACAGGTGAAGGTCATGAAAAAAGCAACTTATGTGATAATCGCCGGGGGCGGCAGGGTAGGCTCACATCTAGCCAAGATACTGGAGCCCAGCGGCAAGGACATAGTGGTCATCGAGAAGGACCAACAAGTTTGTGAGAAGCTTTCGTCCGATATAAATGCGCTCGTGATATGCGGGGACGCCAGCGACAAGAAGACGTTGGAGGAAGCGAAGATCCAGATGGCCGACGTATTTGTCGCCGTGACAGGAAACGACAACGAAAACATCGTCGCATGCCAGCTCGCAAAATATTCGTACAAGGTGCCTTTGGTCCTCGCGCGCGTCGAGGACGTGACAAGGGCGCAGATGTTGCACGGCATGGGCATAGATCTGATCGTCAGCCCGTCGCACGTGGCATCGATGGTGTTAGAAAATGCCATAGCTTTGCCCGGCACCACTTCCATACTTGTCTCAGAGACCATCACGAGGGCGGTGGAAGTCGACGTGCCGGAGAATGCCAAAATTGCAGGCAAGAAGATCAAGGACCTCTCGCTGCCCGCGGAGTGCGTGTTCGCCGCCATGTATCGCGGTGGCAAGCTCATCATACCCCGCGGTGACACCGTGGTGAAGGCCGGTGATATCATCGCGTTGATAGGGAAGGAAGATGCCATTAGAAAAGCTGTGAATATTTTGAAGGGATAAGATGGAGCGAAGGAGATCTGGCCTTCGAGCGTTTTTAAAGAAAAACTTTGATTTCATAACGGGTATTCTAAGCGAAGTCGGCCTGACCGCAGTGATCATGGTGGTCGCTTTTATAATCTGCGTAATGCTCGTGCTCATCAAGTCAATGATCTAAGGTGCTACCGTGATACCTGCGTTGACGAGGGAAGACTTCAAAGTCATCGGGTTCAACCTATGCAGGATAGGCAACATACTCGGCTTTCTGCTCCTTGTACCCATCATCGTGGCCGTGATATACAGGGAGTTTGACATCGTACCCCATTTCATCATCGCCTCATCAATCACATTCATCCTGTGTAACGTTGGCATCCACTTTTTAAAAACCGACAAAAAGATGGAGGTCAAGCACGCGCTTTGTTTGGCCGCTGTGGCATGGATTTTTTGCATGATGTTGGCGGCAATTCCGCTTTGGTCGACCAGAACCACTGGCTCCTACTTGGACGCAAATTTTGAAACAATGAGTGGCTTCACGACTACCGGTCTATCGCTTGCCCAAGGTTTAGACCACTTACCGTACAGCATCAATTTCTACCGCCACTTCCTCCAGTTTGTGGGCGGCATCGGCATAATCGTTGTTTCGTTGATGATTTTGTCCAAGAGTGAGATGAGTTCCGTTCTAGCTTTCAAAGGCGAGGCGCGGGAGATGGGGATCAGGCCAAACATCGTTCGGTCTTCGCGCATAATTTTGGGCATCGCACTCACCTTCATGGTGATCGGCGCCGTTCTCTTTTCTGTTGTCGCTATTGGTGAAGGCGCAAATATCGGCACTTCGATATTCGACGGTGTCAACTACTCCATGGCGGCGTTCAGCACGGGCGGGTTTGCCCCGCATTCACAGAATATTCTCTTCTACCACAGCACCCTGTACGAAATAGTGGCGCTTGTAATATTTCTGATTGGGTCGTTCAACTTCACATTCCACTACGCAGTGCTGAGTGGCAAGCGCAGAGAAATTTTCAAAAATATTGAGATAAAAACAATGTTTATCGTCCTGATGCTCTCGACGCTCGTGATTTCCGGATTGCTCCTATATTTCAACGTGTATCCCTCCGCGAGCATACTTTTCAGAAAAGCGTTCTTCCAAGCGGCCTCGGCCCAAACAACTACTGGTTTTGGAACAGTTTATCCCGCCCAGATAGCGGGCATATGGCCGAGCGCAGTATTGTTCATGATGTCGATAATTATGGTAATTGGTGCTTGTGCGAACTCAACCGGTGGCGGAATCAAAGCCATCAGAATTGGGATAATCGTAAAGTCCTTCTTCAGGGAGGTAAAAAAAGCCCTCTCGCCAGGTTCGGCGGTTGTGACTGAGAAGTTCCACCACATAGAGGATACCCCGCTCACCGACACCATCGCCAGGGGGGCCATGTTGATCGCTTTGGGCTATATCATATTGTTCGTCGTTGGCACCACGGCTACAGTGCTTTGTGGATACAACGCCTCCAGCTCGATGTACGAAACTGGGTCCGCCGTTGGTAATGTCGGGTTGAGCAGCGGGATAACCTCGCCGGCCATGCCTGTGCCACTGAAGATCACATATATTTTCTTGATGTGGGCTGGCAGGCTTGAGATCATGGCCGTGCTGGTGTTGATGGGATTCGTTATTTTGGCGCTTAGAAAGGGGGTCAGAAGACGATGAAGAGAGCTTTTATTTTCGTGGCTATTTTGCTCACGCTGATGGCGCCTTTGGCAAGTTCGGAGTCCGGTCAAGCGCTGATAGAAAACGCAAACAGCTTCGATGGCAAGACCGTGACTTTCAGAGGGGAAGCCATCGGGGTGATGATCAGGGGAGATTATGCGTGGGTCAACATTCTCGACGGCGATTATGCGATAGGGGTCTGGTGCCGTGCGGAGAATGCTAAAAAAGTTTCAATCATCGGCGATTATGGGCACGTCGGAGACACGGTAGAGATGACCGGAACTTTTCACCTGGCTTGCACTGAGCATGGTGGCGACCTTGACATACACGCGGACAACTTTACAATTGTGGCGCAAGGGCGAGATGTGGACAGGTCGGCAGATATGCGCGTGGTAGCTCTGAGCGTCGCACTTCTAGCGGTCGCGATTATTGTGGTTTTTTACAGTTGGCGCATTCGTAATGAGAAACAAAAAATAATGCCCTGGCCTTCCTATTGATTTGAAGTTTCCTCGCCCCATGTGAATTTTTGTTGCAGGGTCTTGGAGTAGATTTTCTTCCAGTTGTATGAAATATCCATCGCCCACTTCGAGATAAAGCGTGTGGTCATAGGGGAGAACGTGAACTACAGCGGGACGGAGCAGTTCCCCAAGGCGCATGGAGTGCGGATGGTGAACCTCCGGAGCAGGGAGTGCGCTGAATTGTTTGGGCAATTCATCGAGAGAAATCGAAGTCTGGAGGGAGGCGTGGTTTGATTAAATTTCATCTACGAAACTTAATTTAAAGCTTTTGAACTCCAATTAACATTAGGGACAACATATGCTGAACAAATCCTTGGTTGTTTTGGTCCTTCTTGCCCTTGTTTGTTCAAGTATCCCATTATTTTATTGGACGCAAAGCACACAACTAACCGAAAACAAGAGCACCAATTTGAGTGTGATACCAGAGCCGACAGTATTATTCTTTGATCTCATGCCGGGCCCCCCACCTGGTGCAAGAAATATGTACAATTCTCTAGACGTGAAATTGAACTTCATCAACACTGGGAAAACGTCTCTCTCAAATATTTCTATAATAAATGCAAAAGTATGGCTTGAAAATGGCGATTACATTGCTATCCCAGAAATATCGAGCGGGCAATGTCTAACTGAATATGAGGATTCAACCAAACATGAAAATATCAGGCCAGACAATATACTTATTTGGGATAACCTTCTCTATCCAAAAGAAAACATCTTGGTGTTATATCATTTCTCATTGCAGAGATTCATAAGTGAACTAGATATCCCGAAAAATATTAGTCTGCAAATATCTTTTGGAGAAGGGTTAATTTGCGAAGTTACTGTACCGATAGAAATTGAAGCGGCGTTATAAGGTATTAGCTCAAATACTAAATTTTGATTCAATATTTGTGATTAGCATATTTAAAAAATTCTTTCCAGAATCACCTTTCTTCTTCAGCCCACGTGAACTTCTGTTGCAAAGTCTTCGGGTAGATTTTCTTCCAATCGTACTCGACATCCGTCGCCCATTTGACAAAGTGGCGCGGGTCGATGTAGCTCTTGAGCGAGGTGTTGAGGTTGTAGTCGCGCGTGGCCTCGGCCGCCTTCACCTTGACCTCAGCCTCTTCTATCCTCTTCAGCAGGCTCTCCACCCTCTTCTTCTGCATCTTCGATTTTGGTTTCTTCCTGACCTCCGCCAGTTGCGCCTTCAGCGCCCTCAGCCTCTCCTCCTTCTTCTTGAGCGACTCGGCCCAGTTCTTGGGGAGCTTGCGCTTGTGGTGGCAAAGGATCGCCGCTTCGAGGTTCGCCATCATCGCCGCATATTTTTTCTTGAACTCCGGGTCCTCGGGCTTGATGTCCAAGGCCTCCAAAAATTTCTTGACTGCCCGCGAGGAGTGGTACGTTCTGAAGACCTTCGCCGTGAGCTTGGGCATCACCTCGCCGAGGAAAGCGTTCACCTTCTCGGAGCGGACGCCGGAGAAAATTTCATCCTGCGGTTTTCCGATGAACGAGCGCAGATTTTCCACGACTTGGAGCGGCGGCTTGATGGTCTTGACCCACCTCACCGAATCCTTCCCCAAAAAGTCGAAGTCCACGTTCTCGCCGTCGATGTTGACGTGGCTTCCCCTCAGGGTGGTCGCGCCGATGGTGTCGGCTTCATCCTTGTCTTTTTCATCCCCGACCCTCATCTTTACGTTGTCGATCAACCAGCAGACCGTCGCGACCTTGCGCCTTTTGATGTCTTCGGAGGCTAGATTTTTTTCGATGTGCTGCCGGACCTTTCCAATGAGTTCCTCCAACGCCCTCGCCCTGTCGAACTTCTCTATCTCGCGCTCCTGCTTGTGGCGCACGGTGTCGGCCAGCCAGATGTACTTGAGCTCGCCGCTGAGCTTGTCCTGCCACTTTGCCACCCAAAGCCCGTCGGTGTCGAAAACCCTCTCCTTCCAGTGTCCCCTGTCTGGCGGAGTCGGGGTCGGGGCATCGGGCGAGAGGTTCAGGATGATATCTTCATATTTGGCCCCCCGCTTCCACCTCCCCCGAAGGGGATGCTTTCCGCGTCCCATGAAGATACTCGAAGGCTCAGCCGTGTAGCCGATTTCCACGCGCTCGCCGTTGAGGGTAGCGTACCCGTACTTCTCCTTGTTGGCCTCGCGGATTTTTTTCCTCGCCTCGACCGCTGCCTTTCGCTGCTCGTGCGACATGCTTTCCCTCGTGGCCTTTTCCTCGTCGACCCAGCGCTTGATATCCGAGAAGTCGAAGTCCTCTATCGAAGAAGTTTCAACTCCTAGAGCCTTGGAAAAATATTTCACGAAGTTTTTGACGAATATTGGGTCCTTCACATATTCCGTACCAAGCTTCTTGACCCACGCGACGGCCATCTCCTCTTGCTCTGGTGTGAGCTTGAGCTCCTTCACCTTGAAGCGGATGCTGAAGCCCTTCGGCTCGTAGGCTGGGATTAGGACCCCGTTGTGGATGAACTGTTTTATCTTCGGTGGCGACATGGTTATCGTTCTGAAATTGTTTGCTGTTGTTAAAAGTTTAGCTAAAGAAAATTATATGAGCGAAGCAGACACTTTACCAGGCGTCCGAATGGAAAAATTTATGAAAGAGGCGTTGAAGGAGGCGAAGCGCGGGCTGAACGAGGGAGGCATCCCAATAGGCGCAGTGCTCGTGCGAAACGGGAAGATAATTGGCAGGGGGCATAACCGCAGGGTACAGAAGAACAGCCCGATACTCCACGCCGAGATTGATTGCATACAAAACGCTGGGCGGATAAAGAACTACAAGGGAACCGTTCTGTACTCGACGCTCATGCCGTGCTACTTGTGCTCCGGTGCAATCGTGCAGTTTGGGATAAAGAAATTGGTTGTGGGTGAGAACAAGAACTATCGAGGTCCGGGGCCGAGGAGATTTTTGAAAGCACACGGAGTGAAAGTGACAAACCTCCAAAGCAAAGAATGTGTTGAAATCATGAAAAAATTCATAAAAAAGAACCCCGCGCTTTGGAAGGAAGATTCGGGGACGTAAATTTCAGGGAGCTATTTTTTAGTGCTTTTTAGAAGCGTCAAGAATGGCGTCGATGATCTGCCCGTAGCCAGTGCACCTGCATAGGATTCCGCCCATCGCCTCCTTGATGTCGTCCTCCGTCGGGTGCGGGTTTCGCTTGAGCAGGGCTGTGGCCGCGATGACGAACGCCGGGGTACAAAAGCCACACTGCACCGCCCCATGCTTGATAAACGCCTGCTGTACGGCGTTGAGCTCATCCCCCTTCACCAGCCCCTCGACCGTCGTGACTTCACGGCTATCGACCTCGACCGCCAGCACGAGGCACGATTTCGTCGGGACCCCATCGAGCAGCACGGTGCAGAGCCCGCAGTCCCCCCTCTCGCACGCGCACTTCGTTCCCGTCATCTCGAGGTTCTCTCTGATTAGTTGGAGAAGCGTCCGATTTGCCTCGACCTCGACATCGTAGCGCTGCCCATTCACCATCAGAGAAATTTTATGCTTGGACATCAGCTACCCCCAAAAGCCGCTTCAGTACTCGACTTGTTAGCACGCCCGCCATGTAAAGACGGTACTCCTTGCAACACCTCACATCCGATATCGGACAGATTTTGCTTTGAACAATCGAAACTGCCCGCTCGATTTTTTCGTCAAGCGAGCTCCCGTCTCTAAACGCGCTTTCGACATCCGGCACCAGCAGTGGGGTTGGTGCGACAGACGAAAGGGCGACTCGCATCAATTTTTCACCGGAGTCCGCGACCATAGCGGCGACGCCCACAACTGAGAGGTCCTCGCCGGCCGTCCGCCCCCACTTGAGGTAATCGCTCCTCGCTCTCTCCGGAGGATTTGGCACCTTCACCGCCCTTACGAACTCTCCAGGCTTCAGCGCGGTCTTCTTCACTCCCTTGAAGAAATCCTTGATGGCGACGGTCCTCTTGCCCTTCTTGCCCACGACCTCGACCTTCGCGTCCAGCACAAGTAGCGCCGGAGCTGTGTCAGCGGCGGGAGAGGCGTTGCATATGTTCCCCACGAGCGTCGCACGATTTCTTATCGTCGGGTCAGCTAGGGTGCTCGCGGCTTTCCACAGCGCACCAAATTTTTGTTTGACGATGTCGGAATCGAGCAGCTCCTTCAAAGTGACGGCAGCCCCTATCGTGAGCCCGAGATTCTTGTTCCAGGAGAGCTTGTGCAGTTCCTTGACCCCCTTGATATCAACCACGTATTTAGGTCGGACGATCTTGTCGCGGAGAAGCACGACCAAGTCAGTGCCGCCGGCGATTATCTTTGTATCCGCCCTGTGCGTCGCCAGCGCCGCGACCAGCTTCCTCATCGTTTTGGGCCTGATGTAGTCGAATTTAGGTAGAGGCATTTTTTACACACTCCGGACGTAAAGCCTTCCAAACTTTCTCGCGGCTCATTGGGATCTCGAAAAGGTCAATCCCAACCGCGTCGTAGATCGCATTAGCTATCGCTGGCTCGATGGATATCCTCGCGTGTTCGCCAACTCCCCTCGCTCCGTGCGGGGCGTTTCGTTGCGGGTTTTCGATCGGAATGAAAACGAACTCATCGGGTATGTCCTGCATCCTGCATATTTTGTAATCAGTGAGATTGTTGTTGAGCAGCCTTCCCTTACTATCGTAGATGAACTCCTCTGTGAGCGCGCTCCCGATCCCCTGGACTATGCCACCGTAAATCTGACCCTTTACGAGGAGTGGGTTAATTGTCTTTCCCACGTCGAATGCAGAGACTATTTTTAGCACTCGCACATCGCCAGTCTCGACGTCTACCTCGACTTCGGCTCCCTGCGCGCCGAACGTCCACACGAGCGAAGGAAATCCCTGTCCAGTTTCCGGATCCAGGTTCGTCAGTTTCTCGGCAGTGTACACGCCGTAGCCGAGCACAGGGCCGCCTATACCTCTGCCGTCTGGGAACACGCCAGCGGTCGCGAGGTTGGCGAGCGGTATATTATTCTCAGGTTTATCGCGAACGAAGACTTTCTCGTCAGCAACCTTTAGCTTCTCCTTTGGGACCTTGAGCAGCTGCGATGCTGTCCTCATCACCTGTTCCTTCAAGTCCCTGACGGCGTCCAGCGTCGCGTTCCCCTCCATGAACAGGCCCCGGCTCGCAACGGTCTGCCAAGAGTATGGGCCGAAATCTGTTTCCCGCTTTGTGACGACCTTGACCTTCTCGATTGGCATCTGCAGTCCCTCCGCAACCATCTGCGCTAATGCCGTCGGTGTTCCCTGTCCCATCTCGGTTGAGCTGATGGAAAGTGTGACGCTACCGTCCTCGTTCAGCTTCAGGATCGCGGAGGACGAAGCGGAAGACGGCATGGCCGGACACTTCCAGAGCGCGGCGATTCCTCTCCCCCTGAATTTTTTACCGACTTGCTTGGGCTTTTCCTTTCCCCAGCCCAATCTCTTTGTGACTGCTTTGATACACTGGTCAACTCGCCCTGAGTCATCCCTGAGCTTCTCGCCAGTTGCTGTGATTTTCCCTGGTTTCATTGCATTGATCAACCGAAGCTTGACTGGATCACTTCCAATTTTCCTAGCGACGAGATCCATCTGCCGCTCGGTCGCAAAGTGGAACTCCGAGTGGCCGAACCCTCTGTAAGCTGTGCCGTATGGATGGTTTGTGTAAACGGTTATGCTGTCACATTTCACGTTCGGGACCTCGTAAGGTCCAGTGCACGAGTAGCCCGCAGCGCGGGTGATGTTGACGCCGTAGTCAGCGTATGCTCCAGCGTCCCAGATGTACAAAATTTCCTCTGCGACGATCTTACCATCCCGCCTTACTCCGGTCTTGATTCGACCAAAAAATCCTTGGCGGACCGCAGTTGTGTTGAACTGCTCCTCTCTGGTCATGACCAATCTCACGGGTCTGCCTCCTGCCTTCTTCGATAGGAGGACGACGAGGGGCTCCCAATGCAGACCGGCCTTCCCTCCGAATCCACCGCCTACGTATGGGACGACGACGTTGATCTTGTGAATCGGGACCCCAAGCCCAAGACCTAACAAGTGCCTGACAGCGAATGGCGACTGTGCGCTCGTCCAGACGTTTATCTGTCCGTCCGGGAGCCACTGCCCGATAGATGAGTGGGTCTCCATCTGAACGTTCTGAACCTGCGGCTGGTAGAACTCGTTCTCGACTATCACATCGGCCTGCGCAAATCCTCGCTCGACATCACCCTTGCGGAGTTTGAAGTGATTTGCTATGTTGGTGCCCGCCTTCGGGTAGATGAACGGAGCGTGCTTGTACTCGCCCAGATTCTCGTGAACCAGCGGTGCACCGTCTTTCATTGCCTCACGCGAGTCTAAGACAGCGGGCAGCTCCTCGTACTGAACCTTGACAAGCTCGACCGCTCGCTCGGCTATCTCCTCAGTGTCCGCCGCGATTGCGACCACGGGCTCGCCGACGTAGTGGACTTTCCCCTGGGCCAGAACTTCTTTATCCGTCATGTAGATGCCGAACTTGTAGGGCGCCTCCTTTCCGGTCAAAATTGCTCTGACGCCTGGATGCTTTTCTGCCTCGCTCGTGTCGATGTTGACAATTCTGGCATGAGCGTGGGGGCTCTTCAGCAATTTTGCGTAGAGCATCCCCGATAGCTTAAGATCTCCTGTGTACAGCGCGGTACCAGTAACTTTCTCGAAGGCATCGATTCGCGGGACATCTTTACCGATGTATGAATATTTTTTCACTTTTTGCGCCCTAGTTCTTGTCGCTACAGAGAATTAAAAAGGTTGAGCTGTAGTAGAGATGCTTTAGAGATATAGGGTTGCCCCAAGCACCTCTTGTATCTTGAGCTTTTCGTTGACAGTATTCAGAACCTTTTCCATGTCGAGCGGTTTGATGATGTACGCGTCCGCGCCCTTGTTGAGGGCATCGACGGCATTGTCGATGGACGGATATCCCGTGATGATTATCTTCATCATTTTTGGAATGGTTCCCCTCAATTGAGTTAGAAGCTCAGTGCCCTGCATGTCCGGCAGGCGGATGTCTATTAGGGCTAAATTGAAGTGCTCGTCCTTCGACATCTCGATCGCTTTCTTCCCCGTATTTGCGCACTTGACGACGTACCCGTTCGCTTTCAGGTTGGTGGCGAGGACTTCGCATATATTCGGATCGTCGTCCACGACCAGGATAGATTTTCTAGTCATCATTTGTTTTGCACCCCATTCATCTTTTGTTTTTAGGTAAAATAATAGTAACGCATGTGCCCTTGCCTTTTTTGCTTTCCACGCTTATAGATCCCCCGTGGGCCTCAACAATGCGTTTGCATATAGCTAGCCCCAACCCTACGCCTCTGGCCTTGGTCGTGAAGAATGGAGTGAATACCTTTTCAATGACATTTTTTGGCATTCCAACGCCGGAGTCACATATTCTGATGCTCACATTTTCACCATTTTCCTTGGACTCTATTTTTAAGGTGCCCCCATCGGGCATGGCGTCGAACGCATTGATGAAAACATTATGGAGGACCCGCCTGATCAGAAGGGAATCTGCGCGTATCGTTGGTTCGCTTTCTGTCGAGTTGATGACATTCACTTTTTTTGGGACCGTTATTGAGGAGATAGCATCTGTCACGATGTCTCTGACAATTTTCCCAACTGGTTTAAGTTTAATTTCTTGAGAGAAGTCTAGGAGATCGGTTATGATTTTGTCGGAGTACGTGATGGAGTTATCGATTGTGTCGAGCATTTTTATGGCGTTTTTGTCGAGTTTTATATTTTTGTCCATTTTTAGGTAGTACGCTGCGCCTTTGATGCTTGTTAACGGATTCCTGAGGTCGTGACCAACTTGCGTCGCTACCTCACCTATGGTTGCGAGCCTCTCAGCCACGACCAGTTTCTTATGCGATTCGAGCAGCTCTTTTGTCTTCTCTTGAACTTTTTGTTCCAATTTTTCGGAGTATTCTTCAAGTTGATCTTCAGCCGTTTTGCGCTCGGTGATGTCATGGAAAATGCAATGGAATATATCCTTGCCAGAAATTCTTGTTTTCTGCACAATCACTAAGATATCTCTGAGCTTACCATCCTTAGTTCGATGCTTTGTTTCAAAAGCATCTTTTCCCTCACACAATATCTTTGTGATGCGTGCTTTCGTATCTCGGGGTGTTTCCAGCGCGTCGAAGTCAGAGATTTGGAGCTTTGCGAACTCATCTCTCGAATAACCCAATTGACTACATGTTATATCGTTGAACTCGATAATCCCTGCAGTTTTAGAATCGATGAGCAAAATGCCGCTTGGTGAATGTTCAAATAGCGTTCGATAACGTTTTTCTGCTTCTTGTAACGCCTCTTCCGCCTTCTTGCGCTCGGTGATATCGCGGGTGATCCCTAATCCGCCGATTACTTCCCCTTTTTCGATAAGCGGCTTACTTGTGAATTCTCCCATCAAGTAATCGCCTGATTTGGTTCTGATCCGTAATTCATACGGAGGAGGAGTCTCGCCTCGCATCGTCTGCTGGAATGTTTCTACGGCTTTAGCCAAGTCGTCGGGATGCACAAGTTCTGCGAAAGGTTTATTGAGCCACTCGTTGCGCGACCAACCAGTTATCTTCTCAAACGCCGGGTTCAGGGAAGTGAGAGTTCCGTCCCATGAAATGGTGTAGATGACATCTGGCGCAGTGTCGACCAGTCTGTGATATCGTCTCTCGCTTTCGCGTAGCGCCCACTCCATCTGCTTGCGCTCGGTGATATCCCTGTATGTAGCAAGGATAGCATGAGACCCGCCCTCTTCGTCATATATTACCACACATGAGGCGGACAATGGCACCTCCCGGCCATCCTTCAGGTTCCCAACGAGTTCGCCTTGCCAACTGCCCTTTTTCTCAAGCGCCGGTAGCACAACTGTGTCGACAAGATTCTTGGATTCTTCGTTGAGGAACTCTCGAACGTTCACGCCGACAGGGTCTCGTTCCAGTTCAAAAATATTTCGAGCGGTAGAGTTGCCGAAAATGACATTTTGATTCATATCTAAAATAGTCATGCCGACGATAGGAGTCTCAAAAACGCGATTGTGGATCAATTCTTTATCCAACTCGCGCTTGGCAGTTTCTTTGTTCATATTCATCTTGCCCATATCTCTGTTTTTATGTATGGACAAAAAGGCTTATGTTTTTGCTCGTTTTCCCTCTCTTGGGGTTGCGATGAGGAAAGTAAAAGCTGAAAGCGCCGTTGGGAAGCGTCTTGCCCACGATATCATCCGCTACGGGCCTGAGCTCAAGGCCGTCCTGTTCAAGCGTGGCCACGTGGTTCGTGCGGAGGATGTAGAGAAGTTGAAGGATGCGGGGAACTACTTCGTCTACGTCGATGATGGCAAAGAAAAAGGGGTGCACGAGGACGAGGCGGCGACGAGGATGGCCAGCGTTTTAGCAGGTGAGAACATCTCGTACTCGAGGCCAAATAAGGCGGCAGTGTCATTATTGGCGGGAAAAAATGGGCTTTTGAATGTCAAGGCGGATGTTGTCAAAAAGATTAACCTCATTAAAGACTTCGTCTTCGCCACCCAAGCGAACAACGTGGGCGTGAGGAAAGGCGATGTGGTCGGAGTAGTGAAGATAATCCCGCTGACCATTGAGGAGCGACGAATGAGGAAGGTGGAGGCGATTTTGAAGAAAAACAAACCTATCCTGAAGGTGGTTCCTCCGAAGGTCAAAAAAATCGGTGTCATAACGACGGGCACGGAGGTCCACGAGAAGAGGGTGAAGGATGGATTTGGTCCGGTGCTGAAGGAGAAGCTCGCCAGCTACGGCTTGGGCATCGAGGAGTCGGTTGTGTTGCCCGACGATGAGGATAAGATCAGGGAAAAAATCATCGAGTTCAAGAAGAAGGGCTATGAGCTCATCTTGGTGACTGGAGGGATGGCCGTGGACTCTGACGATGTAACGCCAGCTGCGATTAAGGGAACTGGCGCCGACGTCGTCTCCCGCGGCGTCCCGACTTTTCCAGGTTCGATGATCATGCTGGCCTACCTCGATTGCGTCCCTGTGATCGGGCTTCCGGCATGTGTCATCCCAGACAAGCGGACGAGCTTTGACCTGCTCCTCCCGAGGATTCTGGCGAAGGAAAAGATAACGAGGGAAGAGCTTGCCGAGATGGGGCACGGCGGTCTCATTCGGCAGTTATGAGGTTGAACGATGATTGGCGCAATTGTCTTGGCTGCGGGCGAGTCGAGGCGGATGGGGGAGAACAAGCTCCTTGTCGAGATCGAGGGCAGGCGGATGATAGAGTGGATAATTTCTTCGTTCGATGGCGTGGCCGACGAGCTCATCATCGTCCTCGGGCACAGGCCGGAAGAAGTTGTGCCGGTTTTGAAGGAGCTCGGGGCGAGGTGGGTGGTGAACGAAAATTACGCCGAAGGGATGGTTTCCTCGTTCAAGAGGGGCCTAGATGAACTCAAACATTGCGATGCAGTTTTTTTGGCTTTGGGTGATCAGCCCTTCGTAGATCGATATTTTCTTCTGAAAGTCATCGATGTTTGGAAGGGTGGGGCGAAAATCGTGAGCCCCGTGTACGAAGGAAAAAAAGGGCACCCAGTGTTGTTCAATAAAAATTTGTTCGATGAAATTCTTTCCCTCGATAAACAGGAGATGATTCGAGACGTCATCCATCGGCACGAAAGCGAACATCATCTGGTGGAAGCCGGCGAATGGGCGATAATAGATATAGATACTCCAGAAACTTTAGAGCAACTAACCAAATCTTAACTGCTTTGGCTTCTCATCTTTTCGATCAGCTCGGCGGCTATGCTCACGGCGATTTCTTCTGGTGTTCTCGCGTTTATTTTTAAGCCAATCGGTGCATGAATTTTCTTTATCGCCTCTGTCGGCACTCCATCCTTCCGCAAAATTTCTTTCAGCTTGTCTATCTTGCGCGCGCTCCCGAGGAGGCCCAGGTAAGCTATTTTCTCTCGGACAAATCTCCGCAGGGCGGCGAGGTCGTGTTTCGGCTCGCCATGGACGATTGCAACGTATGTATTTGTACCAACCTTCACTTCTTTTAACGCTTTCACAAAACTCTTGTTGTAGATGAGTTTTGCCTTTGGAAATTTATTTTTCGTCAAAGTTTCATTGATGTCGTCGATGACGGTTACGTTGAACCCCAATAGATCCGCGATCTTGTAGATTTGAAGCGCGATGTGTCCAGAGCCCACAATCGAAAGTTCTGGTTTGGGCTCGATCACGTCGATGAATATCGTCATAGTTCCGCCACACCACAGGCCAGTTTCAAGTTCACCTTCCCTTGTCTTCTCGCTGAGGGAGAACTTGAAGCTTTTAGATTTGCCCTCCTTGATTGCTTTTAATGCCTCGTCCATAACTGCTCTCTCCAACTCTCCCCCTCCAATTGTACCGATGGCGGATGTACCAGTACAGAAGGCGCCGAAAATTTTTGCATCCTCGGTAACGAGTATCCTCGTCCCTACCTTCGCAGGCCCAGAGCCGATTTTTTCTGTGACCGTGCAGAGTGCCACTGTTTTTCCGTCTTTGAGAAAGATAGGCACCAATTCAAAGATGTCGATATGGTCGGTCATGTCATCGCCATGACTCACTTTCTCTTGGCAGCGGCTCTGACATAGCCACCGCGTTCTGCCCTAACATCCATGAGCGTGTAGAAAGCATCCTTATCATGTTTTTTGATTATGGCGAGCAATCGATGTGTATCTCTCCGCCTGAAGAGCACATTGTAGACAGGCTGTAGCCCCTTTAGGCCTATGCCGTGAATTATTGTGGCGCCGAAGCCTGCTTCCCTGAGCTTGTGGGCTAAATCGTTGGAACGTTTCTTCGGCACGATGTACGCGAACATGTAGCCCAGAGCAATTTTTTCCTCGATGTAGCTCCCGAGGTAGTTTCCAGATGCAAATCCTAGCGCAAAGGCGATCATGTAGTAAATTTTATCCAGCTGTGTGATTACTTGACTTATCGCCATTACCCAAATTAGTATCTCGAAGAAAGCGGAGATGGAGGCTACCCCCCTCCGTCCCCTAATGATGAGGATCTGCCTGACCGTGCCCATCGAGACGTCCGTAAGCCTAGCGAAAAATATCGCCAGAGTCCATGCGATGGCTTCCACTTCACCGACCACGCTAACTCACCTTCTATACGGGGTTTAACAGCCTTACCTAAAACTTAGTCGGCTATATCATTTCCCTGCGTTTTGCCAACCAGATGCTTATCGGTAAGAAGATGACAGTATAGCCCAACAATACAAAAAAGCTCAGAGTGGGATCTGGATTACTGCTGGACATCGAGCCACCCATATGTCCACCTCCGAACGCCTGCCCAAGTGTAATACCATAGGTTGCCGTGACAGCATTTCCGGCGCGATTGGGCATGAACCAAGGATCGTAGCCCGCAGCGGAGAGAGCGCCAGAGATAATTGAAAAAATCACCAAGTAAGTCAGAAGCGGGGCTATAGTTGCTCCCATGCCTCCCTTCAACACAGAACTGAAGACGAATGTCATGCTTATCACGCTGCACGCGAGCATCAGCGCGATCGCCATCGAGCCCAATATCCCGCTTGGCACTTGTTGGTAAAACCCGAGCAGGGCGCCAGCCAATATCAGATAGGCTATGATTAACAGTATTACTGTGGCGGCGGCGCATGCAATGTACTTTCCAACTACTAGGGTGGTACGCTTCACCGGGTTTGGAAATAGAATGTATCCCGTTTTACGCTCAAACTCAGACGCTATGGCATCCCCTGCGAAGAACACCGCACAGATAGTGGCCAGTGTGCTAATCGATGACACGAACGTTGCAAAGAGTTCAGGACTGTCGAGTCTGTTCATCCTTCCAGGAATGTCCAGTCCTTTGTAGAGTCCTATTGTCAAAACCATGGCGAGAACTATTAACGCCAGTGCTCCATAGAATCGCTTCCTCCTGAACTGCTTGAGCAACTCATACTTCGTGACTATCTTCAGCTTCTCGAACTCGCTCAAATTTCCCTCTCCGTGAGCTTGAGATATGCACGCTCCAGCGAACGATATTTTTTCTTCAGTCGGGACATGTCGTCGTAGAAGCAAAGTTTCCCATGGTCAATTATCGCAACTTTATTGCATATTTGGGCGGCCTCGGTGAGAAGGTGCGAGGCGAAGAGGATTGTTTTCTTCTTCTTTGCCTTTTTGATGATTTCTCGAAACTCCACCATACCCCGCGGATCCAGACCAAGCGATGGTTCATCTAAGATTAGAATTTGTGGATCGTGGAGCAAAGCCTGCGCCAAAGCCAAGCGTTGCTTCATCCCGCGGGAGAATTTCTCTATTCTTACCTTGCCCCACTTTTCGAGCCCAACGAGTTTGATCACCTCTTTTATCCTGCGCTCCAGCTCTCGCCCGTGCATTCCCCTCAACCGACCGAGGTAGCTCAAGGTCTCATCCGGGGTGAAAAAAGGATAAAACTCCGGCGTTTCTAGCATTGTCCCAACTTCAGAAATCGCTCGCTCGCGTTCTTCGACCACGTCAACTCCATTTATGTACATGCTGCCGGATGATGGATAGAGTAAGCCACAAAGGAGCTTGAGTGTGGTGCTCTTCCCAGCGCCGTTTGGACCGAGTAACGCCACATCCTCATTTTCTCTAACTTTTAATGAAAGGTTGTCTAGAGCGAGAAAGCCGTTGTAATACTTGCTCAGCCCATCAATGACAATTATATCCTTCATGCCATCATCTCGATGCCGGATTATTATTATATAGAAATACTTTAAATCAGGTGGCTCTAACAGTTTTTGGTTCGGTGATAATTTGCCATACATATATTGTGATTCGAAGCTGTGTACCGGTTGCAGGACGTGCGAACTCGTTTGCGTGGGTTTTCACGATCGAAATTCTAACCCAAGGGCGTCTCGCATCCGCGTGGTAAGAACAGAACCAGCTTCTGACGTCGCGATAACGTGCAGACAATGTGAGAACGCTCCATGTATGATGGCTTGCCCGGTAAGTGCGATACGAAAACTCAAGAGTGGCTTGGTTGAGGTCGTCGATGCTCGTTGCATAGGCTGTGGTGCGTGCGCCGAGGCCTGCCCGTTTGGAGCGATTTGGTTGCATCCTGTGACAAAAAAGGCACTGAAGTGCGATCTTTGCGGTGGAGATCCACAATGCGTCAAGCAATGTATGCCCGTGGCGCTAAGTCTAACGACGCCAGAGCAAGTTGCGGAGAAGACGCGTTCGGATGAAGCTAGGCGCATGAGTAAAATTAAACAGAAGGTGTGATGGAATGGTCTTCGATTACAAAGGTTACACAGGAAAATACCTGCGAGTCGACCTCACGCGAGGCAAGACGCTCGAGCTCGAGTTGCCGAAGGAGTGGGCGCGCAACTATATCGGCGGCAGCGGGATGGCGGCAAGAATTTTGTACGACGAGGTGCCGCGGGACGTTAAACCGCTATCGCCGAAAAATATTTTAATCTTTGCTACTGGCCCGGTGACAGGCACAGTTTACCCACCGTCGGGGCGCTACTGTGTCGTCACGAAGGCGCCGCTGACAGGGATATGGGGCGAGGCGCACTCTGGCGGATACTGGGGGCCAGAGCTGAAGTTTGCCGGCTATGACCTCCTCGTGCTCGAGGGCAGGGCCAAGAAGCCAGTCTATCTTTTCATTGACGACGGGAAGGTCGAGCTGCGCGATGCAAAGAAACTCCGGGGCAAGAACACCGCGGAGACTACGGACATGATCCAAGAGGAGCTCGGAGACCCGGATGTCAGGGTTGCTTGCATCGGAAAAGCTGGCGAGAATTTGGTGAAGTTCGCGTGCATAATAAACGAACGCTCGCGCGCTGCTGGGAGGACAGGAGTGGGTGCGG
>Ga0315289_10003518_pt1 | contig 23682 bp, 15 predicted proteins | sample YL17G11_40_MG_FD_203452 | JGI IMG/M metagenome (GOLD analysis project Ga0315289, IMG submission 203452) | Sediment microbial communities from Yellowstone Lake, YNP, Wyoming, USA - YL17G11_40 | ecosystem: Environmental > Aquatic > Freshwater > Lake > Sediment | place: USA: Wyoming | collected...
TCCTCATAGCGGCCCGCCTTCAATCCATGGAAGCGTTCCAGATGATCATGAACTTCCTCATCATGCCCATGTTCTTCCTGAGCGGTGCGTTCTTCCCCTTGAGGGGACTGCCGGCCTGGATGAGCGTTATCACCCGCCTTGACCCTGTGGCCTACGGTGTCGACCCGATGCGCCGTCTCCTCCTTGGCGCTGACCTGGCTCCCGGCATCAAGATCGCCAATCACCATCTGGGGACGGCTGAAGATGCCCTCATCCTCGCTGCCTTTGCCGCCGTCATGATGGTGCTGGCAGTGTGGGCGTTCGAGACCCAGGAATAGGACGAAGGGCCGCCGCGTGGAGCCCATGCCGTCCACTTGCTAGCGTTGAACTTTTCACCTAGACTCTGTTCGTTTGGTATGGAATACATTGGCTCTATCCGGCCACACCTTTATCGGGCGGCTAGTTGGTTCAGGCACGCACTACAGCCGGGTTCTGCGAACAAAGAACCCAGTGCCTTCTCCTGGCCCGAACTGATCCCACTGCTGGGTCTGCTGATACCCCTCGCCTTCATCCGCTGGTGGCTCTTGGAAGAGGTGCCCTCCAACGTGACGGGGGACGAGGTTGAATTCCTGAACGATGTCCTTCGCATACTTCATAAGGGGATGGGCTTCTTCGCTTTGGCCGGCGATCGCAGTCAACCCGCGGTCAATTTCTACTATATGGCCGGCTTTGTGAAGCTGTTGGGCGAGGACAATGCCATAGTGGCGATGCGGCTTTCCTCGGGTGCCATGAGCCTTGTCGGTGTCGTTGTCCTCTACTTCTACCTTCGACTCAAAGCGGAACCTTGGCCCAGCCTGTTGGCGGCCGGCCTTCTGGGCACCAATTTCGTCTTCCTGAACTTCTCCCGTTGCTCTTGGATGAACGCTGGGACCATCTCCTTTGGCCTGCTTTCCTTCTTGCTCCTTGAGCTAGCCCTGGCCAGGAGAAGACTGTGGCTATCGGGAGCCGCTGGTTTGGCCGCAGCAGGCGCAGTCTATGGATATGCGGCGGGCAGAGTCTTCCCTCTCGCCTCGCTGGTCTACCTGGGATACCTCGGGCTGCGCAGACGCCTTCAGTGGAGAACAGCCCTGGCTCATGGCCTTGTCTTCAATGCCGTCCTGCTGCTGGTCTTCTTGCCCCAACTCGTGGCGATCTCCCAGAGTTTCGAGGAATATACTTTGCGCGCCCGAAGCACTTTTATCGGCGACGAGCAGAGCCGCGGTTACGCAAATGTCCACCTTGGCAAGAACTTCGAGGCCCCCTACTACGGCGAGACCGACATGAAAGGCATCCTCTGGCACCAGGTCACATTCTCCATACGAGGTTTCGTCTTCCTGGACCCAGCGGTGGGTGGCGAGGGACGGGAGAACGCCCGCTATGGCCCCATAGACGAAGCACCAGTGGATTTGGTGACGCGGATTCTCTTCTTCCTGGGGATGGCCACGGTCCTTTTCGTCCATCGCCGTGATATCGCTCAACCCACCATCGCCTTCATTGGCATGATCGTTGGGCTGGAAATCATTACCACCCTGCCCCCTAGCTATGCCCGCGGCCTCTTTCTGTTGCCTTTTGTCTACCTGCTCGTGGGCCTCTTTCTGGATAAGGCCTGGTCACTCCCCTGGACTGGCAGACTAGGTCGGGCGATCATCGTGGCGGGGGTAGCTCTTGTGGCTGTATGGAATGTGCACCACTACTTCGATTGGGGCAGGAGCGATGAGCTCGCCGGGGCAAGGTTTCCATCTATTCAATACGAAGAGGTTCCACTTTGGGTGGAGACAGAGAAGCAGAATCTCAGAGAAGGCAAACCCGACCTGCACATACACACCGAGCAGTGGCAGAACCTAATCAAGAACCGCCCTGCCCAATGATCCAGAATAGCTGCAGGGCCACAACCGACTATCTGGATCGTTGGCACGCCTAGTCGGTGATGTAGGCGTTCTCCAAGTACTGGAACAGCATGCGCTGCGCGTTGTAGAACGAACCGTTTAGGGCGATAGTCGAGCGCATGACCCTGGTGAATGCAGGCGACTGCTCATAGAACATGGGCACAATCAGGTCCAGCTTGTCGTAGAGAGAGGCGATGTCCTTGGAGGGATCGCTCTCAGGTTCCCACGAATCGCCAATAGACCAGCCGGTCACGCCTTCCACGTGTCCCTCGATCCACCAGCCGTCCAGAACGCTCAGGCTTGGCACTCCGTTCAGCGCGGCCTTCATGCCGCTGGTCCCGGAAGCCTCGTCCGGTTTCTGAGGGCTGTTTAGCCACAGATCAACGCCGGCGCAGATATGCTTGCCCAGCGCCATGTCATACTCCTCCAGGTAGACCACGCGCACAGCGTCACCCAGGGCAGCCGCGGCCTGAAATATGCGCCGGATGAGGGTCTTGCCGCCTTCATCCTTGGGATGGGCTTTACCCCCGTAGATGACTTGCAGCGGGCCCACTTGGCTCGCTATCCTCCGCAGACGGTTCAGGTCAGAGAACAGCAGGTCTGGCCGTTTGTACGCGGTGGCGCGCCGGGCAAAACCGAGGGTCATCGCCTCAGGGGCGAGGCGCATGCCAGTCCGCCGTTCCACTTCTGCCAGCAGCTCCTGCTTGGCTTGGACGTGAGCCTCCTGGATCTCGCCAAGCGGGATACCTATGGCGTAGCGCAGATAGAGATTGTCGCGACGCCACTCGGGGATGTGGCGGTCGTAGAGGCGCTGAAAGGCCGGCGCTGTCCAGGTGACGGCGTGCACGCCGTTCGTGATGGAGTTGATGGGATAGCTGGGAAACATGTCCTGCGAGACCTCCTCATGCCGCATGGAGACCCCGTTGATGTAGCGCGAAAACGAGAGGGCGAGATAGGTCATGTTCAGGACGCCGTCATGGAGAGATTCCACTGCTTGCAGGGCGCTGGCCGGCTCCTCCCCCAGCACCTGCCGGACCAGGCTCATTGGGAATTGGTCAAAGCCGGCAGGCACAGGCGTATGGGTGGTGAAAACGCATCGGTGATGTACCGCCTCCCTGTCCGCCGCGGTAACAGCGTGGAGACCCCTCCCTTCGTGCCGCTCCTCCAGCAGGGCCAAGGTGAGGAGGGCAGAGTGCCCCTCGTTCATGTGGTAGGTCTGGACCCTCTCATGTCCCAGGGCGCGCAGCATGGCCACCCCACCCAAGCCCAGTATGACCTCCTGGCAGAGACGGTAGTGGTCGTCCCCGCCGTAGAGGTTGTCGGTGAGGGTTTGGTCCCAGGGGCTGTTCTCCGGCAGGGCCGTGTCCAGGAGGTACACCGGCACGGTGTGCCCGGACACACCGTGCACGATGTAGCGCCATGCCCGTATCTGCACCGTCCGCCCCTCGATTGTCACCGATGCACGGGCTGGCAACTGTTCTAGGAACTCTTCTGGAGACCAAACGGCGGGGCTCTCGGACTGGTTTCCCCAAGGATCCAGGTGCTGGCGGAAATAGCCTTTTCGGTGCAGGAGCGTCACGCCCACCATAGGTATGGCCAGGTCGGCGGCAGCGCGTAGCGAATCGCCAGCCAGCATCCCCAGGCCACCACTGTAGGTGGGCATGGCCGGGTCAAGGCCGACTTCCATGGAGAAATAGGCGACCGTGGGTAGATGTACTATTGTCCAAGGCATAGGCTTAGTCAAGGAGACCTCCCGTACGAGGCTGACTCACCGCCGGTGGGTTAACTACCGACCCCCGCCTGATGGCCATTGACTAAATAGTTCGACAGTCCTAGTCGCCCTTCCCAGGCAGACCTAAAGGTCTGCAGCTACGAAATGAAGAGGCGCCAGGGTCGTAGCTGCAGGGCTTCAGCCCTGCCTCCTGTCGAGTTATTTTGTTCATGACCATAAGGCGGGGGCATCGGATTCGCCCCTCCATGCCCCAGCCTTCAGGCTGGGGTTGTGTGTGAACCCACCAATCATGAACCAGCCATTCCCGTACCGTTTTCTACTTGTGCCTATCGCTTTCTCGGGTAGCGTCGGACTACCTGAAGTGGGCACCCATCTATATGACCACCCCCTCGGGGGAAGCCCTGCCGTCCAGGGCAGCCATCTCTTCGGAAGCCAGGATCTCCTGCCGGGGAATGTCGAGGACACGAGCCGCCTCGTGGAGAATGTGGGCCCAGGTGCAGCGGTTGACGAACAGCATTCCCGGAGTTGTCAGCGTGCCTCCCTGAGCGACGTATCCCAGGGCAGCAGTGTGTGCGCTGCCGGTGGTCAAGGGGTAGAGAACGCCAAGGATCGCCTCCGGTCTTGTATGGGTGACAAATATGCGCGCCACCGCCGAATCAGGGTAGAGGCCGTTCTGCAAATCGGCTGGCGCCGCGTGTGCCCGCTCGCCCTCGCTGCGGGGAGAGCGGAACCTGCCCGGCTCAAGCATGTAGATGACAGAGTGAGGCACATCGCGCTGGGCGAGTCGGAAGGAGGCCTTCAGCGCCTGTTCGAGCTGGTAGCCGCCGATGGCGGTGAGCACCAGCCGCTGCTCTCCCACCTTGTGCCCAGCCCAGTCGAGGCGAAGCGCGCCCTGTTCAAGGAGCTGGGCAGCCTCCTCCGGGGTAAAGAGGTCGGGTATCGCCTCGTACTTCGCCGCCACCAGCGTCCAGATCTGTCCCTGCGTCTGGTACACACCACGCCCAACCACGGCGGCTGTGTTGTAGTCGGCGATGAACACTACCCGCGAGACGTCTGATACCTCGCCCAGCATCGCCTCAGCCATGGACGGGTCCTGGTGAGACTGCTCGTTCTTGGCATTCTCCCAGGCATGGGACGTGAGCACAAGGGGTATGGAGAGCCAGCCCTGCTTGCGGCCCCGCTCCTTGCAGTGGTTGGCAAAGATGATCTCCTGCCGCACGACGCCCTGCATCTTGGTGCCGAATGCTTCATAGGTGGCAATGAGGTTGAGACCGCCCTTGTTAGCCAGGGCAGCCGAGACAACTGCCTCCTCGTTCAAGGCGGTGATGACCGCCCCGTGCACGTCCTCGGGAACACCCGCTTCGGGGGCGGTGACGCGGAACTTGAGGGCATCGAGAGTGCGCAGCAGCCGGTTCGAGCGCATCTCGTCCGGATTGCCCACGCGGGGGCGGAGGTGTGGGTTTGCCTGGACGGTAGCGAGGAACATAGCGTCCACCGCATACATAGGGGAAGAGCGAGTCCACGTTGACATGTCGCGCCTGTCCGCGGGCACCGGCCGGGACACGAGAGGTGGCACCTCCTCCAGCTTCACGTTCCTATGCGCCAGTGGGTGGTCACGTTCGCGGGGGCGCCCCGATGCCTCGTGGTGCTGGAGCTTGCCGGCAGCATCCGTTAGCTCTGCTAGCGGCACCCAGAGCCGGCGGGTGCTCTCGTTGAACCGCGCGGCGGCCTCGATGTCGGTGTGAGGGTTGGCCCCGAGCGGGAGGTTATGGGCCAGGTTGGTTCCGGCACCGTAGAATCCGGCACCCTTAGGCGCAACGGCGATGCCATAGGGCAAACGTACCGGGTATCTCTGACCCCTCGTGCGTATCGCCTCAGCGGCGGCTTCTAGGCGCGATTCCATCTCGAAGATAGCCCAGGCGAAGGCTGCCGGGTCCCGGCCATCGAAGACTATGGGATCGAAGCTGTTGATCTTCAGATGTTCCACGAACCACTCAACACCACCCTCCTGCGACATGGTCGTCCTCTGGTCTATGCGGCGGCCATTGTTGATCATGATGGGGGTCACCAGACCGGAGTCATCAGCCCGCCACCAGCGGGGGGCCCAGTCGCTCCCCCGCTGCTCCTCAAAGGCGCCGTCGCTGAGGAACACCACCAGCCGTTCTCCGGGCAGCGGCATGTGCACATACTGAAGCTCCACAAAGCCAAGGTATCCGCCCTCAGCCATGCCACCGGCGGTATTGGCATTCACGTGACTGCCCAGAGGCGACTCCTGCTTGCCGTCCTTCCCCAGCCGGTACGAGTAGAAGTCCCGGACGTAACGGGTAAGCCCCTCGTCGCTGACGGAGTAGCGCTCGGCGTGGGCCCGGGTCATGTTGTTCAGCAGGAGGTTCACAGTGTCTACAGCGGCCACGCAGTGGCCCTGGCCCATGATCCAGGAGCGCGTGAGGCCGGTAATGGCGTCTGCAGCCATGTAGCCCGTGTAAGCGGGCACCATGTTGAGGACGCCGCCGGTGTGCCCCTCGGGGTCGGGCTTGAAGTCCTGCGGGGCCAGGTCCCGCCCGTCCAGGTAGACATTCCGGGCGTAGGTCTCGTGGACGGCCACCCACATGGCGGCGCTGGCCACCCGATCGGCTGCGTAGAGCACGTCGAATAGCGGCACGCCGTCACCCCGCTGCCCACGGGCGGACAGCAGCTCTGCCATGGCGAAGACCCGGGCCTGGGTTTCCACACTGTGCTGAATGGGCCCGTAGCCTGCCGCCCAGCGGTCCGCCGCCGGGTTCCTGTCGCGGTAGAGAGCGACCCATTCCTCCCTGCGAATGGCTTCCGCGTCGTCGCTCGCCATCATCTCCGCCTCCTAATCCCTACTGTTGCCGTTTCCCAGCCACCATTTGGAGGGCCGGCCATTCACCCCCGCCGCTGGCGACGCAGGCAGCTAGCGGTATCGCGCGCGATGATCACCGCCTCGTCCACCGGGATGACGTAGGCGTGCACCTCGGCATTGTCCGCGCTGATCCGCTCCTCAACTCCTATCGCTGCGGCGTTGCGATCCTGATCCAGAGTCAGCCCGCACCAGTCCATGCCAGCGCAGATGCGGGCCCGCACCGTGGGAGCATTCTCGCCGATGCCGCCGCCGAAGACAACAGCGTGCGCCCCACCGAGGATGGACAGGTAGGCCCCAATGTACTTGCGCACCCGATAGCAGAACATCTCCACTGCCAGGGCAGCGCGGTGGTCTCCTCGGCGCTCCGCCTCCAGCAGCTCCCGCATGTCGCGGGAGCGTCCGGACACTCCCAGGAGCCCTGAACGCGTGTTGAGCCAGCCCTCCACTTCCTCAACGCTCACTCCCTCCCGGCGGGCCAGGAAGCCTGCCAGCGAGGGGTCGACATCCCCAGACCTCGTCCCCATCATCAGCCCTTCCAGCGGGGTGAACCCCATTGAAGTGTCCACTGAGCGGCCACCCTCCACCGCCGTGGCGGAGCAACCGTTGCCCAGTTGCAGCGTGATGAGCTTCACCTGGGCCAAGGGGGTTGAGGTGATGACGGCGTACCGCTCGGTCATGTAGCGGTGGGCGAGCCCGTGGAAGCCGTAGCGCCGGATGCGATGCTTTGCCGACAGCTCCTGCGGGATGGCGTATCGGGAGGCCCGCTCCGGCATGGCGTGGTGAAAGGCGGTGTCGAAGATGGCCACCATGGGGATGGCGGGGCCGAGCGCCTCCCGGGCGGCTCGGATCGCCCTCAGCGAGGGCTCGTTGTGCAGGGGCGCCAGGTCGCTGACGGCCTCAATAGCGTCGATGGCCTCGTCATCGATGAGGGTCGGCTCCACGAACTGCTCCCCGCCGTGCACTACCCGATGCCCTATAGCCCCCAGCCCATCAGGTTCCAGAAAGCCGCAGGACCCCAGCCAGGCGAGCACCCGCTGGGTCGCCTCGCCGTGGTCGGCTACTGGCGCTGCCTCCTGGAGGCGCTCGCCCTTCTCGGCGGTGAACTCGATGGCTGCGTGGCCACCGATACTGTCGACGGTGCCAGAGGCCAGCCGTCGCTCCCGACTGGGAGCGGCCTCCCCCTCCACCTCGATGACCTGGAACTTCAGCGTCGAGCTTCCGCAGTTAATGGCCAGCACTCTCATTGCAGCAGCCCTTTTTGCCGCCTCATTCTACCACCCTTGTGCCAGATTCGGCCCTCGTGCGCTTGCCTCGGCGCCCGACAGCGCCTGCCCCACGCTCATCCGCAACGGCAGCAGTTGGCGGCGGAGGCGCTCTCCCTCGCGGCAGGTACAGCCACCGTCCCTGTTGAAACACAAGGAATCTTGTGTTACTATTCCGGGCAGACGTTTACTGAGGAGAAGAGACGTGAAAGTCGCCGCTGTACAACAACGGCTGCTGGAGTGGCTTCAAGAACTCCTGGCGGAAAAGGATGTCGAGGTCGTGGCCACGGCTTTGGACTGTACGCGCGCCATTCTCATCGCTCTAGCTCCGCTGCCTCATGACGCCGAGGTGGACCTGACCGAACTCACCGTGAATACCAACACGGCGGCCCGCATCCTCTCTCTGCATGCGGAGTACGTGCGGTCCATCATTCGCCAAGGGCTCTTGGACGCCAGCAAGCAGAACGGCGAATATCAGGTACGACTGTCGGACCTGGTGGACTTCATGCAGACGCGCATGCGGAGGCGGGAGGGCGTCTTCAGGCCGCCGCCGCGCTTCCCAGACTGGAAGGGACTCCCTCGGGTACGGCTGCAGGCCGACGACTAGGAGACGGGCGTAATAGAGCCCACCGAGCGGCGAGAGAGTGCCCGCATCGGCCAGCACGTAGGCTACGCCATTGCCTGCCGCCCACCTTGACGAACAGACCGTCCGATCATCGCGTACCATGATCACGGTCCTTCGTAACCTTTTCGGCCCGTCCGCAGTTATGCCTTCAGGCGAATAGCCTGAAACCGGTGGGAGCCTGCGAGTGCTCACAGCCAAGGAACTGGCAGCGGAACGGCTTCTCATTGAGGCGTCCCAGAAGGACCTGCGGCGCTTCGCTGAGCTCTACGAGCGCTATTTCAACCGTGTTTACGCCTTCGCCTTGATCCGCACCGGCAACCGCACCGCCGCTGAGGACGTGACGGCGGAGACCTTCCGCCGCGCCCTACAGAACCTGTCCAAGTTCGAATGGAGGGATGTCCCCTTCTCCGCCTGGCTCTTCCGCATCGCCGCCAACGCCATCACGGATTCCCACCGGCAGGCGGCCCACCAAAGCCCTCTCGATGACTTGCCGAACGAGCGGTCGCAGTCGTTGGAGAACGGCCTCAGCGAGGTCGAAGAGCGAGCCCGGCTCTTCGCATTGCTGAAGCGCCTCCAAAAGGACCAGCAGAGGGTGGTTATCATGCGCTTCGCCCAGGAGAGGAGCAGCAGGGAGATCGCGCAGGCCATAGGCCGGAGCGAGGCGGCCGTAAAGGCCCTCCAGTTCCGGGCCTTGCAGAACCTGCGTATGTGGGCAGAGGGAGGCTAGCCATGACCGACCAGGAACGGTTCGACCACTTGGACCACGCGCTGGACGATGTGATCGCCGGGCGCCAGCCCGCACCCAGCGGCGACCCTGAAGTCGATGCTCTGACGCATTTCGCCTCGGGCCTGCGAGGCCTGCCCGAGCCAGCCTTCAAGGACCGCCTGCGCCAGCAGCTCTTCCCGCGGGCGCCGGGCCTGGCCTATCGCCTCCCTCGTTGGTTGAGCGGCGGGCGGCGGCCGATCCTGGCGGGCGCCCTCTCCCTGGCCACCGCCGCCGCGGTGGCTGTGGCCATCTACTTCATCACTCAGGGCGGAGGCGGCGGCGAGGTCATCGTCGGCCCGTCCACTCCCAGCGCCTCCGTCTGCGACATGCCGACGGTCATCGAGTCACCGGCAGCGGCCCCTTCGGACGACTGGCAGAGCCTGACCCTGCCCCCGCTCAACGACTGCTTCCGCCTAACCGCAACGAACAGCGATGCCGCCGGCGTCGCTCTGGACTCGGCCTTCGTCCTGGAAGCGCGGGAGCCCGTCGACGCCGCTTCCCTGGCCAGTCGCCTTCAGGTGGAGCCCGACCTAGAGTTCGAGATCGCAGCTATCGGCGATAGCGAGGTCAGTGCCCAGCCGGGCGCTCTTGTCGCTGCCGGAGCCCGCTACCGCATCCAGCCCGAGGGTCCCCTGGCCGAGGACACTGTCTACCGCTTCACCCTGCTCAACGAGGCGGGCGGCCTCCCCATCAGTACATGGGCCTTCCAGACCGAGCGCCCCCTGCGTGTCGTCCAGACCCTCCCCGCCGACCAGTCCACGTCTGTTCCGCTGAACGTCGGCATCGAGCTCACCTTCAGCCACGATGGCGTCACCGGCGTCCAGGAGAACTTCCGGATCGATCCTGCGGTCGAGGGCCGCTTCGAGACCCACAAGCGGGTCGTCGTCTTCGTTCCGGTGGAGCTGCAGCCGGAGACCCTGTACACCGTAGCCCTGGGTACTGGCGTCGGCATCGACGGCTCCGACCAGACCCTGACCGAGGAGTTCACCTTCCAGTTCGAGACCGGCTCCGAGGAGCGCACGGGTGAGACCCCCGGTCAGCCCACCCTTCAGTTCACCCGCCGCGTCTGGGAGTCCGCCACCGCAGAGCCCCCAGCCCTGTCCTTCTTCACGGGCTGGCGCGAACCCGACGCTACCACGCCAGCCACCCTCCCCTTCTCTGTCTACCGTTTCGCGGACGTGGATGCCTTCCTCGCCTCCCTCGATGAGTTCACCGCCATCCCCAGTTGGGCATCGGTGACCCGCAGCCGCTTCACGGTTGACACCACGGGCCTCCAGCGAGTTGCTTCCTTCGAGGCCGCCCTGAAATCCATCGGCCAGTACGGCGACCTGTACATCATCTTTCCCGAGGCCCTGCCCGAGGGCTACTACCTGGTGGAGACCACCTTCGAGGACAGACCGCTTCAGGCCTGGCTCCAGGTGACCGACGTCGCGACCTACGTCTCGCTTAGCCGCAGCCGCACCCTCCTCTGGGTCAACGACGTGGCGGCCAAGGGGCCGGTGGCCAACGCCACCGTCAGCGTGGTGGGCAACGGCTTCTCCACCACCACCGGCTCCGACGGCGTCGCCTTTTTCGACACGCCCGCCGACCTCTTGCATCTGCAGCCCAGTTCGTTCGGTTACAGCACCAGCCGGACTGTGGGCAACCTGATCGTGACCGCTCCCGACGGCCGCACCGCCGTGGTGCCCCTGGCGGACATCTTCAGCGGCTACCAATCCTACGGCTTCCGCGAATACATCTTCTCCGGCGACCCCAGCCTCTATTGGCGTTTCCTCTACACCGATCGCCACCTGTATCGTCCTACTGACACCGTCAACTTCTGGGGCCTGGTGCGCCTGCGGGAGGAGCCGCCGCCCTCGCAGGAGGTCACCGTCGAGATCAGCGGCAGCGACTACACCTCCTTCGACTACCAGCCCATCGTCATCGCCCGTGCCACCGTCACCACCACGTCCATGGGCACATTCATCGGTGAGCTCCCCTTCAAGGGCGTCTCTCCCGGCTACTACAGCCTACAGGCCCGAGTGGGAGATCAGGTCATCACCTCTACCTACTTCCAGGTGCAGGACTTCACCAAGCCCGCCTACAAGATAGATGTGATTCCCTCCAAGAAGGCCATCTTCGTCGGCGACGAGATGGAGTTCGCCATCAGAGCCTCGTTCTTCGAGGGAAGCCCCGTACCCAACGTAGAGCTTAACTACAGCGGGTTTGCCAGCGGCTCTGTCACCACCGACGCCGACGGACAGGCCTCCGTCCCCTACGTCGACAATATCGGCGAGTTTGGTTACGAATACGGCTACGGCGCCTATCGGTTCGATTCCCTCAACGTCGTGCCCGCCCTGGCCGAGGAGGGCGAGATCACCGGCGGCGCTTCGGTCCAGGTCTTCCCTTCGGCTCTGACCCTCGATATGACCTCGGAGTTCAGCAGCGACACCGCCACCCTCTCCGGCACCGTCTACAACGTGGACCTGGAACGCATCAACAACGACGAAGGCCGCGACTTCTACGACTATCGCGGTGACCCCGCCGCCGGTCGCCAGGTGACGGCTGACGTCACCGAGACCTCCTATCAACGCGTCGAGATAGGCGAAACCTACGACTTCATCGCCAAGATCGTCCGCAAGGAGTATCGATACGACCCGGTCAGAAAGTCCCTCGGCCAATTCAGCGCCACCTCGGATGCCCACGGCCGCTTCGCGATCTCCTTCCCGGCCGGGAAGGACAAATCCTACGAGGTCGACCTTCGCGTGACCGATGACGCTGGCCGTACCTTCCGCCAACAGACCTACGTCTACAGCGGCGTTGGCTTCTATGGTAACACCCCTTACCTGGCCCCGGAGTCTCGGGGGCAGCACGAGCCCTACGCCGTCGCCGACCAGGTGGCGCTCACCATGCGCCAGGGCGACGAGGACCTGCCCGCCGGCGGCGACAACCGCTACCTGTTCTACCTGGCGCAGAATGGCATCCGCAGCTACGCTATTGAGGACGGCCCGCGCTACTCCTTCGCCTTTGCCGAGGAGCACATCCCCAACGTCAACGTCATCGCCGTGCGCTTCAGCGGCGCCACCTACCAGGAGGTCAGCGAAGGCTACATAGCCCGCTTCGATAGCTCTCTCCGCAAACTCACCATCACCATCCAGCCCGACCAGGAGCGCTACCGCCCCGGCGAGAAGGCCACCCTGAACATCAGCGTCAGCGATGCCGACGGCCGGCCGGTTCAGGCGGAGGTCCTCCTCAGCGCCGTCGACGAAGCCATCTTCCGCCTCGAGGGCGAGAGCTTCTTCTACGACCTGGGGATACTCGACTCCCTCTACCTGCCGGTCTCATCTGGGATACTCAAGACTTACTCATCCCACGTGTATCCGCCAGCAACCGGCGGCGCTGAGAGAGGCGGCGATGGCGGCGCCCGAGAGGACTTCAAGGACGTCGCCCTCTTCGACCGCGTCACCACCGACGCCGACGGGCGCGCCTCCATCACCTTCGACCTCCCCGATAACCTCACCTCCTGGCGCATCAGCGCCCTCGCCGTCAGCCGGGACCTCTACGCGGGCTCCAGCGTCTCCCTCGTCCCCGTCGGCCTCCCCTTCTTCGTGGACGCGGCGATGAACGGCTCCTACCTCACCAGCGACCAGCCCTCCATCAAGGTCCGCGCCTTCGGAGAGGAGCTCAGTGCCGGCGATCAGGTGACCTTTGAGGTCACCTCGCCCACCCTGCTGGACGAGCCGCTGACCGCCCGCGGCACCGCCTTCACTGCCGTTGACATCCCGCTGCCGCCGCTGCACGAGGGCCAGCACGAGCTCACCATCAAGGCCTCCGCCCACGGCCTGGAGGACGCCCTGGTGCGCAGCATCACCGTTATACCGTCCCGCCTCCTCCACAGCGAGGCCCGCTTCTCCGAGCTCCAGCCCGGCCAGACGGTCACCCTCGAGGGCAGCGCTGACCGGTTGACCCGTGTGGTCATCACCGACCACAACCGCGGCCGCTACTATCCCGATCTCCTCTCCTTGAGCTGGACGTATGGCGACCGTGTGGACCAGATGCTGGCCCGCAACCTGGCCCAAGAGCTACTGACCCAGTACTTCCAGGAGGAAGCCACCTTCCCCGCGGAGTTTCACCCGTCCCTGTACCAGACCCCGGACGGCGGCATCGCCATCTTCCCCTTCGCCGATGATGACCTCGTTCTCAGCGCTCGCGTCGCCGCTCTGGCGCCCGAACGCTTCGGCCGCCAGGCCCTCGTCCAGTATTTCCGGCAGGTCGCCGACGACGCCGACGAGACCCGCGAGCGAACCATCATTGCCCTGTACGGGCTCGCCGCCCTGGGGGAGCCCATGCTCCCCAGCATCCAGGCCTTCGCCGCCCTCACCGACCTCTCCCCACGAGAGCGCCTCTACCTCGGCCTCGCCGCCGTGGAGCTAGGCGATCAGGACACCGCCCGCTCCCTCTACCGGGGATTGCTGGAGGAGTTCGGCCAGCGCCGTGGCAGCTCCGCACGCCTCAACGTCGGCGTGGACCAGGACGACATCCTGGAGGCTACCTCCCTGGCCGCCATCCTGGGGGCCTCCCTTGCCGACAACTGGTCTCCTCTGCTGTTCGACTACACCACCACCAACTACACCCATGACACTCTCATCTACCTGGAGCAGATCAGCTTTCTGGTGGAGGCGCTGCCTAACCTCTCGGCCGCACCCGTCCGCTTCGCCTACACCCTCCAAGGCCAGAGAACCGAAAAGGAGCTGGATCGGGGCAACAGCCTTGCCCTGCTCCTGACGCCTGAGGAGCTGCGCGACCTGAACCTGGAGGCCCTGGAAGGCACCCTGGGCATCGCCACCTCCTTCCTGGCACCCTTCGATCCCGCTTCCGTCCAGCCCGATCCAGCGGTCTCCATCAGCCGTAGCTACGCAGGTCAGCCGAAGGGCAGCGCTACCATCGAGGAAGGCGGGCTGGTGCGCATCACCATCGCCTACAAGCTGGGCCCCCAGGCCGTGGACGGCTGCTACCAGGTGAGCGACCTCCTGCCCTCCGGCCTCAAGCCCATCACCCGCCTGTACGAGCGGGGGATCACAGACACCACTGTCGCCTACCCGTATGCCATCGAAGGCCAGCGTGTCAGCTTCTGCGTGTACAGGGAGGGCAAGCAGCTTCCCCTGGTCTACTACGCCCGCGTCATCGGCAAGGGCGCATACACCGCTGAGCCCGCCGTCATCCAGTCCCAGCAAGCCGCGGAGAGCATCAACCTAACCGGCTCCCTACCAGTGGAGATAAGGTGAGGCTGGCGCTTACCGCCCGCGCCGTTCCCATTGCCACCGGCTGGCCTTTGGGCGCCGCCGCGCTTGCCCTCATCGCCTTCACCCTTCTCTTCCTTCCTTCCACGCCGCATCAGCCCAGGCCCGCCTCTGCCGCCATCGCCCGGCCGGTACACCCCCTCACCTTCTTCGACGACCAGGCCTTCGCCCAGGCCCTCAACCGCGCCGAGGCGGCAGACCCGACCCCCATGCCAGGCGCCCGCGCCGTTATCGTGCCCCACCACTGGCTGGCCGGCCACCTCATCCTGGGCTCCCTACGTGACCTCGCCGCCAGCGGCGACTATCGGCGGGTCATCCTCATCGGCCCCAACCACATCAACGCCGGCGGCGCCGCTGTCATCACCAGCGACCTCCCCTGGCAGACCCCCTTCGGCCTGGTCGAGCCCGACAGCGAGGCGATCCGCCGGTTAACCAGCAGCAGCGTCGCTCTGAGCGAGCCCAGCGTCCTCACCTACGAGCACGCCGTCGCCGGCATCGTGCCCGCCATCGCCTACCTTCTGCCCGAGGCCCGCGTGGTGCCCCTCGTCCTGCGCAGCGACCTAACCTCGACCGAGGTGGAGACGCTGGCCGCTGCCCTGGCGCCGCTGCTCGACGGCGAAACCGCCCTCATCGCCGCCGTGGACTTCTCCCACTACCTATCGGCCGAGCAGGCGCGCCAAAACGACCGCGAGACCTTGGAGGCCCTCCAATCCCTGGACTCCTCCCGCATCCTCTCCTTCAGCAACGAGCACCTGGACTCGCCGGCCTCCATAGCGGCAGTGATGGAGACGATGCGTCTCTTGGGCGCGACCGAATTTGAGCTGCGGGAGAACATCAACTCCAGCGACCTGGGCGGCCCCGCCCTGGCGCCCGTGACCAGCTACATCACCGGCTACTACCGCTGACGGCCAAATGACCAACGAAACTTGTTGAGATTTGCCAGTCTTTGCCCTTGTTCCTATTGACATTGCGATGCTTCTTGATTGATAATGCGAATACCCGCTATGACCCTTGTGCCTTCTGCCATACAATCGAGGAAGCGTTCGTCGTGAACGACGCTACTTTCGTTATGCTCAGCTTCGAAGGGCCGGACCCCTACTCCCTTGCGGGAGGCCTGGGGAGCCGAGTCAGCGAGCTCTCCCACGCGCTTGCCTCAATGGGCTTTGAAACCCATCTCTTCTTCATCGGCGACCCTGACCTGCCAGGTCACGAGTCGAGGGAGGGGGATAGGCTTCATCTTCACCGCTGGTGCCAGTGGATCAGCCACTATCACCCCGGGGGCGTTTACGATGGCGAAGAGGGCAAAGTGCCCGACTGGGAACGCTCTCTCCCTCCCTGGTTGGAGACGGAGCTGCTGGAACCCAAAGTCAGGAGGGGTAGCTTCGTCGTCGTTTTGGCAGAGGAGTGGCAGACCGCTGGCTCCGTCCTCGCTCTTCACGAGATCCTGGTCCGCCGGGGCTGGCAGGATCGTGTCCGACTGCTGTGGAACGCCAACAATACCTATTGCTTCCACCGCATCGACTGGGGGCGGCTCAAGCAGGCCGCAACTATCACTACCGTCAGCCGATACATGAAACACACAATGTGGAGATCAGGGGTGGACGCCCTGGTTATTCCCAACGGCGTACCAGATCGCTGGCTGCAGCCTCTGGAGCGTGAGTCTTGTCGCAACCTGTCTCAGCTCTTCCGCGGCCGCCTGACTCTGGTAAAGGTGGCCCGCTGGGATCCGGACAAGCGATGGCTCATGGCCGTAGATGCTGTTGCGGAGGCTAAGCGCCTGGGGCTCCGACCCCTGTTCTTGGCCCGAGGGGGCGTGGACAGTCACCAGCACGAGGTTCTTGCTCGGGCCAAGCGCCACGCACTGCGGGTGGCTTCTATCGACTGGACCGGCCAAGACGTAAGGGCGCTGGTGGACGCGATAGGTCCCGCAGTGACTGCTGACATGATACTTCTTGAGGGCTACCTATCCGAGGTGCAGCGCCGGACACTCTTCCATACGGCGGACGCTGTGCTCGCCAATAGTGGATTGGAGCCATTCGGTCTGGTGGGCCTGGAGACCATGGCTGCCGGCGGCGTGGCGTTCGTCGGCTGCACCGGGGAAGAGTACGCCACGCCGGGCCATGACGCTATCTCTCTACAGACGAACGACCCCCTCGAGATTGTGCACTACGTCGCCTACCTGCGCGGTTCTCCAGACGCGGAAGACAGGCTGCGACGGGCCGCGAGGCGCTCCGCAGCCCGCTACACCTGGCATTCAGTGATCCGCAGGGTCCTCATACCGATCCTAGAAGAACGGGGCGTGCGGTTCGCCCATCAGAAGCGCAGTCTGGATGCCTCTCCATATGAGATCGCCCAGGGGTCGGTTCCAGTGCTAACCACCCCTGCTGCCGCACCGGTAGCGTTAGGGCGCACCGGCTAGACGTCGCCCCCGCAAAGGTTTCCGGAGCGCACCCGCGCCCCGAAACTGCTCCCCAAATTGACCGCTGGTCTCGCACACTCATATACTAAGGCCCTAGTTCACAACTAGGGAGGTCGTTGCCCAATAAGGGGCGACGAACTACATGCCGCACCGGTCGCCGTGCATATGAGCCCTTCTGTTACCCTGGAGAGCTTCGATGGCCTTGTTGCCTCTTGGCCAGACTTGCGCCGTCGCTTAAGGTGGGACTCTGTATTTGTTCTGCCTTGGTGGCTGCGAGCCTGGTGGCAGGCGTTTGGCGACGGAGCTGAGCTGTGCTTGTGCGCTGTCAGGCAAGAGGAAACCGTCATGGGCATCGCGCCCCTTCTGGTGAAGGGAGAAGAGGCCTCCTTCATCGGCAGCGCCGATGTCTGCGACTATCTGGACTTTGTGGTGGCGGCGGGAAGAGAGCAGGATTTCTTTGACATCCTCCTCGAAAACTTGCGGCAGAAAGGGATAGGCCGCCTGGACTTGTGTTGCCTGAGACCCGACTCCAGAGCGGCCGCCGATCTTGTGGGTATGGCAGAGAACCGAGGATACAAGGTCTCTTGTGAGCAGGAGGAGGTTTCTTTCGAGCTCGATCTGCCATCTACCTGGGACGAATATCTGGGGATGCTGAGTGCGAAGCAGCGACACGAGGTGAGGCGCAAGCTGAGAAGATTGCAGCATGCGGGTGACGTGAACTACCGCCTTGTCGATGGTGGCGAGGCTCTTCCAGACGTCATAGACGTCTTTCTGAAGCTGTTACGGGAGAGCAGAGAATGTAAGGCGGCGTTCATGACTCCGCGGATGGAATCCTTTTTCGTGTCGCTGGCGGAGAGCATGGCCGAGGCCGGACTCCTGAACTTCGGCATCCTGGAGTTCAACGCATCGCCTGTGGCCGCCGTTATGTACTTCAACTACGAAGACACCGTCTATCTCTACAACAGCGGCTATGATCCCCAGTACAGCTCCCTGAGCGTGGGGTTGCTCTGCAAAGTCCTATGCATCAGAGACAGCATCGAGAGGGGTAAGAAGAGGTTCGACTTTCTGAAAGGACGCGAAGCATACAAATATCGCTTGGGCGGCAGAGAAGTCCCCATATACAATTGCCAGATAGTGCTCAAGTGACCCCGAGCTGGCTGTTGGCACCAACGATTCAGACCAAGGGGGGAAGGAAGCTCCAGTGGCAGCAGGACAATTGAAGATAGCCATGCTCAGTGTCCATAGCTGTCCCGCAGGCAGGTTGGGGCGGAGAGACACCGGTGGCATGAGCGTCTACGTCCGAGAGCTTGCCCGCGAGCTGGGGAGGCGGGGGCACTCGGTGGACGTCTACGCCCGCGCTCATGACCCAGCGGACGATCAGATCGTCGAACTGGGTGAGAATGCCCGCCTCATTCATCTGCAGGCGGGGGAGGTTGAGGACATACATAAGCTGGTGGTCTACTCCTATCTTGCCGACTTCCTCTGCGAACTGGAATCATTCACAAAGCGCAGCGGCCTGCAGTATGACTTGATACACAGCCACTACTGGCTATCGGGCTGGCTGGGAAGATGCGTACAGAGTTGGTGGAATGTCCCCCATGTCACGATGTTCCATACCCTGGGGGCGGTCAAGAACGCGATTGGCGTAGGTGAGGACGAACCCGAGCTTCGCATACGGGCCGAGAAGGAGCTGGCCAAGGATTGTCACCGCATCATCGCTGCCACGGAGAGAGAAAAGGAGGACTTGATCCGCTACTACGATGCTTCCCCCGAGAGGATCGGGGTGATCCCCTGCGGTGTGAACCTGGACCTGTTCCAACCCGTGGACAAAGGACTTGCTCGCCAGCAGCTAGGCTTCAATGACGATGGCATCATCTTGTTTGTCGGCAGGATCGACCCATTGAAAGGCATAGACAGGCTCTTGATGGCTATGACATACCTGGAGAAGCGTCAGGGGCTCAGACTGGTGGTAGTTGGCGGCGACGATGATAGCGAAGCCGAAGTGGAAAGACTGCGAAGGCTGTCCCAGAAGCTCCATATCCAGGATTCGGTTACCTTTGCCGGCCCGGTAAGGCAGGAGGAGCTGCCTTCTTACTACAGTGCTGCCCATGTCTGCGTTCTCCCCTCCTACTACGAGAGCTTTGGGCTGGTGGCCCTGGAATCCCTGGCTTGCGGAACCCCGGTGGTAGCAGCCGGAGTGGGAGGCATCGAGAGCGTTGTTCGGCAAGAGGAGACGGGCTATGTGCTGGAAGACAATGCTCCCCTTCGCCTTGCCGATCGGATAGCCGCCCTTCTTTCAAGGCCAGATGGTGGTCCCCAGTCTGCCAGCTCCACGCGGGCGTCAGTGCTCCGGTTTGGCTGGCCAAACATCGCCGAAGCGATAATCGAGGAGTACAACCTGCTGCTTGGGAATTATGTCGCCCAGGTATGCTAATCCAGCGTCTTCTCGTACCAGGCACTGGTCGACGAGATCTTGAACCCAACGGACTCATAGAGAGCGCAGGCCGCCGCATTCTCGCTATCCACCGTCAGGTCAGCAGCTTCGATGCCTTTGCTCTTTAGATGGGCTAACCCTGCCAGGAGCGCCCGCTTGCCTATGCCCTTGCCTCGGTAATCAGGGTCCACCCCCAGCATGAGGATACGCCCTTTGTTTGTGCCAGCGGCGTCCTCCCCCAGGTTCATCGCCGTCCAGCAGTAGCCAACGGGCTTATCCCCCTGGAAGACAAGGATCACATCCTCCGGCGAGCAGCCAATCAGACCGAGGCGGTAGGCAATCTCCTCTACGGTGTTGGGATTATACGCCCAGGTGCCCGCAAAGGAACGATTCTGGATTTCGGTCAGCTTGTCCTCCTCGCCGGGCTGGAGATGGCGGCTGACGAGGTCGCCCTGCTCCGCATCCGGCGAGTGAGCCTCGGAAAGACCCAGCCGCAAGTCAAGGAACCGGCGCACAAACCTGAAACCCAGCTTGGACAGCAGAGCTTTGGCGGCGACATTGTCCTCCAGCACACTGACGTGGGCCACTCTTGCCCCCGATTCTCTGGCACGGCGGCTGGCGTAGTGAAACAGCTCCGTGGCCAGGCCCTTCCGTCGGTGCGCGGGGTAAACCAGGCAATCGAGCACAGCACGCCCGATACCCAGCTCTGATCTCACATCTATGTAGCCAACAACCTCTCCGGCTGCCTCGGCTATAAACAGGTCCCGTTCGGGGAGATAGTTTGGCCGTCTCAACCACTGAGCCAGGGCCTGCGGCGAAGTGCAACGTCCGGTTGGCGCCAGCTCTTCGGCTTCAATGTTTAGCTGGACGTAGCCGCCAAAGTCGTCGGGACAAAAGTTCCTGATGACGTAGGGAGGATCGCTCATCTCCGTCGAAGGTATCCTCGGCAGCAATTGTAGCAGCTTGGCGGATGTTCTAGAATGGATGTCTCAGACTCAGGAGGCGTGTTGATGACGACGAAGCCAGCCCAGGTATTGGTGGTCACGCCCCACCCAGACGATGCAGAATACGGCGTTGCTGGAACGGTGGCTCGCTGGGCCAGAGAAGGCAAGGAGATCATATACGTAGTGTGCACCAATGGCGACAAAGGCACCAGCGACGCCAACATGAAGCCGGAGGAGCTGTCGAGGATCAGAGAGCAGGAGCAACTGGCCGCGGCCGAGCTGCTGGGCGTGAGGGAGGTCATATTCCTGCGCCATCCAGACCAGAGCCTGGAGGACACACCCGAGTTCAGGAAAGAGATCGTCCGCCTAATAAGAATGTATCGGCCTGAGACGGTGGTCACCGCCGACCCCTACCGGCGCTACATTTGGCACCGCGATCACCGAATCACCGGCCAGGTCACCCTGGATGCCATCTTCCCCTACGCTCGCGATCGTCTTTCCTACCCCGACTTGCTGGACGAAGGGCTTCAGCCTCACACGGTCAGAGAGGTATTGCTCTGGGCCTCAGAGGACCTGAACTACCGCTCCGACATCACCGATACCTTCGATGTCAAGGTCGCTGCCTTGCGCTGTCACAAGAGTCAGGTAGGCCAAAACCCCTCGAGGGAGGTAGAGAAATGGCTGCGGCAGCGGCACCAGATGATGGCCGAGGGGGAGGATTTCGAGCTGGCCGAGGCTTTCCACCGGGTGGAGGTACTGTGGTAGGCCGTTCCTCCCACAGCAGCGCCAGCTACGACGAAAGCCACAGCACGTCGCCGCACAGGCCCGGATCGTGAGCCCGCGCGGAGAAGACGGCGAATTCGTCCTTCTCCTTCTTCAACACTGTAGAATCACCATGCCCAGGGTATACCTGAGTATCGTCGGGCAACACAAAGATCTTCTCGGTTATGGATTCGATTATCTGCCGCAGATCCGCTGGCGTCCTCGTCTTACCCGGACCGCCGGGGAAGATGGTGTCCCCCGATATCAGGTATTGACCTGTCAGGAAGCATAAGCCACCGGGGGTGTGCCCCGGCGTATGCAATACCTTGAGCTCCACGTTGCCGAAGGGCACGGTGTCGCCGTCGTTCAGCAGGATCTCTGGCGGTGACGGCAGCCTCCCAGCTTCCAGAGGGTGGGCGGCCACAGGGACTCCCAGCTTGGCCTTCAGCTCGGAAAAGGCTCCCAGATGGTCCATATGGCTGTGGGTCATCAGGATGTACCTGGGATTGGTCCCCTTCAGCCGCTCCAGAATCTTGCTTGCCTCCGCGGGTGTGTCTACCAGCACGCTGTCTCTGGTTGCTCTGCACACCAGCACGTAGGCGTTAGTGCCAAAAGGCCCCAGCTCAAGCCTCTCGATTTCGATGGCGTCATCCTTCGCTACGAGCACCATTCTTGGTATCCGCCACAGCCCGGCAGCACGAAGGGCTGCACGCCAGTAACATCGCATGCCCACAGTCCAGGATCTCGACGGCCTCGCGGACGCGCAGGGGCATACAAACGACATCATGGCCAGCGGGGCCTACCACACGATCCGCTGGCCATGCACATGCCACAGGGAGACCTCGCGCGGGCTAAGGCGCGCCTCTCGAACGAGGCCTCAGGGCCGCTAACTGAGAGCACCTCCGCCCAGCGCACCACCACCTTCTGTCGCCATTGCCAGAAGTAGATGTCCGGAGCCCTGGCAGAGGCTCAAACACTCTTACCCAGCCAGCGCCTCCTTGCATACCACGCGCCTGCCGCCAGAGCGATTATTGCTCCTACGGCGATGCCCGCTGCTGCGAGAGCCACGTTGTAGTAGGAGGAACTTGCCGTATCGGACTGTTGAAGCGCCGGACCGAGGCTGTTGTCCACCCGCAGTTCTACCATGCCGCCGACACCTCGAAGCCCGTGGGCATCCGCGAACGCGTCGGCGATGATCGCGTAGCCACTGTCATTGGCGTGGACGCAGTCCGGCAGGATGTTGGTTGGCCCCAAGAGGGCTGGGAACTCGCCGCCGGGGACGAGCTCGGCGACTTTGGCGTTGTGAGCGGCAGCCACCGACCGGATCACGTCATTAGCCCCTGTCGGCCGCCCCCAAGCGAGATTCCCTTCAAGCGCCAGGTTACCCAGCCACGCCAAAGCGTTGTACGGGCAACCTACGCCCACGAACGAATTGTAGTAGGTCATGACAATCATCGTGGTATCCGGGCCCGCCGCCGCGCGCAACTCGCCCAGGGTATAGTCAAGGTTGGTGGAGATCGTTGCGAAAACGGCGTCGTGGGCGGCGAAGCACGCCGGGGTTGGACCCCCTATGCAGGCGGGGAGGGTTGCCAACAGGTCGTTGCCGCCGATATCGACCGTCACCACCACAACGTCGTTTTCGTGACCCACATCGCCGTTACGGGCTGCCAGCTCCGCCAGTGCCGTGGGCAACTGGGGATATGGGCCACTGATCAGCGAAGTGCTGGTGGCGCCAGGTACGCTCAGGTTGTTCAGGAGCAGGTCAATGTCCCATGCATCTTCTGACTCTAAGAAGTCGCGGAAGAGCGGTACGTATCCCTTGGTGGCAGGGTCCGAAGCGCCGTAGCCATACCCTAGCGAGTTCCCCAGCGCCAGATATTCGCGGGTTGGCCCCGTGGAATAGCCGCTGTCGCTGGTCAGCGCGAAGGCAGCAACCAGACCAACGACCACAGCGGGAACAAGTACGAACAACAGCAGACGTTTCATGTCGGGCCTCCTTTGTTTGATTGCACAGTGTCTATACACCAATTCACATAAAATGTCAAGCGTTTCACGGACTTGCTACGAATTCCGCACACCGGCTGTATCTAGCAACAGCGGCGGAGCCCGTGCATCCCGACTGGTAGGAGCAGCGGCCGAGGGCCTATATCCAGCGACGGTAGCGGAAGTAGGTCAAGAGACCAGCGGCAGTCGCAACCATGAACCCGATCAGTGCCCCGAACCCCCAATTGCTATCCAAAGGGGGCCACACGCCCTCGCTGGCGAAGTTCATGCCGTAGATGCCGGACAGGAGGGTTAGGGGGAGGAAGATAGCGGCAGCGGCCGTCAGCACCTTCATGATCTCGTTCAGTCGGTTGGAGACCGCCGACAGATAGGTGTTGAGGGCGCCATCGGCCAGGTCCCGCAGGGCCTCTACCAGATACTCGGTGCGCACCAGGTGGTCGTAGATGTCGCGATAGTAGATGGCTGTCTCCCCCTGGATCAGCTTCGGGAACTCGCCCCGCGACAGGCGGTTCATGATGTCACGCGTCGGGAGAATGGCTCGCCGCAAGCGCAACATGTTCCTCTTGAGGACGAGGAGCTGTTGGAGGATGCTCCGCTCCGGGCGGCGCAGCACCTGCTCCTCCAGATCGCCCAGGGTGTCGTCCATGGCATCCACGCAGGGAAGGTA
>Ga0315289_10003520_pt1 | contig 23664 bp, 16 predicted proteins | sample YL17G11_40_MG_FD_203452 | JGI IMG/M metagenome (GOLD analysis project Ga0315289, IMG submission 203452) | Sediment microbial communities from Yellowstone Lake, YNP, Wyoming, USA - YL17G11_40 | ecosystem: Environmental > Aquatic > Freshwater > Lake > Sediment | place: USA: Wyoming | collected...
TACCAACCCAGAGGATCTTCATCCCAGCAGGCTCTCCGAGGGCGGGCCCAGTCTTCCATCCAGGAAGACGTGCCCCCAGATCTGGAGATTCAGCAACCGCCAGATCCGGTCGGTGTGATCATACTGTCCCGTACGGTGCTGATCCATCAGCCGGCTCAGGGCGGCGGGGTCGAGGTAGCGGGCCAGCAGGCCGTCGGGGGCCTTCAGTAGGGTGTACAACGGCTGGGCCTGGGGGCCCTGGAGCCACTGCCGGAGCGGTGTGGGAAACCCCCGCTTGCGGCCGTAGATGATGTGGCGGGGCAGCAGGTCTTCGACCGCCTTCTTGATGATGTGCTTGCCGGCGCCGCGGAGTTTCATCTCCGGCGGAAGCTGGGCCGCGAATTCGACGAAGGTGTGATCCAGCAGGGGGACGCGGCTCTCGATCGAGCAGGCCATGCTCATCTGGTCCTGCTTCATCAGCAGTTCGACCAGGTAGGTCTTCTGGTCGGCGTACAGCAGCCGCTGGAGCGGGGGAGCGCCCGCGGAGGCGTCCCAGTAGCGCAGGTAGTTGCCGTAAGGGGATCCCGCCGCGCCGCGGAGCAGGGAAGCCTGCGCCTCTGCGGAGAAGGCGCAGTAGAAGTTATCCAGCAGCAGCGAGGGCAGGTCGTCCGCCCGCCCTAGAAAAGTGTGTTGCAGCTTCCGGCGCCAGGGGGCGGACAGCAGGGAGGTGCCGGCGATGCGGCGGCGGATCGCGGCGCGGAGCCCCTCCGGGAGCCGGCGATAATAAGGCAGCCAGCGCTGGCTGAACAAGTAATGCGCGTAGCGGGCGTAGCCGGCGAACAACTCGTCGCTGCCTTCCCCTGTCAGCACCACCTTGACGTGCTGGGCCGCCAGCCGGGAGACGAAGTACAGCGAAATGCTGGAGGGCCAGGTGAGCGGCTCGTCCTCGTGCCAGACCAGCCGGGGCAGGGCATTGAAGAACTCCCGCATCCCCACCACCACTTCCCGGTGGCGCGACCCGATGTGGCCGGCCACCTGGCGGGCGGAGTCCAGCTCGCTGAAGGCGCGCTCCTGGTAGCCCACCGAGAAGGTCTCAATGGGGCCCCCGGTCAACCGCGTCATCAGCGCGGCGATGGCGCTGGAATCGATGCCCCCGCTCAGAAACATGCCCAGCGGCACGTCGCTCATCAGGCGCAGGCGGACGGTTTCTTCCAGGCGGCGGCGGCATTCCCCAATCAGGGCGCGTTCCTGGGCGGGGCGGGGCGGCGCCGGGGCGGGGCAGGGCGGGTCCCAATAGCGCTCGGTCTCCATCCGGATCCCGCCGTCCAGGTCCAGGCGCAGCGTTAGGCGATGGCCGGGGAGCAGCTTGCGGACCCCGCGGAACAGACTCTGTTCCCCGCTCAGGTAGCCGAATGCCAGGTACTCGGGAAGGCTCGCTTCTTCCAGTTCCGCCCGCAGGGCGGGATGCTCGAGCAGCGCCTTAATTTCGGAAGCGAACAGGAACAGGCAACCGTTCGAGTAGTAGTAGAAGGGCTTGATCCCCAGGCGGTCGCGGGCGCAAAACAGAGTGCGCGCCGGCGCGTCCCAGATCGCAAAGGCGAACATCCCGCGGAAGCGCGCCACGCAATCGGTGCCGTATTGCTCGTAGCTGTGCAGGATGGTTTCGGTGTCGGAGCAGCTCTTGTAACGGTGGCCGGAGGCCTCCAGCTCCGGCCGCAGGGCGGCATGATTGAAAATCTCTCCGTTGTACACGATCCAGCGGGAGCCGTCTTCGCTGCACATGGGCTGCCGGCCGGTGGCCAGGTCTACGATGCTCAGGCGGCGGTGGCCGAGGAAGGCATGGGCATCGCTGAAGAAGCCGCTGTCGTCCGGCCCGCGGTGCGCCAGCCGCTCGGTCATGCGCCGAAGGATGCGACTGTCTTCGGGCCGCGTCGCAGGGGTGAGGAAACCGGCAATCCCGCACATGAGAGGGGGTGGAACACGCTACCGCGAGCGGCGCGGAGGCGCCGGGGCTCCACGCCCGGCGCGCAGGGAGCTGGGGGTATACGGGGCCACCTGGAACCACAACCATTCCGGCAGGGCGCCGTATAACTCGTCGTAGTTAAAGCCGGGATCCCGCCCGGCCAGCATGCCCTTGAACCGGCTGGTGGGCTGCAAAGCAAAATTGGAGTCGAAACCGACCTGTTCCTCAGAATCCACGTACAGGTTCCCTGGCGGCTTGCGCGCCTCCATGGGCGCGGTTAAGTGGCAACAGAACACGTTGCGGGTCACGGTCCACCAGGGGCGGGGGTACTGGGTCCACTGCTGGTCCAGCGCTTCGACCCCGATGCCGCCTCCGTCGATGCGGCTGATCAGGAGCGGGTTGGCGGTGAAGATGTTGTCGCGCACCTCCAGGCCCGCGTGCGCTCCGGCCGTGGTGCCACCGAATACCAGGAAGACCGGCTGGTTGCCGCGAAAGTCGGCGAAGGTGTTGTTGCGAATAATCAGGTCTTCCATCCCCAGTAAGAAGTAGAAGGCCAACCCCACGCGGCCTCCCCAGTAGATGCCGATCGGGGAGCAGCGCCCTCCGGCGTCGGTCGGCCGGGCGTCCATGTAGGTGACCAGGTTATTGGCGAACCGGATGCGCTGGGTGGTCTTGGTAGTCAGCGCCTGCGGGTTCCCCTTGCTGTCGTTATGCCCCACCACCCACATCAGCTCCGGCGCCTTCTGAAAGACGTTGTTCCGGATGTCAATGTCGGATACCTGGGTGTTGGAGCTGAGCGCCTGAATGCGGCCGCGCTCCCCCTTCCCCATGGGCGGATTTTTCAGCTTGAAGGTGGTTGGGTTCACAACCTCCTCGATCTCCCAAAGGCCGTCGTGATTGGCGGCGCCGGTGTTGCTGATACGCACCAGCATGCCGCGCGGGTAAGGATCCTGCGCGGGGTCCACACGGACGGTTCCGTTCTCAATGCTGGTGATGGTTTTCACCGCGGCGTACGTGCTGGCGCGGGGGCTCAGGGTGATCATGGCCCCCTGGTTGACGTCTGCCCAGTTCCCGTCGAACAGGTTGCCCTCCACCACCATGCGCTGGCCTGTCTTGAGCTCCACCAGGTGCCGGTTCATGTAGTTTTTCCCCGAGGTGTTCAGGGGGGAGCCGTACAGGTACTTGTCGGGGTGGGAGAAGTGATTCTTGCGGATCTCGTAGTCCGCTGGCGGGGGCACATGGGCGTAGTCGTCGGGGAAGAAGAGGGTAATACCGATGGCCTCCAGAAAGTTGTTCTCGATCTTGCCGGGACCCGGCCCCCGGGGGATATAGATACCGAGGGCCTCCTGATTGATGCCGTCTGCCCGCTCGGTCCACTGGTTGATCTTGTGCACGCGGGAATGGATGAGGGCCACGTGTTCGCCGTCCAAAAAGAGGCCGAACCACACGCGGGAGGGATAGTCCAGGCCGTGGATGTCGCAGCGGTCGAAGATGATGTGCTTGCTGCTGGGGCGGGTGGCCACCAGGGACCCGAAGCTGCCCTGGCGGTAGTTGAATTTCTCCCACCCCGGCGGCGGTGGATTGGGGGTCGGGATGTGGGTGATTTCCAGGCCGATGAACCGATAGCGGCTGGCGTCCTCGGCTAACTGAATGGCGGCGTAAAGGCGCAAGTCGCCGGTGTTGATGACCCGCACATTGGTCCACTGGTTGGAGGCGGTACACCAGAAGGCGGCCTGGGTCTCCGGGGTCACGTCATTTTTGAAGAACCATTCATTGGGCGTGCAGGTGGATGGCAGCTCGGTGCCCGCGGTGTGCGGGGCCTGCGTCCAGGAGTCGTCCCGGGTGGCCGTGCCGGCTCCCGAGTAGGGGCGCCCCCCGCGGGAACCGTCCAGCGAGAAGCTGTTCTCGTCGATCACCGTGATCCGCCAGGCCAGGCCGTCTACCGGCAGGCCAGTCCCGTCGATGCGGACGATGTTGCCCGGCTTGTAGCCGTGCGCGGGCACGGTAATCACCCCCGGGCCGCTCACCGACCCAGTTGCATTGGTGATGGGTTTGGCGCCTCCCGAGTCGCCCTGCGGCGCGCAGACGATCAGCCCCATGCCGGGGGTGCCGTAACCCCAGGCCAGCGCTCCGGGGGAGCAGTTGGTAGGGGCGAATAGCAGCAGCACGTACAGGCCAGGCAGCGCGTCGGTTCGAAAGACCGGCATGTTGGAAGTCGTGTACGCGAGTTCCGGGGGGCTGAAGGGGAGCCGGGCTTCTTCCGTCGATTTCACTACGATCCAGCCCCTGTGCTTGGGCCGCGCGGGGAAGATGAACTGCCCGCTGCACACCGTCCGGGGAGCGATCTGAATCTCGTAGTTCAGCTCTCCCTCCAGGCGGGCAAGGCTGTCCAGGATGGCGGGCAGGTTGGAACAGTTCGCGTCCACCCGGAAAGGCTCCCCGTAGTCCCCGGCGGGGAGGGAGGTATCGACATACTGGCGGGGAGGCTCGGGCGGGGCAGGGATTACAGGCGGGGCCTTTGCGGTGGTGAGCACTTGGTCGGGGGAGCACCGTTCCCCCCCGCCAGCGCGCGAGCACACCCGGAAGTGATACGTGGTGGCGGGCGCCAGGCCGGACAGATACCAGGAGTGCGTCTCCGCTTCCACCCCGGTGTTCGTCGCCCCGTAGGCGCTGGTCAGCCCGAAGTGGATGACCGTGGTCGCCGGCACGTCCGTGACCCAGGTGATGCGCGCCGAGCTGTAGGTGACCGAGTCAATCACCGGGCCATAGAGGATCACCGGTTGTGCTGCGGCTCGCCCGGTGACCAGCAGCAGGGCCAACCCCGTCTCCCGTATCACCGCCAGTCCCGTTCGCCTTCGGTACACTGCTGCCTCCTTGCTGGTCTTGCATCTATTGTCCTTCAAAACCCCGGTGGGCGGCGGGGCGCGCACGGCGTTAGGGATGCGCGATCTGCGTGCTACACTGAACTCCGGGCTGCGCCGCGGCCGGCGCTTTTCTGCATCGTGCGCCGCGTCGAGGCCTTTCGCTATGGCCTTGAGTGACGGCTTCCTGTTGAAGGTCAAACGCGCGGAGACTCCCTTCTATCGCTTCCTGAAGCGGCTCGCCCAGAAGCTGCCCCGCGCCCGCCTCCCCGTCCCGCGCTGGCTCAAGCCCTTCTTCCGCTTCCTTTACGAGCTGCATTTCCTGCTGGTCTTGGTCTTGCGCTGGCTCCGCAATGGCCTCTATTGCCAGCCCCTGTTCCGCTCCCGCTGCGCCCACGTGGGGCGAAACTTTCACATGGAGCTGATGCCCTTCGTCAGCGGCCACGCCGGGATCTACATCGGCGACGACGTCGTTTTCACCGGGCGCGTCGCCATCATGAGCGGCCGCGTCTTCGACTGCCCCAGGCTGGTGCTTCACGACCGGGTGACGCTCGGGCACAACGTGACCATTTCGGTCAACCGCGAGGTGGTCATCGAGGAGGACGTGCGGATCGCTTCCCACTGCTACATCGCGGACAACGACGGGCACTCCACGGACGCCGAGCTGCGGGCCCGCAATCTGCCGCCCCGCCCGCAGGAGGTCCGCCCGGTGCGGATCGGCCGGAAAGCCTGGGTGGGGACAGGCTGTTACGTGATGAAAGGGGTCACCATCGGCGAAGGCGCCATCCTGGGGACCAACAGCGTGGCGATCAGCGATATCCCGCCCTATTGCCTAGCCCTGGGCAATCCGGCCGAGGTCATTCTCCGCAATGTGGGCAAACCCCGGCGGACGGCGCCGGTCTCCGCGGGCGCCGCAACTACAGGGGGCCCCAGCGCACCAGGGTAGCGCCCCAGGAGTAGCCCGGGCCGAAGCCGACCAGCATCGCCAGGTTTCCAGGGCGGAGCTGCCCCTGCTGGGCGGCGTGCGCCAAGGCCATCGGGATGCTCGAAGACCCGGTATTGCCGCACTCGCTGATCTTTAGCACGAATTTCTCGGCGGGGATTTTCAGCCGCTTACGCAGGTGTTCCAGGATGTAGCGGTTGGCCTGGTGGAAGACGTACAAATCGATGTCCTCCGGCGTACGGCCGGACTCCGCCAGCAGTTCGCCGACAGCGGCGGGGACCACGCGCAGCACAAAACTGAAGATCTCCGCTCCATCCATAAAGAGGTTGTCCCGGCTGCGGACGTTGCCGCTGGCGTCTGTATGGGGGACGGCGCTGTCCGGGGTTCGAGCGTGGCGCGCGCCTCCTGCGGGGACGATCAGGTTCGGCGCCCCGCTGCCGTCTGTGCCGTAGACGAAGGGGCCAAGGTGGGGCGCCGCTTCCTCCACCCCAGTGAGCAGCGTCGCGCTGGCCGCATCTCCAAAAATCGTGCGGGTGCTCTTGTCGGCGGGGTGGATGAACTTGCTGTAAGTGTCCGCGGTCAACAGTAGGACGCAGCGGGCCTGCCCGCTTTCGATCAGCCCCTGGGCCAGGCCCAGGCCGTAAACGTAACCCGAGGACCCCAGGTTGAAGTCCAGCGCTCCGGTTCGCTGGGAAAGCCCCAGGCGGTCCTGGAGCAGGCAGGCGGTGGTGGGCAGCCAGTAATCAGGGCTCTGCGTGCACAACAGCAGGTAGTCCACCTCGGAGGGGCGGGCCACGCCGCTGGCAAAGAGCTTTTCGGCCGCGGCCACCGCCAGATCCGAGGCGCACTCCTCCGGCGCAGCGATGTGGCGCAGCGAGATCCCGGTCTGCTGGTCGATCTTCTCCACCGACCATTCCGGGAATTCCGTGGCCAACTGGCGGGTGGAGAGGGGGGCTTCCGGGAGGTAATACTCCACGGCGCGGATCACAGCTTTCATCGTGGGGCCTCCGCCCACTGCTCAGGCCGGCAGTTTGTCGCCGATCAGAGCCAGCAGGTCGTTTACCGTGACGCAATTGCCGAACTGCCGGGGGGGCAACGCCACTCCATAGTGCTCGTCCGCCAGGGCCATGAAGCTGACCACCGCCATCGATCCCCAGCCTTCCAGATCGGCCAGCGCCTCCTGCCCGGTCAGGCTCCCGGGAGGCAGCTCGAACAGTTCATCCAGCAGGCAAAGGAATTCATTCCGCTTCTTCATCGCGTGGCAGCCCTGCCCCTAGGGGTCGCCCCCCATCGGTGGGCTAAGTCCCCTTATGGTAGCACACGGTTGCCGGCGAACTCGCTCTGCCCGGACGCTCTTCAGGGCGCCAGGAAGGATCCCGAAGGCTGCTCGACGGCGCACAACACCCGGTAGTGGTACAGCGTGCCGTGGGCCAGCCCAGACAAGGGCACGTTGCGGGCGCGGAGCCCGCCTCCGTCCGGGATGCGCGTGCCGGTGCCCCAGGTGGGGCTCGTGCCGATCTCGACGGTGCAGGGCTTCTCATCGGGGGCCAGATAGCTGAGGGTGGCCACCCCGGGGTTGAGGCTGTGCACACGGGTGTTGCCTACCCGGCCCTGGGCGGCTTCCAGCGCGTCCATGTCGCCCCCGGTGTCCAGGCCGTCGGAAGCGCGGTTCGCGCCGCCGGAAAGGTAGGAGCTGTCATGTCGCAGGCGATAGTTGTACGGGGCGGTCAGGGACGGCGCCAGCCAGAGCAGTTCCGCCTGCGACGCCGGCCACCGGAAGGTGGCCGGATAGGTGCCCTGATAGGCGGACCAACCGCAGCACATCACATTGTGCAGCGCGGTCCACCCCGGCGTGCCGTCGCGCCGGAAGGTGGCGTTGAGTGCCGCCGTTCCCAAAGCCCCCGAACCCCAGATGCCCGTGAAGAACTGCTCGTCGAAGGTGTGGATGTTGTCACTCAATACCAGGCCTTCAGAAGCCGCATAAGCCACCAGAAGCACAGGCATGTTCCCCCGTGAGCCGTACAGGGTGTTGTGCGTCACCGCCAGATCCTCAAAATCTCCGTCTACCAGGAACAGAGACCGGGCGCCGTAGTCTCCGAACATGGCGTAGGCGCCGCCCAGATCAACCCGCCCGCCCTCGGAGTACCGGCGGATGTTCATGTCCACCACCAGGTTGTTGTGAAAGCGCAGCCGTTTGCTCTGTGGCAGCATGAAATAGGGGCAATCGGGATCCGCCCCGGTGAAACGGAAGACCTCGGTCCCTTGGTGGAAACTGTTGTGGCGGATCTCCACGTCCGTTACCGCTTGTGCTGAAGCCCGTAGGTGCGCGGTGCCGCCGCTGCCCGAACCGGCAGGGCTGCCAGCCAGGGTGATCTGGAGGCAATTCGACGGGCATCCGTTGCCGGCCACCTCCCAGAGGCCGTTGTGGGCGGCATCGGCGCCGGAGATGTATATCACGTCCCCGGTCCGGAAGTACTCCGTCCCCGCCAGCGTGAGGGTGTTCCCATTCCAGGTGGAGATGGCGTAGGGGCCTGACATGTTATAGGGGCAACGGGGGCTCGAAGAGATAAAGGCGCCCGCCAGGATGCCGGACCAGTTGTAGTCGAAGATGTTTCCTTCCAGCAGGTACCGCTGTCCCTGCTTCAGTTCCCAGGCATGGCGGTTAGGGTATTGATACGGCTGGGAGCCGGTCCGCCTCCACTCCGGTTGCTTCTTGAAAGTGTTCCGCTGGAGGACCACGTCGTGGGTGACGGGGGTGCTGCCATAGGCCGGGTTGGGCGTGAAGTAGTTGATCCCAGCCGCCTCCAGGTGGTTGTTGCGGATCAGGGCGGGGCCGCCCTGGGTATGCAGGATGCACATGGAGCCGCCGCTCTGCCAGTAGTCGCCCGTGCGCCATTCCTGGAACTTGGTCACGTAGGAGTCCATCAGCGCGAAACTGTCGCCGGACAAAAGGAACCCCTTACGGTAGCGGCCCGGCTTGGGCTGACCATGGATGTAGCAGCGGTCGAAGTACGCTTCGTTCCCGGTCACGTACACCAGGGCAGCAATCACCCCCTGTTGGTTCGTGAGGCCCCCCGGCTGGTCCCAGCCAGCCGGGAAAGAATTGGGCGCTCCAGGCACCTGCTGACCGGTCACTTCCAAGCCTACAAAGCGGTATCTGTTTCCGCTCACCTTGATGGCGGCCATCGCGTCGTCACTGTTGCCCAGGACCTCAAACCGGGTCCAGACCCCCTGGGCACACCACCACATCCTGCCGTTGCTGGGGTTGAACCACCAGCGCTCCTCGACGCAGGGGCCGGAGGGATCGGAGCTGGATTTGGTATGGGCGGGCAGGCGGTACTGGTTCAGGACCGTGAACGACACGCCGCCTGTGTAGCTTCCTCCGCCGGAGGCGTAAATCTTGAACGTGGCAGGGGTCACGTCATAGACGTAGTAGTTGGTCGCCGCCACGTACCCGTTATTGGGGATGGAGATGATCCGGCCCTCTTCCAAGCCGTGCCCGTCGGCGGTGACCGTTACCGGGAGAGAGCCACTCATGGAGTCGATCAGCGGATCGCCGGTATACGCGCTATAGTTGTCGCTGCACCGGACCAGCGAGAACCGGTCCGCGGGAATGTTGAAGACAGAGTACAGCGCTCCCTCCCCGTAATACCCGCTGGAGGCGCACGTGCCCGTCGAGATGAAGTTGGACAGGCCCCAGCCGGCCACGCCCAAGGCCCGGGTTACGAACGTCGCCAGGGTGGATGATACGGGCCAGTTCGGTGTCCACCGTACCCCCTCCGGTGGGAAGGCCGGCGTCCCCACGGCGCTGCTGCGCACCACCACCCAGCCGGTGTGGTTGGGCCGGTTGGGGAAGGTCCAGTTGCCGTAGCAGGTGGTGCCCGCGGGAATTACCACCTCGTGGTTGGTGCTCCCGGTCAGCCCGGCCAGGGTGCTCAGAATAGTCTGGAGGTTTGAGCAATCCGCATTGACCGCAAATGTGTTGCCGGTGATCGGAGGCAGGCTCACCTCCATGGGGCTGGGGGGCGCCGGCGGCGCGGGGTGCGGTGTGGGCTCCGCCGCGGTGGTGAACACCACGTCCCCGGAGAGCCCCGCCCCGCCGTTCAGCCGCGCCCGGCAGTGGTAGGTAGTGTTCGGCGTAAGACCGCTGATCAGCGCACTGGAGGTGTACGGCGCCGCGTTGTACGCCCGCGCCGCCCGGATTTGGCCATAGCTGGTCGTCAGGCCCCATTCGATTTCGGAACTGGCCGGGGACGAATTCGTGATCCAGGCGACCCGCACCGACGAGTGCGAGAGGTTGGTCACCTTGGGCCCGGAAAGGAATGAAGGCTGCGCCGACAGGCAGCTCGCCGCCGCCAGCAGCGCTACAATTACCCGCACGACTCCTCCTAAAAGGTCAGGCCGCCTATCTTCATCGCCCATGCGAATGAGCGAACAGACTTCGCCGCCGCCGCCTTGGTGGTCAGATCCATGTCCCACTTCAGCGCCGCGTTGCTGCGGTTTGCGCTGATGGATGCCGGCGTCTCGCCGTTCACCGAATACTTAATGGTGTTCGGCGTATCGGAAAAGATCCGCACCGTGTAGGGGGTGTTGGCCTGCGGCGCCACGGTGCTGTCAGCCGTCGTGCAGTCCCAGTTCTGATCGCAGTTCTGGAACTTGAACACGCTGTCGGTGGCCGAATTGAACTTCACCCGCAGCACATCCCTGTAGCCCCCTATGCCTGCGTTGTTCAAGCCGAAGCGGAACTCCACGTCGGTGACGCTGCTCAGCGCGAATGCGTACTTCAGTTCCCAGTCGGTCCGTTGCGCGAAATCGCGCTTGGGCATATTGGAGTTAAGCACCAGCTCTATGACGTCGTTCGCCACGGCCGCTGTGGTCTGTTTGGTGGCGCAGGGTCTGGTGTTATCCGGGTCGGCTTCAAGCGTGCCCACATACTGCCACTGGAGCTGGCCCACGTTCATGTTGGCCGTGTTGGCGCCGCAGAAGGTTTCACGTAGAAAGATCGTACCGAAGTCCAGCGGGTTGAAGTTGACCGTGGACCCCGACACCGAGATCCACTCTCCGGCTGACGGCCCCCCGCCGCTCCCTCCAGCGCTTTGCCAACTTGATCCGTCGTACCACTTCAGCGCGTTGCCAGCGCTGGAATCGACCGCCAAGTCCCCGGTGACTGGGCTGGAGGGGGGGGCGGCGGCGGCAATGCGCGCCCCGGCGGTGGTGGCCGACGCTTGAAAGACCTGTTTGGCGCCTGCCGAGAAGCTGTTAGCCACAGTCTTATCGACGACATTAGGCCCCACGTCAATCACCGGGGGGCCGCTCCCCCCATCCCCGTTTGTTACGGTGATCCGGTTGGCTGTCCCTGTGATGGTGCGCGCAACCGTGGTGTTCAAAGCCGTGCGGGCCACCAGGCCGTTGCTGCCGGGGTCGCCGAGCCCGCCTCCGCCCCCTCCCCCTCCCCCCGCAGCTTGCCAGCTCGCGCCGTCATACCACTTGAGTTTGTTGCTATCGCTCGAATCGACGGCAAGGCGCCCCGCGGAGGGGCTGCTTGGCGGCGTCATGGGCGTAAGCTGAAGGCCGAGATTGAAGGTGTTCAGCCCCGTGAAGGTATTGGCGGCGGACTTCTGTGGCAACACCGCCGTGACGATGTCCAGGGCGATGTCGCCAGCCGAATGAGTCACTTGCAGCGCGCCGGTGGGGCCCGTGGTGATCGACCGCCACAACAAGAGGCTCCCGTCGTTGGACAGTACCTTGTTGGCCTGGTTGGTCATATCCGGCACCGTGGAGCCGCCCCCGCCGGCCCCGCTCGCTTCCAGCGACCAGACATTCAGGCTCGTGCAGCCGTACAGGTTGCTGCCTGCCGGCGCATCCGTACGGAAGAACAGCTCGCCGGGCTGGCAGGTTGCTGGCAGGCTTGTGCCGGTCTTGAGCGGCCGGGTGGAGCTGGCCCCCGCGAAATCAATGTCTTTCGACTGAGTTCGGAGGTTTACCTGCGTTTGTGGGTATGCCTGTAGGCCGGCCAGGGCCAGCGGTAGCAGCCAGGCACAGGCTCTGGGACGCTTCATCGCATTATCTCTCTTGCCCGAGTGGGCCGCCTTTTACGCGGACCCACCCGGCACCCACACTGTAGAGCGTGGCCGATGCGCCACCAGGCCCTCACGCCCCCGACGTGTTGATTCCAAAGGAACAAAACGTCTCAGCAAAGCCGTGACTGGCGCCTAGGCGCTTCGGCGGCCCCCCTGCGGTATGCTGGGAGTTCCCGTGGGCCCGGCACGCGGAACTCGCACCCCTGCCGGACGGCGGAACGATGTTGAAGAATGTCGTCTTCAACTTGGCTAACTACCTCTACTCGGTCATCTCCACCCTGCTGTTGTCGCCCTTCATCCTGCGGCAACTGGGCGATGCCCGTTACGGAGTTTGGGCCGTGGTCGGGGAGGTGTTGGCCTATTACGGCCTCCTGGATTTCGGTATCCGTACGGCGCTGAATTACTTTGTGGGGCGCGCTTTGGCGCGGCGGGAGGCTGCGGAGCTGAGCCAGTACGCCAGCGCCAGTTCCCGAACCGAGAGCGGCTGATGCTTCGGGCTCCGCGGCAGCAGTTTGGGCGGACGCCCCGTCCCCTTCCAGGCGGGCTTCGGCAGCGGCCCTTCTCCCGGCTTCCAAACGCTCACCGTTGACTGGATGCCAACCACGTACTGCAGGTCCAGTTCGGTGACCCCTTCGCGGAACTTCGTGTCGGTGCCATAGGCCGCATCGGCCAGGACTGGCGCCACGGGTATATCAGCGGCGACGGCGGCGCGGATCTGCTTCAGGGCAATCGCCGGCTTAGTCTCGAAAGCGATCTCGTCCGGCACCCCGGCCTCCCTCCGCCGCGCCTGATCATTCGCCCAGACTTCCGGCAAGTACAACCGCCAGGCGACGGGCAGACTGGCCCTATTCGTGGCGATCGACAGACTCACCGCGACACGGCAGTTTTCCTGCTTGCCCACTTCTCCGCAGTACTGGCGAGTGACTCCCACCGAATGGGTGCCCTTCTTCACAAACCCGGTGTGATCGACGATCCAGGCTTGTACCGGCCCTTTCTGTCTCATGGCCGGCACCGCAGACTCGCGGACGCGCCGCAGCAGGGCCTCGTCGCTCCAGGGGGCGTCAGCCACCAGGTGGTGCAAAGACTGATGCACCCGCCGGACATTGTCCGGGGCCAGCCGGGCGGCCATCGGCTCGACGCTCTTGCGCTCACCCGGCAGCAGCAGGCCGGTGCAATAGCCCTATAGCGGGATCGCTCGATCCGCATGCCCCGCGGCTTGCGCCAGGCGATTCAAATAGGCCGCGAAGCGTTTCTGTTGTGCGCCTGGCCCCATCGCATACGCAGTCTCCTCCAAAGTGCTGTTCAGGCCCTCAACTTCCAATGTCGAAGCATCCCGCCCGCAAAGGATCTCGCGCAAAATGAGATCGTGCTGAGTGCAATGCGCCAGTCGCGGACATCAAAATCATAGAACTCCACCGGTGGACGGTATGCCCGGATCCATTCTCTCCAGCCCGTCAATCCCGCACTCAGGTACTGTGGAAACGCGCCAACATCACTGCGTAACATGATGTGCCGGAAGTTGAAGCGTGTCGCCTCCACCGGCGAAACTGACTGGCCGATCAGGTCAAGGTAGTGTAGCCAGCCGACTTCGATACCTGTGTAGATCGCACAGTCGCCGGTGCCGCTAAATCGAGGGTTTACCTCGATGAGCCGAACCTTGCCATCGCGAATATCGCGCTTGACTTCAATTTCGCACAGACCCACATAGTGGATGCCTCGCAGAAAATTATCACAGACGCTCTGAATCTCATCGTCCACAATCGGCTCTACTACGCTCGCAGATCCGAAAAATATCGGATAAGAGCGGAACTCGTGAACCACACAGTAGGCTAACCGCTCGCCTCTGCTGCCGTAGACGGAAAGATAGCAGTACTTGGCGTCATCGGGTCCTGCGATAATCTCTTGCGCGACGACCTCCGGCCGGTAGGCCGCGGTCATACGGTAATAACGGCCAAGGTCTTCAACGGAGGCGGCAGAGATCACCTTTTTGAAACGCAAGGGGTTCCCTTCTGGCAGGCTCTCCCACTCGCGCTGGTGCCGCGGCTTAAGCAGGCAGGGGAATTGGGCATTTACCACGAAATCTTGGAGGTCGTCAAGAGACCGAACATATGCTGTGTGTGGGCACGGAAATCCGTGTTTGCGAGCAAGCTCGTACTGCTGTTCTTTCGTCGCCAGAGCAGCCTGCAGCGCGACAGCCGCTCTCGAAAACATGTAGGCGTTCCGCAGTTTATCAGCATGGCGCCCGAGCGCTGTGACAAATTGGTCCGCGGCTGGAATAATGACCGGCCGCGCACCGAGATCTTTCGATAACGATTCCATGAAAGCCACCCACTGCTCAGGGTGGATATCCGGGTCGGGGCACAAATAGGACTTACCGTATACCGATCGGAAACCTTCGTGTTCACGTATGCAGTCCACGCCGACGGTGCGCACGCCACGTCGAATCAAGTCCCGCATGAGATTGAGGCCGGTCTGATGAACGCTGGCAACAACTACTGGAGGCCAGTCTTTGTTGGCACGTTGAAGATTGCGCCTGTCGGTTGGGGCGTCAGTGGATGAATGTGCAGCCAAAAGGACCTCCGAGCGATTGTACCGCAGTCATGGGAGGACAACCGCTGGGGATACGGGAGCCGCCTGCACTTCGTCTAGCATGGCTTTCTGAAATCGGTTCCTGTCCCAAAAGTGTAATTGGGGATAAGCGCTTTTCCATCAATGAGTTGTGGCTCCCCCGCAGCACAGCGGGTCTACCGTGACGGCGGGACTGCCCCGTGCCCGGGCCGACACCCCCCTTCGCATGCCCGATTTCCCTGGACTCCGAAGAACCGGGGACGGATTCGGCTCCCGGAGCGGGTTCCGACCGCTCCGAGAATCCGGCATTCCTTCCCAGAGAATCAACCATGTCCAGGACGACACGTTGGGACGAATCAATCGCCTCGGCCTTAGCGATCAGATTTCGGTTGATAGCTGCCAGACCAGCGAGGTTTTCTTCTTCGGCCAGGAGTTCGGTCTCGAAGGACTGCAACCGGGACGTCAGAGCCGCGCCACGCTCCCAGATCTTCTCCGAACCAATCAGCCGGAAGATCGGGTCTTGCGAGAGCCGCTCGGCATCGTTGACATCCTCATAGCCCGCTATCCGACTGTAGACGGACTGGCGCAACAGGTCCGCCAGTGGGAGCTGCGTGTTCTTCCCGCGCCGTGAGTTGGTCAGGTGCTGGGCGATGAGTTCGCCGAGGCCCAAACGTTCGTCCAACTCGCGCACCAGAATGAGGCCACCATCGGAGGTGACGCGTGATCCCCGGAAATCCACCTTCAGAGAAGCGTTGAAGGAAAGCTGGAATGGTTGGTTTTGTTTGTCACCCACTGGGTGTGGACCTCCGGAGCGTTTTCATCGCGTTGGAACCCTCATAAACAAAGGCGTTTGAGGGCTTCACGAAGTTATGGATAAGTGCTCAAAAGGGAAACGCGGGGTTGGACAGTACTTTGTTGGCCTGGTTGGTCACATCCGGCACCGTGGAGCCGCCCCCGCCGGCCCCGCCCGCTTCCAGCGACCAGACATTCAGGCTCGTGCAGCCGTACAGGTTGCTGCCTGCCGGCGCATCCGTACGGAAGAACAGCTCGCCGGGCTGGCAGGTTGCTGGCAGGCTTGTGCCGGTCTTGAGCGGCCGGGTGGAGCTGGCCCCCGCGAAATCAATGTCTCTCGACTGAGTTCGGAGGTTTACCTGCGTTTGTGGGTATGCCTGTAGGCCGGCCAGGGCCAGCGGCAACAGCCAGGCGCAGGTGCTGGAACGCTTCATGGCTTTGTCTCTCTTGCCCGAGTGGGCCGCCTTTTACGCGGGCGCACCCGGCACCCACACTGTAGAGCGTGGCCGATGCGCCACCATGCACCCACGCCCCCGACGTGTTGATTCCACAAGGAACAAAACGTCTCAGCAAAGCCGTGACTGGCTCCTAGGCGCTTCGGCGGCCCCCTGCGGTATGCTGGGAGTTCCCGTGGGCCCCGCACGCGGAACTCGCACCCCTGCCGGACGGCGGAACGATGTTGAAGAATGTCGTATTTAGCCTGACTGCCTACCTTTACTCGGTTGTCTCCGCCCTGCTGCTGGCGCCCTTCATCCTGCGGCAACTTGGCGATGCCCGTTACGGAGTTTGGGCCGTGGTCGGGGAGGTGTTGGCCTATTACGGCCTCCTGGATTTCGGTGTCCGTACGGCGCTGAATTACTTTGTGGGGCGCGCTTTGGCGCGGCGGGAGCCCGCGGAGCTCAACCGTTACGCCGGCGCTGCCTTCACGGGTTTGGCCCTGATCGGCGGGGGGTGTCTCCTGGCCAGCCTGACGCTTCTCTTCCTGCTGCGGGGCGCCATCGATGTGCAGTACTTGGATCGCAACGAGGTCCTGCTGTCTTCGGCGATCTTTCTGGCCATTTTTTGCGTCAGCCTCCCCCTTGAGGTCTACCCCGCCATCCTGATTGGCCAGCAGAAGCTGTACATCGTCAACGGCATGGAAATCGGGGCGCGGCTGGTGGCGATGATTCTCATGTTCATCCTGCTGGGTTGGTTCCCCAGCCTGCTGACCATCTGCGTCTCCCACATCACGGTCCGGACCATCTATTACGCGCTGGGCAGGTTCTTTGTTCGCCGGCTGGTCCCGGGAGCGAAGATCTCCCTGGGCTGGGGGCCGCCGGGATGTTTGCGCGAGCTGGTGTCCTATGGCGGCCAGAGCGCCATTATCAACCTGTCGTGGCTTCTGAGCACACGCAAGGATGCCATCCTCGTGACAGTATTTCTGGGCTCGCGCTGGGTTCCTGTCTACCAATTTGCCCGGTTGATCGTGGAAAACATCACGCAGGCATGCCACTCCATCACCCTGGCCCTGCGGCCCACCCTGATCTACCACTGGGCCAAAGGCGAGCAGGACCGGGTTTACGACATCTACTACGTCGGGACCCGCTACACCAACTTTGTGGTTGGCATGCTGGCGGCCTTCTTTTTTGCCTACGGCGCGGACTTCCTCCGGCTGTGGATCGGCCCGCGCTTTGTGACCGGCTCGCTCTACTACCGGACTGACGTGGTGCTGCTCCTCCTCCTGGTGGCTAACCTGCCCAGATGGTTGCATAGCATGTCCTGGCAACTGCTGTTTGCCACCAACCGGCAGCAGCCGCTGATGTGGCTGATTGTCTGCGAGGGCGTGGTAAACGCCGGGCTGGCCGTCATGCTCATCAGGCGGTATGGCGTGCTGGGGGTTGCCGTCGGGGCCCTGATCCCCATGTTGCTGTCGCACTTGGTGGTGGTGCCCTGGATGATCCGCCGGCTGGTGGGGATCTCGCTGCGGCGCTACGTGCGCCAGAGCCTCGCGCGCCCGGCGCTGGCGGCCCTGGCGGTCTTTGTGGCGGGTTGGTGGACCCGGCGCGCCTGGCTCCCGGCGGGCTGGGGTGCGTTCCTGGTGGAAGGCGTGGCGCTCGGGCTGTTCGCCCTGCTGCTGGGCATCGGTTTCGTGGCGCGTCCGGAGGAGCGCGCTTGGGCGTGGCGCCGGCTTATCAATCTCCTCGGGAGGCGCTTCAGGGTGACTCGGTCGTAGTCAGGTCCAATGCTGGCAGCCGGCTCGCGCGCAGCATCTTCACGTACGGCGCCGCGGGCCTTTGTGCCACAATCAGGTGTTCCGCCCAGCCCAGTACGTCCTCGAGGCGGTTCACCAGCAGCTCGCCGATGTGCGGCACCGTGCGCAGGATGAAGTCGCGGTTGCTTCCGTAGATGCGATCCAGTTGGATGTGCGGGTCGAAGACCCGAATGTCCCGGCCCTTCCCGCGCAGTTGCTCGATCAGCGTCACTACCGGGCTCTCGCGCAGGTCGTCGGTGTTCTCCTTGAAAGCCAGCCCGAACACCCCCAGCCGCCGCCCCGGCAAGTCCAGCACCGCCTGGATGGCCCGCGCCAGGTGGCTCCGGTTGCTAGGCAACACCGACCCCAACAGGGGCAGGTCCAGGTTCAGCCGCCCGGCCCGGAAGACCAGGGCCCGCAGGTCCTTCGGCAGGCACGCCCCGCCGAAGGCGAAGCCGGGCTTCAGGTAGGCCGGGGAGATGTTCAGCCGGGTGTCCCGGCACAGGATCTGCATCACCTCCTCGCCGCGGACCCCCATGTGGCTGGCCAGCGTCCCGATTTCGTTGGCGAAGGCCACTTTCACGCCGTGAAAGGCGTTGCAGGCGTACTTGATCATCTCCGCGGTGCGCAGCGACACCAGGCAGGGCTTCACGCGCAAGGGGCGGTAAAGGCCGGCCACCCGGCGCACCGCCTCCGCCTCCGCCCCGCCCACCACCACCAGCGAAGGTTCCAGGAAATCCTTGACCGCGTTGCCTTCCCGCAGAAATTCGGGGTTGCAGACCAGTTGTACCTGAGGCGTTTCATGGAAGACGCGGGCCGCGATCTCCTCGCAGGTGCCCGGGAACACCGTGCTCCGCACCGCCACCACCAGCGGCCGGGGGCGGCCCTCCAGTTGGGCGGCGATCTCCGCGCACACGTTGTGTAACTGCCCGAGCCCCAGATCCCCGCTGCGTTCCGACGGGGTCCCCACGCAGACCAGCGCCACCTCCGCGTCTGCGAGCCCCTCCCCCAGCTCGAGCGAAGCGGCCAGCCGGCCGTCGGCCACCGCGCTGCGCACCAGCTCCGCCAGCCCAGATTCGTAAAACGGCGCCTGCTGATTCCGCAGCGCCTCCACCTTATGCGCGTCCTTGTCCACGCCCACCACCCGGTAGCCCAGGTGTGCGAAACAGGCCGCCGTGACGCAACCGACGTACCCCAGCCCGAGCACCGCCAAGCGGGTTTCGGGGCTCGCGGGGGGGGGAGGGGTCATGGCTCCTCCGGAGAGCTCGCTAATAACACTTATTAACACTTTATAACCTCTGGCGGGCCCGCCTCGCGGAAGCGCGCCTCTACCACGGTAGCGCTCTCGTGGCGCAGCCGGCAGTGGCCCCCCTCCCTCAGCAGGGTCAGGCGCCCGGGCGTTTCCGGCGGGCAGAGCGCCAGCGCGGCGGCCAGGCTGGCGGGAAGAAGCCCCCGCGTGCTGACACAGAGGAAGGGCGCTTCTTCCCGGCGGCCGAAGACGCGGGAGCGCCAGCCATGCTCCCCGCCGCGACCGCAGGTCACAGTGCCCCCGGGGGCGAAAACCAGCATGGCATGAGGGCCGATCCGGCAGGCGTGGGCGCCCAGCAGCGTTACCTCCTGCCCGGCATGCCAGAACTGCTCCAGCAGCACCTCCCCCGGTCCCTCCACGTCGTCGAGCACGAAGAGCAGGCCCGGCTTCAGCAGCAACACCCGCCTGCGGTGTGTGATGCCGCCGTAGCGGCACTCGGCATCCAGATAGTCGAACGGCTCCCCGGCGGTCCATTCCCGGATCCGCGCCGCGGGCTTTTCACGCCATCCGAACGGGGGGAGCGCTTCGCCCTGGTTGCACCCGTTCACCCGCACGGTGTTGTGCGCCGCTGAGCCGCGAAACCAGTCCCGCCAGGCCGGGTCGCCCACGTAGGTGAACGTGCCCGCGTCCACCAGAATCTCCTCCCTGCCGCGGCGTGCCACCACGCTCAGCGTGTCCGAGTGGCTGTGTCCTCCCCGGCCCGCTCCGAACCCCCCGGCGTCGATGATCGCCTGTAGGGGTCCTGCGCTCATGACCGCCACCCCCGCGTGGACAAACAGCCGGGACCACCCCGGCCGGCCTGGCTGGCTTCCCGCTCGCCAGGCCTCCTCCCCCAGCCACCAGACCGCCTGCGGATAGAGATCCTCGACGTGGAACCCCCAGGTTTCCCGCTCCAGCAGCACCGCGCAGGTGGCCAGCGTCGCCCGCCCGAATTCCGTGCAGGCGCCGTAAGGATGGAACACCCGGCCGCCGTCGTCGTCTCCCATCAGCGGGATCGCCCGGCCCGGCCCCAGCAGCGCATCCAGGTACTCGCCCATGCGCTCGAGCGCCGGCCGCCAGTCCGCAGGGCGGCCGCTGAGCAGGTAGTCGAGCAGGAAAAAATCCAGCGCGTAGACGTGATAGTAGCTGGACTGCTCGAAGTGCGCCCCATCGGGCAAGACCTGGTAGTCCAGCTCCCGCCGCACCACGGCGGCGCCCTGCCCTGCCCAGCGCGCGGCTTCCGGGAACTCGGGGAACAGCACTCCCAGGGCGTGTAAAGCCACGGCTTCTCCGATCAGGTGGGTGTTGCGGGAGAAGTAGTGGGAGAGATTGTGCTCCAGATGGTGGCCGTGACGATAGAGGGCCGTCAGAAAACGGGTCCGCAAGGCTGCCGGCATCTCGGCCCCCACCAGGTGGTGCACCCACACCCAGGACAGGGCTCGGAACCCGACCTCCAGCGCGCTGACCCAGTTGATCCCGCGTTGAAACGGATTCTGCGCCAGCCAGCTCTCCAATTGCTGCTGGAGTTCGTGGAAGAACTCCCGGCGCTTGGTCAGCCGGTACGCCTGTGCCAGCAACACCAAGTGCTGATGCCGGTTCAGTTCCCAGATGAGCTTGTGGTCTCCGGCGCGCCGGCCATCCAGATAGGGGATCAGACGAAAGTACTTGGGCGGCGTTTCGATTCCCCGGAGGGGGTCCCGCCGCCAGTGGATCTCGGGGCCGAGGGCAACCTCAGCGCCGAGGAGGGGGAAGCGGTGCGCGAGGATCTGTTCGGCCTGGCCCTCCACGGCCGCCGCGAACGCCGTCCCCCGGAGGCGCTCCAGGGTGACAGTGGGATCGGGCAGCCCGCGCAGCGGGGCCTGCGCTTCCCCGCGTGGCGCAGGCGGGCGCAGCCGCAGGCCCGCGTTAGCGATCTCCTGACGCAGGCGGAAACAAAGCTCGTCGAGACTCCTCACGGGCTTGGATGTGCCGGCCCCTGGCCGGGCCGCTTACAGCTTGACGATTTTCTCCGAGCTAAAGCCCTTCAACGCGTTTCGCGTGTCCACGATCAACCGCGCCTGCTCGAGCACGCGGGCGTAGTCAAAGGCCGAATGGTCGGTGATGATAAGTACGCAATCGGCGGCCGCGGTGGCCCCCTCCGGCGCCACGGCCGACAGGTCGAGGTTGTCCACCTGCACCCTGGGGATGAACGGGTCGCTGTACGTCAGCCGGGCGCCCCGCCGTTTCAGCAAGTGCATGACGTCCAGCGCCGGGGACTCCCGCAGGTCGTCGATGTCCCGCTTGTAAGCCACCCCCAGGATGTGCACGTGCGAACCCTTCAAGGGTTTGCCGTGCTCGTTCAGCGCGTTCTGCACCTTGTCCGCCACGTGGTGCGGCATCTGGCCGTTGATGTAGCCAGCCAACTCGATGAACCGCGCTTCGATGCCCGCCTGCCGGGTCTTCCAGGACAAGTAGAACGGGTCCACGGGGATGCAGTGCCCGCCCAGCCCCGGCCCGGGATAAAAGGGCATGAAGCCGAAGGGCTTGGTGGCCGCCGCATCGATCACTTCCCAGACGTCGATGCCCATGTGATCGCACATCAGCGCCAGCTCGTTGACCAGCCCGATGTTGATCATGCGGAAGGTATTCTCCAGCAGCTTGACCATCTCCGCCACCCGCGTCGAGCTCACCGTTACCACGTGGGCCAGCGCCTGCTGGTAGAGCAGCGCGCCCAAGCGCGTGCAGTCGGCCGTGACGCCGCCCACCACCTTGGGGATGTTGCCGGTGTGGTACTGCACGTTCCCCGGGTCCACCCGCTCGGGCGAGAAGCACAGGAAAAACTCTTCGCCTACCCGCAGGCCCGACTTCTCCAGCACGGGCAACACGAACTCTTCGGTGGTGCCCGGATAGGTGGTGGACTCCAGAATGATCAGCATCCCCGGGTGCAGGTAAGTGGCGATCTGCCGGCAGGCGGCGTCGATGAAGCTCATGTCCGGGTCTTTGGTCTTCCGCAGCGGCGTGGGCACGCAGATGTTGACCGTGTCCAGTTCCCGGAGCACGGAGAAATCCGTGGTGGCGCGCAGCCGGCGCGCCTGCACCAGGGGCATCAGCTTTTCCCGTGGGACATCCAGCACATAGGAGTCGCCGGCGTTGACTTGCGCGGCCTTGTCCTCATCGACGTCGATGCCGGTGACCTCGAAACCCGCTTGGGCGAATTGGACCGCCAGGGGCAGGCCCACGTAGCCCAGGCCCACCACGCCGGCCCGCGCCCTGTGCCCGCGCAGCTTCTCTTCCAGCGCTACGTCCCAGGTGTCTGTTTTCATTCCCATCCCTCCACTCTCTACGGAGCGAACTCAGGGGGCCGTTGCGACGGTCCCAGGGGGGCCGCCGCTTGGCCCGGCGGGCACATCCGAGCGCGTAAAGCGGTGCTTGCCCGCCGCCGACAAGGGGATCGCCTCAGTTTCCCGCACCGTGACCCGGAGGCGCCCGGCCGCATCCAGCGCCTCCACCTGCTCGACCGCCCGGCGAATGGCCGCGGCGCGCGCCTCCGCCTCGCCCGGCCCGGGCGCCACCCAGAGGGTGATGGCGTCCGGGGCGGTCTGGTGGAACTGGAAGCGTGCGATCCCCTGGCTGCCGTACAGCAGGTGTGTGAAGAACTCCCCGTGGATCACGCGCCCGCTGGGCATCACGAAGTTGTCGCTTTCCCGGGCAATCTTCAGTTTCATCAGCGGGAAGTGATTGCCGCAGTCGCAGGGCCCTTCTTCCAGTTCTCCACAGTCTTCGTTCCGGTAGCGAATGAACGGCATGGCGTAGTTCCAGAGGGAAGTAAGCAGGAAAGGGGCCGGCTCTCCCGGGGCGGCGCCGGTGCGGTCCACCTCCAACACCACGTAGTCCGCGTTTACGTGCATCCGGCCGCGCGGGCACTCGGCGGCTATGTTCTGCACCTCGGCGCTTCCGTAACAGTCGTACACCCGGCATCCGAACACCCGGGTGAGGATCTGGCGTTGCGGCGCATACAGCTTCTCGGCCGTGGTGAACACCCCGCGCAGGGGGGGCAGGCGCCGCCCCGTGGACTCCACGTAGTGCGCGAAGCGGGCGAGGCTGGAGGCATAGCCCAGGGCCGCGCGGAACCTCAACCGCTTCCACTGCCTCAGCCACCGCCCCAGGTCCTCCTCCCCGGAGAAAAAGGGGTCGAATTGATACATCCGCCGCACGCGTTGCCGCAATTCGAACTCCCAACGCGGCAGGGCGTACAGCTTCTCGTTGCCGCCCCAAAAGAAGGCGATCATCTCCCCGGGCTTCCAGCCGCACTGGAGCAGGTTGCGGTAGACTCCCGCCTCGGAAGCATCGATGTAGTCGCGGTCGCGGTAAAAACTCAGCGGCACCCCGGTCGAACCGCCGCTGTGGTGCACATACAGGCGGTCGAGAGGCACGTCGTCGCGCACCAGATCGCGCAGCCGCGCGCGCACGATGTCCTTGGTCAGCACCGGCAGGGCCGCGAAATCCCGCGGGCGGCGGATGTCGGGGCTAGTGAGCCCCGCGGAACGGAACATTTCCCGGTAGTAGGGGACATGCTTCTCGGCGTGTTCCAGCAAGGCCTGCAAGCGCCGCCACTGGCGGGCTTGCACCTGCTGGGGGTCGGCAAACGGAGCCGGGGTAATCTGTTCCAGCACACGCAGAACCTGCGAGCCGCGCGCCCGCATGGTGAGGGCCAGTAGCCAACGCCCCGGGAAACTCATGGCCTCGGGCAGGGTTGCCGCGCCCCGAATCCGGTAACCTCAGGATACATTACCCGCTCCCTTCGCGCAATTTAGCCCCCGGCCCCGCCCGGGGCGTCCATCAACTCCCCGTAGAGAGCGACCCACTGGGCCTGGACGCGCTCCTGGCTGTAGCGGTCCAGTTCCCGTCGGGCATTCTCCGCCAGCCGCTCCCCCAAAGCCGGATCCGCCAGCAACCGGAGGGCGCACCGTGCCATCCCCGC
>Ga0315289_10003521_pt1 | contig 23663 bp, 21 predicted proteins | sample YL17G11_40_MG_FD_203452 | JGI IMG/M metagenome (GOLD analysis project Ga0315289, IMG submission 203452) | Sediment microbial communities from Yellowstone Lake, YNP, Wyoming, USA - YL17G11_40 | ecosystem: Environmental > Aquatic > Freshwater > Lake > Sediment | place: USA: Wyoming | collected...
CACTCCACCCCCACCTTTATTGGTTTGGGTTTTCAGCTGCCGTTTGTGTCCAATTGGGGGGTGGGGGCGCCCCCCCCCCCCCCCCCCCTCTCTTAAAACCAGCAAAAAACCTGCTCACCCCTTCTTCCCATCAACAGCCAGCCTTCCTCGACCTCCTCCTCGCCCTCCGGGCCGCCGCCCCCGGCCTGGCCGTCGCCGTCCTGACGGCCGACCGGGCGGCCCTGGACGAAGCCGCGTCCGCGGCCGCTGCGGGGCCGGCGGGGGGCAGCGAGAACGTCGCCACCCTCCACGCCGACCTCTCCCAGGGCGAGCGGGCGGGCGTCGTGCGCGCGTTTTGTGCCTCCCCTCCCCTGCCGCCGCCGCCCGCCGCCTCTCGCCCGGCCTCTGCCGCAGCAGGGGCGGCGGCGGCGGTGGCACCACCACCTCCCCTGCGCGTCCTCGTCGCGACGGACGCCGCCCTGGCCGCGACGCTCGCGCCACCACCACCCACCGCTCCCTCGGCCACCTCCACCCTGCCCCTCTTTCCGCTCCCGCCCGGCCCGCCCGCCCGCCTGGCCATCTGGTTCGACCCGCCGCCCCGGCGAGACGCCTTTTCCCGCCGCATCGGCTTCCTGACGCGGCGGGGCGGCGGGGGCGGCGGGGGCGGCGGGGGCGGGGAGGGCGGGGAGGCGGCTGCTGCCCCACCCCCACCCCTCTCCTCCTCCTCCTTTCACCCCGCCTCCCCGCTCGCCCCCACCGCCATTCACCTAGTGGTGGCCGGCCCGCCCGGCGGTGGGGGGGCCGCCTTCCGGGCGGTGGAGGGGTGGGCGGCGCCGGCCAAGGTCGGCTGCTTGCCGGTTTCCATTGACGAGCTGTTTTTTGGGTGATGGATAGAGAGAGAAAACAAAAGAGGAGGAAGGGATGGAGAGGTGAGGTTGAGAGAGAGTGAGAGAAACTCACACGCAGCCAATTGTTTGCGGGAGGCCACGCCCCGCTCCACGAGTGCGCGTCCGCCTGTCCCCTTAGGTTTCCAGAGGCTAGGACACCCAGGAGCAGCACACGCCCGCCTGGGTGTGACACGGCATCAAGCCGCCCCCCCCCCCCTCTTCGAAATCGCAATGCCACCATCGCTGCCCGTGTTGCTGGCCGGCCTGCCGCCCCGGGCGCCCGCTGCCAGCGCGGGCGCCGTCCGGGCGTCCGCCACCTCCCCCGCCCCGCGCAAGGCCCGCCCCCGTCAGCAGCGCGGTGCGGGTAGTGCAGATGCCGATGCCCGGGGCGGCGCGCCGTCGACATCGGCCGTCGCGGCGCCACCGCCGGATGTGGCCGCGCCGCCCCTGCCGGCGGCCGCCGCCGCTGCAAGCCCCGTCGCGGCCCTGCCCGCCAACGCGGCCGCCTGGAGCGAGTACGAGGCCGGCCTCCGCCTGGGGGGGCCACCCGAGCAGGGGCCTGAGGACACGTAAGTTGATGGGGAGGAGGGCGAGAGAGCGGGCCCGGGGCGGGCGGGCGGGTGGGGGGGAGCGAAGTGCATGCGCGCTCCGGAAAAAAAAAACCTCGACCCTCACACTCCATTTCCTCTCACGCCTCTCTCCCTCGCCCCGCGCGCCTCCCTCCTCCCACAGCGCGGCCGTCGACGAGTACATCGCCTACTGCGGCCGCGAGTTCGGCATCCCGGGCCTGGTGTCCGTCGGGCGCGGCCCGGACGGGTGCCCGGCCGTCACGCTCTCCCACCCGACCGGCTTCACCGCCGTCCTCTCCCTCCACGGCGCCACGCTCACCTCGTGGGCCCGCCCACCCTCGGCCGCCGACCCGGGCCTGGGCGAGGACAACGAGATCCTGGCACTGCGGGCCGAGGGCGGCGGCGGCGGCGGCGGCGGCGGCGGCGGCACGGGCACCTCCGCCAGCAGCGCGGGCGCGGCCGTCGTCTCCCGCCTGGACGGGGTCTCCCCGCTGCACGGGGGCGTGACCCTTGCCTTCCCCCAGGTCGGCCCGGCGGGCGGGGCAGCCTCCGTCTCGGGTGGCGGCGCCGTCCCCACCGCCCCGACCGACGGCTTCCTGCGCCACCTGCACTGGTCCATCTACGCGACGGGCGTGGCGGACGGCGGCGGCGGCGACGCGTCACCACCCCCATGCGCGGACCCCGCCCCCTCCGTCTGCCTCGTCGCCCGGGACACCGCCGCCACGCGCGCCGTCTGGCCGCACGCCTTTGAGGCCGTCTACACCGTCTCTCTCATGCTGGTGGATGACTGGGTCCCCCCGCCGTCGCCGGGCGGGGTGGCCGGCGGGCCGGCGGCGCCGCGCACGGCGACCGCGGCTGAAGAAGCGTCGGCCGCGCGCGCGGTCGCTGTCGCGGCTGCCGCCGCCGCCGCCGCGGCCGCCCCGCCGGGCGGCGAGGACGGCGGGTCCAACGGCATGTCGCCCGCCGCCCGGGCGGCCGCCAAGCCGCTGGGGCCCCCACACCCGGCCCTGGCCCTCCCGGCCGGCACCGACCCGGAGGACGCGGCCGACCCGGAGGCCGTGGCCGCCGGCTTGCCCTGGGCCGGGGACCCCCCCCCGCCCGCCCCGCCCGTCCAGCTGCGGTGCGTGCTGCAGGTGGTCAACCCGGCGTCCGCGCCGGGGCCCCTGACCTTCACGGCGGGCGTGGTGCCGCACGCCCGCCTGCCCCTGCCCTCGGCGGCCGCCATCGTCGGCGCAGCCGGCCGCAAAGCGCTCGACGCCCTGGCCCGCCCGCCCGGCACGGGGCCGGGGCTTGCCACCGAGGGCGGGGAGCCCGTGCCCCTGGGCGGCCCCGGCGCGGTCGACCGGGTCTGGATCGGGGACCTGGACCGGGGCGCGCCCCGCCGCCCCCTCTCCCGGGCCGCCGGCGGCCCGCCCCCCGCCCCGGGCTCCATCTTTTTGGAGACGGGCGACTGGCGCCACGCCCTGGAGCTCATCCCCCGGGCGGGCTTCCGGGACACGGGCGCCCGGTGCCCCGGATCGGCCGGCGCGCCGGCCCTCTCCCAGGGCCGGGCGGGCGACCCTTACGCCTCTGCCTCCCGGGCGGCCGCGTCGGGCGCGGCGGCCGCGCGCGCGGTGGCCGCCGGCACCGCCTGGGCGGCAGGCCTGGTGGGCGAGGTCGCCCGGGCGGTGACCCTGCCGCCCGGCGGCCTGTGGACGGGCGAGGCTGTCCTCCGTCTGCACGACCGGAGCGTCGCCGCCCCGCTGGGCGTGGCGGCCCGGGCCGCCTTCGCCGCCTCCCGCCCCACGCTCGCGCTGCCCCGCCCGGACGAGGACGTGTGGCAGGCCGCGCTCGCGGACCCGGACGTCCAGCCCGACGACGGCGGCGCGGCAGGCGTAGACCCCGGCTTTGTGGACTCGGAAGCGGGGGGCGGGTTGGACGCGGACGCGTGGTGAGGAACGGGGAGAAATGAAGGGAGAGAGAGGGGGGAAGGTGGGGGGACGAGGAGCGAGATGGATGAGAAAGGAGAAGAGGTGCGCACTTGTATGTTGTTTGCTTTTCCGTTTTGCCTCCTCCTGTTAACACACGCACGCACGCCCTCCTCTCCCCCTCCATCCTCCAAATCGATTAATCTCCATTTCTCACTTGGCGGCGGCGGCGGGCGCGGGCGCGGCAGCAGCATCAGGCGCGGCCACCACGACGACGGGCGCGCCCGCCGCGACGGCGGCCGCCTGCTCTGGCGTGGCGACCACGGTGACAGGTGCCTGGGAAGCGGCGGCAACAGCAGCAGGGGCGGCCTTGGCGGCAGGCGGCGGAGCGACGGCGACGACGGCCGCCGGGGCGGCCGCCTTTGCGGCTGCGGCCACGGCCACCACAACAGGCGCCGCCTCCTCCTTCTTACCGCCGCCGCCAAAGACCTTCCGGGTGGCCGTGATGCCGACGACCCACCCCGCCAGCACGGTGAACACGACGTGCTCCTCCTTCCACGAGGCCGGGTCGCCGGGCGCTTGCCAGGGGTAGGCGACCTTAATCTCGCCGTGGGCGTCTGTTTTCGTCAAGGGGTGGTGGAGGAGAGATGTTGAGAAGGGTTCCGCACGCTGGCAGCAGCAGCAGCAGGCAAGGAGAAGACCACGCGTCCCGCGTACAGTGGGTGGCTGTCAGAGAGGCGGGCGAGCGCCAATGCCGACGCCCACTCCCTCCCCCCTTTCTCATGAGGTCGAAACAGAGCAGATCGAAGAGAGAGAGTGTGCGCCTTGCCTTCTCTCTGCGCGCGTCTAGCACGCCGCGTTCCATTCCATCGCCTGGTTAGGAGGAGAATCAGGTGGCTTTGCAGGAGACGCATGCGCGTCGAGGTCGAGTGATGACGCCTGCGCCTGTCTCTCCTTGAGAACGAATACAGAAGCGCCGCGGCGCCCCATGCACGTCAGGGCCGCAAGTGCGTGCTTGGTTTGTAAGCCAAGCGTGCCCCTACTTTGCACGCCAATCAATTGGCGGCGCTGTGGACAGAAGACACCTGCCTACGCACCATTGGAAGGGCTGGGGCGAGGAAGGGGCGGCGCGCCCCTCGACCAACGCTGCGAGGGCGGCGGCGTCTCTCCACAGGCCCGCTCTCCTTCATCCCTCGCCTGACCAAACCATCTACACTCACCAGCAGCGTAACCACGCGCCCGGCCAGCGGACGAGCGGGCGGCGCGTGAGGCCCGCGAAGCGGCTGAGCGGAGCATGTGATAAAAGGTGCGTGTGGTGTGGATGGCAGAAAGATAAAAGGAGTGGGGAACTACGCCAGGCTGCTCTCTCGTTTTTGTTCTTCATCCCTGCCTGGGACACCAGCACAGGAAAGCAGTTGAGAGACAGGCCCACCAGCGCACCCGCACAGTTCCCGAAGGAATCGCCTTACAACTTCACACAGACACACTCCATCTCAGAGACTCTTTCACCCCAGTACTCCCCCAAAATTAAAAAAAAAAAGGATCTGTCTCTCTCTCTCAACATGCGGCACCACGTGGAGAAAATGAAGAGAGGCCGCCCAGGTTGTGGCCCCCCTCTCCATTTTCCGCTCTCTCTCTCTCGCTCCCTCTCCATTTCCCACACCAACACCCCGAGATAACGTTTCGAGCTGCACTCAGGAAACAAAACAATACCAGGAAAAAATATAGCCCCCTTAACACTAGCGAATAATTCAATCCAGCAGCTCCCAGATTTTCTCTTTCAGCTTTTCACCGCCCACTCCATCCAGGTGCCCTGGTCGCCTGCCCACGCCAGGAAGGCCGCCCGCAGCCCGGCCGCCGCCGGATCGGGCGTCTTCATCTGGAAGTCAAACCAGGCGGTCGCCTGCCCGGTCGCGAAGGCCGTCACGGCGGCCGCGTCCGCGTCGCCCTTGCCCGGGAAACAGACTGCTTCGGCCGCGGCCTGGGCGGCGGGTATCACGTCCACAAAGTCGGAGTGGCCCGCGTGGTAGACGAGCGCGTTCCAGGAGCCGGGCGCCGTGGAGGCGGCCCATGCCTTGTATGAGGACTCGACGCCAGGCGGGTTGCAGTTGCCCCGCACCGCGCCGTCGACGAGGGAGATGGGGGCTTTGGCGGAGGCAGCGGCCATGCAGGCGGGGCCGGAGGGGGTGAGCGTGGAGGCCGGGGAGAGGCTGAAGGAGGAGGGGAGGTGTGTGCGTGTGTGAGAGCGCGCGCGCGCTTCCTTTTTTGGTCCTTTTCCTCAGGGGCCGCGCGCCCCGAAGAAAAGATGGCGGTGGGGGGCATGGATGAAAAAAAGTTGCGAGGGGCTAGCGATGCAAAACCTTCTCTCTCATATCTAAGCAAACTCACAGCGTGTGCCCGACCGGCGAGATGAGCGCCGCCGCCGTGACGGGCGGCATGCCCGCCGCCTGCGTGCACCACTGCAGGGCCGCCAGCTGGCCGCCCTTGGAGTGGCCGGTGACGCCGATGCCGCCGGTCAGGTTGAGGGCCGTCCCCGCTTTCTGTGCTTGCGCGTCCGCCCACGCCAGCACGGGCGGCGAGAAATTGACTTCCACGGAGTCCGGGATCAGGTCGATCACGGTGGCGTGGCCGTACGTGACAACCGCGTATCCCCAGGACGCAAAGTGGCGGTGGTAGGAGGCGTAGACGACGGAGGGGACCTGTGTACGGAGTGAAGGAGGGTTGAGAAAACTGCGCGCGCGCGCGGGTCCGCGGTCGCATGTGTCCACGTACTTGAGCCGCGCCGCCATATTTTCTCGGGGACACGCGCCCGCCCCTGCGTGCCTTTCCTCCCCACGCCCTGCCTCCCCTTACCCCTCCCCTTTTACCGAGAAGCCGTTGTAAAAGATGATGACCGGCCAGGGCGCGGCCCGCCCGCTGGCCCCCGAACAGTTGAGCGGGAGCGTCAGTTCTGGGAGCAGCACGTCCTCCGTCCCGTTTTTGGCACCCGCCCCCATCTTGGGGGCGGAGAGCAGGCCCTTTATGACGGGAGCAATCGTGCAGGGCCCGTGCTGGGTGTAGGCGGGCACGGGCGCGGGAAGCGGCAGGGGCCCCAGGGCGTGCGTCCCAACCCACTCCGACCCTTCCCCGCGCACGACAATGGCCTCCCCCATCCGTTTCGGCAGGCCCTTGGCACTGGCGACGACGGCCTCCAGCGTGTCATCCCAGGCGGCCATGGCCTTGATATCGGAGTCATCGTGAGGGGAGGAGACGAGCTTGGTGGCGGCGGCCGCCGCCAGGGTGGCGAGGAGGAGGAGAGGTCTCATTTTTTATCAATTGTTTGTGGCGAGAGAGGGGGGGGGGGGGCAGGCGTCCGCTCTCTCTCCATTTTCATTTTCACATTTCTCATTCCCTACTTGCCGGCTAGGAGTACATCTCATATAATCCCATCCCACTGCACACGCATCATATGCACACACACACACACACGCACACCATCCATCTCCTCTCCTCCCCATCCTCCTTTTCACTCCTAAGCCTTCACCGTCCACTCCATCCAGGCGCCCTGGTCCGTCGCCCACGCCACGTACGCCACCTGCAGCGCCGGCACGGCCGGGTCGGTGAAGGGTGTGACCGTGAAGTCAAACCACGCTGTCATCTGTGCGGCGGCCGCGTCGGCGGCGACGGCGTGGGGCAGGCCCCCCGGCGGCGCGCACGCCGCGTCGGCCGCCGCGTTGACGCCCGGGACCTTGGAATCGACAAACGTCGCATGGGAGGCCTTCAGAAGGCGCGCCGTCCACGAGCCGGGGGCGACGGCGGCGAGCCAGGACGGGTAGTTTGAGCCCGGAGGGTTGCAGGCGGCCACGACGCCAGCGCCGGTCAGGGAGACCGCGCTCCCCCCCACGCACGCCAAGGCCGAGGGATACAGGACAGACTCGGGGGAGAAGAGCGTGTTGTCGACGGGGTCGATCAGGGCGGCGCCCACGATGGGGGGCAGGCCCGGGGTGGCCCCGGCGGTGGACGCGCACAGGTGGAGGGCGGCCAGCTTGCCGCCGCGCGAGTGGCCGGCGACGAGCAGGCCGGACGTGTTCAAGGCTGACCCCGCCTCACCCGCCGCGCCCACCGCCCAGGCCCACACGGGAGGCAGGAAGGGCAATTCGACCGCGTCCGGGGTCAGGTTGACGATGGTGGACAGGTCGTATTGCAGGACGGCGTACCCCCAGGACGCCAGGTGGCGGGCGTAGGAGGCGTACAGGAGGGAGGGCGACTGTGGGGCGGGAGATGAGGGAGAGAGTGGATGAGGAGAGGGGGCCCGGCCCGGAAGGGGGCCCGGCCCTTCACACGCTCTCTCTCTTTCTCTCTCTCTCTCTCTCTCTCTCATTTTTTTGTCCCGCCGGTTCCTCCAACGAGCGCACGCACGCTCAGGCTGCTCAACCCTTGCACAGCCCGGGCATGGTTGGTAGAGTCTCTGTGAGACGATCGCGCGTGTCTTAGAGACAGACACGCGCGCTCGTCATCAAACCTCTCGCTGTCTCCTCCAGGCATGCGCGCACCCGCGAGCGTGCGCGCGCTTCTCTCTCTCTTTCTCATTATCGCATCCTCAAATTACCGAAAACCCGGAGAAGAAGGCCACCGTCGGCCAGGGCCCCACCCGCTGCGAGGCCGGCGTGCACGCGGAAGGCAGCGTGAGCGTGGTAAGGAGGGTCACCGACTTTCCATCTTTTGCCTCCTCCCCCGTCAGGTTGAAGGTTTTTGGGGCGGCCACGACGCCCGTAATCTTAGGCTGGACGCTGCAGGGGCCGGCATGGGCGTAGGCCGGGACGGGCGGGGGCAGCTCCTTGAGGACCTCCCCGCCCTCCCAGGCGGTCCAGGCGCTGACGTTCTTGGCGGCCGCGACGGACTCTGACAGCTGGTTCAGTTCGCCGCGCGTCAGGTTTTTGACGACGTCGAGAAAGGTTTGGGCCGAGCCAGCCGCGGTTTTCACTGAGTCTTTTTGTGAGCCAGCGGCAGCGGCAGTGACAGGCTCTAGGCAAAGGCAGGCAGCCAGCCCGAGGAGGAGGGCCGTGGCGAGGGCGGGAGGCATGACGGGAGGCGGAAAAGTGAGTGTGAAACAGCGGCGCATCGAGCGACAGGCTTCTCCAGGTAGCGGTCAAGGTCGTCCTTCTCATTCGTTGAACCATAGAGAGAGAGAAGAGGCCCCTCCGTCTTCTCTTGCGGCTGCTGGACGCATTGTCAGGCACCACCTCCTCCAGGAGGTCGTTCGCACACAACTACATAGCAGGTGAAGCAGGAAATCACAAAAAAAAACATGCTTCTCCGCCCGCACCCGCCTTCCCTAATAAAACGGCCGCCGGCAGCCGGCAGCCCGGGCCGTCGCACCTCCACCTCCTCGCTCGGCTTCGACCTCGGCCCGCCCACCCCGGACCCCACCACCCCACTCCCGGCCAGCGGTGGCACCGCCGGCCTGGCCCCCGCGGCTGCAGGCGCCCTGCTCTCATCCGCGGCCGCCCGGCTCATCTCCTTTGACACGCTCAACGACGGGCGCGGCCGCCCAGGCAGCGCTGGCCTGGCGCTCTTCGCCGCGCTCGCCGACGCCCGCCCCTCCGCGCCGGGCTCGTCCGCGGCCGTGGTCGCGGCGACCGCGGACTTGCTCGCCTGCTTGGCCGGCGCCTCCACCACCCCCGCCTCCCCCGTCGCGGGCCTGTCCTGGCGCCTCCACCTCGCGTCGGCCGTCGTCGGCGGGCGGGGCTGCCGCCTGGCCACCGCGGCCGCCCGCGGGCAGGCGCCCCCGCCTGGCCTGCGGGAGGCGGTGGCGGCCGACCTGGACGCCCTCCAGTCCCTCGCCGTCCCCTCGCTTGAGCTGGAGCGCCTGGTGAGCGAGGTCTGTGCCGGCGGGTCGTCCCTGAAAGCCCCGCCACCCCCGCCCGACTTTTTCGAGGCGCTGGCCGCGGCGGGCGGGGCGGAGGCCGACGCGGTCGCCGCGGGCGGGGGGCCCTGGTGCCCGGACTGGGGCGGGCTGGCGGCGGGGCTGTGTGGGGCAGCCGCCCCCACCACCCCCGTCGGCCCGCCCCTGACCCGGTCCGCCCGCCTGGCGTGGGCGGGGCGCCTGCTGTCGTCCGCGGACGCGGACGGGCGGTGGTCAGGCGCCCTCCCCGCTTTGGAGGCCTTATGGGCTGCCCACTCGTGGGGCAACACGGGCGGGGCGGGCCTGTTTGAGTGGGAGGATGGCAGCCTGAGCCCGAGCGCGGATGAGGAGGCGGTGGTCGGCGAGGAGGGGTGGTGGGGCGGCGGCGGCGGTGGTGTTGTGGCGCCCGCCTCTCAGCGCCCACCCGCCCTGGTGGCCCCGCTCGCTGCCCTGGCCGCCTGGGCGCGCACGCTGGACCCCGCCCCGCCACTGCCGTACGCCATCCCCTCCCCAGGCCCCCTGTGGCCGGGCGTGTGTGCGGACGCCGGCCTGCGGTGCTCCGGCGCCCGTCTCCTGCGCCTGGGGCCCGCTGCCCTTGCCGACCCCCGCCCCCTCTGGCGGGCGGTGCGTGCGCACCCGCGCGTGCGGTGGGTGGGCGTGGTAGACCGGCCCCTGACGGACGAGGAGGGGCGGGGAATGGCGGGGCGGCCGCTGAACGTGGCGCTGGTGGTGCCGGCGGAGTGAGAGAGGGGTGAAGTGGAGGGGCGGGGAATGGCGGGGCGGCCGCCAAACGTGGCGCGGGGTGAAGTTTTTTTTTTTTTTTTTTTTACACATTATTCTTAACTAGTCGTCCTTTTCATTATTATCACTCGCTGCTCTCATCGCTGCCGTATCCGCCCAGTAAGCCCGCTAGCCCACCACCAGCAGCAGCCGGGGCGGCCGCTATTTCGGGTGGCGTCGCAGGCCGGGCTCGCTTCGCCTTGGCCTTCCTCACGACCGCCGCCAGGCGCTGGCGCGCGGGCGGAGGCGGAGGTTGAGCAACCGCTGCCGCAGCCGCTATGACCCCTCCGCCTCCCTCCGCCTCCTTCGCCTTCGCCCGCGCCTCCGCCCCCCGCGCCGCCGCCGCCTGGAACGCCGCCACCTCGATGCGCTCCGCCGCGGCCGCCGCCGCGTCCGCCGTCGCCCGCGCGTCGGCCAGCTCCCCTAGGAACGCCGCCTCGTCCGCCTCCAGCGGTCTGTTGGTGCCCGTCTTCATCTCCTTCCACGCCGCGTCGAAAGCCTCCTGCTTGGCCGCCCGGGTGGCCCGCAACACCTCCACCAACGGCTTGGACGGGTCCGGGCCGCCGGCGCCGGCACCACCTCCACCCCCGCCGAGGGCCGCCCGGTCTGCCTGAATGTCCGCCTCCGACACGAAGCTCAGGGCGCCCGCCGCCGCCAGCGCGTGGCCGACAGCCTTCGTCACGTCCGCGGCGGTGCGTTGGGGAAAGACGGTGGCGGCGTCCCGGTGGAGGGAGGCGGGCGGCGGGGGTGGGGGGGCGTCGCTGAAGGATGAGTGGGTGGGATGATAAGATGAGGGTGAGGGGGGCGGGGTTGAAGAGAAAAAGAGTTGCTTTCTTGTCTCTTTCTCTCCTTACCCTCTCACCTCTCCACCCGGACCAGGTCCATACGTGCGCGGGCGGCGCCGCTATCGCCCATGGCGTGTGTGAAAGCCGTGCGGCGAGGAAAAGGGACCCGCACGCGCGGTGAGAGAGGGAGTGAGCAACAGCGGAAGTGGAAAAGAATAGTGCAGCGTCCCAACCTTCTCCTCACCTTTGCCGTGCGTACACACTAACACACACGCGGCCGCGCCGCCTACCCCGTGTCTTCTCCACACATGCGCGCGACACATAGGCTCATCTGATAAAGAAAACGGGGTTGGTTCACACACTCTCCAAAAAAAGAAACAACCCACACCACCGCCTCTCCTCCCCCGGGATAAGGAAATGAGTGAGGACACGCCACACCACCACCGACGCTCTCTTTCTGTCTCACCCCTCTCCTCCTCTCCTTCCCTCTTCAGTCAAAGCCGCGGTGGATGTGCGCCCGCGTAACCCGCTGCAGGGCCTGCACAAAGGCGGCCGTGCGCAGCGGGATGCGGCGTTCCGTGTGGATCGCCCACACAGACGCAAACGCGTCGCTCATCTTCTTGTCCAGGCGGGAGTTGACCTCCGCCTCCTCCCACCGCAGGTTCTGCAGGTTTTGGACCCTGCGTGAGTGAGAGAGGATGAAATGGTGAGAGAGCAAGAAAAAAAGAGAGACGAGGGTTTGAGAGAGTGCAGAGGGCCACAGTCGCGCGCGCGCGCGCGTGCGCGCGCGCGTGCGCCCGACCTCCCATCCCTCTCACCATTCGAAGAAGGAGACCGTCACCCCGCCGCCGTTTGTCAGAATGTCGGGCAGGACAGGGATGCCCCGCGCCCGCAGCACGGCGTCCCCGCCCGGCGTCGTGGGCGCGTTGGCGGCCTCGACCACGAACCGCGCGTCCACCCGTTCGGCCTCCGCCTCGCCCAGCACGCCGCCGATGGCGGCGGGGACGAGCACGTCGCACCGGGTGGCCAGGATCTCGCCGGGCGGGAAGGCCGTGCCGCCGGAGAAGGCGGCCAGGGCGCCGCCCGCGGCGACGTGGGCGCGCAGGGCGGGCACGTCCAGGCCCCGGGCCCCATCCTCACTCCGCACCGCCCCAAACGCGTCGCTCACGGCGACCACGGCCGCCCCGGCCTCGGCAAACAGTTCCGCCGCCCAGGCGCCCACGTTGCCGAAGCCCTGGATGGCGACGGCCTTGCCCGCCAGCTCGCCCGCCCCGGCCGCCCGCAGGAGCTCCCGCGCCGCGATGACCGTGCCCCGCCCTGTCGCGGCCTCCCGCCCCAGGCTGCCGTGCAGGTGGACGGGCTTGCCCGTCACGATGCCGGGGGCGAAGCCCGCGTACTTGCCGTACTCGTCCATGATCCACGCCATCTCGCGGGGGCCCGTGTTCATGTCGGGCGCGGGGATGTCGACGTGCGGGCCGATGACGTCCTTGATCGCCTGCACCAGCTTGCGGGTGACCCTCTCCAGCTCGCGCTCGGACAGCTTGGCCGGGTCCAGCGTGATGCCGCCCTTCGCGCCGCCAAAGGGGATATCCATGACGGCCGTCTTCCAGGTCATGAGGGAGGCCAGGGAGCGGACGTCGTCCAGGTCCACGGCCGGGTGGTAGCGGAGGCCGCCCTTGAAGGGGCCGCGCGAGTCGTCGTGCTGCACCCTGTACGCGTTGAAGGTCTCGATCTCGCCGCCGTCCCGGGTGATGACGAGCTCGACGAGGACCTCGCGTTGCGGGGTGAGGAGTAGGCGTTGGAGGCGGTCCGGATACTCGAGCTGGGTGAGGGCCTAAGGAGGTGGAGAGAGAGAGAGAGAGAGAGAGAGGAATAGGAGCGAAGTGATCCGAGGTTGAAGAGGAGAGGTTGCGCACCCGCGGCCAATGGGGGGCGGGCGACGCAGCGCGTTTTTCCCTCTCTCTCTCTCTTTCGATACGCGCCCCGCCCTTCCCTCCTCTCTCCTCTGAATGCTGCCCCCCACACCCCTCTCCGCGTACCTCCTTGATGAACGTGTTGGTATTTTCGGCGTGGGAGGACGCGGCGCGGGTGGCGGCCGCGGCGGCCAGGAAGGGCGTCGCTGGCCGGCCGGTCTGCAGGAGGGAGCGCGCGGTGCGGCGGGCCGCGCCGCGCAGGAGGAGGGCGGCCGACATGGGCGCCTGCGCGTGCTGCACTTTACTACCTGCCTGCCTGGTCTGCTGCTGCTGCTTTGTTGTGTGTGTGTATGAGGCGGCGTCCGAGACGCGCGCCGGGAAGAGAATATGAAAAGGGAAGAGGAGTGGTCACCCACGTGCTCACTGTGCTCTACTCGCGCCAGATGCAACAGCTGCCCCACGCTGCGACGCCCGCACCCGCCCCACCCGTCCCATCCCCTGCTTTGCGCATCCGTCAGGCCCGTGCGACTGATGCTGCCGCCATCGGCCGGCTGACGGCGGAGGTAAGAATGAGGAAGAGAGGAGCGCTGTGCTGCAACTCAACCTGGCGCGTGTCTTGCTCTCCAGGCGTGAGAGCAGCTGCCGCCCCCTCACAGCGCGCCCGCCCCACACACTCTGGGCTGGCGTGGTCCGATGGAAAGAGAGGGCTCGCCTGGGGTATGTGCACAGCGTCACATAGCCACAGCCATCGAAAAAGTGCGCTCCCGCTGGCTGCTGCTGTTCGATCTTCATCCCTTCAACCTCGTACAAAAAACCTCATCAGGCCTTCGAACACCCGTTCCTCACCTCCGCCCGCTCGCCGGCCCGCCCCTACGGCGCCCTGGTCGCATCTGTGGCTGATAATATGCTCTCCCGGTCCGCCGACGCGGGGTCCGACCGCGTGCGGTCGTGGGCGGCGGCCAAGACTGGCGCTCGGGTGGATACGCCGTCTTCTCAACCCCCCGCCTTCTTTCACTCCCGCCGGTCGGCCCGCCGGTCGGCTCGGGCGGCGGCGCTCGCCGCCCGCACCCGCCGTACCGCCGTGTTGGTAGCTGAAGAAGGAGCGGATGGAAGCACGGGCGGCCGCGTCGTCGGGGCGGCGGCGTTGTTGCGGGTCCGGGCGGGCGCTGCCTTGCCGCCTCCCTTCCCCACTGCCGCGCCCGTGGTTGCTTACCTGGCGGACTTGGCGGTGGACCCGTCTGCCAGGGGGCAGGGCGTTGCGTCCGCTTTGCTGGCCCGGGCGGCGAGGAGAGCCTGCCTGTGGGGCGACCCTGCCCTGTGGCTGCACGCACCTGGTGGTGCGGGTGAGGGCAGCGACGCCCGCGGCGGCACGCTGTACGCGCGGGCCGGCTTTGAGCCACCGCACGGCGGCGGCGGTGGAGATGGCGGCGGTGGTGCTGGTGCTCATTCCAGGCGGCGTGTGCTCTTGGTGCGGCAGCTGGCGCCGCCGCCTCTGGGGCGTGGAACGAAGAGGCGGCCAGTGGACGGAGGGAGCGGGCAGGCAGCAGGTGGGGTGTATGTGTGGGGCGATGGAGAGGAGGGCTGAGCAGCGACGGGGTTGGCACGGCTGCAGAAAAGAGGGCACAGAGAGAGAGAAAGAAAATGATGGGAGAGCGGGTGGTGGTTGGTTGACGCCAAGTACCTGGTATTGACGACGGGTGGGCACCACAACCCGGCACCCGCTTGGCTGCCTTCATGCGGACCCCACAGGGCGCAATCAGCGGAGAGAGGTTATAGGAGAGAAGAGCGAAAACATTTCCACGAGCACGCGCTTGGGAGCATTTTTGTTTTTCACAACACACAGCGCGCGCCGCGCAAAACACACACACACACGCCCATACACACACACACGCACACAAGAATGTCCCTTCGTCGTTTAGGATGCGCGGGCCGAGAGAGAAAAGAGAGAAAACCGAGCCCCCTGTGTGGTGGAGCGGCAGCGCACTCCACCAGGCAAAAAAGTGACACGTTTTTCTCTTCTCCATTCTCTCAACCACAGAGGGGGCGGCGGGGCGTCGGTGCGTCGGTGGCCGCGCGCTCTTTTTTTTGTCCCGCCCTTGATTTCACGTGATCGTTCATTCATTCCACTCTCCAAAAGACACACACGCACACACCACACACGTTTTAGCGCACGCATGATAAAGAGAGCGGTGAGGCTCTCTCAATCACGGCCCGCATTTTTTGTTCAGGTTGCATTTTTTTGTCAAGCCACAACACCCAGTTTACTCCTTGGGCGGGGTCAGGTTGACGCCCACGGGCGCGTACGCGCGGTCCACCGGCGCGTACACCTTGCCCTGGGGCACGATGGCCGTGCCGACGGGGGCGATGACGGTGCCAGCGGGGGCGATGGCGGCGCCTTGGGGCTGGACGTTGGCGCCGATGGGGGAGACCGCGATCAGGAAGGGGGCCACCTGGGCGCCCTGGGGCTGGACGTTGGCACCGATGGGCTGCACCAGGATGAGGGCGGGCTGGACGTTGACGCCCTGGACGGCGACGGACACGCCGGTGGGCGCGAAGCCGACGCCCTGGGGGGCAATGTTGACGAGCTGGGCGCCGACGGCCACGCCCGCGGGCGCGTACGACACCAGGCAGGGCGCGAAGTTGACGCCCGTCTTGGACAGGGCGATACCGGTGATGGCCTTGACGATGGTGGCCGCGCCGTTGGCGAACTTGACGGGCGTGCCGATCGACTTGGGGTTGACGACAATGTTGTACTTCTCCAGCTTGGTGTTCAGGGCGGCCAGGAACGCCGCGTCGTCGTCGGACTTGTCCTGTTGAAGAAAGGGTGAATAAGGCGTGAGTTAATTTGATGGGAAGGTGGTGTGCGTGGTGAGTGGAAGGGTGCGCGGCGCGGGCGGAGAGCGGGAGGAAAGCAAGACCACCACCATCACCAGGCGCGCGAGGAGAGGGCCAGGAGGCTTTTGTTTCGTCTCTCTCACAACTCAGGCAACCGAAAGCCCCAGGCTTTCTAATTGAGTCCATCTGCGCGCTTTGCAAATTATCGACGGTTTGGTTGCCGGGCGCGGGGAGATGACGTGTGGAAGGCACAGGCTCTCTCTGAGGGAGGGTGGCCGCCATGCTCGCGCGCCCAAGGCCGCGCTGCGAGAGAAAAGGCAAAGGAAAGGGCTTTCTCTCGAGTTGTGCCCGCGCGCTCACCCACGCTTTCTCTCTCTTTCTCTCTCTCTTACGCACATCGCACACGTGTCCGTGTGTGTGCAGAGAGAGAGAGAGAGAGTTCTTCTCTCTCATCAACCTCCCTCGCCTCTCCTCCCCCCCATTTTATCTCACCTGGGGCAGCATCTTCTCAAACTTTTCGACCTTCTCGGTCTCCCAGTCCTTGGCCACGTTCTTGACGTCCTTGTCGCCCATCTTCGCCTTGATCTTCTCGCCCAGCTCAGTCAGGGGGTCATCTTTCTCGTACTCGGTCGCGTTGGCGTCCTTGATCGCCTTAAGCAGGTCCAGGTCGCCGTCCTTGAGGCCACCCCAGTCGGCCGCTTTCGTCGTCCCGTTCTTGGAGAACCATTCCGGGTGCTTCTCCGCCAGGCTCATCGTCTTGATGTAGGCGTGCGTGGTGTCGTGCAGCATGGGCACGGCCTCCATGGCCTTGTCGACGCCGCCCTCGCGCATCATCATGACGGAGGCGAGCATCTCGGCAAAGTGGGAGTAGTCGGCCTCCTTGCCGGCCGTCCCCTCGACGGGCGAGGAGAAGGGGCCGGCCGCGGCGACGGTGGTCGAGGCGGCGGCGGCGATGACGGCGAGGGCCGCGGCGCTGTGAGAAAGGAGGGGAGGGGAGGGGAGGAGGCGGAGAGTGTGTGCGTGTTAGGGGTTGAGACAAGGAAGGGCACGCGCCAGGAGCGTGAGAGGAGGCGTGATTAGAGTAGAGAGCAGCAGTTGACGCCTCGAGCAAAACGTCACGAGCAAAAAAGAAACGCCGCGAATCTGTTGCTTCACCGCGTCGGCCGCGTCCGCGGCCGACTGCCTCCCACCGCTCGCCGTCACCATAAATCAATGGTCAGGCTTCTCTCCTTGGCATTGGAGGCCATACATGCGCGGGCGGGTGTAGGTTAGGTGCTCTCGCCGAGGGCGATTAAAAAGAAAACGGAGCGGAGCGCACGGCCAGCTAGAGCGCGCGCTCTGCTCACGCTTTTTTTTTTGCATCCTTCCAGCGCCACCACGACCCCTACCTCCCCTCCCCACACTCACCGGCGGATGTACGTGGTGATAGCCATGGTGACTGGTGATGTGTTGGTTGGCTTTTAAAGAAGGGCCTGTGGTGTGTGGAGAGAGGAGTGGAGAGGAGAGTGAGCGGACGGAGAGCGGCCAAACAGGCTTCGCCATGGTGCCCGCGGAGGGGGCTATCCCGCCTCGCAGACCGAGCACCACGCCCATGGAAGGCGTTCCATGGGGTCCGCTAGCCTACTATGGGGCGAGGAAGGGCGGGGCGTGGGCCAGAAGGCGGCCGGCACGGGGCGTTCCTTGGAACTGGCATACGCGAGCAGAATGCAGTTGACTGCATTCGAGAACCTTCGCTTCGACAACCTTCTCCACCCGCTTTCCGCCCCCGCCCAGCACGCCCGTCACGTCCGCATCAGCAATGCTTGTGGCTGGGCCATGCGACTCGGGCGTAGGCGACGGTGCGGCGGTGGGCGATGGGGGCGGGGAGACGGTTGTGGCGAAAGCCTACGTTCCACGAACCTTGGAAAGCGAGAGTGAGCAGCAGAGCAGTCGCGCCTTTTTTTTGCTTTGCCCTCGGTCACGTTTCATCCCTGCGCCAGGTTTTCTTGTTTTCAAACGGGCACTCGTGCTCCCACCGCCTGCTGTGCCTCTCCGAACAGCATTCCCGCACGCACACGCACTCCCACCTTAAACGCCCCCTCCGCCCCCTCCGTCTGGGTCCTCAACCCCACCCTCAACCTCAGCGTGCTCAAGTCGCCGGGTTGGAGATGGGCGCGGAGGCCTGTGTGAATTGTGACAGGTCCTCGGGTGAGGTCTACGGAATGGAGAGGGAAGGGGAGGGGGCGCGGCGAAGTGATCACGTGCCAGGCAGGAAGTCACGCCACACCTGAAAAGAAACATGGCTGGCTAAGTAGGAGTTCTTTGTCTCCACAGCTGCTCTCACTTCTCTATTTTCTTCGGCGTTTAAGGTGCGCAACCCCCCCCCCCTCTCCCGCGGCCTCTCTCCCGGACCCCTCCCGCCACGACGTCCACATCGCTTAGCCTGGCTTAGGCGCATCCATATCGTGTGCGGCGGACGTGGGCGAGAGGTCTAACCGGGACTGAGCGGGAGTGCGAAAGAGGGGAACGCGACGCTCAACTGCTCGCGCTCGGTCGAGAGCATGCGTGCCTCCCTTCCGAGGCGCGTGGGACGCCACCCGCGTCCTGCCGCCGCCTCACCGCACCCTGAATCCGTCTGGCCACACTTGTTTCACCCCTGCTGCAGGCAAGCGGGCCAATCGCAAGACCTATATCGATGCCTAGCAGAAGTGGCGAAAAGCAACTTTAGCCACGAGGGCCACGGCTGGACACTCACCGTCTCCCTCCCTCTCGTCTACGTACAACACACCAGGCCCCTTCCTTTCCACCCTCAATCCATCTAAAGACTATGGCTATCACCACCTTTGTCCGCCGGTGAGTAGGGGTGGGGATGGACGGGGGGCACAGGAGGCGCGGAGTGGCCAAAAAAGAAAGACAGAGCAAAGACGACGCGCGTCTTGGCTTTCTTGCCAAGAGAGGGCCAACGTGACGCCACGTTCCCGGCGTTCCGCCCCTGCCTCCGTCCGTCACTCCCCCCAGTGCATGCTTCGGCCTGATGACCCAGCATTGTGGGGGTGGGAGGGGCGGGCCCCGGCCGGGAGAAGCGGGTTGTTGAGAGCCCCAATCCGTACGCAAAAACAGCCGAAGAGAGAAATTAGATTGGCCGGTCGTCACGTCCGAGGAACGCCGGCACGACGTTTGTCCCCTCACCCTGCCCTCCACCCGCCCACTCAACAACCTCATCAAACGCGGCGTGCAATGCACTTGCCAAGAGTTGGATTTCTTTTGAGTAATTGCGCGCTTTTTGATGAAACTCTCACCCTCAACAAAAACCCTGTTCTCCTCTCCAACACTTCACCAGCTCCGCGGCCCTTGCCCTCGTCGCGTGCGCCGTCGGCGCCGCCGCCGAACCGCTCAACCTGATCGCCGACCCACTGGACCTGTCCAACGAGATGCCTAGCGACTACCGGAACTGGGCGTCCGTGCTGTCGCAGGTGCTGCTCAAGAAGGAGGGCTCCGAGTCTGCCGCCGCCGACGCTCTCGGCCGCGTCATGCTCGCCGCGCACGGCCACCTGGCCAAGGTCGCCAACGGCGAGGAGTTGTTCCCCCGCTTCCACCTGGCCGACCCGGTCTTCGCGGGCGAGTCGCACGGCCTGGGCGACGCGATCGAGGACGTCATCGGCAAGGTGCGGTTGATGGAAAGAGAGAGAGAGAGAGAAAAAGGGGGGGTGGGGGGGGGTCATGACCGGGCAAGGCAAGGCCGCCGCACTTGTGGTGTGTGTGTGTGCGTGTGTGTGGCCGTCCTAGGCGGTGGCAACGCCAGGCGTAGCGCGCCAGGCTGCGACCGTGCGCCTACGATTGCACAACCACAACCACCGCCCCCGCTCTCTCTCGCATTATCAACCCCATCCATCCCCCCATGCCTCTCACACTCTCTGCCTCCCTTCCTCCACCTCCTCCATGCATTTCATTAGATCTCCGGCAAGGTCAAGAGCAAGATCCCGACCACCTCCGTCACCAAGTTCGTGGCCTCCAAGACCTTCTTCAACTTTGCGCCCTGCGTGCTATCCGAGTCCAAGGTCGGCGTGTCGGCGGGCCTGACGGGCCTCAACTTTGCGCCCAACCTCCTGTCCTTCTTCCCGACCGGCTTCTTCGGCCAGGCCGTGGGCGTCAATATCTTCCCCCAGCTGCTGTGGATCACGCCCATCGGCGTGAACGTCCAGGCGCAGGCACGTTTGTGCGGGTTGGAGAGAGCGCGCCGCGGGGCAGAACTCTTTTGACCCACCCCCATCAAAACCTCCACCCCTCTCTCTTCTCACACCTTTTTCTCCATTCCCGTTTTCCTTTCCCTTTTTTTTTTTCACACACGACAGGGCCTGAACGTCCAGCCCGCCCTGATCTACTTGGGCCCCATCGGCACCAACGTCCAGCCCCAGGGCGTCAACATCCAGCCCATCAAGATCGCGGTCGCGCCTGTCGGCAAGAACATCCAGCCCCAGGGCAAGCTGGTCGCGCCCGCCAAGCTCGTGTACGCGCCCGTCAAGACCCTGTACAACCCGCAGAAGGGCCCCGTCTACGCGCCGATCGGTGACGACCTGTCCACCCTGGACGACAACAAGCCGGACAACGCGGGCGGTGACACCGGCGGCGGCGGCCTGTGAAGTTGGGTTTTTCAAACCACATGAGCTCAAAACAAAATGAGAGGTGCGAGGCCGTGAGAGGCACACTCTCTCTCACGGGCCCGCGCCCTCCAAATGTGTGCTTTTTTGGGGTGTGTGTACATGGTGTGTGTGTGTGTGTGTGGTGAAAAAGTGCGTGTGATACCGAGGGTGTGTGGTGCCCGTGGGGTCGCCCCAAAAGAGGAGAGGGAGGGAGAGCGGTGCGCCGGCGCGTGCGGAGGTTTTCTCTTCCTCGCGCGCCGCGCCCCTCTCTCATTCCCTGTGGGGGGCACCTTGGACCCCAGCCCACGCGTTTCGCCCCTGGTCCTAGCTGAGGGCGCGGGCGGCGGCTCTAATCTCGCACACACAATAACGAAGCGCTGGGAAGGTGGGTGGTGGCGGGTCGTTTTTGGCTGGGGTCTATCCCGTGTGTGTAAAAGGAAGACGCCGCCCCCGCCCCACCCCCGCCACCTCTTCCCACGGCTTGTGCCAGGGAGGGTTAAAATGGATATGCGGTCACAACATGAAAATCACGAGACATGGAGAGACGGAATAAATACGCGGAGGAGAGAGGCGGGGCGGGCTAGCCCGACCTCTCTCTGGGATGGACGGACGCCTCTCCTGGTGGAAGAGGCACTTTTCTTCTCTCTCACTCTTTATTCATCCAAGGTCCGCCCCCGCGTGTTGTCTTCCCTCCCCTCGCTCTCCCCGTCCCACGAGTGCGACACACTCCCACACAGGGTATTGCCTCACTCACTCTGAGCGTTCAACCCCGCTCCTTAACCGGTTGCAATTGCGCACGCTGGGTAGAGCGCGCGTGTCTCGAGCGCGCGTGTGCCGGCTGCGCGCCGCCAGGGGCGCCATGCCTCTTCCCTCCCCGAGGCCGCCCCGCCCACACTCACCTTGCTCTCCTTTTCACACCACCTCCACATGCATAGGGCTTCTCTTATTTACCCGTCTACGACACCATGCCGTCCATGCGGTGAGTAGTTTGAGGAGAGCGTGGGCGGCCGTGACATCACAGCTGCGCGCCGAGTTGCTTTTCTCGGAACGGCAAAAGCAGACGCCTAGCACGCCCCACTGCTGCTCAGTGCCGAGGGATCAGTAAAGGGGCGTGCGAAGGGGGCTTTTTGGAACACAGTGGCGAGAATAGTGCGCACTGTACCGCCGGTCCGGACCGGGACGCGCGCGCACGAGACGCGGTCTCCCCGCGCATGCGGGTGCGCGCTTTCCTAGCCAAGCCAACATTTTATTTATTTTTAGGGCTCCGTCCAGCCCCCACGCCCCGCTCCTTCCCGTGTGCCGAGTCGCCCAGGCGCCGTGGAACCCGCCCTGCATCCTTGCCGTGAAGTGATTGGCAAAGAAAGGGCGCGTTGCCTGCCTCTGAGCACGCGAGCATTGTCGGGCCCAATAGGGCAGCGGTTAAAAAAAAAAAGGCATGCGCTGCGCACACGCCGCTCGCGGCCTTCCCACCCCCATCCATTCCTCCCCGCCCGCCCCCTGCCTACCCACCCGACAAAGCGGACCACGCACCCGAGAGCTCCTGGTCTCCTTGGCGAGGCTATTGATGCCTCCCACTCCCACCCGCACCCCCACCCACACATGCACCCCCCCCCCTCATCATTCACACACCCCTATTTCCCTTCTCCCAGCCTCCTCGCCCTGGCCGCCAGCGCGGCGACGCTCGCCACCCTGACCACCGCTGCCCCGGGCGGCCTGCCCACCCCGCCCCAGCTCACCCTGATCGAGGACCCCCTGGACCTGTCCAACGAGATGCCTCACGACTACCGCAACTGGGCGTCCGTGCTGTCGCAGGTGCTGCTGAAGAAGGAGGGGTCCGAGTCCGCTGCGGCCGACGCGCTTGGCCGCGTCATGCTCGCCGCGCACGGCCACCTGGCCAAGGTCGCCAACGGCGAGGAGCTGTTCCCCCGATTCCACCTGGCCGACCCGGTCTTTGCCAAGGAAGGCCCCGACGCCACGCTGAAGGGTGCGGTCGAGGACGTGGCGTCCCACCTGGCCGGGAAGATCAAGTCCAAGCGAGTCGAGACCAGCGTCACCAAGTTCGCGTCCGGCAGCGCCTTCTTCAACTTCGCGCCGTGCGTGCTGGCGGAGACGCCGGTGAGCTCATGAGAGATGGCGGAGAGGCGGGCGGGCGGGCGGGCGGGCGGGCGGGCGGAGTGTGGCGCCCCTAGAGTTGCGCGCGGTCTCTCTCTCACTCTCCATCGAGAAAAAAAAAAAAAACTCTCAAAAACCTTCCCCCCCTCTTTTTCTTTTTTTTTTCTTCATCCAGACCGCGGTCTCTGCGTCCGTGACTGGCCTGAACTTTGCGCCCAACCTGTTGAGCTTCCTGCCCACCGGCTTTGCGGGCGCGATTCAGGGCCTCAACATTGCGCCGCAGCTCCTTTGGGTCGGTGAGTTGTATCTGCAGGAGAGGAACGATGATGAAGATGAGGGCGAAACCGACCACCACCCACCATCATTTCTCACACCGTTTCGCCTGTCCTTTTTCATTTATTTTTCCGCAGGTCCGATCGGCGCCCAGGTCAATCCCCAAGGTCCGTGAACATGTACAAAGACAGAGCTACGGGTTTCAACACCGGGGGAATGGAGAGGAAGACACGCGCGCAGCCTCCACGCCCTCTGTCCTCATCACAACCACCACTCTCTCTCCTCTCTCTTTTTCCATCGCATAGGGCTCAACATTCAGCCTCTCCTGCTGTACTTCGGTCCCATCGGTGTCAACGTCCAGCCCCAGGGTACGTTGAAGCGGCGGGGTGCGGGGCCCCGCAACAGAGCGCTCTCTCTCTCCATCCACCATCCATCAATGACACACCTTCTCATATCTCCTCTTCGCTCTCTCCTTTTCTCCGCCTGTACACAGGTGTCAACTTCCAGGCTGGAGGCGTGGGCATTGCTCCCATCGGCGTCAACGTGCAGCCCCAGGCAAGTAGTGCACAAAAGGGAGCTGGAGACTTGTAGAGCGGCGGCGCGCGCGCCGACCGTGCCATTCCTGGTCCCTACGCCATCCTTGCGGCCGCCCGGGCGTCCGCCTCCTCGGCTAGGCGCGCCGCTGCGCGCTCTGTTCTTCATCGCTCTCGTCATCTCCCTCATCCCCTCTCATCTCTAACCTTCCCTCTCTTTCTCTCATCTCTCTACCTCACGCAACAACAGGGCTACGTCTACGGCCCCGCCAAAACGGTGTACGCGCCCGCCAAGGTCAGCTACAACCCGCAGAAGGGCCCCGTCTACGCGCCCGTGGGCGACGACTTGACGACGGAGGACGACAACATTGGGGCTTCGGAGGGCGCCGGCGGGCGCACGGGCGGGGGCGGGCTGTGATATGGAATGGATGGTGTGGCTTTTGGAACGGAATGGATTTTTCTTTTCTGCACGCGGCGCTGACACTCGAAGCGACTAATACATAATGGTGACCCCGCCACGCGCATCATCCCGGTGCCGCCCTGTGCGTACACGTGCGTGCGTTTGTGTGCGGGGCACCCCTAAGTGC
>Ga0315289_10003523_pt1 | contig 23661 bp, 18 predicted proteins | sample YL17G11_40_MG_FD_203452 | JGI IMG/M metagenome (GOLD analysis project Ga0315289, IMG submission 203452) | Sediment microbial communities from Yellowstone Lake, YNP, Wyoming, USA - YL17G11_40 | ecosystem: Environmental > Aquatic > Freshwater > Lake > Sediment | place: USA: Wyoming | collected...
ATTCCGTTCCTCCAAGAAGAGACATCCTTCATCTCTTCTAACACCAGTCACGGACTATGGATTCGCCTTTTTGAGCCGTGTTTTTCAGCAGCCTGCTAGCATGTCTCGGGTGATTCTGGGGCGCTCAGCGGACTCTATGCGCCGTGCAAGGGCTTCCCGGACGACCTTGTGGTGCGCACGTTTCTCTGTCAGCTTCCCCATCTGCCTCTTCAACTGAGCCAGGTCGATCACCTTCTCGCGGTAGGCGTCGAGGAGACGTTCCTCCTCGGCATCGAGTGCGGCGGTAGCCTTCTGGTGAGCCTGGAGCTCCGGCGAAGGAGGTTGATCCTTCGGGAGGGGGTAGCGCAAAGCAAGCTGCGCCTCCAGGCGGGCCGGGTCGTCCATGAGATCCACCAGGGCATCCCACACGAGAGCATCAAGCTTGGGATGGCGGACGGCGACTGTCTGGTCATGGGGTATGGCGTGCTTGCTGCCACTGCGTTTGCTGTAACAGCGGTAGTAGGAGCGACCACTACTGGACGTGCCTGAGATGTGGCAACCGCATAGTCCGCAGACGGTTAGCAGACGAAGGAGGTACTGATTGCACCTAGTGTTGCGAGGGGAACGATCAATGTTGAGAGCCATCTGAGCTCGAGCGGCGTTGAAGGTGGCCTGGTCAATGATCGCCTCTATCGGTATCTGTATCCAATCAGCCTGGGGTCTGATCTTCTTGGAGGTGTTCTTCACTCTCGGGTAGGGAGTGCGGCCGCGGGGCCGGGTAGGTTCAACGCAGACGTGGCGGAAGGCGTATGCGTTGCCGATGTAGGCTTCGTTGCTGACGATACCTGCCAGGGTGCTTGAGCTCCACTGGCAGCCAGAGCGAGCAGGTATGCCGTTCTGGTTGAGGTACTTGGCCGTGGCACGGAGGGAGAGCTTGTCCTCGGTAATCAGGCGGAAGACCAAGCGGACAGTATGTGCCTCAAGCGGATTGATTTCATAGTGGGCCGGCGTGTCTTTGGTCTTGTGGATGAGGCGATAGCCGTATGGTGCAATCCCGCCGATGACGTGGCCATTCCTGGCGGCCTGAATGCGGCCTCGCCGCGTGCGGTCCAGCAACTTAGTGCGCTCGTACTCGGAGAAGAGGCCTTGGATGCCAAGGAGGAGATTGTCCTCAGGGGTGTCGCCGAGTTTGTAGTTGGTGAAGATGGGTTTGACGTGCTGTTTGTCGAGCTCCTCCAGGATGATGACTTGGTGGACATGCTTGCGTGCGAGCCTATCAGGGGACAGCATGACAACGGCGTCGATGAGCGCTTGGTGGGCGAGATCGCGAAGCCGGTCCAAGCCCGGGCGGACGAGGTTGGTGCCGCTGTAGCCGTCGTCAACACACTCCTCAACGATGTCGTGCGAGTTGGCAGCTGCGTATTCCCGGAGGGCGACGATCTGCGACTCGATTGTGCCTTCCTGGGCCTGTCTCTCGGTGGAAACCCGGGCGTAGATGGCGACTCTCATCTTCGTCTCTCCGCAATTGGGGCGAGGGCGGCGGAGTATACGCACCCCTCACACCGGGAGCAAGTCGCTGCGGAGCAGGCCGCCCCTTCACCCTGACGTGAGGGGCGGTCATGCGCAGCAGTGACGTCATTGGTCGCCGGCCAAGTCGCCGGGGGTCCCGGCCAGGGACCCGGCGAGGGACGAGCTGGGGTGGTCGGGCCCCCGGGGACTGCTCGGCCGGGGATGGCCACGGAGGTCGAGATTCCGGGCAAAGTCCCTATGACTATTAGTAGGGACTTGGTTCTGACCCCCGAATCTTGGACATCCCAGTGATGTGGAGTTGACGTCTTCGGAAGCTGAGGTAGGCTACGGCCAGGGCTGCTCTGAAAGGAGCCATTGGCCATGAGCAAGAAGGAGTACTCACCGAAGTTGAAGTTCCAGGTTGTGCTGGAGGCGCTGACTGGGGAGAAGACACCAGGCCAGATCGCCAAGCAGTACGGCATCCACCCGAACTCCGTCGGGCTTTGGAAGAAGGAGTTCTTGGAACGTGGGGCGGAGGTCTTTGCCCAAGACGGCACCGTACACCAGTACGAACGGCGCCTGGCCGATCTCGAGCAGTTGCTGGGCAAGAAGGAAGTCGAGATCGCGCTGCTAAAAAACTTCTTGGGCCGGAACGGATGAGCACTGAGCAGAAGGTGGCGCTGGTGCAGACACGAAGCCAGTCGCACGGCCTTCCCGCCGTTCTGGCCGCGCTCGAGTTGCCTCGCTCCACGTGGCACTACCATCAGCGCCAGAAGGTGAGCTACACGGAGAAGTACCGGGACCTGCGGGAGTCCCTGGAGACCATCGCCCGTCAGCACCCCGAGTATGGCTACCGCCGGACGGCGGTGGAGCTGCGGGAAGCCTATGGCCGGCGTGTCAACCGCAAGGTGGTGCAGCGGCTGCATCAAGCCTGGGATCTGCCCTTGATTCGGGGCACGAAACCGCCGAAACCGAGCGGGATCCGCCGGGCGATCGCGGCGGCCGGGGACCGCATCAACCTGGTGGCTGGCAGGGAGACGATCCGTCCATTCGAGATTGCCTACACCGACTTCACCGAGTTGGTTTACGCCAACGGCCGGCGCAAGGCGTACCTGATGCCCCTGGTCGACCATGCCACCAAGCTGGTCCTGGGCTGGGCAGTGGGGGAACACGCCGACACGAGCCTGGCGCTGCAGGCCTGGCAGCGAGCCAGGCAGTCGCTCCTGGGACACAGCGTGAGCCTGCAGGGCTTGATTGTCCACCACGATCAGGACCCTGTCTTCACCGGGTACGCCTGGACCGGGCGGCTTCTGCTGCAAGACAAGGTGCGGGTGTCGTATGCGCTCCACGGAGCGCGGGACAACCCGGAGATGGAGTCGTTCAACAGTCGGTTCAAGACCGAGAACCGATCGTTGTTTCTCGACGCGAGCACGCTCAGTGAGCTCGGGACCGTCGTGAGCAGGAGGATGAACTACTACAACCACGAGCGAAGGCATTCGAGCATCGGGTATCGAGCACCGTCGGCATTCATCGCGACTCTGCAGCCATGGTCGTAGCACCACAATCCCGAAGGCTCAGGACTGTACAAGAATCGGGGTGCACCGCCCTTTGAGACAGTAGCGGGCAATGAGGGGTAGGTCATAGGTTGATCTCGAGAGGGGGCAGGGTCTGGTCGGACATGGCGAGAGTATCACTGCACAACAAGGTGGTGCCTGTGCCCGGTGTCATTGGAATGGCACCTGCACTCACTACAACTGGAACGCTGCCCTGTGCTACATAGCGCCGAGGAGGTTACGCGCCTTCAACGAATGGAGGAAGTGGAAGGTACTGCCGCCTGGAAGGTAGATGGCATCGGCGGGAAGCAAGACCGGGAAGGCGCGAGGTGCGTGCTTATCGTCGAGGTCAGAGCATGGCATGAGGTCGATGTTGCAGCGGCCTAGTGGGCCTGCTGAGACTAGTGGTGCCTTCGATCTGGACCACTGGCTTAAGGGGCGTATCCAATCCGTCGCCGGCCTCTCCCGACAAGGGAGGCAACCGTCTATCCATGCCAGCCGTTTCGGGAATGAGCTGATCGCTTGGGAGAACGATCTTGCGCCTTGGGCTGCCCATGGCGTGGTGCGAGGGTGCGCCCAACGTACAAGTTGTGGCCACACGGCGCGGCTGTCAAGAGAAAGAGCATTGGTGATGCCACGAATGGCAGCGTTGTGCGCACGTTGGACGGGCGTGGAGCGCCGAGTCGGCTGCAAGCGCCTGCTGAGCGCCTTTCCGATAGCAGTTGCTTCACAAGACCGGCTTCTGAATCCACCCGACCCCGAAGTATCGATAGGCGGCCAGCCAGGCCCACAACCATATCACGAAGAGCCAGCCAAGCCACCAACCCCAGGGACCTAGCCAGTTGGCGGAGAATGGTAGCCAAGACAAGAGACAGGCTATCAAAGCCGGGACGGGTTTCAGCCTTGCGATAGCAAAGGTGAATGGCAGCATGTTATACGGAATGAGGTGCAGCGTCACGAAGGCTCCGCTGAGCATCAGCATGTCCATGTCACCTCTAGAGAACCAGAACATAGGCAGAGCCAAGAACGCACCAGCTAGTCCAATCGCGATGTCCTGAACATAGCGCCCCTCAGCAAAGTAACTGTTAACGGCCAACATCCGGGCCGGCCAAAACCCCCAGATGACAAACGAGATTGCCAACCACAGCACGCCCGCCACTAGATAGGTGCGCTTCGCACCCAACGCGAATATGGATACCTGTGGTTTGAGCAAAGCGAGAGGTACCAGCCAAGGTAGACCAAGTAGGCCCAGAGCGACCAGGCCTTCCAGTTGCCCCAGGAACATTGTCCAGAACGCGGGCAGGGCGAGAAGCGCGGCCAGGCTACTCACCACGTGTTTCGAGCGCTTCAGGATAGACAAGACGATGCTGGCCATACTCGCGCCGAAGAGCAGGGGCCAAGTCAGCCATCGGGTGGTCAACTCCCCCCACGGCGGATAGAACGGAGGAAACTGTCCATGGGAGAAGATACGGACCCAGTCAAAAGCAATGAAACCGTTTGCGGGAATCAAATAACCCACGCACAAGAAGACAATGCTGAGGGCCAAGAACCCAGCTGCTTGCTGACGCAATGGCCATTTGTGAACAAAGATCTCTTGCTCGGGAAAGAGAACCTCTAGCCAGCGATGGAATCTACTCATGATCATGTGCGTTGGATGTGTGCGCCCAACCAGTTGTTCTACGTCGCCCCGAGAGGGGGCGATTCGCGCACGCCAACAATCGCATTTGACGCCCCCAGATGACGTTTCGACGGCAGAGGCGACAGGTCTGCTAGAGGATGGTCCTGCCGACTAGAGTCTAGTCCAGGGCCAATTCGAGGGCAAACCCAGCATGTTGTATTGTGTACGCTGTTCCACGGCATGCCGTGCCCCATCCATGCGCGCGGCAGACTGCCCTGCCTGGACCACCCAGGTCCCGCGCGTGTCACCTGCCCATGCTGGGACGAAGCACGCCCCGGGCACGACCGCCGGAGATCCAGACTGCTGGGATGCTTCGCCCCAACGCGTTCACGGGGCGTGGTCCGGCGATCAGGGGAGTTGCCGCAACGCGCAGGGGCGGGTTTGAGACCCGCCCCTGCGCAAATCGATCCGTGCTCGTGGGATCCTGCGAGACCGAGGTGAGCCCGCGCCTTTCGGTCAGTCTTCGTCCTCAACGCCCGCCAGCTTCAGGTCGCGAGCGGCGATGCGCGCCACCGAGGCGACAGTGTCGCCTTCCTTCAGCCCGATGACGTGGACACCCATCGTCGACCGGCCGGCCTGTTTGACCTGCCTGACCTTCGTGCGCAGCAGGATGCCGCCGGTCGAGATGATCGTCAGGTCGTCCTCGGCGTGTACGATCATGGCGGCCACGACCGCCCCGGTGACGTCCAGCTTGTCCTTGCTCAGCGTGACGACCCCGCTTGTCCCGCGGCCCTTGCTGGGATACTCCTTCAGCGGCGTGCGCTTGCCGAAGCCGTTGGCCGACACCACCAACAGGTCAGCCTGCGGGTCCACCACGTCCATGCTGGCGACGGAGTCGCCCGGCTTGAGCGTGATGGCGCGCATGCCCGCCGCCGGACGGCCCATCGATCGCACCTTCTGCTCGTGGAAGCGCACAGCCTGACCCAACTGGGTGACCAGAATGACGTCGTCGTAGCCGCTGGTCAGCCCGACCCATCCCAGCGTGTCGCCCTTGTCCAGGCCCATGGCAATGAGCCCCGACGGGCGCACGGAGGCAAACTCGCTCAGCGCCACGCGCTTGATCTTGCCCTTGCGCGTGGCCATGGTGCAGAAGTTGGCCGCAGAGAAATCGGGCACCGCCACGGTGGCGGTGATCGTCTCATCCGCCTCGACGGCCAGAATATTGACCATCGGGATGCCGCGGTCGGTTCGGTCGGCGTCCGGGATCTGGTAGGCCTTCTCCGAGTAGACCTTTCCCCGGTCAGAGAAGAACAGCACCGTGTCCAGGGTGCGGGCGGGGAAGAGCATCTTGACCTCGTCCTCGCCACGCATCGAGTGGCCGGTGACGCCGCGCCCGCCGCGGCCCTGGCGGCGGAAGGCCTTGGCCGCGACGCGTTTGACATAGCCTCGCTCGGTGATGCTGATCAAGGCCGCCTCGTCGGGCACCAGGTCGGCCTCGGAGAAGTCCTCGCTGGCCTCGATCGCCAGGCGCGTGCGCCGCGGGTCGCCGTAGGCCTCGACCATCTCGCCCAGCTCGGTCTTGAGCAGCCCGAGGACTTTTTTCGGGTGGGCCAGAAGGTCCTCCAGGAAGGAGATACGCTCCATGACCTGGCGGTGCTCGGCCTGGATCTTCTCGCGCTCCAGCGCCGCCAGGCGCCGGAGCTGCATGTCGAGAATGGCCTGCGCCTGAAGCTCGCTGAGTTTGAAGTGCTTGACCAGGCGCACCTTGGCCTCGTCGGCATCGGCCGACTGGCGGATCGTCTTGATTACCTCGTCGAGGTTGGCCAGGGCGAGGAGCAGCCCGTCGAGGATGTGGGCCCGTGCGCGCGCCTTCTCCAGCTCGAAAGCCGAGCGGCGGGTGATGACTTCGCGACGGTGGTCGATGTAGATGTGCAAGGCTCTCTTCAGCGACAGCAGACGCGGCTCGCCGTGCACCAGCGCCAGCAGCTGTACGCCAAAGGTCGACTGCAGGGCGGTGTACTTGAACAGCTGGTTGAGGACCTTCTTGGGCTGCGCCCCGCGCTTGAGCTCGACGACGACGCTCAACCCGCGGCGGTCGGACTCGTCGCGCAGGTCGGAGATCTCGCCCAGGCGGCCTTCGCGGGCAAGCTCGGCGATGCGTTCGACCAGCGCCGCCTTGTTGACCATGTACGGCAGCTCGGTGATGACGATGCGGTGGCGTGTGCCGCTCATCTCCTCGATGTGTGCAATGCCCCGGACGACGATGCGCCCCTTGCCGGTGCTGTAGGCCAGCTTGATCCCTTCGCCGCCAACGATCATCCCGCCGGTGGGGAAGTCCGGTCCGGGGACGAAGTGCATCAGCTCCTCGGCGGTGATCTCGTCCAGCCGGTCGAATTCGTCGACCAGGAAGCCGATGGCGTTGGCCAGCTCGACCAGGTTGTGCGGCGGGATGTTGGTGGCCATGCCGACGGCAATGCCGGTGGCGCCGTTGAGCAGCAGGTTGGGCAGGCGGGCCGGCAGCACGGTCGGCTCCTGCAGCGAGCCGTCGAAGTTGTCGACGAAATCGACGGTGTTCTTGTCGATATCGGTGAGCAGCTCTTCGGCCATCTTCTCCAAGCGCGCCTCGGTGTAGCGCATGGCCGCCGGGGCGTCGCCATCGATCGAGCCAAAGTTGCCCTGCCCATCGACGAGCATGTAGCGCATGGAGAAGTCCTGAGCCATGCGCGCCATGGCGTCGTACACGGCGGCGTCGCCGTGGGGGTGGTACTTGCCCAAGACCTCGCCGACAATCCGGGCCGACTTCCGGTAGGCCGAGTTCGCCCGCATGCCCATGTCGTGCATGGCGTACAGGATGCGGCGGTGAACCGGTTTCAGGCCGTCCCGGGCGTCTGGGAGCGCCCGGGCCACGATCACGCTCATGGCGTAATCCAGATACGACCCGCGCATCTGCTCGTCGATGTCAACCTGACGAACCGTTCCAATGTCCATTTTGGTGGTTTGCCTGAGGGGATGTCGCTCAACTGTGTAGAGGTGAATTATACCTCGGCTTGTCCTGAACGGTTGACTCCCGGCGCGCGGCGTGCTATTACACACGTGTCCCCCTCTCGCCAAAGGAGAACGCCAATGTCCTCCCGCCGCGTACGCGCAGTCCTGTGGGTCGTGGGAATCCTGGTCGTCCTGGCCATCGTGGCCGGCCTGCTGGGCGTCCAGACGGTCCGCCGGTCTTTCCCTCAGACGACCGGCACCCTCCAGGTTCCAGGACTAGAACATCCGGTCGAGGTATTCCGGGACGCCATAGGCGTCCCATCTGTCTATGCCGAAACCGAGCACGACCTGCACATGGCGCAGGGGTTCCTGCACGCCCAGGACCGCTTCTGGCAGATGGACACCTCTCGCCACATCGGCGCCGGGCGCCTGGCCGAGATGTTCGGGGAAAGCCAGCTCGAGACCGACCAGTTCCTGCGGACGCTGGGTTGGGCACGCGTCGCCCAGCAGGAATGGGACGCCATGGACGCCGAGACAAAGGGCATGCTTGAGGCTTACGCCCAGGGCGTGAACGCGTACCTGGCGCAGAGGTCCGGCGCGGGACTGTCGCTCGAGTACGTCATTCTGGGATTGATCAGCCGGGGATACCAGCCCGAGGCGTGGACCCCGATCGACAGCATTACGTGGGGCAAGTTGATGGCCTGGAACCTGGGGGGCAATATGAACTCCGAGATCGCCCTCTCGGTGCTGGGCAAAGAACTGCCGGCCGACGTGCTGGCGGCCCTCTTTCCACCCTACCCTGCCGGCCACCCGATTATCACCGAGCCCGCGGGGACCGCGGCGAGTCTGCCGTCCGTCTCCAAGGTACCAGACGAAGTGCGACCCATCCTGGCGTCACTGGGCGCCCGCCTCGGGCGCGTGCAGGCGGCGCTGGACACCGGACTGGAGGGCATTGGGTCCAATAGCTGGGTGATCGCCGGGAGCCGGACGACGACCGGCGGGCCGCTGCTCGCCAACGACATGCACCTGGGCATCCAGATGCCATCGATCTGGTACGAGATGGGCCTGCACTGCAAGCCGGTGACGGACACATGCCGTTTCGACGTGGTGGGCTTCTCATTCCCGGGAGCGCCGTCGATCGTCGTCGGTCACAATGCCAACATCGCCTGGGGCGATACCAACGGCGGGCCGGACGTGCAGGACCTGTACATCGAGAAGCTCAACCCGGAGAACCCAAACCAGTACGAGGTCAACGGCCAGTGGGTCGACATGACCCTCGTGGAAGAGACCCTCCAGGTAGCCGGCGGTGACCCGGTGCCGCTGACCGTCCGCTACACGCGTCACGGGCCGATCATCTCCGACACCTACGGTCCGCTCAAGGACGTTGTGGAGCCGACCGCCACGCCGTTCCGGCAGCGCACCAGCCTGGAACTGCCGGCCAACTATGCCATCGCGCTGCGCTGGACGGCGCTCGAGCCAAGCACGCTTTTCCACTCGGTGCTAGAGCTCGACCTGGCCGGCGACTTCGAGGAATTCCAGGCGGCGTTGTGCGATTGGATGGCGCCGTCGCAGAACATCATCTATGCCGACCTGCGCGGCAACATAGGCTATCAGTACACAGGTCGGATCCCCATCCGCGCCTCCGGTGATGGGCGGCTGCCGGTGCCCGGGTGGACCGATGAGTACGAGTGGGCCGGCGACATCCCGTGCGATGCCATGCCGAGCGTCTACAACCCGCCGGCAGGCTATGTGGCCACGGCCAACCACGCCGTCGTCGGCGCTGACTTCCGGTACCCCATCCCGAATACATGGGACTACGGCTACCGTGGGGCGCGGATCGTCGAGATGATCGAGGCCAAGCCCAAGCTTTCGGTCGAGGACCTGCAGGCGATTCACGGCGATGACTTCCATGCCATGGGGCCAGTGTTCGTGCCGCTGCTGACGGCGCTCACGGAGTGGCCAACGCCCAACCAGGCCGTCGCCGCCGACATGCTCGGCAGCTGGGATTACCAGAACCGGATCGACTCCGCTCCTGCCGCCGTCTTCAACGCCGTCTGGCGACACCTGCTCCTGCGACTATATGCCGGCGTGGGCATCCCGGAAGACTACTTCCCTGGGGACGGCCGCTCGTTCGCCATTATGGAGACGATGGTCGGCGCTGCCGGTTGGGATTGCGGCGCCTGGTGCGACGATCCGGCAACGCCCGAGCTGGAGACTCGGGAGGCTATCCTGCGCCTGGCCTTTGCCGATGCCATCACCGAACTCGAACAACTCCTTGGCAAAGACCCGGCGAAGTGGACCTGGGGGGCGCTGCACACCGCGACCTTCCGCAACAGTACGCTGGGCGAGTCCGGGATCGCGCCGATCGAGGCCCTGTTCAATCGCGGGCCGTACGCCGCCGCCGGCGGATCGTCGATCGTCAATGCGACGAGTTGGGACTTCCGGGATGGCTACGAAGTCGTCTCGCTGCCTTCGGAGCGGATGATCGTCAACCTGGCCAACTTGCCCGAGTCACTCATGGTGCACACGACGGGCCAGTCCGGGCACGCCTACCATCCGCACTACACCGACATGATCGACGCCTGGAGGTTGATCGAATATCGGCCGATGCTGTGGACACGCCAGCAGGCAGAGGAGACGGGGGTAGAGGTGTTGACGCTGACGCCCTGATCTCCCGCCGAAGAGCGTGGCTGGAAGCTCAGAGGACCGCCGGGGCGCGCGGGCGCCCCGGCGGTCCTCTGTGTCCGGACGAGGGCCCCGCTCGGGATCGCGCATGGCGCCGTGCAAGCGCCCATCGCCTGCCTGGGCTGCGTCCTAGGGCAGGATGGGCTTGCGCCGCATGAGCCTGATCCAGGAAACGGCAAACAGGATGAACCCGGCAGGCATGGTCACAAGGTAGACCAGCCAATTCGTCTGCCAGCGCAATCCGAGGCCGAGGGCCAGAGCGTAGATCGTGGTGGCGACGACCGGCATTAGCCCGAGGGGAAGGTACGCGCGAAGCGGGGGTTTCTCCGCACCCAGCTCTTGCAGCAGGTCACGTTCGGGTTCCGAAGCGCGGTTGCGTGTCAGGGCAGCCAGGACCAGTGCGAGCAGGATGGGCAAGACCACGGCGGCCATCGGCGCCTCCGGTATGGTCCCCACACTGAACACGAGCAGGAGCAGCGCCAGCGCGGCGAGGCTCGACGCTCGGCCTGGTGCGAAATCCCGGACGCCGAGGCGCGAGAAGGCCCAATAGCTGACCGCCAGCACGCCCGTGGTGGCGAAGGCGAATGCCGCGAAGGCCCACAGCGGCGTCACGCTTGCCGGCTCCTCCAACCACCAGAAGATCGCCCACAAACCCCAGAAGGCCCCCACCCCGGCGGCCAGTCTTGCCGTCCGTCTGACGTCCTTCCATGCCAGCGCATGCAGCATCGCATACCAGCCGATGCACACACTGATGAGGGCGTGCCATGCCAGCCCAGTCCAGGAGATCTGCAGCGGGAATTGGTCGTAGAGCGTCTGGACGAGCACACCCTCTCCCAGCCACCCGACCAGCGCGCCGGCGACGAAGAGCGCCTCCAGCGAGCGGACGCGGTAGTACCGGACCGCAGACAGGAAGACGAATGCCAGTAGCGAGTATGCAAGCCATGTTGCCGCCCAGTTGGCGAGCGTGTCGCCGGGGCGGGCACGTGCCCAGAAGAGAAACTCGGAGAAGAACATCAACACGGAACCTGTGGAGAGCGAGAGCAGCAGTGATCGCAGATGCTTCATGGCAGGAGATACATGCGGCGAGGGGCGATTGTCGCGCCCGGCGACCGCAGACGCGAGGCGTCGACTTCCGAAGTCCGGCGGACTTCGGAAGTCGGCTGGGCTACCGCCACACGATCCAGTAGCTGCGCGCGGCGGCTTTGTGGACGAATCCCTGGCTTGCCAGCAGGGTTTCAACCTCGGGGTAGACGTCGTTGCGCAGGACGATGGTCTCCAACGCGTCGGTCGACGTGACGATGTGATCAAAGGCCGGCAGGTACTCCAATCGACCGGCGGTGAATTCAGAGGCCTGGATGCGCAAGTCAGCATCACCCGCGCGGTCGCGGCCGGTGAGCCATTCGATCAACGTGTCGTCGCGGATCCGGAGCTGCGGGTACCCGCCGCGCAACATGGGCGTTGTGCCCGAGATCTCGCGCGGCGCCAGCATCACTCCTGGAGGGGCGTTGGCGATCACGGCCCGGCCTACGTCCACAGCTTCTTCGACGAGCTTGTAGGCCGGCCAGCCGATCTCACCCCCCCGCCGGTAGATGGAGGTCGATCCGGGGATGAGATTCGCGGCAAGGCATGCTGCCAGCAACGCGGCCGTGAGCAACCCTCCCGCGTTGGGACGCTCGGTGGGCACCCGTTCGAGGATCGCGATCATCGCCGCGCCGACCGTCCCCACGAAGGGAAGGACATAGAAGGCCCTCCAGTAGATGCTCGGCCCGGTCAGGCGGGCTATCCACAGCGGGGCAACGAATGGGTTCAGGAACAGCACAACGGCAACCGCGGTCCAGGCGAGGAGCAGACGCCGGCGGGGCCCGCGGGTGAGGAGCAGCACGACGACCAGGGCCGCGAGGAAAGCCAACGGGGTCACCGGGCGTGCCAGGTTCAGGAATACTGCCAAGTGACCGGCAAAGGTCGTCGGCCAGCCCCTCGCCAGGGATCCCGCAGCGATCAGGTGGCTGACGGCCCGCGAGGCATACAGTGCGTAGCCCACCAGATAAAGGAGCGACGACCCGTAGGCCACGACGGTGAGCAACCTGCGGCGGTTCCATCCCTCGGCCATGAGCACAGCCAGGCCCAGGCTGAGGGCCAGCATCGGGATAAGGAAGAAGGCGCTTGTCGAGAGGCCAGCCATCGCCGCGGCCGTGGCGGCCAGGATCAGCCAACGCCAGACCGAAGGGCAGCGCAGGTAATCGAGCGATAGCGCCGCGAAAAGCGGAAGCCCGGCGGCCAACAGAACCACCTTGCCCTGGAACAGCCGGGTGAACGACAGGCTCCCTGGGGTGTTCTTCCCCTCCCCGAGGAGAGTCAGCAGTCCGAGGACGATCAGCATGGCGAAGGCGGCCCGCCGCGTGTCGTCGGTGAAGTGCGCCAGGAGAAGGAAGATCGCCAGCGGAATACAGAACCCGGCGAAGGCGACCGTCAGGATGTAGTACACCGTGAGGTACTCCACGCCCAGCAGTCCTGCGGCGAGGGCTTGGATGTACTCAAACGGCTGGGAGGTAGCTTCGACGATGGTGAATGGAGGCTTCCCCTCGAAGTAGCCGTAGTGGATGGTGTAGCCCATGTGTCCCGCGGGGAAGGTCAGGTGGTGCACGGCGTCGGGGACGTACGCGAAATCATCCATGTCTGGCAGGCGGTAGATCGAGGCCATCACCGCACCGGCCAGCCCGGCGGCCACGACGAGCAGGAGAACCCTACCGTCCTTGCTCCCGATCCTCAGGCGTTCGCGCCTCCAGCCCCACGCCCAGACCGCCAAGACCGCCAGAGCCAGGACAGCAGAGATCAGCGCGTAGTCGCGGAAGGTCAGACGCAGGAACCGGGCCCCGTGCGTGGCGACGGTGAGCGCGCCGAAGATGGCCGTAGGCAGCACGAGCAGCCAACGGATGACAACGATGCTTTTCCATTCGTGCAAGCGGGCTTCGATGCCTAGCCTCCTTACGCCCTGACGCCGTAGCTGGTCCAGCAACGGTTGGCCACGCGCGGCCAATCCTCCCCCTCTCCCCGCCGGGGGGCTACGGCCGGATGTTGCCAGCCTATCTTGCCGGGCGCCAGGGCGGACACGCGGGGTCATGAGTCGCGTCGGGCACGGCCCGAGGCCGCGCGCGAGACAGGCTTTCGGCGACCGGGCTTCGACCCGGCGTCTGCCGGCAAGGGCAACAACGTCACGACGATTTCCTGGGCGATCTCCTCCACCGATTTTCCAGTCGCATCGATCGTGTGCCAACCGAACTCGCGCGCCAGCCGCTGCGCGTGGCGCATGTCGCGCCGCACAGCAGGCATCGATGCGTAGTCTTCGCCCGGGAGATCGAGGTGGCGGGCACGGGCGTGGCGCAGCTCAAGCAGCCGGTTGGGGGACATCAACAAGCAGAACACTCGCTGGGAAGGGAAGTCCCGCAGGCTGTCTGGCACAGGCGATTCTGGGACCAGCGGTACGTTGGCGGCGAACCAGCCGCGGTAGGCGAGGTAGAGCATCGTGGGCGTCTTCATCGTCCGCGAGGCACCGACCAGCACGACCTCCGCCCGGGGCAATTCCTCCACGCGCTGCCCATCGTCGTGGCGAAAGGCGAACTCCACCGCTTCGATCTCCCGCTGACGGGCTTCGTCCAGTTGCTGGAACAGCCCGGGCATCTCACGCGGCGTCAGCTGGAGGTGCCTCGCCAGCCGGTCGAGGATCGGGCCCATCAGGTCCATGGAGTCGACGCCGTGGCGCCGCGCCTCCGACAGCATGTGACGACGCAGCTCATCCGAGACCAGCGTGTGCAGGATGAGCGCCGGCTGCCCGGCGGCGTCACCCACGACCCGGGTGATCTGCTGGACAGTGCGGATGTTGCCGCGCCGGATGACCCGGGCGTCTGCGCCCTCAAACTGGACGAGTGCCGACTGCACAACGCGTTCGGCGGTCTCGCCTGTTGCGTCGGAGACGACAAAGATCTTCAGCATCGAGGCGGCACCCCTGCTTGGAGCCAGTTCCTCGGCGCGCATTAGCCGGCTCGCACCCGGCGCGCGACCGACACGCTGATTGCCTTGCCCGGTGGAAATGATACACGCAACCGGAAGCCTTTCATCGGCAGCAAGCCGCGTGTCTCGGTGGGGCCGAACGGGCCCTCTGACGGACCTTGAGCCGAGGCTACAATGGGCTGGATGACCGTCCAGGCGGCGCGGGCGTTGGAGCCGCGACCTGGCGCCCTTGCGCGCGAGCGACCTTCGGTGGACGATTCATGCGACAAGCTGCATGTGAATGGTGCAACTGGCACAAGCCGTTGACCGATGCTGGTGGAGGCAGATGGTGGGGCAAGGACGAAGTTCGACCGCAGCACCCAACACGACCTCGACGTCCTACGACCGGCTCAGCCACGTGTATGACGCATGGTTCGATCCCTTTGAAGCCCCGCTGCGCGCCGCAGCCCTCGGGCTCCTGGCTCCCAGATCCGGGGAGCGGATCCTCGAGATCGGCTCGGGAACCGGGCGTGCCCTGGTCCCGCTAGCGACGGCGGTCGCGAGCCGCGGCCTGGTTGCAGGCATCGATCTCTCGGCTCGCATGCTGGCTGCATGCTCCCGCCAGCTGAGGCGGATCCCCGGGCCCTCCCGGGTTGGTATCGCGCGCGCCAGAGCCCAATCCCTCCCGCTCCAGGGGTCCGCCTTCGATGCCGTGTTCATGAGTTTTACCCTCGAGCTGTTCGAACCTCCGGATGACACAGAGGTCCTCGCCGAGTGCCGGCGGGTCCTGCGGCCCTCCGGCAGGATGGTCGTGCTCTCGCTCTGGAAGGCGGAGCGGCCAGCATTTGCCGCCCGAGCCTACGCCGTGGGGCACCGGCTGCTACCCACATTGCTCGATTGCCGACCCATTGAACTGGATGGTCTCCTGCGCCGCGCCGGGTTCGTCATTCATCGATCCGCAACGCACAGTCTGTCGGGGATCCCGGTCCGCCTGGCCCTCGCCACACTGGCGGCCAGCCGGTCGTAGGATCCGGGTCCGACTGCGATTGCAGGGCGCTCCCCTCCCCCTGGTGCGACACGCCAGCACCGAGATGATCGAGGTTGAAGGTGTGCAGCGCTGCATCAAGCAAGGCGGCAGCCGTAGCCTGGGCGTTCGGCTCGGTCGGAAGGTCGGCCGCGGCTCTCAGGAACCTTCCCTGGGGCGGTCAATGCAGGACGTGGGAGAACAGAGGTTGAGGCGCGGGATTGCGTCTAGCGGTTCGCCGCCGCGGGCTGCGGCTCGACCGGCTCAGGGTGCACGGTCACGTCGGCACGCGGCTCCAACTCCCACACAGCCATTTCGATGGCCTCGGTCTGACGGTGCACGTCCTCCAGGGAGCGCGCGCCGGAGAACGTAGCGTGAAGGTCCACGAAGACGCGGGCGCCTGAGGTGCGGACGCGAACCTGATGGCAGTCCGCCACGCCGGGGATCGTCTCCACGCGGCGCCGGATCGCCTCGGCCAAACCCGCCGGGGCGGTGTCCATCAGACCGTCGACGCACCGGCGGCCCAGCTGCAGGCTGACATAGACCACGATCACCGCCACGCCGATGGCAGCGATGGCATCTGCCTGGTGCAGGAAACCCAGGCGCGGCAGAGAGGCCGCCACCCGCACGCCGATCAGTCCCAGGATGACAACGCTCGAGCTCCAGACGTCCGTACTGAAGTGCAGCGCGTCGGCCTCCAGCGCCTGACTGTGGTACTTGACGGCGGCGCGCTTGAGGATGCGCGACCGAGATACGTCGACGACTATCGAGACCGCCATGACCAGGAAAGCCCAGATCGAAGCATCGACCTCGACACGGCGAAAGAACAGCCGCTGGATGGCTTCGTAGATGATCCAGACGCAGGTGGCCAGGAGCAGCCCCGTCTCCACCAACGCCGAGAGGTTCTCGACCTTCCCGTGCCCATACAGGTGGTTGTCGTCCGGGGGCTGGTCGGACTTGCGAACCGAGAAGAAGGTGACCAGCGCCGCCACGAGGTCGAGCCCGGAATGGGCCGCCTCGGCCAGGATTCCCAGGCTGTTGGTGAGCAGGCCGACGATGATCTTCAGCCCGGTCAGGAAGACGGCTGCAACGACCGAACTCAGCGCGGCCGAACGCTTCTCGTGGTTACCTGCGGCAGGGGTAGTCATCGCCTCGCGGTTTCCGAGCAAACGGGGTGATTATGCCCCCGAAGGACGATCCCGTCGAGGGGCGGGAGCGGCAAGACGTCGCAGATCGGTTGACGACGAAGCCCGGCCGATCACGGGCAAAACGCGGTATGCTTGGCCAGCCGCCTCCTTGAACGGGGCACCCCCCGACACGAGCTACGCCGTGGAACCATCCGCAACCGCCAGTGCGACCGATCGTTTCCAGTCTGCGTTCGCCGCCTACCAGCACGCGCATCAAGCACACTGGGACCGGGTCGCCGAACGCCTGGCGGCCTGGCGAGGCTGGGGCGCGCACTACCATCGCCGGCTTGCCCGCGTCTTTCGGTTCCTCGTCCCGCGCGGGCTGCGTGTCCTGGAGGTCGGCTGCGGGACTGGCGACCTGCTCGCTGCGCTCCATCCCGGCGTTGGCGTCGGAGTGGACTTCTCACGGCAGATGCTCCAGCACGCGCGCCAGCATCATCCGGAGCTCCGATTTGTCCAGGCGGACGCCCATCGGCTGAGCCTTCACGGCAGCTTTGATGTTGTCATCCTGTCCGACTTGCTCAACGATGTCTGGGATGTGGAGACTGTCCTGGGCCAGGTCCGGAGCGTGTGCCATCCCCGGACGCGCATTCTGGTCAACTCCTACAGCCGCGTCTGGGAGCCGGTGCTGAGTCTGGCGGACCGGCTTGGCCTGGCCAAACCGACGCTGCACCAGAACTGGCTTTCCTCGGAGGACCTGCGCAACCTGCTGTACCTGGCTGGCTTCGATGTCATCCGAGGCTGGGAGGAGATCCTGTGGCCGCTGGCCACTCCGCTCCTGGAACCCCTGCTCAACCGCGTGTTGGTGCGCCTGTGGCCGGCCAACCTGCTGGCGCTGACCTTCTGCCTGGTTGCCCGCCCGGCCCCCTGCCCTCGCCCTGCCGGCGCGGCGCCCAGTGTGTCGGTCGTGGTCCCGTGCCGCAACGAGGCCGGGAACATCGAGGGGATCTTCCAGCGCCTGCCGCGCATGGGCCGTGAAACAGAACTGGTCTTCGTCGAGGGTCACTCGTCCGACCGGACGTTTGAGGCCGTTCAGGCGGCTGCCGCGGCGCACCCGGATCGCCCGTCGTCGCTCCAGCGACAGGTCGGCGTCGGCAAGGGGGATGCAGTCCGAGCGGGATTCGAGCGCGCCACGGGGGACATGCTGATGATCCTGGACGCGGACCTGACCGTCCGGCCGGAGGATCTGCCCCGGTTCTACGAAGCCCTGGTCAGCGGCCGGGCCGAGTTCGCCAACGGCGTCCGGCTCGTGTACCCGATGCAGGACGAGGCCATGCGCTTCGCCAACTTGATCGCCAACCGGCTGTTCGGCCAGCTCTTTCGGTGGCTGCTTGGACAACCGGTCAAGGATACGCTGTGCGGCACCAAGGTGCTGTGGCGCGATGACTACGCACGTATCGCCCAGGAGCGATCATCCTTCGGTGAGTTCGATCCCTTTGGGGACTTCGACCTGCTATTTGGCGCTGCCCGCCAGAGTCTGAAGATCGTTGATGTCCCCGTCCGCTACCAGGCCCGCACGTATGGGACGACGAATATCCAGCGATGGCGCCATGGATGGCTGCTGCTGCGCATGGTCGCCTTCGCCGCCCGGCGACTGAAGTTCATCTAGAGCCCCCACCCACGCACGCGGTCGCCTGCCTTCGAGGCCGTCCGCGTTCCCATCTCCCCTCCCGCTTGCCGGTGCAGTAGAATCCATGTTGGCGCGGACACCTCGGCCTGGCGCCGGGATCCAGGTCACCACCATGACGACCGAAGGCTATCGACCGGCACGGCTGCGCACGATCGGACTGGGGATCGCCATCTTTGTGCTGGCATTGATCGTGGTCTGCAGCCTCTCGCAAGGCGTGAAGTGGACCGGGGCGGTGCTGCTCTTCGTACCGGAGCGCCTCGGGCTGGTCCAGACAGTTCACCCGGCGGAAGTCCTGGTGCTCGACCTGCAGCACTCCCCCGCCCAGGTCGCGTTCTCTCGCGCCGGACTGTACCAGCTCTACACCTCCGACTACGACCTTCTGGTGATCGCCGCCGAACTGGCGCGATCTGGCGCTCCTGCGTGGGTCACGATCACGGATGCCAAGACCGGCGCGCCGGTGACCGTCACCCACATCGAGCGCGGTTTGACGCCCTTCGACACGCCACATGCCTCTGGTCGGCCTGTGCTGCGCGTCGAGATCCCGGAGCCGGGAGCCTATGTCATGGACTTTCCCGCTCGGAAGGCGACGATGTCCGTGGTCCCCGACTACACCACCGGGCACGAGGGCGTGCTCTACGCCACCCTCGGTGCGGAGGTCACCCTGCTCGGTCTGCCTTTCGCCATAGCACTCTACCGGCGCGAATTGCGCCTGCGCGGCTACCTGCGAGACAGGCGCCGGCATTCTCAAGAGCAGTTCGAGAAGATCCGCCGGCTGGCGCAAGGCCAGGATTCAACAAGAGAAGACCGGTAGTCACCGGTTGCCGGCGGCGCGCGCGCCAGCCGGACCTGCGAATCAAGGGGACCATTGGCGGGGGGCCATCCGAGCGTTTCTCCGATCCCGCATTCGCCCCGTGTGCCATCGCGTGCGGACCGTGCGAGGAGCAGGGCCGGATCCTCCGCGGCCTGCCCGTGGCCAACTACCGATCAGGCTACCGGCTCACCCTTCTGCGCGATCGGCGAACCGACAACTCGGCCTCAGACCTCCATCCTTAGGCTCTGGAAGAGGCCGTGATACCATTCCGGCCCTGCACACTAGTGCCCATGCGTTGCGCGCTCATGCGAGCCGGCGACAGCACATGAGTCTGTTCTACCGTAGGAGGACCTTATGGCAACCAAGCAGGTCAATCTGGCCAAGGTGTTCGGAACGGTCGCCACGGCGCTGGCGTCCAATCGGGACACGCTCAATCAGGCCGACCCCTACAATCATGACCACGGCGACAACATGGTCGAGGTGTTCGACGTCGTGGCGCAGGCTATGAAAGCCAAGAAAGGCGCCTCTCCGGCCGATCAACTGGCGTACGCCAGCGATCTCCTGCGCCAGAAGGAGAGCGGCTCGGCGAAATACTACGCCGGGGGATTGATGCAGGCGGCGCAGCAGTTCACGGGGAAGCAGGTTACGCCCAACAACGCCATGGAGTTGATCCAGACGCTCCTCGGCGGCGGGATGCCGACCTCGCCTGCTGCCCCGGCTGCATCGGGGCAGGCCGACATGCTGGGGTCGTTGCTCTCCGGGCTAACCGGGTCTGGCCAGGCGGGCGCACCGGCGCAAGGCGGCCTGGACATCGGGGACCTGCTCAATGCCGGGATGTCCTATATGAATGCCAAACAGCGCGGCGAGGCTGACACAACGGCGCTGATGGGTGCGTTGATGTCGGCTACCTCCGGCGGGAACACCGCGTATCGCGCCCAATCGGGAGCCGTGGTCGCCAACGCCCTGATGCAGGCCGTCGGGGCGCTGGCGGCGAAGAAGCGCTAGGTCCGTGAGGCCGGCCCGCTGCCGGCGGCCCACCCAATCCACGTTCGGCCCGGAGGCCAGACGACACCGGCGGTGGCAGCCTGCCCCGCCGGTTTTCTTGTGACGCTACCAGCGGGGGCGGTATCCATGCGACTCCGACGATGGATCCCCAGACTGCCGATCGTGCTGTCGGCTTTCGCCGGTTTGGCTGGCTGCGCGACCCAAGTTCCTCGTCCGGCCGATACCCTCACGCCCACTCACGCGCCGAGCCCAACGATACTCCCAGGGGCAACCGCGAGCCCGACCTCAGAACCCGCACGCCTGATCCACGTCGAGATCCCCGCGCCTTCCCTCAAGGCGAACCTGCTCGGCGATCCGGCGCTGCAGTTCCTGGCGATTTCGCTTCCGCCGTCCTACTTCCTGTCCGACCGATCCTACCCGGTGGTCTATTTCTTGCCCGGCTTTGGAGACGACGAGCGCGCGTTCGCGTACGGCGACCACGGGATCGTGCTAGCGCGCACGGTGGACGCGGTCATGGCGCAAGGCAGCATCCGCGAGCTGATCGTGGTTGTAGTCAATGGGCGCAATGCGGCGGGCGGCAGCTTCTACGTCAACTCTCCCGTGACGGGTAACTGGGAAGACTACGTCGTCCAGGATGTGGTGCCGTACGTGGATCGCACGCACCGAACGCTCGCGCTGGCAGCGTCGCGCGGTATTGCCGGGCACTCGATGGGCGGCTTCGGCGCCCTTCACCTGGCGATGTCGCACCCGGAGACATTCGGTGCGGTCTACGCGCTGAGCCCGGGTCTATTCGCTCCCGGCGGGCTGGAGGACTCGCAGATCTTCCGGGATCCCGTTGCCAATGACGCCTTTCTCGCAATGATCGAGGAGTTGCGGGGGCTGGACGGCGAAGAGGCGGCTGCCGCGTTCAAGACCTCGCTGGCCCGTCTCACCGGCGATCAGCGTTTCACGCTGGCCTATGGGATGGCGTTCGCTCCCGACGTGCAAGCCGGCCCCCCGTATGTCGACTTCCCGTTTGAGCGGTTCGGCGCAGAGCTGCGCAGGCGTTCGGCAGCCTGGGCCCGCTGGGAGGCCGGGTTCGGAGATCTGGCCGCCGAAGTAGCCACCAACCGCCAGGCGCTCTCCGGGTTGCGCGGCATCGGGGTGGACTTTGGCTGGGCCGAGGAGAACGCCTGGATCCCGGCCGGCTGCCTGTACTTCTCGGATCTGCTCTCGGACAACCGGATCCCACATCGCCTGGTGTCCTTCGATGGAGGTCACGCCAACCACCTGGCCGAGCGGTTCCATGGCGCCATGCTGCCGTTCTTCTCGGAAACGCTGGACTTCGGCCCCTAGCCGGCACGAAGTCAACATGGAGGTCTGCCCACGATGGTGTCCTATCGCAAGGAGCTGTGGTTCGAGCTGCGGGAAAGGCGAGGCTTCGTCAACATCACACCCCAGGTGGAAGCCTGCCTGCGTGAAAGCGGCATCCGGGAGGGGTTGGCGCTGGTGAACGCCATGCACATCACCGCATCGGTGTTTATCAACGACGACGAGGGCGGCCTTCACCACGACTACGATACCTGGCTCGAGGGCCTGGCGCCGCACGCACCCACCCAACGCTACCAGCACAACCGGACCGGCGAGGACAATGCTGATGCTCACCTCAAACGCCAGGTGATGGGCCGTGAGGTCGTGGTGGCCGTGACCAACGGCGCGCTGGACTTCGGCCCCTGGGAGCAGATCTTCTACGGCGAGTTCGACGGGCGCCGCCGCAAGCGCGTGCTGGTCAAGATCATCGGGGAATGAGCAACGGGGCGGGGACGATTGGACATCATGGGCCGCCAAAGTCCCATTGGCGCCTGTGGCTCCTGCTGAAGGGGGATTTCGCCGCAACCTAGATCGGCTTTGGGCCGGGACGCTCGGCGGCAGCGTGGGTTAGGTTCGTCGCTTGAAGGCCACCCCCGCCGGTGCTAACGTCGGTAACTGGAGCGAATCCCCAAGCGGAGAGGCATCAGCCATGGCGATGAAGATCACGGAAGAATGCATCTCATGCGGCGCGTGCGAACCGGAGTGCCCGACCCAATCGATCTCGCAGGGCGATACAGTCTACGTCATCGATGTCACCACGTGCGTCGAATGCGTCGGCCACTACGACTCGCAGCAGTGCATCTCGGTCTGCCCGGTCGACTGCATCGTCAAAGCCTAAGATCTCGACCGTCCGTAGACAACTGCCCCCTCGCGGGGGCAGTTTGCGTTCCTGCTCCCCGTCTGCGATTCCGGCGCAAGCTCAACGGTTGACAACCTCCATGACCAGGCGCCCGATCACCGTTCCTCCGGGGACCAGGATCGATACGAAGACCGTCCGCAGCATGGCCGTGTTGTACGGCCATGTGCGCGCCTGCAGGAGCCTTGCTTCATAGGTGGTCAACGCGTTCACACGCTGGGCCGACTCCGCCGCGCTCACGCCCTGCTCGAGCTCCCGGACCAGCCCCGCACAGGCCTGGCGGATCAGATTATCGACTCGCCGGAGCTCGATGTCTCGTGCCGTCTGGAGCAGCCGGTGGGTCGGCGCCATGTTCAGGAAGAACACGATCACGGGAACCGAGGCCAGGGGGGCATAGATCGCCCAGAACTCCCAGCGGAGGAGGATTTCGGAGGAGACCCCGACGAGGAGCAGACTCAGTGTGATGCCTCCCACGAACACCAGCGAGAGCAGCAGACTCTGCCTGCCGATCGCCTCAAAGGGCGACACATCCAGCGGATTGACTCGCAGGTGATGCCGCAGCAGGGCGCCAGTCACCCGGGTGCTGTGGATGGAGCCGTAGATCACGATGCCCAATAGGCCGTACATCAGCACCGACTCCAGCAACATGATCAGGTCCAGCAAGGTGAACCCGATCAGCACCCAGCGGAGATTAAGCAGCAGGGCAAACGCCGCCCCGATGCCGAAGGCCATCACCTCGGTCGTGCGTGCCATAGCCCCTGCTTCCTGGGTCACCTGGCCGAAGCCTGCGTCGTCGTCGACCAGCAACGGCTGGAGCGCATCGGTTACCCGGGCATCCATCGTTGCCAGTCGTGGAGCTGCGGCCAGGATGTAGGCGATGATCATCGGGGCGATAAGAACGCCCCGCCATTGGCTCGTCTCCAGGACGGAGCCCCAGAGGCCCTCCGCCCAGGCCACCAGAAAAGGCACCACCAGGCAGGCCAGTGCAACACCCACATTGAGCCATGGGTATCGCGGCCGCGCAATCCAGGTGTCAAACAACGATGATGGTGGTCGCATGCTGCACCCTCCGCCTCGCGCCTTCGCCCGTCAGTGCCCTGGCCGAGCCGAGGCCTGCCACTCCGCCAGCCGGGCGCTCTCTCAAGCCCTCGATGGTCCGTTGCCCCGTGGCCCTGTCACGATCGTGCTGCCGGCAACCCGTTCCTCACCCGCCTCAGGGCCGTGGCCCAAGCGTGGCCTATGCCTAGAAGTCCGGCCGAAAAGTGAATCCCCAATCGCGCCCCGGTGTTGTCAGCTGTGGTGGTGACAGGAGGGCTTGATGCTGGGGAAGCGAGCGACTCAGCGCGGGATGTTTGAGGCGGATCATCTGTACCTCGACTTTGTAGGACGCGACTCGTTCTATGGCTTCCTGGCCACGGAGCGAGGCAACCTGTTTCGGGACGAGGACTTCGGCCGGCTGTACTGTCCCGACAATGGGCGCAA
>Ga0315289_10003526_pt1 | contig 23651 bp, 17 predicted proteins | sample YL17G11_40_MG_FD_203452 | JGI IMG/M metagenome (GOLD analysis project Ga0315289, IMG submission 203452) | Sediment microbial communities from Yellowstone Lake, YNP, Wyoming, USA - YL17G11_40 | ecosystem: Environmental > Aquatic > Freshwater > Lake > Sediment | place: USA: Wyoming | collected...
AAGCCTCGTGTCGCGCAAACGAGAAGAGCGCGGAAAAGTGAAGAGCGCGAGAAAAACCACTCTCCCCTCTTGAGAATTCCTTTCCCGAATCCAACTTTCCAATCCTCACCTGCGCTACGGCCGTTGAGGCGACAGCGAGCGCCGCAAGCAGCGCCGATGCGAAGAGAGGGGCCAGAAGGCGCATGATTGCTGAGGGATATGAGAGAGCGGAACCGCTCAGGAGAACACGGATGAAAAAGTGTGAAAAGGAAATTACAGTTTTTCTGTTAGCACAAGGGCCAACTGGTAATGCCAACTGTTATTGTTTTGCCAACTGTTACTGATGGAAACAGCTGGGAGCGAGGGTTTTTTAAAAAAAAGCGCGGGGGAAAAACTCTCTGCAACGCGCCCTGTTTGTCTACTTCCTCCGGCAGCTGCGCCGTTGCCAGTTGCAACCCCAAATCCGTCGAAGCTGTGGCGCCACGCGCCAGGGCCGCGGCCGAAGCGCACGCCAAGGCCGCCGCCGCGGCCTCGCCTCTAATCCGTCTCTCCCTCTCTCTTCGATCCCACGTCTTTCGCGAGGTCGGGGACCAAAGGGTACCCGTTCTTTGGGTAGAACGACTCGTAGTGCCTGTTGAAAGAGTTTGAAGGGGGAGAGAAAAAAAATGAGTTTTTCTTCTTCTTCGAGTCCCTTTGCATCGACCATCGACCTCGACGACCCCCAAAAAAAGAGGCTCGTTTCGTTCAGGAAGGAGGCGATGCCGAACGTCGAAATATAAGGGTAGCCCGCATTGACCTCCGCCGACCCGATTGACACGACGGGGTCGATCGTGAAGCGCTGCGTGGAGGCGAAAAGCGGGTTGGTGGAGCCGTACGAGGGCGCGTAGAGGGGGCGATTGGGCGTTACGGGGTCGGGCTCGTACCAGTGCCAGACGTTGACGCCCGCCGGGGGAGTGTACGAGGCGTAGGGGACGGCGATGTTGTCGATGGGGTCTCCGGCCCTCTGGAGCAGGAGCGAGTTGGCGATGTAGGCCCCGCAGACCAGCGACGGTTGGAGCGCGACCAGGCCCAGGGGCCCCTTCGCGCCGTCACAGAAACTCAGCATCTGAGCGTCGAGAAGGGCCTTCTGTCCGGGGTAGAGGCAGAGGAGCGACTCGTAGGCCGCGCCGGCGACGGCGGCCTTGGGGCTGGCCTTGGCCGCGAGCGGCGCGGGCTCAAGCTGCGGCAAATACTTGGGGAGGCTGGCCGGGTTTCCCAGGGCCCCCGGATAGGCGTCGTACATCGCCAGGTGCACGATGGAGAGAGCCCTCGATCCGAGCGCGGGCCCGGGCTGCTCCCCGGTCGTCGCGGCGTTGGAAAAGACCTCGATCGTGACCTTGTTCCAGAAGAGGATCGAGTCGACAAAGCTCTTGGCCACCTCCAGCGCTCCCGCCGCGGCGTTGACGGCCTGGCCCTCGGCGCGCCTGACATTCTGCTTGAGCCCCAGGTCGGCCTGCTGCGTGCCGTTCTTGACCTTCAAGGCAGCAACGACCCCGGAGATGTTGGGAGGAATCCGTGGCTGCGACGTGTTGAACGCCGAGCCGAGGCTCGCGAGTTTTGCTGCGAGGCTGGGGGACTGAACAGGGACTTGTCCACGAGTCGGGGTCGTTTTGCCAAAGGCCCCATCGATGATGATCTTTGGGTCGTCGGCGTTGAGCTATATTTGTCGTTTGGTTTTTTTTTGCCGATGGTGTAGAAAGATGTATAGAGTTTGAGAAAAAAGAATAAAAACGAGCCAGTTGGTAAAGAGTTTGTGAGGAAAAAGAAGAAGAGGGTTTGAGAAGAAGGGCGGCGGCAGTTCGCATGTGGCTTTGGCAAAAAAAAAAAAACGGTTGGCCATTTGTTCAAACTTCGTTACTTTTTTTACAGAAAGTAACGCGGAGTTGTACAGAAAGTTGCGCCTAGAAAAGTGCTACGTGATGGAGTTGAGGCAGTAAACTGACTCGAGCGAGTGCACCTGAAGAAAGAAAGAGTCAAGCGACTCGTGTTCCAAATGCACTCAGTTTGAAAAAGACTTTTTGGGTAACAAATTGAATCCACAAAGGTTACTCTCTTGTCTTTACCCCTCATACTACCCTCCTACCTCTCTTCTCCTCCTCCTCCTGCTCCTTCCCACTCTTCTCACTCCTCAGCTCTCTCGTTCGAGTCCGTCGCCACACCGCGACCTCGACGCAAAGCGCGCATTGCCTCCTCATGTGCGGGTCGCTGAGCCCCGAGGGCAAGTCGCATTTCTCAAAGGGACCCACGCCGTCGCGCCAGGTCTGCGCCTGCAGCCTCTTGAACCCTTCCGACCACGTCGACGGTCGATCCCGCCAGTCATGCTTGGCAGCATATGCCACGTCGTCAAAGGCGAGCCTCGCGATTTCTTCAGCGGCCCGCCGCGCCCCTCCAAGAACACGCACGTCGATGATCGCGTCGCGGTGGGGCACATAGTCCAGAATGTTGGGCGCGCCAAAGTAGATCGGGACGCACCCTGCGACCAGCGCATCGTACACCTTCTCGCTGACGTAGTGGTCGTCTTCGGAGTTTTCCATGGCGACGCAAAACTTGTAGGGCCGCAGCGCGTCAATTTTCGAGCCCGAGCGGGCGACCCGGGGCATATTGTTGAGGCACGCCCCCGGTGCCCGCAGGGGCACGCCGAGCGGTTCCAGCGCCTGGGCTATCTGGAAGACGATGGCGTCCCTGTCGGACATGGTGTCGCAGTTGCTATTGATGTAGGCGACGGCATTTTCGCGGCGGTGGAAAGGAGGGCTTGCTTGTTCCCTTGATGACGATGACGACGACGACGACAACGACGACGATGGTGATGACGCCACTATCGTCGCGGGATTCCCCTCGGCCTCCCAGCACCTCCGGAACATGTCGTCATAGTAAGGGTACCAAATTCGTCTAGGGATCCCCTTTTCGTCGACTTCAGTAGAAGCAAAAGCGCGAACTTTCTTTTCCTCTCCCGTTTCTTCCTCCTCAAGCCGCGGCGGAACGAGCGTCGCCAGCAGGTCGAAGCGAGCCAAAAAGTTCTCATCCGCGAGCAACGGGTAATTGGCCGACGACTCCACCGACACGCCGAGCAGAGCCTGGTGATCCCAGCGCTGCTTCCGGGCTTCGTCGATTTCGTCCAACGCCTCGTCCTTGAACATGCTGGGGATGTGGAAGCTGTTTTCGTTTCGTTTTTTTTTTTAAGTAAAAGGAGGAGAATTTTGTCATAAAAAATGCATTTGACCAGAGGATCGGTAAAAAAAAGAGACGACAAAACTGTTTTGGATCGAAGCGTTCCGCGATCGACGCGTTCCGCGATCTGTGAAGATAATGAAAGCTTGGCACTCGCTCCAACGTGTACCGCTGCAGGTGGCTCTTTTCCTCGTTTTGTGTCACTAACGCAAGTTGTGATGATTAAAAAGCCAAAAATTCAAACTCACGCCAGCGCGTCCGACGCGTTGAATCTGGCCTGGTCGGTCGTAAACTCGCAGGGCAGGATCGTGTTCTCGTCCCTCCAGGTGCAGCCGGGCACGACCCTCGCGTAGCGTTCGCCAAAATATAAGTCGTTCAGCAGCGCGATGAGGACGGGGGCGGCGGAGGTGGAGGCGGGAGGATGCACCATCGCCGTCGTCCTACTCAAGATCGCAGTCATCCTACTCAAGATCGTCGTCCCCTTTGCCGTCCCCGTCCCCTTTGCCGCCGTCGTCCCCTTTGCCGCCGTCGTCCCCTTTGTCGCCGCCGTCCCCTTTGCCGCCTTCGCCGTCGCCCCCTTTGCCGCCGCCGTCGTCGAGTACCTTTCCCTGATTTCGATGAGCGAGCGGGTGTATCGGTCGCCTCCTGATGACACGTTCAACACCAACAAGACGGTCAAGAGGACGGTCAAACCCGCTGCTGCGGCAATGACCCCACCGCGGCGGCGGCCACTGATGCCAGTGAAGAAGCTCCTGCTGACAAAGACTGCCGCGCGGCCGCAGCAGTCGGGAAGCACTGTTCCGTCGCCGTCGTAGACGTGACAGCTGTATAATGCTCGGAAGCAACAATAGCGTCTTCTCCGCCTGCGCCCGCGCGAAGGAGCCGCGGAAGCAGAATCAGAAGCGTAATCGCTCCACAAAGCGTCGGGCGACCACCGCGAGCAGATGCCGCCCCTCTCAACACCTCCGTTGTCGTCGTTGTCGCCGCAGCTGCGAGTGAGCAGCTTTTGCCGGTGCATCTACTTCTACTTTCTTTCCCCCGTCTCCTTCCTAGCGTGCTTTTGATGTTTGCTTGTTCATGATTTCTACCTCGTCGTTTACGAATAGGAAACAAAAGGGCGCAAGCGAGGGAGAAAATAGAAAGAGCTAGCTGCGAAAAAAGAGAGAGGGAGCGGCAGAAGAAAAAAACCAAAAAATGGCAAAAAAACATATTTTGCCAGATACTTAAAAACATATTTTGCCAGATACATATTTTGCCGGGAGGATTTCCTTACGTGATCTCGTGCTGGTCATCGTGATGAGGGAAGAAAACGAGGTGGCGACAGTCAAGCACCGACAGTCAAGCACCGAAGTCATACGACAGCAGCACAAGACGCACCAGCTTGCGAAAAAGAGGGACGAGAACTTTGCGAGTCGAGCCTTGATGCCAAAATAAGAATCCAGTAAGTAAACGATAGAATCTCGCCTGCAGTTCTCCTCAAAGCTTTTTTTTTACACATCCGGCATCTCCTCGATGGCCATTATCACGTCTCCGTACAGCAGCTGCGTCATCTTGGACTTGCAGTCCCCCTGGAAGTGGGCCCCGGCAAAGGGCTCAAAGGACCCTCCTCCGCCGCCGGGGACCCCGCTGCTGCTGCCGTTCATGCGCGCCAACTGGCTTGTTATGCTGATCTTAAAGTGCGCGTCGAACAAAGCTTGGTTGAGGCAGAGCCACGCTCTCGTGTGTGGCACCTGGGTCACGTAGCGCATGTTGACCATCAGCGTGAAGTAGTTGTTGTATTTCTCGACGCTGGGGTTCCAGTAGTACACGTAGGGAGGGAGGACGGGGGTGGTGCTTGGGGTGCTTTGGTCGTCGACCGCGGCTCCTAGGAGTGTCGTTGCTGCTCGTGCCTCTTCTTCGCCTCCCTGTTTCACCTTGAGCTTGCGCGGAAGCGTGGTGGCCTGGGGCGTTTTTGCGACTCCCGTGCTGCTCTGTTTGGAAACGCTGCTGCCGAGGAGGATGTGTCCTTTTCCTTCTCCTTTTCTCACTCCTCCTCCACCTATGCGAGAATGCGCGAACTGGTCGTTCAGAAACCGCTCAAAGAGATACATGTCCGAAAACAATTTAGGCTTGACCCGCAGAACGTCAAACGCCGGTTCGCGATCTCGGAGCCCCGGCAGCTTGGTCGGGTCGAGCTCGTCGTCGCCGTAGGTGTCGATCGTCGACACAATCTTCCGGCGATCAAGCTGCTGGTAAAAGTCGACCATGTAGTCCACAAATTCGCCGATGGAAGAGCAGGTCAGAGAAGCCAGGAAAGAACTGCGGTCGTGGACGGTCCACAGGGAGTGGTTGGCTGGGATTCGTACTTTTGCTAAGAATTCACGGTCAAACACGATCACATCGGCGTCCAGAAACGTGAGCTCGTCGATGCCCCGCTCGGTGCAGAAGCGGTGCAGCCCGATGAAGCGCGCGAAGCATAAAAGCTCATAGTCGACCTCCCTGGCGCTGCTGTGCAGGTACGAACGAGCCAGGGCGTGATACGAGTCTTCTACGGAAAGGTCGATGTTGTGGCGGTGCACCCGAAGGCGATGGTAGATGGTGCGCCAGGGGACGGAAGGCTGTTGGTGGTAGTTGCGTGCCTGTTTCCGTTCTGCTGCTGCTGCTGTTGCTGCTGCTCCAGCCGTTGCTCCCTCCACCTCCTCTGCTACTTTCAGATTCAGCTCCCCTGGCTCGTGTCCCTTTCCGTACGTGTGCATGACGACGTGGTGCACGGTGGCCCCGGCGAGCTTCGAGGCAAAGTACAGCGAGACGGCATGGTACGTCTCGGGCTCGCCAAAGGACGCGACGACGACGTGGGTTGTTGTTGCGTGTGGTGGTGGAGGTGCCGTTAGTGGTGGGAACGGAGGCACTGCCTTCTCTGTCTCTGTCGCCCCCGCTGCATAAGAGACTGCGCCCGTGCCTGTTATTTTGATCTGCCGCCGCCTTTGGTTTGTCCAGGTCGCATCTTTTCGGAGCGTCAACCTGCTGCCGACCCTTTGATCAAGCGCCTCTCTTGCTGCTGCTTCTGCTGCAACCGAAAATGCATTGCGAGACACGAACACTGTTCCCAAGACCGATACGAAGGCAAAGAAGGTGCAAAACGCGCAACGGCGTATGCCGGCAGCGCGTGATCGTTTTTTCATTTGGCGCAGTGTCGACTTTTTTGTGAAAGAAAGTCTCTCTTTCTCTTTTCTCTCCAGGAGGGAAAATTGAGACGAAGAGCTCGTCCACAAAAAGGGAAAGAAAAAAAGGAAAGGACAAGAAAGGGCAGAGAAGCATCTAAGAGCGCGAGAGAGAGCACCATTTTTGCCTGATGCGTACCATACGGACCATTCTGCCACAAAGAGGCGAGAGATGCCTCTTCCTGAAAAAAGTAAGAAAAGGACTTACGTTCCACAGAACCACTGTAGAACGTAAGTCTTCCCCACGCTCTACATCCTTTCGATAGACGTTGAAAAAAATGAAATAAAGAGAAAACGCGAGAGACCATGCACGCAGATCACTGCGGAAATACAGTGAATTGTGAGCCGTACGGTCTCAGAGCAACTAGTTCTGAACTTGTGACTTCTGACAAGACAACAGAACGGCATTAATTTGGGCGGGCGCGGGATGCGATAGAGCAGCTTAGCTTACACGTACTTCAAGCAAGGTTTTGTCCTGTTTCGCCCCTGGCTGAGATTGGGCCGCTGCGTCGAAGTACGTGTCAACGCATCTCGAATCTTTTTTCGTCCCGGGGTCTCCACGCACCGAAACGCAATGTACGCAACCACGCTGCTTGCGGCATAAGCCAGCGCGACGAGTGCGTAGATGCTTCCGTGCACGTGCGTCACGATCAGAGACAGACATATGTAGTGAAATAAGTAGAAAGCAAATGACGTCTCTCCGTGAAAGACGAGCCACGGATGGCTGAGAATGGTGGTCGCGATGGGGCCGTTGTGCGCAAAACCGACGACAATGCACACCGATGCCGGCAAGTACCACAGCGAGTAGCGCACCCATGGTGCCACCTTCAACGTGATGGCCGCGACCACGGACGCAAGCGCGATTCCAAGTAGGAACACCTCAAACACCGCCGAAAACACGGCGCTATTGCGCGCATCAGCAAAGCGAACCTTTAATTTTCTGTACCAAAAGAAAGAGCACTTGCCGACCACAAACTCAGCAAGTCGAACAAGTGGAAAGATATAGCCAAACCAGTGCTTGAACAACGTATGCCGCAACTTATCGTCAGGGCTAGCCTTGGAAGCATGCATGACGGCAACCGTAGTGATCGAACAGTAAACGATGGCGAGGCCTGTCTTGAGTCTGCGCGACTTGTGCATTAGGAAGCAGATGAACGGAAACGCCGCGTATGAAAACATTTCGGCGGACAGGCTCCACGTTACGGCGTTGTACATTTAGTTAACCCGGCCGGAAACCATGCCTGCAATAGCAACATTTGGGCCAGGAAACCGCAGACGGGAGGCGCGTTGGTGGTGTTCTTGGGCAGGTGAAAGGTCGGCTCAAGAACGAAGGGTAGCCAGCCCACCCGCGTCAAGACGGCAGCAACGACGAGACCAACCATGTGCAGCGGGTATATCCTGGCGACACGCGCCATGAAATACTTTCTTTACTGTGCCGCAAATGCGGTGACCGCGTCTCGGCGGCTTAATGAATGGTCCACAAATATTGCGTAGAACGCGTCATATTAACGGTAGCAAAGAATGAAACCCGACAGCGTGAAGAAGAACGATACGCCGGCGGAGCCTTCTCCCAGCATGCTTAGCACGACTCCCTTGGCAGAGGGGTCTGCAGCGCCAATGAAACCTGACGCGTGGCTCACAAAAACGAGCACCACCGCAAAAAAAAGGAGCGAATTCAGAGCATTCAGCTTTTCACGTTCTCCCGTTTGGTGGGATTATCTCGCGTCCACCAGCGCACCGGACGTGGACAACGCGTACAGGGTCTTGAGAGGCAGCGTTGCCGATTTTGCGTCCATCGAGGACCCAAACGGCATCCAGGAATAATGAGATGCTTCCAAATAGATAACTGCGACTCTTGTCACAGTCAAAAGACTCTATGAGTCTCCACTGTGGATTTCCAATCTAAAACAACATTGATGTCAGTCTAAAATGATGGTTCTTTCTTATATCCCTCTTATTGCCTTGTCAAAAGTGGTTTGCCTGCCTTAGGCCCATCGTTTGTTTTTTGGTACGCAGAAAAAGGGCAGTGTCAGCAGCGGCAAAAGTGGAGTTGTCATTTCCGCCACAAAAAGAAACACCTCTTCCTGAGAAAAATGAGAAGGCAACAGTGGTTCTGTATAGCTTACGTCTTCCTTGCGTTCTACATCCTTTTAGTAGAGGTGACTCATTTGGAAAAAAAATAGACAGAAAGAGAAAGCGCGAGAGGCCATGCACGCACTTTTGAAATGAACGAAATCCTCAAAATGGACGAAATCTTAAAATGAACAAACCTCGCCGATTTTGTATGGATTCACGGTCTAAGGCATGCGTGAGAGACTGAGATAAAAGATCGGACAGGTCTCAGAAACCAATTATATTCGCTGTGGCACAAGAGAATCGTGTCACGAAAGCTTCGCTGTATATATTTGCCCTCTGGCGATAGGCAATATTCTCCCTTATTTTCGCTTCTGTCTTCAAAGAAAATTTCCTTACGCTCAAATCTGCTTTCTGTCCTTCTGGCGATACCTTTCTCATCTCGCGCCGCGCACTTCTGCAAACTTTCAAACCACTTCTCATGAAGGTACTGTGCTGATATTTTGAGGGCATCTGAGGCAAGGAGGAGGAACCAATTCTTTTGCGACCAACATCATAGAAGCTGCAGGTCGATGGTGGCAGATGCGACGTCAGAAAACGTCGAAAAGGAGCGAAGCAGGGGCCGGATAGCGTGTCACTGCACTTTCATTTATTCGATCTACGGATCCCTCAAAACCAGCTCCTTCCATTCTGTTGTGCTCGGTCCATAACGTTACTTTTCTACCGTTCCATTGTACGTCAATTCACGACACAGCCCTCGATCACAAAACGCATGTCTGCCTTGTTTGCGGCGGTGACTCTGTCGGTCTCACTTGCACCCTCCTCTGCTGTCAGCGCGCTAAGGCATCACTCGCTGCACAGTTACGGTTTTTTCTCGAACCACATATCGCAAGCACTTGATGAGGCCGACAGAGATAGAGTTCGCGGTAGCCTTCTTCCCAAGCTCCGTTTTCTGCGCACGATTACGTTGAGACCGTTTATTACGGCCGCGTGCGTTGACTGCGAGTGTATGGTCGTGTGTGATGATCTCCGGGAGCACCATGTATGGGCGCCTGTCGAGACGTCCATCTTCGAGCACATTCTGGGCCTGACGCGCGAGGAAGACCGCGTGGTCGTGGACGTGGGAGCGAACATAGGATATTTTACATTTTTGAGCTCCGCTTGGGGGGCCAAGGTCTACTCCTTTGAGCCAAACGTTCATGCGGCGAAGCTCCTTCGCGTCGGCGCCGCGCTACAGCCCGAAGTCGCACAGCGCAACATTCATTTTTTCCCGAATGCCGTCGGCGCGAAAGAAGAAGAGCAACGCGTGACGTTCCCGGAGAACCAGGGCTGGGCCCTTGGAAAAATGGAGCGGAAGGATGAGAAGGAAGGCTCGGGAGCCGCTGCAGCAGCAAACACAACAACGCGAAACGACGGAAACGGCGGCGCCGCCGTCCAAGTCTCTCGCTTATCCTCCCTCTTAACCCTGACCCAACCGATTACGATTCTGAAGGTAGACACCGAAGGATACGAGTCTTCCGTCTTCGACGGCGCATATGACACTCTGAAAAACGTTGAGTACGTGATCGCCGAAATCAAGGAGTTCAACTCGCTCGCGAAACGCGATCTCATGCACCGGATCATGCAAAATGGAGATTTTACACACGTCTACACTTACGGAGAGCAGTATTCGTCGAAGCTGTACCCACCAGCTGCTGTGACGGTCCATGACATTACGAACATCGTCGTGAACAAGCTCCACGAGGAAGAATTTCAATTCGAGGACTTCATTTTTTCTCGTCGCGTGTTCCACTTGATATGACAATCTCATGTTCTAGAGGGAAAGTTTTTACGTGTAAGAAAACAGAAATAATCAGGAAAACGAAGAAGATAAGTTCTTCAAGTTACAGCCCATCAAGGTGGTCAAGGAGCTTTGGCTGCCTCGGCGGGGAAGGCAGCTCTGTGTCCTTTTCGAGGCAGACTTAATAGGAATGAGTCATCACAATCGCCATCGCACTCTCGAAATCGTATAATATCGTGCGGAGTGAGTAAGGGTTCATGATGCACGCACGGGCGCGCGGCCCATCAAGCACAGCTGCCGTTCTTAACCGAAGAAATCTTTTTCTTGCAGTTGTTTTCGCTGGATACCAGCAAGCCGCGCGATTTTGCAGTCCCTTTGTCCTGGACTCCTATTTCGCTTTTGTCTGTTTCTGCCTGAACACGGATGCTCCCGGCAGCAGAGTCGCTGCCACCCTCGCTGCTTTTCTTCTGTCTAGAACGAGCATACCAAAATCCAAACAACAGAACCGTCACGCAGCCAGCGGTGGCCACGGCGTCGAGCGTGCTCTGCACAAAAATCTCGCTCAGAATAATGACAAAAAACTTGTTGACATTATTTGCGACCATCATCGATGTCGCCGAAACAGCGATGTTGACCATGAACGCGCTGACGCTGAGCGTGCAACCGAGCACGCAGGACAGGAACAGGACGGCCATGGATTCGCTGGAGATAAACGCGCCCTGCGCCATCCGAAGGGGCTCGCCTGTGAAAAGCGCGATCGCTGCGAGCGCAGGCAGCGAGAGCAGGTTGTTCACGTAAGAAAAGCCAAAGGGTCCCATAGTTTGCGCCTCAGAAGACGAGATGACGCGCTTTACCCACACCTGGTACGCCGAGGTCGATACCAGGTTGGCCAGGAGCCACGCGTACCCTGTCCACGAAAACGTAAGATCGTGCGCCGCGTACATAACAGCTCCGGCGATGATGCCGAGGAGCGCGAGCGCCCCCTCAATTGGCACGCGGGTTCCCAGGACGGCGTACTCTAGCACCGCCACTGAGAGGCTAGTAAGGTTTCGGAAGACGATGAGCGTCACGGCGCTGACGTGCATGAGCGCAAGCATCGAGCTGACCAGCAGCCCGACAAACATGGCCGTCAGTGGCCACCACATTCGCACGAGGGATGCATCGACAGATGGCAAGTCCCCGAAGAAACTCGGGCACGACAAGGAACCCACACGAAGAAGAGCTACCGTCGCCACGTTCTGGAGCAAGATGGCCACGTTTGGTAACGGGAAAAGCTTGATGAGAAGCTTATTAAACAGCGTCAGGAGAGTTCCGGAGACGCAGTACAGGGTCAACGTGACGATGAAGCCGGCCCGAGCGGCTGCAGGAGAAGCAGAAGCACGCGAAGGAGGCGCGTCATCGCCGGCATGTGCTTCAGCAGTCACCGTCATATCGGTAGGTTTCTGAGACTTTCTCACTGTCGGCTGGATGTAGACATGAGTCGTCGTCTTGGCATCCTTTATGTCCTCGTTTGACATGAGCAGATAGTTTTTTTACTCTGTCTTATAGGGCAATTTGTGAACCCGTCACGAAGACGTTCAAGGGCGAACAGTCGCTGGAGATTCAAACCGCCTTGAAAAAACGGCAGCGTTGTAAAGCTTTTGCGTCTTGATGAAGCGGCACGGTTTAGGCGAAGGCAAAGACAAAGTTTCGGCATAATAAACCCTTCGTTTTTTACCACGATGTTTTTCTTATTTCCGGCTTTAAATTGATTTTAGTCCAAAATAAGCGCATTACCAGCGGTATATTTTTTCGAATCCTCTCATAATCATTTTCATTATCACCGGCGTGACACATCAACCGTTTCACTCTCTCGCTTGCTTCCTTTCTAAACCTCATCTTTTTGGCAGCTTATTTTCTCTTGTAGCTATCTCTAGCAGCTGCACATTCTCGGGAAAGTAGCTATTGCTGCCAGAGCACCATCCGAGTTTTGTTCTTTTTCGAAGAATAAAGGCAAAATCATGGCGAGAACCAACTCTGTCATCGTCGAGGCAGAGCAGGCGCTGTCGACGAAACTGTCCGGCGGTTCTCGTGTCGTCATCTTCAACCGCGGGTGGTCGGCTTTGTCGCATGCCCTTGGAGCTTGCTTCAACAGGGAGCGCGAGTCTTTTTTGTCTTCTGGCGATGGAATCTTGATTCCCGCCTCTTGTTGGTCGACGATCGCGCCCTCGGTCGCTCGCCTTGGGCTGCGGCCCGTTCTAATTGATTTGCAGCTCTCGACGGCGAACATCGAATATGACGCGTGCGTACAAGCTTTGAACTCGAGCGCTTCAGAGATCAAAGCGATCATCGCCTATAACGTGGTGGGTAACGCCTCCGACGTGCTCCAATTAGAAGCATTCGCCAAGGACAATAAATTGATCTTTATCGAGGTCGCCCGAAGTGCTCCGGGCTTGTCCTTCTCAGACGCAGTTACGGAAAGCAGCAGGAACGCGTGTTTGGGAATAGAAGGAATCGGCGCAAAAGAGCAACAACATTCCCTCGAAAAAGCCGTGTCTGCGACGAGAAACATGGGAGCCACGGGAGACTTTGGCGTGTTTGCCTTTGACCTTTGCGACGAGGACGATTGGGGTTCGGACGACGGAGGCGTCGTCCTGTGCAATTCGGACGTCGATGCCGCTTTCTTGCGCTCCACTCGCGGGTCGGGATGGACTGAGTACGGAAACAACGGTGGCGTCGACGAAGACGGCAAGAAAGTAGCTGCCCGAGGCCCTGTCCTCGCTGCGTTTGCCGTGTCAAAATCTGGTATAGACGCACGACCTACGAAGGAACAGGCCGAAAAAGTCAAGGCCCTGAGCGCGAACCTCGACGCCATAAACGAGTGTTCCCGCCGCAATGCCGAGGCGTTCGCCACCACACTTCTCTCGGTGCTCTCGTCATTAAAGAAGAAAGATGACGACCGCGAGCACAAGGGCTCTGCGGCCAGCGGAAAGGGAGCCGCTGAAGCCACACCTGCTTTTAGCTTGCTCCAAGCCGGCGACGGCGTCCGCCACTCCTGGTCAGGCGCTTGTTTCATCCTCGGTCGGGAGTACGCTCACCATAAAAACGAGCTTGTGGACTATTTGAATGACGCGATCGCACGTCGTGTCAAACAGCCTGACGCTGCGCCTGCCTACACCTCAGCCCAAGCCTGTGACCGTGCTCCTGCGTCTGATATCGTTTCCGTTCGTCCCCTTTTCGACTCGCCTTTTGTCGCGGAAGCGATGCCGCGCCTGCGAGGATGCCCCTGCCGCTTTGACGATTGCCCTGCCGCCATCGCTCTGTCCTCGCGCGCCCTGGTGATTCGTGGTCCTCGCCACGCAGTCGTCTCCCAGGACGTCATCAAAGCAATCGCGAGCGTCCTTTCCTCGTTCGACTTCAGGCCTCGCAAGTGCGTCCTGGTTACTGGCGCCGGAGGGATGTTGGGCCGCCACGTCAAGGACGTGCTGGCCCAGGATCCGGACTACTCCGACTGCGACGGCGTGTATGTTGCACGCCACGACGGCGACTTGCGCTCGAAACTCGACGTCGACCGCATGTTTGCCCGCTTCCAGCCCACGCACGTGCTCCACTGCGCGGGAATGAGGGACTCGCTCCATGGCATGAACTCGCGCCTCGTGGACTTTTGGCTGGGCAACGTCGCCATGAATGACAACGTCCTGCGCGCTTCCCATGAGGTGCAGGCGCACGTCGGTGCGCGCATCAAGGTCGTATCTATTCTGTCTACCGTCATGTTCCCGCGAGACTGCGAGTACCCCATGACCGCCGAGGCTGACCGCCTGTACGGCGGCCGCCACCACGCCGCGGCTGAGTCTTATGCGGCCGCGAAAAAGGCGCTGGCGCAGCTCGCGCAGTGGTACCGCATGCAGCACGGCGATGCCTTCACGAGCGTGCTCCCTGGGAACTTTTATGGCCAGTACGGAGACTTCAACCCGAGCACGGCGCCCTTGGTCAATGCCCTCATCGCGCGGGCCGAGAAGGCGCGCTCCGAGGGCACCAGTGACCTCCCCCTCAAGGTCATGGGCACTGGCAATCCCCTTCGCCAGGTTCAGCACGCCCGCGACCTTGCTCGCGCCTGCTTGTGGGCTTTGAACAACTACGACGAGTTCGACCCGCTCATCGTCGCAGGGAGAGAAGTGTCCGTCCGCCGCACGGCAGAGCTCGTCTGCGAGGCAACCGGGTACCGCGGCGGCCTTTCTTTCGAAGAGGGCGCCGTGGACGGTCCCTTGCGTCGCACAGCAGACACGTCTCGCTACCGCGCGCTGTGCCCGGAGAACAAGGATCTGGACTTGCTCGAGGGCATCAAGAGAACGGTCGAGTGGTACCGCGAGAAGCAAGCGGGCGGCGACGGGTCGGCTATCTTTGCGACTGCTGGCTCTGAGCCTGCGGCAACCGCTTTCGCGCAAGTGAGTCTCGCGGGACCTGGAAAGGCAGACCAGCAGCGCGCTCCCCCTTCGGCCTCAGTTAACTTCGCGTCACGAGGCTAGCGAGAAAGAGAGAAAGCTAGAGAGTTGACAAAGAGGCGCTTCGTGAGTTGAGAAAGAAAGGGTGAGAGAGTTAGCAAGGAGAGAGAGAGAGAGAGTGGCGAAAAAAAGAGAAAAGAGAGAACAATTATAATCAAAAGGAGAGAGAGACTGAACGAGACAAACGCACGAACAACTCTTGAAGCTGCCTTTCTAGTTACAGATACGCATAGTAATAAACAAGATGAGTAGTGTCGGGGAGAAAGATTATCGAGTCACGGCCGATCAAAAGCAGCGATGGATTGGAAACCGCTTTAAAGAAGCTGTTTTGCGGAAACTGGCTCAGTGCGGCAAAGAAATCCGTTTTATAAATGGCAAAAGAAAGCGGAAAAGAATGCAGAGCGCAACGGCTCTGTCACTTGACGAACAAGGAGCGTTTCTTTCAGCGAACTTGCACGCACGATCATCCCACGATCATCACGTATCGGGGCGTCCTCCTACAATAAGGCTTGATTTCTTGTTCTGCAACAAGATGATCAAGACTAAAGTCTTCACACTGTTTTGTTTGCAACACGCAGTCGCTGCTCTCTGGACTCCGATCTCTGGCGCGAAGTCCCTCAGCGAGAGGAGCTCCAGAGAACAGCTGCCCGGTATGAGCCACCGCGCCTCCCGCGCCTCCCGCGCCTCCCGCGCCTCCTCTCAAATCTCAAACGACAAGCGGCAGCAGCGAGTGCCTATGAAGGAGTCGTCCGAACAGCAAACCCGAAAGCGGTTTAGAGAAAAGCCGTTCCGGGCTTCTTCTGCGTTACCTGATTTGTCCTCTTCTTCCTCGGTTCCACCTCCGTACGATCTCATTTCCAGTGCACACGTATGCACAGGTGGCAACCAGGCCTGGAGTGGGGCAAAGCTCCAGGACCTTCCGCACAAGTTCGGGTTTCCGAGCACGACGGGCAAAGCGCAGTTTCGCGTTTGCTACCTTGAAAACGTGTGCTGGCAGGCGGGGGCATTGCATTACTTCGAGGGGGTGGAAGGTGCCGACGCCAAGGGCTCTGACTCTGACCTGAAACCTCCTCCAGCTGAAAGCACGTACGGCCTGCGATCTCTGGCATCAGATGGAGGCGGCCTCGTCAAACTGGGCTACTTAGGTCCGCTTTGGACTCCTGAGATACACAGAGGCTTCCTCCCACCCGGAGCGTCGTTTTTCTCCGAGGAAAAGGACGAGAAAAACCAGCGAGAGCAACGTTCAGGTGAGGTAGAGCGCTACCAAGGGACGACAAAAGGACTAGGGCGAATCAGACAAGATGGAGACTTGATACACACGCTCTTTGACTTTTCGTGGGAGGACAATATTGGCCATTACCTCTTTGACAACCTTTTGCCTACATGGATTGCCCTGGACGCGTTCGGGCTGACAGACGAGTGGCGTTCCGTCGTCCCTACTGCCTATTCCGACTGCGCTCTTCTAGGCGGAGTCAAGACTCCTTATGTGGAAGGCGTTAAGACGAAAAGAGACGAAAGCGGCAACGGCAGCGGCGACGGTGGCAACGGCATGGGTGAGTCTCTCACGCGGCAGCTTGCTTGTCTCTCGCTGGTCTCGTCCATGACAGACGCTTTCTTCGCACACCCGCTCCTAGTGCTACCCCAGAAGTTTGCCGCCTCCCAAAAAGGCGTTTCTGCAGCAAATGCGACGACGTGCTTTCGACGCATGCTGGTGGGACAGAACTCGGCATTTTCGATCCAATCCCTGAAGTTGGATCTCGGTGGGCACGTGCGTCGTCTACGCGAGCACGCCCTTCGACTGCATCCCTCGTCGCGGTTTAACGAGCGCCACCGCAAATCATTGGTAAAGAGGCTCGCTGACTCGAGTGGCAGCAGCACTGTCGTCGCGTCTTCTTCTTCTTCCGTCTTTGCCTCTAGGGGGGCGACGACGGAAACTCCAAAGCGATCTACTCTTTTTCCCGACGCTCCCTTATTTCAGCAAGAACCGACCCAAAGTACAAAAGGTTACATTGAGTTGACGTCTCCTGAGGTAGTTCACATAGTCGTTGCTGAGCGCGGAGCAGGGTTCACGGCTGGTGCGTGGGAAAATGTTTGCACCGTCGTCCAAGAGCTCGTGCAGCAGCGGCAGGAGCAGCGGCAGGAGCAGCGGCATTTGCACCCGCACCAGATTCAGGAAACGAACAGTGTACTCGTCAGCTGTATCACGCCCGCATCGATGTCGTTTTCAGAAGAATTGCGATGGATGCAGGAAGCGGATATTTTCGTTTCCGAGGACGGCACCACGTCGCTGGCGGCGGTGTGGTCTCGAGATTTCACCGTGAGTGTCGTGCTCGGACGGGGAGATGGCGAGAGCAGTCCTCTTTGGAAGGAAGACCAGCACATGCTGTACATGACGCACATCGTCCCCCTGTTCGTTCGCCTCGGGGACGGCACCGGGCTAGGAGAGGCAATTGCTCATGCGATGAGAGTTCGGACGAAACATTTGAGTCGCAGCGTCGGACGACTTCACAGTGGCTGAATCACTGCGAGGCGGCGCAGCTTCAGCTGGAGGCAAAAAGTTGTGCAAAACCTTGGCTTGTATAACGTGTAAAAAAAAATTGCGTGTGCCGCATGACGCTGGCAAAAAAGAAGAAAATCCGGGCGTGTGTAAGTTCTGTGCTCTCTGTTGCATATCAAAAGAAGATCACCATTTGGCTGATTCTCTTGCGCTTGACGAACACAAAGTTATACAAACGGAACATTGGCGTCTTTTCTGTGCCTCGGAGCCACCCGGTTTTATCTTACATACGTCACTCCTCCTCATGCAGCGTTGTTCCTCTAAGGCCACATATGGGGTCCAAAAGGCGTGCTTTCTTTCGCTGCTGTGCTGCTGCTGCTTTGTTTTGGGTCCCATTGCCCTGGGTCTCTTAGCAGTGGAATGTTCCCCGACTTTGGACGACGTGCAGCGTGATAAATCCTTGATTAAAAGGCCGAATCGCGCGTCTCCCACCGTCTCCTCCACCACCACCTCCTTTTCCTCCTCTAGTTCCGATGCCGCCCCCGTGCGCCAACGCGCCCGCCTTGATTCGTATTCGTCTTTTGAGTGCACGGCTTCGGGATCGCAAGCTTTTGACTTCGATGTCCAGAGCGTGGACCAGTGCCGAGGATATCACGATGCAACGGATGTGCACATCAGAGTCTGCAAGCTTCGAGACGTCTGCATCGTCGACGGGTTGTTGACATATTACGTTGACCCTTTCGTGGAATCGCGTGCGCCTCCTACAACCCGGATGGAGACTTTCCCGGGTGGCGGTCCAGCTTGCGCCGGCTACCTTCCATTGGACTGCACGTGTGTGCCCGAGCGAACAGATGTACGACACGAACCTCGCCCGGAGACTCTCGAGTTCATGTCAGAAGACAAAGTGCATCTTTTGGATCGAATGTCCGATCCATCAAACTATGCACATTTGCTCCTCGATACGGTCATCTCTTCCTATGCAGCAGCAGACATGTTCGGCGATTCCTTGCACAAGCTACAGCCCGTCTTTCTGAACAACTGCACGACCTTCACCGACCAGGAAGTTCACGCCCACATGCGCAAGGGCGGGATCCATCACATTGTCCCAGGAACGAAGGGAAAGACCGCAAACGACCTTTGTGAGGAAAAGATACGCGCATGGTTACCCCTCGCGTTCGACCATCCTCCCATGTTCCCGCCGCACAAGGACGTGTGCTTCCGTGAACTCGTGGTTGGTCATTCCCACGCGCTTTCTGTGGGCTCTATGTTTCCACACCGTGGAGTTTCCATTCGAAAGCTCCGCCAACGCGTCCTTCAGAAGCTGGCGTTGCCGGTTTTGCAGCCCTCGAGGGAAAAGCATCACGTCGTTGTCCTAAATAAGTTGCAACTTATGACCCCGTCTCTTGGACTCGACGTCTGCGATTTGACAAAGAGAGCGCTCAATCCTGCCACAAAGAACGCAAATCCCGAGCCCGGGGACAGAGAAATTGTCAAGGTCAGTTGCATCACTCCGGCAAAGATGAGCATCCGAAAGCAGATGCGAGCAATATCTGCAGCGACGGTTGTCGTCTCGGAGCATGGCAGCACCACGTATGTGAGCTTCTTTCAGAGCCCAGGGACATCACTCGTTGTCATTGGAGAGAAAGAGGCCATGGCGCTGCTATCTAACACGGATGTGCAGACGTGGTTCCACCCGCTGCATCTTGCAGTCCTCCCCAGCGGAGGTGGTTTTGCAGGGCTGCTACATCTCGCGCTGGACAGAGCCGGCAGGCGCCTTGGACTTCCTTCTTTGCCGCCTTGAAAAAAAACATATATATACAAAGAGACGAAGCTTGTGCATATCTATGCGTGATCTTTCAAGCGTCGCAACAGCATGGATTTTCCCAGTTCTGCGTATTCCCTTGTTCAGCGTATGTAGCAGTACGTAATGTCTAGAGGATAGTCGCTCTTTCGTGAAAGAAAGAGAAACCCTTTCTTGCATAGAGGGGACGAATAAATGTTTGGTAAAGAAGACGCATTTCATGCGTCAGCAATATATATCGTTACAGGGGTCGCTGCGTTATTGTTTTTTCGGAGGTTTCGGGTAGACTTTTATACAACATTATTCCTTCACTTGACTGCGCATCAAGCAGGAAGTTTGCAGCGAGAAATCTGTCAGATCCGCTTTCAGATCCGCTTTCTGAAAAGTCAGCCATAGGACCATATGTTTGTTCTCTCGAGAGCTCGGGCACTCTGCAGCTCTTCCAAACGCCTAGCATTGCCTCGGGGCATGTTTTAATTATGCTCAATTCGTCCACGCTTAGAAACGGGGTCTTGTGCACGCCGAAAGAAGCCAATCTGGGTAATTCACCTGCTTCGTACGAGAACTTGACAGCTACGTGCACCGGTGGGATTTGCACAGAACTCTGATCCGCGTCCCTGAGCTTGTAAATACCTCTCGCAAAAAAAATGTCTTCGTTCTCCGTCTCGTTGAACTTAAAGGTCTCCGTGATTTTGATCATGGTCGAAACCTTGCGCAGAGAGAGCCCGCCGTTGCCGATGTCCATGCCGTACCACCTGTCTATCCAAGGAGCGCCGACAAAGTCGTACTGCAGAAAGTCCTCGGCACGCCAGGGAGACATGGAGCAGAGAACGCTGTCCATTTGAAATATGAGCACGTGCTGAGCGCGCATGGAGGTCCAGAATCGTCTGGAAGCCAGGAGTTTTGAGTAGGACGAGGAATTGGCGCTTGAAAGTCTCGGAAACCCATTCGCCTCAAGAGAAGTTGTGTAGAGTCGCTGTTGCCGTCGTTGTGCTTCCTGCTGCTGCTGCTGCTGCTGTTGGTACCGTTGCTTGAGCTGCAACCGCTGCCTCATTTTTTGTCGCCGCTGTCGCTGCGGGTTCAAAAACAGCCGCGGAAGCTTCTGCTGCGGGCGCAGTTGCGGATCCTCCTGCTCCTGATGTGTCCCCCCACCTCTCTTGAGCATCTGCACTATCTTGTTGGACTTGATTGATGAGGTCAAAAACGCGTTGTGCAGTATTAAGAGCGACCATTCTGGCCCGAGGTTCCCCGCAAAATTGCTAAGGGTGTATCCAAGCGTCGAACACGGCTTGTGAAGGACCGTGACGGCGCGAAATCGTGACCATGGCAGGTCATCGAGGACAAAATCAGACACTTTGGACGGAACGAGGAAGTCAGAAGGCGATAGATGTGATGTAGGAGGAAAGTGGACCGGAACTGAGTCCCAGTGCTGGACCAATATCAATACCACTATGACAGCAACAAAAAAAAGGAACAAAATAGCACGACTGCGAGTGGCTCTCGGTTGCCGCGCTTTCATCCATGTGTGGCCCATATCTTTCTTGCATTTAATGCTCCCATACAATAGTGAGGATGCGAACGCATTCGTGCTCTGGTGTTTTGTCCATGAAAACTTTCTTTTTGATACTCGCCTGGTTGCTATGAATATGCCATTCTCATGGGGCAAAATATGTTTTATAGCCTCTGTTTTTTTCCCTATTTCCTTTGACGGGTTCTCGCTTCCTTTTCTCGCTTCCTTCATTTTGCTCTTTGCTCCCCCAGTCCTTTCCTGCAGCTTTACAAGGAAACAAGCCTCCGTGAAGTCGCGTTTGAAAACAAGCCTCCGATCTCCTTCCGATATGCCTGTAAATTCGGGCATGCGGAACAAAGCTTCTCCACTTGCGGCCCCTCGCACCTATTGCCGCGCGGCATTGTTTTTTTTTCTTTTGCTGCAACAGGCATGCAACACAGCAGCATCCTCGCGCTCAGCAAGCCACCGGAAAGAAGCCGTGTCCCTCGTCACAGCACCTCAAAGCTATCCGACAACGATCTCGCTGCACAGCACAAAAAGCAGCTCAAGTTCTGTGCTCGCCAGCTTGGTCGCAAGCAAGTTCGCATCTCCTCTCTCGTACGACGCGACCCTCCTCAATACGTGGGGTTTCAAGCGCGTCGGATGTGGGAAGGGTGACTTCTTAGTGGCAGACACGGGAATGGTCGACAACTGGATCTGTGCCAAACGAGGTGAGCAGCTCGTGACTGCTGCTATGGAAGAGATCCTCAGCGCAGGCTGTAGAAATCACAATAACCGTGAGGCTGATGTCCTTTTTCTCGACGTTGGCAGCAACACGGGATTCTATGGCCTAAACGCCATCTCGCACGGCTGCGCCGCTGCGTTTTTTGACGTTCAGCCCGGGTGCAACAAGGTCGTCAATGCCGCGTTGCTCGTCAACGGTTTTGCTGATCGCGGAGTTGTCCTAGCAGCGGGACTGTCCGACCGCATGGATTTCGTGCAAGCCAGCTCGATGAGCACGTGCTCGTTCGAGTCGGGGAGATTCCCGATCTCGGCGATAGAGACGGGCACCTTGGAGGAGGGCGACGTCTCCGTGCCCGTAGTGCCTCTGAGCCGCGTGTTGCCGCCGTCGTCTTCGATGCGCATCTTTATGATGAAGATCGACACGGAAGGGTTGGAACAACGCGTCCTCTCTGGTGCGATGCCACTTTTCAAGGAAAAATGCATTGAGCACGTCATTGTCGAAGTGACTCCCGGTGGTGGCTTCTGGGAGAAGAGGGGCATCGTCGCAGCCGACGTGGCTAATACGATGCGGGACATTGCTGCGTGCGGTTACACGTTCACGAGGCTGTCATCCAAGGCAAGCACGACCGATCCGAAGCGAGTGCATGCACTGTTCTCGAAACGAAACTTTGAGCAGGAGGATTTTTTAATCTCAAGAATGTCATTACAACGTCGCTGATTATTGTTCTCACTGAGGGATCAGAATTTAAGAGAAAGGGACCAGTGAAGAGTATTTCAAAAATAAGTTCAACGGCACAGGGTGCGGCAAAGGTCGGCAAATAAAGCTGACTCGCAACAGAGAAGGATTTGATTGGAGATCAAACCAAAAGAGATTCAAAGATAGCGATCTCGAGCTCACATTTTTTTAAAGCAATGGGTCTTGACTGAAAGGGTTAAAGCCTCTGGCTTAAATGAGAAACGAGATAAATATGGATGACTTTGTTTCCTCGTGAAAGGACTCGGCAAAATATAAGAAAAAAGCAAATTTCTTTCTTTGTTTTTCTTGTGCCGATGCTGTCTTCTTCACTTTGCTTCGAGACGTTTCTTCTTCTTTCATCTGCTGCATTTATCTGCCCAGAGCTTGACAACGCTTCGTCGCCTCTGTGATCATCTTCATAGAAGCATACACAGCGTCATTACAGGATCAACAAACGACGAGTCGGGAAAGCCCTCAACTAAGCAATGATGGCAGCAGTGCCTCACAAAATCTCGAATCGCGCGTCTTTCGCCGCGTTTGCGGCGTTGATGCTCATTTCATGCCAGGTGAGAATCGGCCAGAGAAAGTCGTCAGACGCGATTAAATTCTTAGGGACATGCGAGGACATGCGAGTTCCTGCAAGGACGTGCGAGTTCCTTCTCTGCTGCGTTCGTCTTTTTTTCCCGCTGAGCCCAAAGTACTCTTTTTTGCCTCGTGCAAAACGCCTCCATAAACAACCCTCCTCAGGTTTCTCTCGCGAGCGCGCGTGACAATTTGCAAAGTTACCGTGACCCAAGGCAAACCCGTCGCGGAGGCTTTCACCTCAAAAGCGCGCTCCGAGGAGACTCAAAAAGACTGGCCGAGCGGGGTCTCAACTTTCCCGAAAAGCGCGCTTGGTACACGCAGCGTCTACCACTGGACAAAGTTGGACTCGAAATCTCCCCGTACTTTAACCCGCTGATTTTCAAAAGCGAACATGAAAACATCTACTACACTGATTACGTCTCGTACCCCGAGCTCATTGAAAAAGCCAAGCTTCAGCCTTACGCTGGTCCGGACGACGTGGTCCCCATCGACTTTGTGTGGAAACCGGGCCAGAGCCTGAAGGAGAGCGCACCCAGTGGCCTGCGATTCGACTATGCTGTCTCCTCGAACGTCGTGGAGCACACTGCGAACACAATCAAATGGGTCGCCGATATCCTCGAGGTCATCAAACCGGGCGGCGTCTTGCTCTTGATCGCGCCCCACAAGAACGCCTCGATCGACCAGTTCCGTCCGAAAATTAACGTTGCAGATCTGATCGACGCGTGGCTGCGCGACATATACATCCCTTCTCCAAGACAGGTTTTTGAGTATCTGAGCCATTCGTTTGATATGGGAAAACCTCACAAGACCTTGGAGGCGTCTGTTCGGTCTTATTACACGGACGAAAAGGCCATGGAATTTGCTGTGATTGCTGCCACGGAGAACACGTATCTCGACGTTCACACATTCTCGTATACTCCGGAGGAATTCGTAAGCGCCTTGAGAAAAATAGCGGACCTCGGGCTCCTGAATGTGGACGTTTCAGATCCCGAAATTGGGCTTGGAGGCGTCGAGTTTTTGGTCTACTTAACGAAAAAAGGGGAGCCGGACACGAAGAGGTACCCTTACCTTGATCGCGT
>Ga0315289_10003527_pt1 | contig 23648 bp, 19 predicted proteins | sample YL17G11_40_MG_FD_203452 | JGI IMG/M metagenome (GOLD analysis project Ga0315289, IMG submission 203452) | Sediment microbial communities from Yellowstone Lake, YNP, Wyoming, USA - YL17G11_40 | ecosystem: Environmental > Aquatic > Freshwater > Lake > Sediment | place: USA: Wyoming | collected...
CTGCGCCAGCGCCGCCCCGGGCTCGGCTTCGTCGTCACGGCGACGAGCCGGCCGCCGCGCGAGGGCGAGGTCGACGGCGTCGACTACGCGTTCGTCCCCGCCTCCCAGTTTGACGCGTGGGAAGCCGAGGGCGCGCTCCTCGAGCACGCCATCGTGTACGGACAGCACAAAGGCATTCCGAGGCGCGCGGTGGACGCCGCGGTCGCGGCGGGGGACGACGTCGTGCTCCGGCTCGACGTGCAGGGCGCGGCGACGGTGCGCGCGCTCCTGCCCGGCTGCGTCTCCGTTTTCCTGACCGCGGAATCCGAGGCCGCGCTCGCGGCCCGCCTCGCGGCGCGCGGCACCGAGTCGGGCGCCGCGCTCGCCGCGCGCGTCGCGGCCGCGCGCGCCGAGGCCGCGCGCGCGTCCGAGTTTGACTACGTCATCGTCAACGCGCAGGGGGATGTCGACGGCACGGTGGACGCGCTGTGTGCGGTGATGGATGCGGAGAAGTTGAGGGCGGCGCGGCGGCTGCCGCCAAAGGGCGGGTGAGGACGAGGGGCCCCGCCCGTGTCGCGTTGTGTGTGTGTGTCGGCAGTGGTGGTCTTACAGTGGTGTGAGGCGGGGCGGGGCACCCCCGGCGGTCGCGGCGCGCCCCCCGTCTGTCACCCCGCCGCGCGCGCGGCCGCCGCGCGCGCGGCCGCGTCGGCGGCAGCGGTGGCCGCCGCGATCGGCGACCCGGACGCCACCGGCGTCAGGGCGTACACGGGGCCGATGGAGAGCACGGGCCGCGCCGCGTCGCGTGGCTCGCCGCCGGCCGGCGGCCCGAGCTCGACCGCCAGGGGGACGCAGCCCGCGCCCGCCGCCGGGAAGCGGGCGCCCCGAAAATGGTCGACCAGCGCCGCCCGACCCTGCACGCGCGCCCAGGCGACGGCGCAGACCTTGCGCGAGTTGAACGCCGACCACCGCGCGCCGTGCAGCGCGGCCGCGCAGGCGGCCGCCGCCGCGGGGCCGGTGCAGTTGACAAAGGCGTAGCCCAGGTTGCAGCTGTGTGAGGGGGGGGGGAAGGGGGTGTCGGCGCGCGGGCGCGCGCCGCGCCGCGCCCCCTCGCCTCCCTCCCACCCTCGCCTCCCCACCGATTCTTGAAGTCGACCGGCGCGTAGAAAAAATCATACCGCCCGCGCATGCCGGCGGCGTCCAGGACGGCGAGGAGCATCCCCTGGAAGCGGAGGCAGGGGGCGGGGTGAGGCACGAGGCGCGCCCACCGCCACGCCCGCCCCTCCAACCACCCTCCCGCCCTCCTCCACCGACCTGGGTGTACTTGTTGGGGATGTTGCGCAGCATGAGCGTCGTGCGCGCGGGCGCGGGCGGGGTCGGCGCGCGCGGCGACCCCGCGGCGACCGCGGCGGCGGCGGCGGCCGCGGCGGCCGCGGCCGCGGCGTAGGCCGTCGCGGCCGTTGGGTCGTAGTACGGGGGGGGGGGGGCGGGCCAGCCGTATGCGCCGTCAAAGGCTGGTAGGGGAGAAAGGGTTGGGGTCCGGCGCCGGGGGCCGCCCGCCCGCCCGCGCGCGCGCGCGCGCCGGCGCGCATCCCTCCTCCATCCATGCTCCACCCCGCCACCCCCTCCGATCCCTCACCCGGCGCCGGGACGAGCGCATGCGCGCCGGTGGTCGGGTCCACGACCACCACCGCCCCGGCGGGCACTCCGGGCCCACCCGACACGGGCGAAGCCATCCAGGCGGCGTACGGGTGGTGGTAGTAGGGCGGCGCGGGTGCTAGGGCGGCGGGATGCGCGCCAAAAAAGCCGCCCCCGGGCGCGCCGCCCGGGGGGTGCCCGCCGTGCGGCGGCGATCCGTAAAGCGAGGGGGTGCGTGTCTCAGACACGTGCTGGGAGTGGGGCGGGTGGGGCGGGACGCGCAGGGGCGGGAGGGTGGCCGAATGCAGGGGCCGGGGCAGGACGCTGCGCGGCGACTCCTCCTCGTCGCCGCTGGGCGCGCCCTTGGCCGCGCCCGACGGGGCGGGAGGCGTGTCAGGCAGCATGTTGGAGGGCGGGGCGGGCGGCGGCGCGCGGGGCGGCCGCGGGGAGTGAGAGGGTCGGCGCGCGACGACGGCCGTGAGGGTGGCACGCTTTTTCCCGGCCGCCGCCCCGACCCCGGCCGATGCAGGGAGCGACGTGGATTGGTCCAGGGCGGCGGTTGAGCCGCTGTCTGAGCCCGCCGCAGCGGACAGCACCCGGCTAGCGACGTGCGGCCGGCCTCCCCACACTCTGCGCGTCCCTCCCCGCCTCGACCCCCGCCCGCACCCCTAATGGCGACCACGCGCGCGCGCGGCGGCCCCGCCGCCGCTGGCGCCCGCGCGGCGACCGCGCCGCGCCCGCGCGCGCCGCCTGGCGTGGCGCGCCGGCCGGCCGAGCGCCCAGTTGCCGCCGCCGCGTCGGTGAGCGAGGGCGGTGATGTGAGATAGGGCGCCTGCGCGGCGCCCGTGCCCGCAATGGGCGGCGCCGCGCCGCCGCCAGCGCGCCGCCCGCCCGCCCGGCCTCCGACGCCTCCTCCCTCCTCCCTCCAGACCGCCACGCTCTCTGTCGTCACCCGCCGCGCCCGACGCGCGGCGCCCGCCCCTGCGCGCGCGGGCGAGCAGCAGCGCGGCAACACCGCGGTCAAGCGCCGCACCGCGGGTCCGCCGGGGCTGCCGCCCATCAATGTGAGAAGAGGGAGCGAGGAGAGAGAGAGATGGGAGGAGGGAAGGCGCGCGCCCGACCCTCCCCACTCGTCGCACAGGACGACTCCGGCGGCGGCGGCGGCGGCGGCGACGGCTGGGGCCGCTGGATCCCCAACATCGCCTTCAACCTGGGGCTCCTGGGGCTCTATTTCCTGCTCGACGGCGGCGGCGGCGGCTTTGGCGGCGGCTTTTTCGGCGGCGGCGGCGGCGGCGGCGGCGGCGGCGGCGGCGGCGGCGGCGGCGGCGGCGGCGGCGGCTCGGGCGGCTTTCAACCCGACGCCGCGCGCGATGTCAAGTCCCGCAACATCTACGAGGAGGAGGACGAGGAGGAGGAGGGGAGTGAAGCGGCGGCGCGGCGCAAGCGGCGCGCCGCGGCCAAGCGCCGCGCGAGCGGCGCGTGAAGGAGGAGAGTGAGAGGCGTGGGTGCTTTTCGTGTGGCACACCAGAGCACTGAGATGAGAGCGCAGAAGGGAGCGGCGGCGGCGGCGGCTGGCAGAGAGCGGCCGAGGAGGGGGCGGCGCCGCCCCCTCCTCTCCTCCCCTCACACCCCCTACCTCCCAACCCCCCCGTCGCTACATGACGGGCGGCCGCCCCGGCGCCTCGCCCGACACCAAGCGCCCCCGCCGCACGATGAGCGCGGAGACGCCACACGCGATCGATGAAGACCTGCACTCGCGCCAGCTGGCCGTGTACGGCCGGGGCGCCATGCGGCGCATGGCGGCGACGAGCGTGCTGATCTCGGGGCTGGGCGGGCTCGGCGCGGAAGTCGGTATGAGACCAGGCGGATGGGATCGCGCGCGGGCGCCGGCGCGCGGGGGGTTCGCGCGCCCGCACCTGCTCCCAGCGATGCGATGAGAACGCTGCCGACGCGCGGGTGGCGCGCTCCGGGCGCACGGCGCCCCCGCGGCGCGCCGCAGCGCCCTGCTTCCGCGCGCCCATCCTTCCTCCCCTTGCCCCCTCCAGCCAAAAACGTCATCCTCGCCGGCGTCAAGGCGGTCACCCTGCACGACCCCCAGCCCGCCACGGCGCGCGACGCGGGCGCCAACTTTTACATTTCGCCTGCCGACGCCGGCACGCCACGCGCGCACGCGTGCCGCGACCGCCTCGCCGAGCTCAACCCCGCGGTCGCGGTCACCGTGGCGGATGGGGAGCTTACGGAAGCTCTGATCGCGGCGCACGGCGTCGTGGTGGTCTCCGAAGCGTCGACAGCCGACGCCATCCGCGTCGACGCCGCCGCGCGCGCCGCCGGCGCCGCCTTCATCCGCGCCGACGTGCGCGGCGTCTTCGGAGCCGCGTTTTGCGATTTCGGGGACGCGTTCGTGGTCGACGACGTCGACGGCGAGCCGCCGCGCACCGGGATTGTCGCGGCCGTCACCCCGCTCGCCGAGTCCGGCGCCACCCTCGTCACCTGCGTCGACGACGAGCGCCTGGAGTTTGAGGACGGCGACATGGTGTCGTTCTCGGAAATGGTGGGGTGCGGGGAGCTCGTTTCCGGCGGGCCGTGGCGCGCGAAGAACTGTCGCCCGACGTCCTTTGAAGTGGAGGTCGACTCCTCTGCGTTCGCCCCGCACGTCCGGGGCGGGCACGCCACCCAGATCAAGCAGCCCAAAACACTCGCCTTTCGCCCGCTGGAGGCGGCGGCGGCGTCCCCGGGCGAGTTTCTCGTGTCCGACTTTTCCAAGCTCGACCGCCCGCCCGTCCTCCACCTCGCCTTTGCCGCCCTGGACGCGTTCGCCGTGGAGACCGGGCGCCTGCCCTCCCCGTGGGACGCGGGCGACGCGGGGCGGCTGGTGGGCATCGCGCGCGGCCTCAACGAGTCGGCGGCGGCCGGCGCGCGCGTCGAGCTCGACGACGCCGCCGCCGCCCTCATCTCCTCCCTGGCCCACACCGCCGCCGCCGAGCTGTCCCCCATGGCGTCCATCTTCGGGGGCGTGGTCGGGCAGGAGGTCGTGAAAGCGGCGTCCGGCAAGTTTCACCCGCTGCACCAATTCTTTTATTTCGACGCCACGGAGACGCTGCCGCCGACGCGCCCGGCCGACATCGGCCCCCGCGCCGACCGGTACGACGCGCAGGCGGCCGTGTTTGGGGTGGACTTCGGCGCGCGCCTCGCGGCGCTGCGCGTCTTCCTCGTCGGCGCGGGCGCGCTCGGGTGCGAGTTCCTGAAAGCTTTTGCCCTCATGGGCGTCGGCACCGGGGCCGGCGGCGGCCGCGTCACGGTCACGGACGACGACACGATCGAAAAGAGCAACCTGTCGCGCCAGTTTCTGTTCCGCGACCGCGACATCGGCGCGCCCAAATCGACCGCGGCGGCCGCCGCGGCCGCCGCCATCAACCCGGACCTCGCCCTCATCGCGCTGCAGGAGCGGGTGAGCCCCGCGACGGAGGGCGTGTTTGGCGACGCGTTTTGGGGCGGTACGAATTTGGTCGTCAACGCGCTCGACAACGTGACCGCCCGCCTCTACGTCGACGCCCGCTGCGTGCACCACGGCGTCCCGCTGCTGGAGTCCGGCACCTTGGGCGCCAAGTGCAACACGCAGTGCGTGCTGCCGGGGGTCACCGAAAACTACGGCGCGTCGCGCGACCCGCCCGAGAAGCAGGCGCCGATGTGCACGCTCCACTCTTTTCCGCACACGGTCGACCACTGCCTGACGTACGCGCGGTCTGAATTCGAGGGGCTGCTGGAAAAGGCGCCCGCGGAGGCCAACGCGTTTCTGCAAGACCGCGCCGCGTTTGCGGCGGCCGCGCGCCGCGCGGGCGACGCGGCCGCGCGCGAGCAGCTCCTGGCCGTGACGGCCGCCCTCGGCCCCGACGCCGTCTCCACCTGGCCCGCCTGCGTCGCCTGGGCTCGGTTCAAGTTCCAGGACCTGTTCCACGACCGGGTCGCGCAACTGACGCACACGTTTCCCGAAGACGCCGTCACGTCGACCGGCGCGCGCTTTTGGTCGCCCCCCAAACGCTTCCCCACGCCGCTCGTGTTTGACGCCGCGGACCCCGCCCACGCGTCGCTCATCCAAGCCGCCGCCATCCTCAAGGCGCGCGTGTACGGCGTGGCGGTGCCGGCCGACGCGGCGCGCGCGGCGGCTGTCGCCGCCGCCGCGGCCGCCGCCGTCTCCGTCCCCCCTTTCGTCCCCAAGGCCGGCGTCAAGATCGAGACCGACCCCAAGGCGACCGCGGCGGCGGCGGGCGTTGGCGACGAAGGCGTGGACGACCTGATCGCCGCGCTGGAGGCGGCGGCCGACGCGGCGCCCACCAAGCGCCCTCCTCTCACCCCGATCGCCTTTGAAAAGGACGACGACACCAACTTCCACATGCAATTTGTCGCCGGCGTCGCCAACATGCGCGCGCGCAACTACGGCATCGGGGAGGTCGACGCGCTGCAAGCAAAACTGATCGCCGGCAAGATCGTGCCCGCCATCGCGACCGCGACCGCGCTCGCCACGGGGCTCGTCTGCCTGGAGCTGTACAAGGTGGGGGGGGGGGGGGGCGGGGAGGGGGGCGGTGGGGGGGCGGGGCGCGCGCGCCGCGCCCGCGCGCGACCCCGACCCCGCGCCCGCCGCCCCCCCCCGCAGGTCGTGGCCAAGGCCCCGGTCGAGGCCCACCGCAACACCTTTGCCAACCTCGCCCTCCCCCTCTTCGCCGCCGCGGAGCCGGTGCCGGCCAAGGTGACGTCGCACGGCGGGGTGTCGTGGACGCTCTGGGACCGCTGGACGATCGGCGGCGACCCGACCCTGGACGACGTCCTCGCCTGGTTCGCCGCCAAAGGGTTGGACGCCTACTCGATCTCGTGCGGCCAGTCGCTCCTCTTCAACTCGCTCTTCCCGCGGCACGCGGGCCGCAGGGGGAAGAAGATGCGGGCGCTGGCCGCCGAGGTGGCCAAACTGACGCTGCCGCCGGGCAAGGCCTCGTTCGACGTCGTGGTCGCGTGCGAGGACGAAGAGGGGGAGGATCTGGACGTGCCGCTCGTCACGATTCAGTGCGCGTGAGGCGAGGGGGAGGGGAGGGGGGTGGGGGTCTGGCTTGGGTGGCGCGGAAAGGGGGCGTCCGGGGCGCGCGCGCGCGTGTGAGGCCGTGCCTCGATGGGCGCTCGCATGATGCTACAGGCGCGGCCGCGCGGGCCGCCAAAACACAGCGGGGCGGGAAGGGGCGCCGACCCTGCGCCTCACTCCACTCTCCTCTCCCCCTCTACCCGTCGTCCACGCGCGTCACCCCCGCCGTGAACCAGCAGCCGTCGGCGGGGCCGCCGACGCGCTGCTGGAGGACGAAATCGAAAACGGCGGGCGGAGGGGGAGGGGGCGCCCCGCCCCCACTCCCTCCCCCCCCCGGCCCGCGGGCTGTGACCTCCACCCGGCGCATGGCGCGCGCGCCGCCGGCGGCGGGCTGCCAGTCGAAAGACGCGGCGACGGCCCAGGCGGCCGGCGCGCGCAGCGGCGCGAAGCGGCGCTGCGAAGGGGAGTGGGTCAGTGTGAGTGCCGCCCCTCCCCACGCCACCCCCCGCCCCTCGCCTCCCGCGCCCGTCACCTCGCCCAGTTTTAGCTTGAAGCGCTCAAACTGGCCGCAATCGCTCGACCGGGCGCCCCAGTAGGTGCAGGGGGCGAACAAATCGATGTCGGCGAACCGATACAAGACCTCCACCCCGGCGTCGCCGTCGGCGGCCGACAGGGCGTCCAGCTGCGCTGCCAGCGCTTCATCCGGCCCCAGGTGCAGGGCAGGGCCCACGGACCAGTCGGCGCGCTTGCGCGGGAGCGAGGGGAGGGGTTCGAGCGACGACGCGGCCGGGTCGGGGTCCTGCCGGGGCGTGGGCGGTTGGCCGCCGCAGCCCGAGCTCGGCCCTCAGCAGCCGGCGCAACGCCAACTCTCTCACCCCGGGCGGCGGGAGCGCGCGCGGCGGGCGCGCCAGCGCGCGGCGCGGACCGCGCGCGCCCCATGCGCCGCAGGGCGCGGGCGCCGTCGGCCGCCCTCGCGACGCGGGCGGGCGCGGTGGCATGGGCGCGTCGCGCACGCGGCGGCGCGGGGGTGTCGGGGTGTGAGAGCAGAGAGTGAGCCCGCGTCGGCCACGCGCGCGCGTTCGCGCCTCGTTCTCTCTCACACGCCCCTCCCGCCCGCCACCACCCGCTCGTACGCCCCTAGCGCGGCCCGCACGCCCGCCGCCGCCGCGTCGCGGGCGGCCAGGGCGGACGCGAGGCGGGAGGCGTAGTCGCCGACGCGCGCACGCGGCGCGTCGACGGCGGCGAGAAGTGCGACCTCGGCCCGCACCCCCGCCACCGCCGCCTCGACGGACGCGCGGTGGGCGGCGATGAGGGCGTCCTCGGCGGCCAGCAAGGCGGAGGGGGCTGGCGGGTCGGTGGCGCGGCGAGGGGGCGGACGGGGCGCCGGGGCCGCCGCCGCGCCGCCGCTCGCACTCGCCCGCCCGCCCGCCGACGCGCGCCGCGGGCCCGCCGGAGCCCGCGTCGCGCCCGCGGCGCCCACCATGGAGAGGCGGCGGCGGCGCCCGGCGGCGGCAGCGCCGGGAGCGGTTGCCGAGCCGCCGTCGCCGCCGCCGCGCGCCCCCCCTCCGCTCGCGCGGCCGAGCTCTTTCACCCTGTCGGCATAGCGCAGCGTGTTGAGCGTGTGCTCCGTCGAACCCGACCCGGGGCTCACGGTGGCGACCATGACGGTGCGCGCGCGGTCGCCGACGAACGAGTCGCGCAGGACCTGACAGACGCAGGGGGGGGGGCGCGTCGGCGGCGCGCGTTGCCTCCCCTCTCGCCCCGCGCCCACCCCCTGCCCTCGCCCCACCTCGGTCAGCTTCGACCCGCGAAACGGGACGTGCCCCGCGCCCGCGTCCAGGGCGCGAATGCACTCCTTGAGGGCGAGCAGCGATTTGTTGATCGCCGCCCCCTCGGCCCGCGTCTCTTTGTCCGCCCCCGCCACGTCCGCCCCGCGCTCCGACCCCGCCAGGTCGATGAAGGACAGTTTGCCGACGACGGTGTCGCCGCCGGGGTGGGCGTCGGGGTCGGGGGCGGGGGCGACGCGCGGGCGGCCGAGCGCGGCGGGGCGCGGGCGGCCGACCGGGCCGCGCGCCGCGGCCGCCGCCGCGTGCGCCGCCCGCACCGTAAATTCCGTCACGCAGTGCGACCTCGAAGAAGCATCATTCGCCCCCGTCGCCCCGGTCGCGCGCTCGGCGGCGGCGAGGGCGGCGAGGTCGGCGACGGCGGACGCCGCGTCGACGCGCACCGACGCGAGCCCCGCGACGACGACCCGCCCGGCCCCGTTTTCGCGGGCCTCGAGCCGGGCCCGCCCGTTGAGCAGGTCGTGAATCTTGCCGCCGTACACCTCGTAGACCGAGGCCCAGAGCGAGAGCGCGGGCGGCGCGGCGGCGGCGTGCGCGCCCGCGGCGGGGTCGCCGCCCCCGCCCCCGCCCGCGCCGCCCGCCCCCAACCGGGCCAGTTCGGCCAGCGCGTTCCCGGCCGCGCGCGCGGGCAGGGGCGCCATGGTGTGCGTCTTGCCGGACCCGGTCTGGCCGTACGCGAACACCGTCCCCGCGCCGCCCCCCGTCAGCAGGGGCAGCAGCGGGGCCACCGTGGCGGCGTACACCGCGTCGTCGGACGCGGCCTCGTCCAGGACGGCGTCGAACCGGAACTCGTGGGTGGCGACCTCGCGCGTGAGGTCGACGCGCGTGCGCGCCTCGCCGACCGCGACCGTGGCCGCCGCCTCGTCCGCGTCCAGCACGTCGGTCTCGCCGCGGGAGGATTCGCGCGGGTTGAGGGGGCGCTTGCGCACCACGACCTTGATCCGCGGTGCCGGGGTGGAGGGAGGGGGGGGGGGCGCGGCCGCGCCCGCCGCCGCCGCCGCCGCTCCCGCGCCGTCGCTGTCGGCGTCATCTACGTCGGCCACCGCGTGGGAGGCGGGCGAGGCGACGGGAGGGTCGCGCGTGGCGGGGCAAGAGCGCGAACGCGCGCCACCGCCCTCGCCGCCGCCGCCCTCGCCCACCGCCTTGATCAGGCGGTACAGGCGCTGCTTGTCGTCGACGTCGACGACGCCGTGCGCGGCGTAGTCCTGGGGAGGGAGAGGGGAGAGGAAGGGTCGCGAGAGGAGGGGGGCGAGGCGTCCGGCGCGCGCCGCGCGTCGTCCGCCCCCCGCGCCGCGCCCCGCCCACCCTCGACCCCGCCCGCCTCGCCGCCATCTCCACTCCACGTCGCCCTCGTGCACCTGCATGAGGAGGCCGCAGAACGCGGCGTCAGAGAGCCCCGCCAGCGCGGGGAACGCATGCGCGGCGAGCCCGGCCGACGCCAGCCACTCGCCCACGCGCGACATGCAGGGCGGGAGGGGCGGGCCGGCGCGTGGGAGGATGGCGCGAGGCGCGGGGCCGGCGCGGGAGTGGAGCGGATGCAGACTTCTCACCTTCCGCACACCCGCGGCCGCCGACGCGCCGCCCCGCCGCCTCGAGCGGGGGGCCAGAGAGCGCGGCCCACGCCTTTCGAGGGCCACACAGGCCGCCCGGTGCCGCCCGCTTCCGCGCTTTCGCGCGCGCACGCCCGCAAGATGGCCGCGCTCGCGGCCCCCGTCCCTCCTCCCGCCCCCCCCCCCTCCTCCCTCGTGCGCTCCCTCCTCGCCGCCCTACAAGGCGCCGACTCGGACCTGCTGGCGTGGGCGCCGAACGCGGGCGGCGGGCGGGGGGCCTACGCGTTGACGCCGGCCGCGGCCGGCGTGTCTCCCGGCGACGCCGCCCTCGTCGAATCCTTGGCCGAGACCGGGTGGCTGCACGCGCGCGTGCGCGAGGCCGCGGCGGAAGGGCCCGCCGCGCGCCCCGGGGCGGCCGCGCGCGCGCTGCGCGCCGGGCTGAGGGCCGAGCTCGCGCCCGTGCTCGCCGCGCTCGCGGGGCTTGACGAAGCCGCGGCCCGGCCGGCGCCGCCCGCGGCCGGCGCGTCGGACGAGTACCTGACCCTCCGCCGCGCGGCCGCCCTGGTCCCCCCCGTCCGCGACCGCCTCCTCGCCCTCGCCCGGCTCGCGGCGGCCGCCGCCGCGGCGCCGCCGGGTCGGTTGCCGGCCGCGCTGGCGGCGGCGGCGTCCCGGGGCGACCCGGGCGCGGCGGCCGCCGCCGACCGGCTCCAGGCCGCGGCCGTCGCCCCGCTCCTCGCCGCCACCTGGCGCTGGGCCCTGGACGGCCGCTTGGACGCGGACGCTGCGCCGGGAGACTCGTTTGTCGTCGCCGCGACGCCCGCCCCCGCCGGCGCCGCCGCGCTCTGGCGCCGCGGCCACGCCGTCGACGCCGACGCCGTGCCCCCCTGCCTCGCCCGCTTCCCTCACGCTCCGGCTGCCGCCCTGCGCGCGGGCAAGACCGTGGCTTGGCTGCGGGCGGCGGGCAAGGGTGGGGACGGGTGGGAGCGCGGCGCCGACCGCGCGGCGCTCGCCGCCGCCGCCGCGGCCGCCGACCCCGCCGACGGCGCCGAGGTCGCCCGCATCCTGGCCGCCGCCGACGCAGCCGCGGGCGCGGTGGCGCTGCGGGTGGCGCTGGAGGAAGGGGGGGCGCTCGACTGCCTCGCCGCCGCGCGCTCGTTCCTGCTGGGCGCGCGCGGCGATTTCTGCCGGGAACTGGTCGACGGCGCCGCGGCGGCGGTGCCGGGCCGCCACCGCAAGGCGCCGTGGGCGGGCGCGGGGGCCAACCTGGCGCTCGCGGCGGCGCTCGACGACGCGCTGTCCGTCGCGCGCGCGCCCGGAGGCGGCCTGCCGGCGACGCCCGCCGGCGGCGCGCCGTGCGCGCGCCTGGTGGTCGCGGCCGACCGGGGCGACCCCAGCGGGGCGGCGTGGGGCGTGGCGCTGGAGTTGGTCCCCCCGCTCACGACCCTCGTCTCCCCAGCCGCCGCCGCCGTCCTGGCGGCCGCCTCCCGCCTGCTGTGGGCGGGCGCGGCCGCTGAGCGCGAGGTGGCGGCCGCGGCCGCGTCGCTGGCGGCGGCGGCGCGGTGCGCGCGCGCGGGCGCGGCGCGCGCGCGCGCGGCCGCGCGCGCCGCGCCCCCCGACGCGCCCCGCGACCGCCGCCCGCCCCTGCTCGGCCCGCCCGCGCTCGCGGCAGAGCTGCGGGCGGCGGCCGCGCTGCGGTTTGCGGCCAGCGCGCGCCTGGCCGCGCTGCGCGGCGCGGCCGCGCACGGTGGCGTCGACGCGGCCTTTGCCTCCCTGGAGACCGCCCTGCCCGCCGTCGCCAACCTCGACGCGCTCGCCTCCACGGTCGACGGCCTGGTGGGCGGCCTGGCGGCCCGGCTGCTGCTGCGGCCGGGGGACGACGCGGCGGCCGCCGCGCTGCGCCGCGCGCTCGCGGCGCTCGCCGCCGTCGCCGGCCCCGCCGCCCGCCTCGCGTCCGTCGCCCGAGCTGTGGAGGCCGACGACGAGGGCGGGTGGGGCGGCGGGTGCGACGCCGCCGCCGCGCTCGCCGGCGCGGCGGCCGCGCGCCGCGCCGCGGCGCGCGAGGCCGACGCCGCCTGGCGGGGGCTGCTGGATGCCGTGGCCGGCGGTGGCAGCGCGTTCGGCGTGCTGGGCGAAGGGGAGGGCGTGGCGTGGTGAGGGGGGTGGAGGCGTGGGGTGGTTGCAGCACCCCAAATCGATCCGTGTCACTCGTCCTTTCGCCGGCCGGCGCGCGGGGGTGGAGGTGGGGCCTCCAGAAAGGCGGCCAGGACGTAGAGAGCGATGACCTGGGGAGGAGGAGACGGGGGGTCGGCACGGGGTGTTGAGCGGCGCGCCACCGCCCGCCCCTCCCGCGGCCCACCACTCTCACCACATTCACGGCCACCACCGCTGCCCCGCCCGCCAGTAGCAGGCGGCGGCCGGCGTCAGGCGGGCCGAGCAAGTGGGCGCACGCGGCTGGGAAAGAGGAAAGAAGGAGGGGGGGCGCGCGTCGGCCGCGCGCCCCACCGCGCCCACTCGACACATCCACACACACTCTCTCTCTCCTCTCACCGTCCAGCGCCCCGCTGCGCGCCGCGCGCCACGCGAGCGCGGGCGCCGCGACGAGCGCGACCGACGCGGCGACCAGGCGGGGGGCGGCGCCGGGCGCTAGCATGGCAGGGATGGATGGGAGGGGCCCGGGGCGGTGCGGGCTGGGCGACAACGGCGACCACGGGCGCGGGCCGACTGTGCGCGTCCAGCGCCGCGCAGCCCGCTCCCCACGCACACGCCGCCAGCGCCCCACGCCGAGCCGGGCCCCGGCGCCATTGCGAGAGCCCCACCCGCCGGGCGAACGATGCGGGCGAGCATGCGCGCCCGCGCGCCGGCAGCGCCCGGTGCGTCCTGTTGTGGTGGAGGCGGCGCCAGCGTGCACAGAGTGCTTGCACGGCCCGCGCCCATGGCGTGTTGGCGGCGGAGCGGCGGTGGTCGGCCCACCGCGGTAGCCGTCGCCGACTCGAACGCCCCCATTCCAGCTCGCCACGCCGCGCCCAGCCTCCGCCAGTCGACCAGGAGGTTGCTGTACGCAAACCGCCGCGTCAGGGCGGCAACAGAGCTCCCTGCGGCCCCCGACGCCACTCCTTCGACGGGAGGCGTGTACGCGGCCGAGCCCCTCGACTCGGGCACCGCCAAGCACGTCCTCTCCGCGTTCGTAGCCGACGAAGCCGGCATCATCAACCGGGTGGCGGGCGTCTTTGCGCGGCGTGGCGCCAACATCGAGTCGCTCGCCGTCGGCCTGAACCTGGACAAAGCTCTGTTCACCATCGTGGTGACCGGCTCGGACGCGGTCGTGGCCAACCTGGTCAAGCAGACCGCGAAACTGGTCAAAGTGCGGTACGTGGAGGACATCTCCCGCGCCCCCCGTGTCGAGCGCGAGTTGGTCCTGGTGAAAGTCGCCGCCCCCCCCGGCCCCGCCCGCGCCCAGGTCTTGCAGTTGGCCGACGTGTTTCGCGCGCGCGCGGTCGACGTGGGGCCGGCCAGCGTGACGCTGTGCGCGGCGGGCGACACCGGGAAGACCGCCGCGTTTCAGGCCGCGCTCGCGCCGTACGACACACTCCAGATCGCGCGCACGGGGCGGGTGGCGCTGAAGCGGGGCGCGTCCCTGCTGGAAATGGGCGGGTGGGGCGACTCGGCAGGGTGGCCGCCCGCCGGCGGCGGCGGCGGCGCGGCGGCCGCCGCGTCGGCGGCCCAGGCCACCGCGTCCGCGGACGACGTCGTTGGCGTGTACGGAGACGGCGCCGCGGCCGACGACGGCGCGGGGGCGGTTCGGCTGGACGCGCCCGCGTACGCCGACGCGGGCGACGACGGCGTGGATGAGCACACCCTCTCCGTCCTCGTCGCCGACGTCCCCGGCGTGCTGAATCAGGTCACGGGCGTGCTGGCGCGGCGCGGGGTCAACGTGCAGTCCCTGGCGGTCGGCCCCGCCGAGTCCCCCGGCGAGTCGCGGATCACCGCCGTCATGCCCGGCTCGGTCGAGGGCGCGTCCAAGGTCGTCAAACAACTGCAAAAGATCGTGTACGTGACGCGGGTCGAGGACTTGTCGACCGCGCCCGTCGTCGCGCGGGAGCTCATGCTCGTCAAGGTGTCGGCGTCCCCCGCCGACCGCCGCCCCCTCGCCGACCTCGCGGCCATCTTCCGGGGCACCATTTGCGACGTCTCCGCCACCACGCTCACGATCGAGCTCGTGGGGCGGGAGGCCAAGATGCGGGCGCTGCAGGCGCTGCTCGAGCCGTATGGCGTGCTCGAGATCGCGCGCACGGGGCGCGTCGCCCTCGCGCGCGACTCGGGCGTGGACTCCAGGGCGCTGGCGCGGACCAAGAGCGAGCGGCGGGTGATGCTGTGATGGGACAGAGGGAGGGGGGGGTGAAACAGGGACACCGAGGGGTCTCTTTGTCTCTCTCCCTTTTCTCTCCCTCGGCGATCGTCGCCCGCGAGCCGGCTCGCGTGTAGGGCGGGATTGGCGTGAGCACGCCGTGGGCGCGCCTGCGGGCAGGCCTGCAGGCGAAAAAAGGGGCCGCTGAGGGTGGGCGGTGCGCACGCTTGCGCGCCACTCCCCGCCCACCAGGTGCGCCTCGGGGGCCGGCCGCCCCGGTGGAGGGCGGCCATTGGTCGCCCGCACGCCGCCTCGGGCGCGCCGTGGGCGCCCGCCGCGGCCCAGGCTGCCGGCCGGCCCCATCGGCTTTGAGGCTGCGCCCGCCGCCCTGTCGCTTCGCGCGACACGTGGCCCCGCCCCGGTCGCGCCGAGACATGTCGCGCGCTTGCCTGCGCGGCGGGCCGGGTCGCGTGGCGCGCGACCCGGGCGCAGGGCGCCGATTTGCTCGGCCCGCCCGCCCCACCCCCGCGCGGCCGCCTGCGGCGCGCCACCGCCCCGGACCCAACCTCCGGCGCGCGCTGGCCGTGCGCTGGCGGGCGCCTGGGGGTCTGCGGCGCCCGGCGCGGCGCACAGCGGTTCACCACGCGCGGCCGCCGCGGCCGCGCGGTGCAGCGCGCGCCCGCGGTCGCTTCCTCGACCCGCGGGCGGGCGCGCACGTTCTCGCGCCGACTTCCGGCCGCGGAAAGGGGGTGCAACCGACGCCGGACGACGCGCCAAGGCGGCTCACCCAATCCCCCCCCATCCCTCACCCCGCAGCCCAGCCCGCCGCTATGCAGTCGCTGCGCGCCCCCACCGCCCGCCCTGCCCTCGCCCCCCGCCGCCGGTCGGTCGCCGTCCGCGCCGAGGAGAAGGCGGCCGCCCCCGCCGACAAAGCGCCGCAGAAGCCGTGGTCGCCGCCCGCGCTCGACGCGTCCGCCCCCGCCCCCCGCTTTGGCGGCTCCACGGGCGGCCTGCTGCGCAAGGCGCAGACGGAGGAGTTTTACGTGCTGACGTGGACGGCCAAAGCCGAGGGCGTGTTTGAGATGCCGACGGGGGGGGCGGCCATCATGAACGAGGGGAAAAACCTGCTCAAGCTGGCGCGCAAGGAGCAGTGCCTGGCGGTAAGAAGGGAGGGAGAGGGGAGAGAGAGGATGGTGGGTGCGTTTTTTGTTTTCCTTTTCGTTCTTCTCACCCACCCACCCTCCCCCTCACCCCCAGCTCCTCAACCAGCTGCGCCAGAAGTACAAGGTGGCCGACGGCGAGTTCTACCGCGTCTTCCCCAACGGGGAGGTCCAGTACCTCTACCCGTCGGCCGGCGCGCCGTCGGAGCGCGTCAACGCCGCGCGCAAGGCCGCCAACGTGAACAACCGCCGCATCGGGGACAACGTCGACCCGGCCACGATCAAGTTCACGGGCAAGCTCGGCGCGTTTGACGTTTGAGGAGGAAAGGGGGAAAGGAGGAGGCCACCAGGGCGACCCTGGCGCCCCTGCCCCTTTGGGGCGCGCCCCGAGCAGACAACGCGCGCGCGCTCCCGGGGGGCGGGCGCCCGCGGCCGCCCGTGTGACGGGCAGAGAGCGGCTGCCCCGCCGTTGAGAGACGGGGAGGAGGGTCCACCGCGCGCGCGCGGGGTCTGGCCTCCCCACCGCCCGCGGGAGAGCAGAGCGCGGCGCGTCACACCCGCACCCCTCCCACCACCCCCTCCCGTCTCCCCTCTCACGCCGCGCCCGGCTCGGGCGGCGCCGCCGCGCGGCGCGCCGCCTCGGCCGCCGCTTTGTCCGCCGCCACCGCGGCAATCACCGCGTCCACGTCCGCCTCGGGCCACACGCGCAGCACGCCGCCCGACGCGACGTCGAGTTCGGCCACCTCGACGGTTTTGCCCGTCGCCTCGACCGTCTCCATCAGCGCCCGCACAGCGAGTTTCGCCGGCCCGTCCGCCGCGGACGACGCGTACTGCTTCTCCAGAAACTCGCGCGCGCCCTTGGACCCGCGGCCGATGGCGGCCGCCTTCCAGGCGGAGTAGGTGCCGGACGGGTCGGTTTGGTAGAGGGACGGCGCGCCGTCCGCGGAGAGGCCGACAATGAGGGTGGAGATGCCAAACGGGCGCACGCCGCCCGACTGCGGGGTGGGGGGTGGGTGGGGTGGGGGGTCGAGCGTGTGCGCGCGCGGCCACCCCGACGGCCCCCTCGCGCCGCTCCCTCCCGCCCCCGCTCCCCCACCTGCGTGTACTTCTGCTGCACCCCCGCCACGTGCCGCGTCATGTGCTCCACGCCCGGCGCTTCGTCCATGGTCAGCCGGTAGGACTGCGCCTCGACGCGCGCGCGGTCGACGAGCACGCGCGCGTCGGCGGTGAGCCCCGCAAACGCGAGGGCGATCTTGTCGTCCACGCGCACGATCTTCTGCGCGGTGCGGGGGTCCTGGAGCTTGGCGGCCGACTTTTTCTCGACGGCTGGGCAAGAGGAAAGGAGGGAGGTGGGAGGCGGAGGCCGACCGCCGGACCGACCCCGTGTCTCCTCCCCTCTGTCTCTGTCGTCTCACCGAGGACGACCGAGTCGGCGCCCGTGACGCCGATGGCCAGGGACCCCTTGCGCACGGCCTCGAGCGCGTACTCGACCTGGAACCTGGAAGAGGAGGACGAGAGAGGAGCGGGGGCGTCGGATCGCGGCGCCGGCGATGCGCGCCGCGCCGCGCGCGCGCGTCTCTCGACCTCTTATCCCCGCCCCACCACCCCCACCCCCTCCTCTGCTCACAGATGGCCGTCCGGAGAGAAGACGGTGATCGCGCGGTCGTACTTGGCCATGGCGGATGGCGGAGGGCGGGCCCGATCCCTCTCTCTCGGCCGGCGGCGAGGGGCGCGGGGCGGGGTAGTCCGCGCGGTGTGGTGCGGCCGGCGTGTGGCCGCGCCGAGGTGTGCGGCCGGCGCGGCGCCGGCGCCGCACACGCTTTGCCGCTCCCGCCGCGGCCGCCGCCCCCCAGCGCGGCGCCGCCCGGTCGCCGACACACGAGGAGGCCTCGCTCGCCACTCCGCCCCCTGCTCTCTCTGCGATGTGGGAGTTTTGGCGCTCGCGCACGTCCGCGGGCAAGACGCGGCACCGGCGCCGGCCCGAGTCCGAGGGCGAGGAGCTGGGGTGAGAAAGAGGAGGGGAGGGAGGAGGCGCGGGCGGTTTCGGGGCCGCGGCGCGGCGATGGCCGCGGACCTGGCCGGGCGGCGCGGCGAGCGCCGCGCGCCCTTCCCGGCCCCGCCCACACACCCCGCCTTCACCTCTGCAGCCCCCAATCCCCGGCCGGCCCGCCACAAGTCCCCGGCGCGCCCCCGGAGAACTCCACGCACGTCTACTTCAAGGACGCCATCCTCCCCGCCTCTGACGACGACGACGACGACGAGGACGAGGGTGGGGATGGTGTGGCTGATGGGGGTGGCGGCGGCGACACGGGCGCCGCCCCCAGCGCCCGGCGCGGCGCGCGGCGCGCGCGCGCGCGCGTCGACCGGCAAAAGCTCATCATCATCCTCGTCGGCCTGCCCGGGCGCGGCAAGACCTTTCTCTGCAACAAGCTGATGTGCTACCTGAACTGGTGCGGGGGAGGGGGGGGCGAGGGGGTCGCGGGGTGGCGCGCGGATGGTCGCGGCGCGCGGGTGGCCCCCATCACCCCGCGCGCCACCGCCCCTCAGGCTGGGCCACGAGACGCGCCACTTCAACGTGGGCCAGTACCGCCGCCGCCAGAAAGGGGAGGATGAAGTGCAGGACGCGTCCTTTTTCGACTACCGCAACGCGGCCGGCCGCGGCGCGCGGCACCGCGCGCTCGCCGCCGCGCTCGACGACATGGAGGCCTGGCTGTCGACGCCGAGCGCCCAAGTGGCCGTGTTTGACGCCACCAATTCCACCGCCGACCGGCGCGGCGCGCTGCGCGCGCGGTTCCACGGGCGGTGGCAGTACCTGTTTATCGAATCCATTTGCAACGACCCTGCCGTGCTGGAGCTGAACTATCGCTTTAAAATGATGTACAGCCCGGACTACGAAGCCGCGGACACGGGGGCGGCGCTGGCCGACTTCCGGGTGAGGGGGGAGAGGTGGGGGGCTGGGTGGGGGCATGGTTCGGCGGTGCGTGTCGGCCAGCGAGACCCCCACCCCCCCCCCATGCCTCCAGGCGCGCATCAAAAACTACGAGGCGGTGTACGAAACGATCACCGACCGCTCCCTGCACTACATCAAGCTCATCGACATGGTGACCGGCGCGGGCTACATGGACGTCAACCGCATTTCGGGCTACATCCCCGGCAAGATCGTGTTCTTCCTCATGCAGGCAAGGAGAGAGGGGGGGAGTGTGGTGGGCGGGCAAGCGGCGTCGGCGCGAGCGCGGCGCCGCTTTCGCGGCCCCAAACGCCCGCCAACCACCACCGCCCACGCCCCACCGCCCACCATCTCCTCACTCTTAGGTTTGCAAGGCGGGCGTGGCCCGGGTGCGCAAGATCTGGCTCACCCGCCACGGGGAATCCGCGTACAACCTCGCCGGCAAGCTCGGCGGCGACTCCCCCCTCTCCCCCCGCGGGGAGGCGTACGCAGCCCTGCTCCCCGACATCATCGTGGACCGGGTGCCGCTCACGTCGGGGGGCGGCACGATGCCGGTGTCGGTGTGGACCTCGACGCTCGTGCGCACGATTGCCACGGCGGACGGGCTCCCGTTTCCCAAGCTGCGCTGGAAGGTGCTGGACGAGATCCAGGTGCCAGGGAGGAGGGGCAGGGAGGCGGGGGGGGGGGAGGCGGGGGAAGGCTCTGCGCGCGCGCGCGCGGCGCGCCGACCGCCCCTTACCACCCTCCCCCCTCCCTCCCACCCCCAGGCCGGCGCGTTCGACGGGTGGACGTACGCCCAGATCGAGGCGGCGCACCCGGACGAGTTTGCGGCGCGCCGCGCGGACAAGCTGCGGTACCGCTACCCCGCGGGCGAATCCTACATGGACGTCGTGCAACGGTAGGAGAGGAGAGATGGGATGTGCCGGGCGTGAACGAGGGGAGAGAGAGGGTGCGGGCGACCCCAAAAAAAGACAAACGGCGACCGACGCGCGCCCCGTCCCAACCCCAAACCCATTTCAGCCTCGAGCCCGCCGTCATCGAGGTCGAGCGCGAGCGCGAGTGCGTGTGCGTCGTCGCCCACCAAGCCATCCTGCGGGCGCTGTACGGGTACTTCACCAAGACGCCGCTCAAGGTTGTTTGGGGAGGCGGGTGAGAGGTGGTGGTGTTGAATATGCGCGCCCTTACATCCCCCCAAACACTCTCACCCGAAACCCCCTGATCTCACATTCCCCCCTCTCCCCCCCCCTCGCAGGACATCCCGCGGCTCGAGTTTCCGCTGCACACCCTCATCGAGCTCGTGCCCAAGCCGGACGGGCGCATGGCGGAGGAGCGGATCGCGATCGACGTCGAGACAGGGACCGCCACCCTGCTCCCGCCCCCGCCCGGCGGCCGGGACCCGACCGCATGGACGCCGTGGTCCCCGGGGTCGGGGGCGGGGCCGTTTGGGGTGGCGCCGCGGGATGAGGAGGGTGGGGATGGGGAGGACGGTGGCGGCGAAGGCCGCGCCGGTTCCGCGCCCTCGCCGCCCGACGTCGCCGCTCTCGCCCTGGCCGACCCGCCCGCGGCGCCCGCGCCGCCCCCCGCCCCACCGCCCCCTTCCCCCTCCCCGCCGCCGCACGCCGCGGTCGCCGCAGTCGCGGCCGCGGCGGCGGTCGACACCCCGCCCTCGTCCATCTCCTCCCCCCCTCCCTCTGACGACGGCGACCGCGCGTCGCGCGCGGCCCAGCTGCTGCGCCGGGTGCCGTCCCTGCGCGGCCTGGGCGGGCTGGGCCGGCGCGGCCCGCGGTCTGCGTCCCCCGCCGCGGGCCGCGACCCCACCCTGCACCCGGCCCCCGGCTCGGCCGTGCTCGCGCGCGTCGGGTCGTCCGGCCACCTGGTGTGCCCGCGGGGCGCGTCGCCCGAGCGCCGGGCGTCGCTCGACCGCGGCGGCCGCGGCGCGGGCGACGGCGACCGGCCGCCGCTCTACCCGGCGGAGCGGGCGGCCAGCGTGACGAGCCTGGGGTCGGGGTACAATGTGGGCGGAGGTGCGGATGGCGGCGGCGGGCAGTGAGGCGAGGAGGAGAGGGTTTTTGCAGTCACGCCGCACCGCCCTCGCTCTCTCTCACCGCCGTCGCTCCCGGTCGCGGTCGCGGTCGCGGTCCCGGTCCCGGTCCCGGTCCCGGTCCCGGTCCCGGTCCCGGTCCCGGTCCCGGTCCCGGTCCCGGTCCCGGCGGTCGCGGTCGCGCGAGCGCGAGCGCGACCGGCGGCGCGACCGCGGCGCGCGCGCGTCTCCTCTCTCGCCCTCGCGCCCCAGCAGCAGCCCGTGCCGGTCGCCGCCGGGCGCGCGCGACGGCGCGCCACCACCCGGGCCGCGGCCCCGGCGGGCGCCCGCGGCCGCGGCGTCGGCCGCGTCGCGCGCCGACCCGCCGCCGCGTCCGCGCGCGCAAAAGCGCGACCACAGGTGCGACACGCTCTGGCTGAAGTCGACCTTGATGCGGCGGTCGTCGATCAGCACGTTGTCCATCTTGAAGTAGGCCTGGGCGCGGGAAAAGAATTGGGGTTGGGGTTGGGTGAGGGCAAGGGCTTTCTGGTCGGAAACCGCGCGCGGCGGCCGCCAAACGCCGCGCTCGACCCCCTCCCCCTCGCACCTGCTCGCACGCCGCCGCCGCCTCAAACCCGATGAACCCGTACCCCAGCGAGTCGCCCGACCGCGCGTCGCGCACGATGTCGCACGAGGTCACCGCGCCAAACCTGGAGAAGATGGTGTCGAGGTCTTCCTCGCGCGTCACCGGGTTGAGTTTGCACACAAAGAGCATGGTGTCGGGCGGCGCGACGTCGGCAGCGGGCAGGTCGCCCACCATCTCCAGGACGACGGCGGCGGCCGCGGCGCGGGCCGCGGCGGCCGCGTCGGCGGCCGCGGCCGGGTCGGCGCCCGGGTCGGCAGTCGCGGGCGGCGCCCAACCGTCCTCGAGCCGGTCCAAGCCAGTGGTCGGCGGCGGCAGTGGCGACCCGGGAACCGCGGCGGCCAGGCCGGGCGGGTCGGGAAACGGGTCGTCGAGCACGACCGCGCGCCGGATGCGCAAGTTTTGCAGCGGCCGCCCCTCGCCGTCGACCGCCACCTCCCCAATGCGGTCCAGCACGTCGCCCCCTTCGGCAACGGTGCCGAAGAGGGTGTGGCGGCCGTCGAGGGTGGGGGCGGCGGGGGACAGGGTGATGTAAAACTGCGACGCGTTTGTATCTTTGCCGCCCGCCCCGACCATGCCCACCCGCCCTTTAACGTCGTGTTTCAGCGCCGGCGTGATCTCGTCGGCGAAAAAGCGGGAGGATGCGGCGCCCGCGAGAACCGCGTCGGCGCACGCGCCGCCGCTCCCCGTCCCGGTAGGGTCGCCCGACTGCGCGATGAAGCCGGGAACAATTTTGTGGAAGAGGCAGTTGTCGTAGTACTTGAGTCTGGAAGGAGAAAGGGGGGCGGAAGGGCGGTCGGCAGGCGGAAAGGGTGGGCGCGGGTTGCGCTGCGCCGCGCCGCCAATGCGGCCCCGCCGCCCCACACCCCACCCTCCACACCGCCACACTCACTTGCACAGCTTGACAAAGTTGCGGCAGGCGGAGGGCGCGGCGTCGGTCGCGAGGTCGATGACCAAGTCCCCTCGCGACGTCTCGAGCAGGACGGCCATGGTGGCAGGGGGATGGATGGGCGGGCGGGCGCGGGGCGGACGCGGATGGAGCGCTTGCCGCGCGCCGGCGGCGGCGGAGTGCGGGCGCCGCAGCCTGCGCTCCCCACTCGCGCGGCTGCCGCCCCGCATCCCGCGGGCGAGGTCAGCGCGCCGCACGCCGCCTCACCTCCTGCAACAGCCGCCCCCCCGCGCCCCGGCCCCACACAATGGCCGCCGCGCGCGCTGCGTTTTCGCGCGACGGCGACCGCTTCGCGGTCGCCACGCCCGACGGCAGGCTGAAGACGTTTGACACGGGTAAGTGAAGGGGGGAGAGCGAGGTGGCGGCGCGCGGTGTGCGGCCGCCGCGCTGCCGCCGGCTAGCCGGCGGCGGGGTGGGCGGGCTCGCGGGGCCGCGGCACGCGTCACCAGACGGCCAGCGCGCTCCCGCGGAAGGCATTGGGCGGACTATGCGGGGCGGGCGGCGTCCGGGACCGCCGCCAGGCGGCCGCCAGCGCCGGCCGCCGCGCATCCGCCGCCGACCCCCATCCCCCCCTCCCTTTCGCCTCCCCTCTAGTCACCGGCCGCGTCGTGGCCAACGTGCCCGCGGCGACCGCCACCCCCCCCACATCCCTGACCTGGGCGATCGCGCCCCCGCCCGGCCCCGGCCAAGCGCCGCGCGCGGTCGCGGTCGCCGGTGCGGCCGACGGCGGCGTCTCCGCGTTTGACGCCGCCGGCGCCCTCGCCTGGTCCTCCCCCCTCGCCTGCCCCGGCGGCGTCATCGCGCTGGCGTGCGTGGGCGAGGCGGACACCGACCCCGTGCTCGCAATCGGCGGCGGCCGCGGCGTCGCGGCGCTCGCGCCGGCCGACGGCGCGCGCGGCGCGGGCTTTTCTTTGGGCCGCGCGCCGCCATCGACAGCCGCGGTCTCCCCCGACGGCGCCTGGCTCGCCGTCGGCACCACGTCCGTCGCCGTGCACGCGCTCGCGGGCGGCGCGCGCGCGGCGCGGCACGCGGGGCACGCGGGGCCGGTGCGCGCGCTCGCGTTTTCGCCCGACGCCGCCCACGTCGCGTCCGCCGGCGACGGCGACGCTGTGGTTGCTGTGTGGAGGTCCACTGCCCGTTCCGGTGCCCCCCCTGCCGCCCTCCTCGCTGGCGAGGCGGGCGGCGGCGCGCCGACTGCGCTCGCAGCGGCCGCGTCGCCCGGCGGCGCCGCGTCCTCCTTCCGCGTCGCCGCCCTCACCGACGCCGGCGGCGCGTATGTGTGGGACGTGACGCCGGGGGCGGCTGAAGGGCCGACGGTGGGCGCGCCGGCGCCCGCGCGTGGCGCGCTCGCCGCAGCGCTCGCGCCGCCGCCCGGCGCCGGCGCGCGGGCGCTCCTCGCCCTGCACCTCTCGCCCTGCGGCACGACTCTACTCCTCGCGCGCGGCGCGGCGGGCGCGCCCGCGTTTGAGCGGGTGGCGCTGCCGGCGGCGGGCGCGGCGGGGGGGGTG